>JAEEGL013690059.1_pt1 | contig 13429 bp, 14 predicted proteins | sample 9134231 | NCBI WGS metagenome assembly JAEEGL01 (sample SAMN16246548, study PRJNA631951) | gut metagenome | biome: gut microbiome; feature: rumen; material: fiber-attached | host: Bos | place: Iran: Karaj | collected 2018-10 | reverse complement strand
CGACCGAAAGCGGCGCGCCGGTCGAATAGACCGGTTCGCCGGGACCGATGCCGCCGGTTTCCTCGTAAACCTGAATGGACGCCTTATCCTCACGCAGCTCGATCACTTCACCGATCAGGTGCTTTTCCGAAACACGGACGACGTCGAACATCTGCACGTCGGCCATGCCGCTCGCAACGATCAAGGGCCCCGAAACCTTTACGATAGTACCTTGCATACTCTTTCTCCTGTCATGAATTGCTCAAAATATCCAAACCGACCGCCTTTTCGACGTTCTCCCGGATCGCGCGCATGCCGATCCCCTGCGTTCCGGACGCGTCCGGGATCGGAATGATCGCCGGATACGCTTCGCCCTGAAACTCGCGGATCGTTTCGTCGCACGCGGGATAGTACGTCTCCGTTACGTAGACGACCGCGTAGCCGAGCCGCGCGAGACGGTGCAGCGTTTTGTTCGCCTGCTCGCCGTCCGTCACGTCATAGACTTCGATGCCGACCGCCTTGAACAGCAACACGGAATCGCGGTCGCCGATGACCGCGCACTTACCGTTCGCCATACAGTCTCACCAGCCTTTCGCGGATCACGCTGTCGGGGATGCCGTTCCGCTTGCCCGTAATGATCAGGCGGACCGCTCTGCCCTCGCGCTCCTTCGCAAGATAGTAGCCGACGATCGGATAGATCGTTTCGCTTTCGTATTTGTGGGACGACAGCAGCGACAAAAGGTAGTTGTCGCGCGCCTTTTCGACTTCGGAAATACTGCCCGTGCGCTGCATGGCGTTCAGTCCGTTCAGCAGCGCTTCCCTGCAGACGCTTTCGCCGAGGATCCGGTTCAGCGCGTCGAACGACAGCTCATACGCGTTGTACAGATCGGCGTACTTCACGCCGCCCTCGGGCAGAATGACCTCGTCGAGCGTTTCGATCGAGGCGCCCATGGCGCGAAGCCGCAGGAACGTCAGCACGTTGTCGAAGTCCGCCTCCGCGCGGAAATACTGCGAGAAGACCGGATGCTTTTTCGACGTCTCGAGCGCGTGCCTGAGGTACGCGCGGTCGAGCGCGATCGAGATGACCTGCGGCTCGACGCGGATCTCCAGACGCTTTTCCAGCGCGTTCATCGCCTCGCAGAGGATCGCCGGAAGCGCGGCGTACTGTTTGTCCTTGACCATGGCGGAAAGCGTCTCGCGATCGTAAAGACCGCCGGGCGTGAACACGGCGTCCGTCTGATTCAGAAGCCGCGCCTTCAAAAGCACTTTGAGGTTCTGCACGTCCGCACGCAGCAGGAACAGATCCGTGATCGCGGGGTTCGGGGACAGTTCCCGGACCTCGTTCATCGCATCGGTCATTTCCCGCTCGATCATGCGCTCGACGTCGGCTTCCGTTGCGTCGGAAAGGTTGCCGTAGCGAACGTCGGACAATGCGCGCATCGCATCCGAAGCGGTGCCGTCCAGCATGCGCTGAAGCGTCTGCGGCTCGATGAGCCGCTTGTTCAGCGCGGACAGCCTCGCACATGCGTATGCGTAACTCGGTTGCGGCATAGTTCTCTCCTCTCTTACCGGAACAGGATCTTCGCGACGTTCGTTTCCTCCGCGTCGCGCAGCTCTTTGAGGATCGCCTTCATCGAGCAGTCCTTTTCGTAGCCGTCGCCGAACAGAACGAAGCCCGCTTCCGTTTCCGCGTCGGAATCGGAAAGACGGATCGCGAACGGAAGCCCGGCCGCCGCGGCTCTGACCGCGTCGCGGTCCCGCTTTGCCGGCGCGACCGTATCGTTCTCCTTCGCCTCTCTGAGAAGGATCGAGCGATACAGCGCCTCGCGCTTTTCGGCAGGAAGATCGAGCATATTCGCGTAGGCTTTTTCGAACACGCCGTCGAGCAGCGCGCGCTTGGCGCGGAGCGTTTCTTTTCGTCCGTCCAGCTCGGCGCGCGTGCGGCAGCCGTTCAGAATGATCTCGGTCTCGCGCGCAATGTCTTTGTCGAACCGTTCGTTTTTCTTCGCGATCTCTGCGTTCTGCGATTCACGGATGCCGTTGCAGGAAGCCTCGGCGTCGGCAAGCACCTTCCCGGCCGCCTCGCGGGCGTCGGCAAGGATCCTGTCGATGAGGTTGACTGCACTCTCTTTTTCCATACCGTGCCTCGTTTCTCAGTGGATGCCGATGACGAGCAGGAAGGAGATGAGCAGGGACAGAACGGCGTAGGTCTCGACCATGATCGCCATGACCATGCCCTTACCGCTTTCGGTGGGCTTCTTTGCTACCATGTTGATGCCGGCGACTGCGACCTTGCCCTGGTAGATCGCGGAAAGCAGACCGCCGAACGCGATCGGAAGACCCGCGAGCATATAGCGAACGCCCATCGTCGGATCGGCGATCAACTTCGATACGTCGCCGCTCATCAGACCGGACTGCAGCGCGATAACGACCGCGATCAGCAGACCGTAGATGCCCTGCGTACCCGGAAGGAGCTGCAGAAGAAGGCACTTACCGGAAAGATCCGGATTCTCGGAAACGACGCCCGCAGACGCCTGACCGGTGATGCCGACGCCGATCGCAGAACCGATACCTGCCAGTAAAGCCGCAATGACCGCACCCGCGGTCGCCCAGATAGGACCCCAATTCATGTTGTTGTTTCTCCTTTACCTTAATTGTTTTATTTCGTTACATGAACGTGTTTTGTATTGTACGAAAGCGGACGGAATTCCTTGCCGCCGGATTCGTAGAATTTGCCGTAAAACTCAACGTACTGCAGTCTCGCGCAGTGGACGAACGCGCCGAGCGCGTTGATCGCGACGTTGAACGTATGGAGCGCGATGACGAGCACGATGCACAGCACCGCGCCGACGATCGCAAGAACGATGTTCGACGAGCCGGTCAGCATGTTGCTGAGCATGTTGAACACCTGTCCGATGACGCCGGTGGCGATACCGAGCGCGAACAGACGCGCGTAGGACAGAATGTCGGAAAGGACGCTCGTGATGTCGTAGAGACCGCCGAGTCCGCTCGTCAGCCGCTTCAGCGGGTTTTTCTTTTCCCTGCCCTTGAACAGCACGACCATCAGCGCGCCGACGGCCGCGGCGATCAGCGCGGGCATCGTAACGGCCTTCGGCAGTTCGATCGGCGAACCCGCCATATTCGTGATCGCGGGAAGAAAGCCGATGACGAGACCGAGGGTGATCAGCACCCAGGAGATCTGATCGAAGACCGCGGCTTTCCAGTCGCCCTTCGAAAACCGGTCGATCGCGCCGACCAGGTACCCCGCGACGATGTGCAGGATGCCGAGACCGAAGCAGAGACCGAGCATCGCCATGGAATCCTTCATCGGATCGATCCACGCCGGGAAAATGCCGATCCTGTCGAAGAACTGACCGATCGCGGTGAACACGCCGCCGGACGCGTCCGTGCGCGTGATGCCGAAAAACGACCCCGTGAGCACGCCCCAGACGATCGTGGACAGACCGCCCCAGAAGAGCACGCGCGTGATGCCGGCGCTCATGCCGGTCGGCTTTTTCTTTTTGATATAGAGCCAGGAGCCGAGCATCAGCAGAATGCCGTAGCCGGTGTCGGAAAGCATCAGACCGAACAGGAGAATGTAGAACGGCGTCATGTACGGCGTGCCGTCGATCGTGCCGTAGGAGGGACGCGAATACAGCGTCTGCACCTCCTCGAACGGGGTGACGAGCTTGCTGTTCTTCACCACCGACGGCGGCTCCTCGCCCTCGATCGGATCGCGCGTTTCGAAGCTGTACGCATCCGTCACGCCTTTGATCGTCTGCTCCGTCTTTTCGACTTCGTCTTCGCGGACCCAGCCCTCCAGCACGAAGGCGCTCGCCGTATAGGTCAGATCGTTCTTCGCGTTCAGGCGGTCGGCGTCGATCGTTTCGGCGTCGTAGGCGTTCTGCAGGATCTCGATCGTTTCGCCCTGCGCTTCGAGGTTTTTCTGCGCTTCGGCATACGCCGCGTCGATCTCGGCGATGCGGCGGTCGAGTTCTTCGATCGCTTCCCGCGGCGTTCCGTTCATTTTCGGGAACACGTAGTCCTGCCAGTCGATCGTCTTCAAAAAGATCTGCACGGCGCGCGTGTCCGCTTCCTTGGCGGCGAGGATCGTCGGAACCGTGGAGCTGTCGGCGAGAAACTCGGCCGCGATATAGTCCTGTTCCTGCACGCGCGGCACGTCCTTCGACGCGCACAGACCGATAAAGTAATGCACGCGCGGCGTGTTCTTCACGGTGTCCATCGGCACGGTAAGCCCGGTCCACGGCTCCAGCGCGGCGCGCGTCGAAAGCGCCTTCTCCCGTTCCGAGAGCAGGCGCGTCTGCGTGTGCAGCAGTTCTTCGATCTCGCCCGACGCCGTTTCGGCTTTCGGCACGTATTCACGGATGCCGGAAAGCGTCATTTCGCGTTTCTGCGGGCTCAAAAAGCCGGCCTTCTTCGCGTACGGCTTGACGGCGCTGATGGATTCGGCAAGTCTCTGGATGCGCGCGTTGACCGCGTCCGCGTCCCCGTTCGCCGCTTCGCCGTCGGAACAGTTGATGATCTCGACCGTTCCTGCTTCCTGCAGCGCGTTGAGGATCGCGTCCCGGTCCGCCTTCAGCGCGACCAGAGACAGGCGCTTCATCGCTACGATCATACGGTTGCTTCAATCCTTTCCATCAAGTATGATACGGCTTCGTCGACGTTTTTCTCCGCCTCCGAAAGCAGCGCGTCCGTTTCTTTTTTTGCTTTGCGGGCGACGTCGTCCGCGACGTCTTCCCCGTTTTTGCGCGCAAGAACGAGCGCGTCCGCCACGCGGGCGCGTCCCTGCTCGTCCGCCGCGGCGATCGCTTCCTCCGCCTCGGTTCTGACGCGCGTCACGCTCTCCCTCGCGGTACGGTTCGCCTCCTCGAGAACGGCGTCAGCCTGCCGCTCCGCCTCGGCGATGCGTTCCATGATGCTTGTCATACGATGTCTCTCCCGTTCGTTACTTGGTGCCGAACAGACGGTCGCCGGCATCGCCGAGACCGGGTACGATGTAGCCGTGATCGTTCAGCTTTTCGTCGATGCACGCGACGTAGAGATCCACGTCGTCGTAGACCTTGCGGATCGCCTCGATGCCCTCGGGCGCCGCAAGAAGATTGACGAGACGGATGCTCTTCGCGCCGCCTTCCTTCAGCACGCGAATGCCCTCGATCGCGGAGTTGCCGGTCGCCAGCATCGGGTCGACCAGGATCGCGTCGCGCTCCTCGATGTCGTACGGAAGCTTGCAGTAATAGCTGGTCGGCTTCAGCGTATCGGGATTGCGGTACATGCCGATGTGTCCCATCTTCGCGTTCGGGATCATGTTCATCATGCCGTCCGCCATGCCGAGACCCGCGCGGAGGATCGGGACGATCGCGATCTTTTCGTTTGCGAGCACCTTGAACGTGCTCTTGCAGATCGGCGTTTCGATCTCTGCGTCGACGAGCGGCAGATCGCGCGTGACTTCATAGCACATCAGCATCGCGAGTTCGCTGACGAGTTCGCGGAATTCCTTATTGCTCGTGTTCTTGTCGCGCAGTCTCGAAAGCTTGTGCTGTACCAGAGGATGGTCGATTACGGTTACTTTCATGCTTGCTCCTTCCCCGCCTCATAAGCGGAAATGATTCCGATCCTTCTTGCGTGCCTGCCGCCCTCGAATTCGGTCGACAGCCACGTATCCGTGATCTCTATAGCCAAAGAGAGCGGAATGATGCCCGCTCCCATTGCCAATACGTTTGAATCGTTGTGTCTTCTCGTCATCTCCGCGGACTTCAGATCGCCGCAGAGCGCGCAGCGGATGCCGCGGACCTTGTTCGCCGCGATGGACATGCCGATGCCGGTGGTGCAGACGACGATGCCGCGATCGGCTTTGCCGTCGCGCACGCATTCCGCAGCGGCGATGCCGAACTCCGGATAATCGACGCTCTCGGTGCCGAAGCAGCCGCAGTCGATCACTTCGTGTCCCTGTGAAAGCAGATGTTCGCGGATCGCTTCTTTATATGCGAAGCCGCCGTGGTCGGATCCGATCGAAATCACCATGTTTTTCTCAAGCCCCCCTCTGTTTATCTGAAACAGTATATCAAATCCGCGTGGATTTGTACAGAGCCAAAAACGCTTTTTTTTGCGGTCAGACGCGTTCCCGCGAGAACCCCGCGGCGCGCAGGAGCCGGTTCATGAACGCCAGGCCGGTATTCGCCGTTTCGACGCCCTCGGCAAGGATGACGTCGCAGTCTCCGCCGACGTCGCGCAGCAGCCGGAACAGGCTCTGACAGAGCGTTTCGGGATCGTCCCGGTCGCCGAGCGAATACGCGTTCATGTTGCGGTAGCCCGGCATCGTCTGCTCCGTTCCGAGGATCGCGACGCGCTTTCCGTCCGCCTCAAGATCGTAGTAGAGCGTGCGGATGCGCTTCGCGACCGGCTTCGGCTCGCCCTCCACCACGTGGACCGAGGCGTCCGGCGCGTAATGCTTGTACTTCATGCCGGGCGACGCGGCGACCTCGCGCTCGCCGAGCGGGTTCAGGATGCTCGGCGCGAGCCGCACCGGTCCGATGACCGCCTCGAGCATTTCCCGCGTGACGGCGCCCGGGCGCAGGATCGTCGGATCTCCGACGAGCGAAAGCACGGTCGATTCCACGCCGTAACGGCACGGACCGCCGTCCAGGATCAGAGGGATGCGCCCGTCCATGTCCGCGAGCACGTGTTCCGCGGTCGTGGGGCTCGGTCTGCCCGAGCGATTCGCCGACGGCGCCGCGATCGGCACGCCCGATTTCTGGATCAGCATGCGCGCGGTTTTGTCCGCCGGCATGCGGACCGCGACGGTCTCGAGCCCCGCCGTGACTTCGTACGGGACCTCGTCCGCCTTGTTGAAGATCAGCGTCAGCGGTCCCGGCCAGAACGTGTCCATCAGCACGTTCGCAAGCTTCGGAACGTGCGCCCACAAAGCCTTCACATCGCTCTTTTTGGCCACGTGCAGGATCAGCGGATTGTCGTTCGGCCGCCCCTTCGCTTCAAAGATCCGGTTCACGGCCTCGCCGTCCATGCCGTTCGCGCCGAGCCCGTAGACCGTTTCCGTCGGAAACGCGACGAGTTCGCCGTTCTGGATCAGTTCCGCGCCGAGCGCGGTGCCCGCTTCCTCTCTGCGGACCGTTGAGATCACTTCGGTTTTCATGCGTCCGCCTCCCCGGAAAGCTGCGCCGCGCGCTCCGCGAGCGTGAGCGCGTCGATCATTTCATCCATGTCGCCGTCCAGAAACGCCTCCAGCTTGTAGAGCGTCAGCCCGATCCGGTGATCGGTCACGCGGCTCTGCGGAAAATTGTACGTGCGGATGCGCTCGCTGCGGTCGCCGCTGCCGACCATGCTCTTTTTGCGGTCGGCGAGCTCGGCGTGCTGCTGCGAAGCGTAAAACTCATAGAGGCGGCTCCGCAAAAGCCGCATCGCCTGCTCCTTGTTCTGCAGCTGACTGCGCTCGTTCTGACAGGCGACGACGATGCCGGTCGGCAGATGCGTGATGCGGATCGCGGAGGACGTTTTGTTCACGTGCTGTCCGCCCGCGCCGCTGGACCGGTACGTGTCGATGCGAAGATCGGATTCTTTGATCTCGACGTGCACGTCGTCGACCTCGGGCATGACGGCGACCGTCGCCGCGCTCGTATGGATGCGTCCCTGCGATTCGGTCTCGGGCACGCGCTGTACGCGGTGCACGCCGCCCTCGAATTTCAGCCTTGCGTACGCGCCGCGCCTGCCGGATACGGACAGGACGATCTCCTTGACGCCGCCGAGCTCCGTGACGTTCTCCGAAATCGTTTCGGTTTTGAAGCCGTGCCGCTCGGCGTAGCGCAGATACATGCGCAGAAGGTCCGCGCCGAACAGCGACGCCTCCTCCCCGCCCGTGCCCGCGCGGATCTCGAGGATCACGCCGCGCTCGTCGTTTTCATCCTTCGGAAGCAGCAGCGCGCGAAGCGCCGTCTCCTGCTCGGAAAGCGATGCGTTCAGCGCCGCAAGTTCCTCCTCCGCAAGCGCCTTCATTTCGGCGTCCGGCTGTTCGTTCAAAAGCGCAAGGCAGCCGTCGCGTTCGCGTTCGGTCTCCGTGTACCGGTCGAACGCAGCGACGATTCCGGACAATTCCGCATGCTCGCGCGAAAGCGCGGTGTACGCCTCGCGGTCGTTCGCCGCCTCCGGCTTCATCAGCGCCTCCGTGAGAGCTTCGTATCGTTCTTTGCACTTTTTCAGTTTCTCAATCATATTCTTTCACCGCGATCACGCGCGGACGTCCGCCGTAATCGCAAACGCATTCACTGTGTCCGAATAAAGCTTCGACCGCTTCCCTCTGCGTCATACCGATCTCCAGAAGCAGCGTGCCGCCCGGCTTCAGATACCGCCGGTAATCCGCGGCGATGCGGCGGTAGAAGTCCAGTCCGTCCTCGCCGCCGTACAGCGCAAGCTCCGGCTCGAAGCGAAGCGCCGCGCCGCGCGCGTCCATGTCCGCCTTCGAAAGATACGGCGGGTTGGAAACGATCAGATCGAACGTGCCTTCGACGGACGCAAACAGGTCGCTTTGCACGGTCGCGACCGAAACGCCGTTTTTCGCCGCGTTGCGTTCCGTGAGCGCAAGCGCGTCCGCGCTGACGTCCGCCGCGGTCACGCGCGCCGAAGCGCGCACGGCAAGCGCGATCCCGATGCATCCGCTGCCGCAGCAGAGATCCAGCACGCCGCGGCGGTCGCCCGTAAGCGTCTTCATTGCCGTTTCGACGAGGATCTCCGTATCGGGACGCGGGATCAGGACGCGTTTGTCGACGAAGAACGGCAGACCGAAAAACTCCCATTCCCCGAGCACGTACTGCAGCGGTTCGCCCGAAAGCCTGCGTTCGATCAGCGGCTGCAGCGCTTCCGCGTCCGCTTCGGTCACGTTCTGATAGGGCGAGCGGAACCCCTGCGCGCGCAGCAAAAACGACGCTTCCAGCCGCGCGTCCTCTCCGGCGACGGGCGCAAGAAGCGCCGCGATCTTCTGTTCCGCCCGGCGAACGATCATGCGTCCGCTTCCGTTCCGGCGTCCGGTTCGGATCCTTCGGCCGTTCCGGGCTCCTGTTCGGGTTCTGCTTCCGTTCCGGGCTCCTGTTCGGGTTCTGCTTCCGTTCCGGGCTCCTGTTCGGGTTCTGCTTCCGTTCCGGGCTCCGCAGGCTTTTCCGCGGCTTTTTCGGTAAACTCGAGATCGTCCTTCGGCGGGTGCAGCGCAAGGCCGAACGATTCGATCGCCACCTCGAGCATATCCTCGGTCGGCTCCTTCGTCGTCAGGTGCTGAAGCGCGAGCCCCGGCGCGCGGACGATGCGGCAGACGAGGTTGTCGCGTTTTGCGGCCGCCTTCAGGACTTCGTAGGATACGCCCGCGATCAGCGGGAGCAGCACGATCCGCGCAAGCCGGAACAGGAACGTGTTCAGCGCGCTCGCGTTGTGCCATTCGTTGAAGCCCGGGATCAGCGTGCAAAGCGCGGAGACCGCCGCCGTCACGACGATGGACACCGCCATCGTCAGGAACAGATAATTCGTTCCGCAGCGCGGATGCAGCCGCGTGCATTTCGCCGCGTTCTCCGGCGTCAGCGGAAGCTCCGCCTCGTAGCAGGCGATCGTTTTGTGCTCCGCGCCGTGGTACATGAACACGCGCCTGATGTCCTTGATCTTTGAAATGCCGTAGATGTAAAGCAGGAAGATCGCAAGACGGATCGCGCCCTGCACGATCGCGCTCAGAACCGGACTCATCTTGCCGAACGCAAGCTCCAGAAGCGAGATGACGCCGATCGGCAGAAAAAAGAACAGCCCGATCGCAAGGATCGCCGCAAGTACGATCGCCGTGGCCTTCACGACGTCCATCGCGGACTTGTTGAAGCGCTTCGCGAGCCATTTCTCGAACTTCGTCGGCTCCTCTTCCTCCGTGCCCAGCATTTCCGCCGCGCGGGTGGTGACGGTCATGCCGTCGGTCAGCGCCTTCACGAACGCGTAGACGCCGCGCACGACCGGCCACGTCGGGAACGAGCCTTTTTTGTATCGGGTCCTTTTATGATGAAATTCTCTGGCGAGCGATCCGTCGCTGCGGCGAACGACCAGAGCCGTTCCTTTTTCGGAGCGCATCATGACGCCCTCGATTACCGCCTGCCCGCCGATATCGGTCCGTTTCATAGTTTCCTTCCTTTTTGTTCACGTTAAAAATCAGTATACCATATCTTTTACGTCTCTGCAACGCACTTTGCCCGAATTTCGGCGAGCGGAGCGCGGCATGCGCGCAGATCGACCCGGCCGTCCGGAAGGAACGGCACGTTTTCGCGTTCCAGCAGCATCCTGCGGACCGTCGCGAAGCCGCCGCCCGCGATCGAGCCGTCCGCCATGACGACGCGATGCCACGGAAGATGATCGGGACACGCGCGCATCGCAAAGCCGACGAACCGCGCACGGTTCGGGTATCCGATGCATCGCGCGATATCCCCGTAGCTCAGCACCTTTCCGTACGGGATCCGCGCCACGACCTCGTATACGCTTTGAAAAAACGAGCCCGCCATATCAGCCGAACAGCGCGCGGTACAGCGCGTCCGCGGAGGCATAGACCGGAACGCCGCACTGCAGCAGACGTTCGCGCGACTGATGTCCGCCCTCGAGCAGAACGCAGGCGCATCCGACGGCGTTCGCGGCTTCGACGTCGTGATCCGTATCGCCGACAAACAGCGCGTCGTGCGGGTCGACGCCGATGCGCGCCATGTACGCCTTCGCGCGGTCGACCTTTGAAAACCCGAGCGCGTCGTCCGTTCCGATGATCTCGGAAAAGAATCCGGCGACGCCGGAACGTGCCGCTTCGATCCGCAGCTCCGACTGCTCCGTTACGGACAGGAGCGTCTGCGCGATCCCGCGGGCGCGCGCCTCCGAGAGCACGTTCCGAACGCCTTCGCGGAGCCCGCATTCGGGGCAGCGCGCCGTATAGCGTTCCATGAACTGCGCCGAAACGTCGAAATCGCTTTCGGTCCCGAACGTATATCCCATCCGTTCGTAATAGGCGCGGATCGGGAACGAGAAGTTTGCGAGATACCACGCTTTTGTGACCGGGCGCATGCCGCGCTCGGTCAGCAGTTCGTTTTCGATCCGCAGACAGAGATCCGTATCGTCAAGGATCGTTCCGTTCCAGTCCCAGATCAGCAGTTTCGGCAGCACGGGCGTTTCCTCCGGGGGCTTTTCCGTTATCTTATCACGGATCCGCCGCGCGGGCAAGCCGTCCGTTTTTTATGCTTGCGCGGCGACGTGTTTCGGAGTATAATACAATCGATAGAAAATGGTTCATCGGAGGATCATTCATGGCAAACAAACCGTCCGCGAAGAAAAAAGCGCCCGCAAGATCCGGCGCAAAGAACGCGGCTCCCGCAAAAGGCGGCGCAAAAGCCGCCGCAAAAACCAAAGCAAAGGAAACGAAAGCGCCGCATGCCGTCGTCGAGATCGTCGGCATTATTCTGATCGCGCTCGGCGCGCTGTTCGCGGTGTATCTGTACAGCGGCAACGACGACTGGCTCGGCCGGATCATTTCCACGTATCTGCTCGGCATGCACGGCGTGTTCGCGTACGCGGTGCCCGTTCTGTTCGTGATCATCGGCTTTTACCTGATCATCGGCGGCCGCAAAAAGCCCGCGCGCGGCACGCTGCTCACGGGACTGCTCGCCGTTCTGTTCATTCTCTGCGCGCTTCACATGTGGACGAGCCGCGAGCTCGTGAAGCTGAGCCCGCTCGGTACGAACGGCATGGGCTTCACCGATTACGTCTCCCAGTTCTTCGGCCAGTTCCCGAAGGCATGGACCGAGGGCGTGCAGGCGCACGCCGGCGGCGGCGTGCTCGGCATGATCATTCCGACGCTCCTGTACGTGATCGGCGGAAAGCTTTTGTGCTGGGTCGTGATCATCGCGGGATTCCTGATCTCCGTGCTGCTGTGCACCGGCATTTCCATCAAAGCGTATACCGACGCGTTCGGATCGAAGGTGCGTGAGAAGATCGCCGAACACGAGCAGTCGCTGACCGAGGACTACGATGAAGAAGAAGCAGTCGAGCCTGCGCGCCGGCCGTGGAAAAAGGACTTCCAGACCACGATCGACGATGCGGCGCCCGTCCGCAGAAAGACCGAACCGCATAAGAATTCCAAGCTCTCGTTCGACGAGCTGTTCGAGGTCCCGGAAGCGGAATCCCCCGCCCCTGCAAAGAAACGGACCGGCAAAACGCCCGCGCCCGTCGATTTCGATCTGATGCCCGCGGCGGGCAGGCTCGAAAAGAAGAGCGACGCGCTGCTCTCTGCAGACGAGGAGGACGAGCTGGTCATAACCCCCGCGCCCGCAAAGAAGCCCGCGAAGCGGCCTGCTTCCGTCAGCGAGATCTCGGAGGCGTTCGCGCCCGAACCGGCAAAGAAGGAAACGCCGGCAAAGAAGCCCGCGGAAGGCGACGACATTCCGCTCGTCGTGCCGCCCGCGCCCGAAGCGCCCGCGTACGAGCCGCCGTCCATCGACTGTCTGAACAAGCCGCGCGAAACGTTCGGCAAGAGCGCCGAGAATCCCACCGCGACCGCGCATCTCCTGGAGGAGACGCTGCTGAGCTTCAATATCTCCGCGCGGGTCATCAACATCTCCGTCGGTCCCGTCGTAACGCGCTACGAGCTGCAGCCCGCGCCGGGCGTGCGCGTCAACCGCATCACGACGCTCTCCAATGACATTGCGCTGGCGCTTGCCGCGCCGCGCGTCCGCATCGAGGCGCCGATCCCCGGCAAGGCGGCGGTCGGCATCGAGGTGCCGAACAAGGACGCTGCGACCGTGCTTCTGCGCGATATCATCGAAAGCAGCGAATTCATCAATGCGAAATCGTCGGTCACGATGGCGCTCGGCAAGGACATCGCCGGCAAGATCATCGTCGCCGACCTCGCGAAGATGCCGCATATGCTGATCGCCGGCTCCACCGGCTCCGGCAAATCCGTCTGCATCAACGACCTGATCATTTCCATGATCTACAAGTCCTCGCCGCAGGATCTGAAGCTGATCCTCGTCGATCCGAAGATGGTCGAGCTGTCCGTGTTCGGCACGCTCCCCCATCTGCTGATCCCCGTCGTGACCGAGCCGAAGAAGGCCGCGAGCGCACTGCGCTGGGCGGTCAACGAGATGACGCTGCGCTACAAGAAATTCAGCGAAGTCGGCGCGCGCGATCTTGCGCGGTACAATTCGCTGATGGAGGACCAGACCAAGAAGATCCCGAAGCTCGTCGTCATCATCGACGAGCTCGCCGACCTGATGATGGTCGCGCCCGACGACGTCGAGGATTCGATCTGCCGCATCGCGCAGCTCGGCCGCGCCGCCGGCATCCATCTGATCGTTGCGACGCAGCGCCCGAGCGCCGATATCATCACCGGCCTCATCAAGGCGAACATTCCGTCGCGCTGCGCGTT
>JAEEGL013437364.1_pt1 | contig 13429 bp, 12 predicted proteins | sample 9134231 | NCBI WGS metagenome assembly JAEEGL01 (sample SAMN16246548, study PRJNA631951) | gut metagenome | biome: gut microbiome; feature: rumen; material: fiber-attached | host: Bos | place: Iran: Karaj | collected 2018-10 | reverse complement strand
CGTTTTTTTCTAATTCTTCTCTAACTGCTGAAAAATCTTCTGGAGCAGTAACAATTTCATAAACTTCCTCTTCACTGCTAAAATCTTCAGCCCCAGCATCTATTGCTAAAAGCATTAATTCGTCTTCTTCCATAGAAGTTGTAGCTTTTTCAATTACTATAACTCCTTTTTTATTAAACATATAAGATACACAACCAGAAGTTCCTAAATTACCACCTGATTTATCAAATACGTGTCTTACATCTGCTGCAGTTCTATTTTTATTATCTGTTGTAGCATTAACTATTACAGCAACTCCACATGGTCCATATCCTTCATAAACCATTTCTTCATAATTATCTGCATTACCAGCTCCTGAAGCTTTTTTTATTGCATTATTTATTGTATCGTTAGGCATATTAGCTGCCTTACATTTAGCTATTACATCTTTTAATTTAGAGTTTCCAGCGGGATCAGGTCCACCTTGTTTAACTGCTACCATTAGTTCTCTTCCTAATTTAGTGAATACTTTACCTCTTGCTGCATCTGCTTTTCCCTTTTTTGCTGCAATATTGTGCCATTTGCTATGTCCTGACATATCTTTTCCTCCTTTAAAAGAATTTCAATATAATTCTAAATTTTATTTATAAAAAATCTATAAAATATTTTATCACATCTTTTGTCATTTGTGTAGACTTTTTTATAATTTAACTGTATTTATTATTGAATTAGCATATCCATACTATATAAGTCAAATTTTTTTATTTCATCAAATGTTCTAATTGTTTCTTTTCTACCTAATTCTTTTTCTTCTTCATCAATACATTCTATATCGCATATTCTTTTTAAATTATATTCAAGCCAACCAAATTTTGCTTTAAAATCTGCTATTAATGCAGCATCATAGTCGTCTAAGGAACCACCATTTTCTACATAGACTTTGATAAATGTTTGATACTTTTCTTTATCAAAGTAGTTTTGTCCCCCACTCCAATTCCATGCAGTATCTATTAATTCCATACAAGGATTTACAAGACCTGAACTTTCCCAATCTATTATTACAGGATTTTCATTTTCGTCCCACAGAATATTAGGCAAATCTAAATCTCTATGGCTTATAACCATATTGTCAGATATTTTATTTAAATAATCAATTGAATTAACATCAAGATAATGAAATCTTTCTTTATTAGATTCAAGTAATTGTTTAATTTCAATATTTTCTATTTTATCAATGTAATAATCCCAATCAATGATATGCGTGTCATAATAAGCTTTACATTTATCAAAAATAAAATCAAAATCTATTTGATGTAAAGTAGCTAATTCTTTGGCAACCTTTTTAGTATGTTCTATTGTTAATTCGAAATCTGAAACTACTTTTCCATCAAACCAATCATAAATCAGAAAATAATGTTCATCAATATTTTGTATAATCTCTGTATTAATAATCTTTGCTGGTATACAGTTAACTCCACTATTTTTAGCAATATTTGAAACATTTTCAGCAAATATATGATTATCTCTTGCATTTTCTCTTGTCATTACTTCAGAATTAAGTAGTTTTATAGCATAAATTCCAGTAGTTGTTTCTACCTTATACATTCTATTTAATAAACCACCTTCAATTCTTATTGGTTCATTTATTAATTCTCCCAAATTACATTTAATTAATAATTTTTCTATGCTATTCTTCATTTGTACTATCTCCTATATATTCTTGTTTATCTATTTTCATTATCAAATTATCGTACTTTGTTCCATTTATTTCTTCTCTTTGTTCGATAATAAAACATTCATTAAAACCTGCTTTTTTATAACAGGCTATTGCTCTTGGATTATTTGTTTTTGGATCTATTAATAATACATCTGCTTTATATTCTTTAAATAAAGTATTTATTAGTGATTTTAAAATTCTTGTGCCAACCCCTTTATCTCTATATTCATCATTTCCAATAAACAAATCAATAGCTATAACATTATCAGTAGGTGTTGCAATCTTTAAATATTTATCTTCTGGAATATCATATTCTGTATAATTGGTCTTATAAAATTGTATATACCCTATTTTGTTATGATTATACTCAATGATACAAGGATACATATTTGAATCAGCAATTTTATTGAAATATTTTTCTCTTACATAAGACAAGTCTTTTTCGCGGCTATCACCATAATATTTGGAAACACTATCTTGATTTAACCATTTATAAATTGCTTCTATATCATCACTATCTTTTTCTATTAATCTAATAGTAATATCTTCATCATTACAAATTACATTCATATTTCTTTCTCTCCTAAATCCTGAGCTAATCTTATAAGATATCCATCAGGATCTTGTACTAAAAATTCTTTATTTCCAAGGAGTTTATTATCTTGTCTATACCAATTTTCTTCAATATCAAAAGCAATTTTGTAATTGTTTTGCTTTAGCTTGTTATATATATCATCTACATTATCTACTTCTAATTGAAAATTAATACCATTACCAAAAGGATATGTTAATGGGGCTAAATCCCATTTATCATTTTCAGAAATCTCCTGTAACATAAATTGTATTTTGCCTAAAGATAAGAATACAAATTTATTCTCAGGTCTTTCATATTCAATTTTAAAGCCTAAAATTTTATAAAACTTTAGGCTGTTTTCTAAATTAGAAACAGATAATTCTGGAATTAGTTTATTAAAGTACATTTAGCTATTCCTCCGCTTCTCTGTTCAGTTTTTATTATAATTATTAAATTAGTAAATTATTAGATTAGTAAATAGTTTTATCTTCTTTATTATCAAATTTATTGAAGGTGACAATTGTTTTATCTCTATCAATATTTTCCATATCCAATACATTTTTATCTATATTATTCTTTGCAAGTTCATTTATATAGTTATAGATATAGTCATCTCTAAAACCAATCTTAGCAGCATCTTCTTTAGTATTGCCATAATATACCTTTTTTATATTTGACCAGATAATTGCAGATAAACACATAGGACAAGGATAACAATTTGTATATATTTTACAACCTGTTAAATCATATGTACCCATATTTTTGCAAGCTTCTCTAATCGCAGTTACTTCAGCATGAGCTGTAGGATCATTATTTGCTAAAACATGGTTAGAACCTCTTCCTATAATTTTTCCATCTTTAACAATGCAAGCTCCAAATGGCCCTCCTACATTTGTTATAAGATTACTTTCCGCTTCTTTTATAGCTTCATCCATAAAATTTGCCATATATAATCAGCTCCTCTCTTATAGATTCTTTACACTATAATTATAATTCTTTCATAATTTTTACTAGTCTACTTGTGCCTAATCTAGTTGCCCCGTTATTTATAAACTCTTCTGCATCTTCAAATGAAGCAATTCCACCAGCTGCTTTTATGCCTTTTCCATCTTTCATGTATTGTTTAAAAAGCTTAATATCTTCTTGAGTTGCTCCAACAGATGAGAATCCAGTTGATGTTTTAATGAAATCAGCATTTGATTCAGATACAATCTCGCACATTTTTATTTTTTCTTCGTCGGTTAAAAGACAGGTTTCTATTATTACTTTTAACAACTTTCCGACACATGCTTCTTTAATCTGATTAATTTCTGAAAAAATTTCATCATACTTCTTATCTTTTAAAAATCCAATATTTATAACCATATCAATTTCATCAGCACCATTTTTAATAGCATCTTGTGTTTCAAATACTTTGACTTCTGTTGTATTATATCCATTTGGGAAACCAATAACAGTACAGATTTTCATTTTATCCCCTACATATTCTTTGGCTTGTTTTACAAATGATGGTGGTATACAAACAGACGCTGTTTTATATGCTATTGCATCATCACATATCTTTTTTATATCTTCCCATGTAGCTGATTGTTTTAATAAAGTATGGTCAACTAATTTTAATATATCTTCTTTATTCATAAATAACCTCTTATTAATATTTATTTTATTCTCTTTTTTTATTTAGCTAAAAACTTTTCACAAACTTTTTTAATTTTCTTTAAATGTAAACCTGTTGTTTGTACTGCATTCCATCCATGTTTTTTAGCCTTTTTTACATTATCCTTTTTATCGTCGATAAACAAAATATCACATGGCTTAAATGGTACATGTTGTTCAATATATTCATATATTGCATCTTCTGGCTTTTTACATCCTAATTCAAAAGAAAGAAAAGAATAATCGTAATTATCAAGACCAACTTGTTTGTCTAATCTTTTCTTTTCTGTAATACTTAAGTTTGATAGAATTCCAATATAACATTGATCTCTTAGTGAAATTTCGTAATCTCTTACATCTTGATAAAATTCAACATCTTCAAAGTATTCATCAAGCATTGTTAAGAAATCACTAAATTCACCTTTTAGATTGTATTCCTTTTTCAAATCCCAAAACATTTTTTCAAAATCTTCCATTGTTGAGATAGATGACCAACCTTTTTTAGAAAGTAGTCTGGTAAAAGGTATTTTCCCATGATATCCTAAGCTATTAGCAACTTTAGTATAGGCTGTATAAAGGTTATATCCTGTAGTATGTGATTCTACAATATTTCCCCAATCAAATAGTATTAATTTGTTTTTTTTCATATAATCAGCCTCCTTTATTTATCATTTGTAACATTTCCATTTCCACTTACTGGAATTGAATCTCCGAGATAAGTTGGCTCAGGTTTAAATATGCATTTTATTAAGTCTTTATCTCTAGCTATGACTTCTCTTACCTCTCTATATATTTCTTTACCATATTTTCTTTTGGTTGCATCTACGCCATAAGAATCTAGTCCTAGCTGATTAGCAATATAAATTGCTCTGTACAAATGATATTTTTGAGATACTATAATCAATTTCTTTACTCCAAAGATTTCTTTTGCTCTATATATACTTTCGTAAGTTGAAAAACCGGCATGATCCATAAAAATATCTTCAGATGGAACACCTCTTTGCATTGCATAGTTTTTCATTAGGTTTACTTCATCATAGTTGTCTTTTCCATGATCTCCACTCATAATTATTTTCTTAGCATATCCATTTTTATATAAACTAATACCTGTTTCTAATCTATCTTTAAGCATTGGGCTAGGACTATCTCCCCAAACTGCCGCTCCTAGAATCAAAATACAATCATAACTTCCATCTTTAGGTAGATTATCTTCGGAAGTTATTTGCTTTCTTGTTGTGAATCTCACAAAAAAGTTCAATATAAGTATTATAATAATTAGGATTTGTAATACAATTAATCCTGGTATTAGTAAATTTTTCATATAACTCTCCTATATTTTGTTTATATCATTTTTAAATAAATCTATAATAATTCTTTTCTAATTTCTTCTGGTGTTCTTGCAGATAGCATTATAGGTGGAATATCTAATATTGTCTTTGCTCCATATTGGCTATCTTTATTCATTCTATATGCTGCTCTTGCTAAAGCAATCAAAACAGTTGATGTAAATTCAGGATTTGAATCTAGTTTTAAAGAAAATTCCATTATTTGTTTGTTTCCATCACCTGTTTCACCACTATGAATTACAAATCCACCATGTGGCATTTTACTATGATTTTGTTTTAATTCTTCTTCTGAAATAAAATGTATTGTTGTTTCATATTCGTCAAAATAGTTAGGCATTGTCTTTATTTCATGTTCGATTTTTTCTTTATCTGCTCCGTCTTCTGCTACAACAAAGCATTCTCTTAAATGTTTTTCTCCTGTTGTAAGTGTTGGATTTTCTCCATTTCTTACACGATTCATTGCTTCTTCAATCGGAATGGTATATTGTTTTCCATCTTTTACTCCAGGTACTCTTCTAATTGCATCAGAATGACCTTGGCTAACTCCTTTTCCCCAGAAAGTATATGTTGTTCCGTATGGCATGATTGCATCGGCATATACTCTTTGAAGTGAAAACAATCCTGGATCCCATCCTCCTGAAATAATTGCAGTCTTACCTGCTATTTTTGAACTTTCATTTACTGCATTAAAATATTCTGGTATTTTTGCGTGAGTATCAAAGCTGTCTACTGTATTGAAGTACTTTGCGACTTCTGGCACTTGTTTTGGTAAATCTGTTGCAGAGCCACCACACATAATTACAACATCTACTTTATCTGTCCAATTTGTAATTTCATTCATTGAAACTACTGGAACATTAGATGATGTTTTTAGTGTTTCAGGATCTCTTCTTGTAAAGATTACTACTAACTCTAAATCATTAGTTCTTACAATTTCCCTTTCAACTCCTTTTCCCAGATTACCATATCCGCAAATAGCGATTTTGGTTTTTTCCATAAGAATTCCTCTTTTCAAATTTGATAAATATACATATAAATTATTATAACGATATTTTACATTAGTACAATATCATAAAAATGAGCATTTTTCAATAAAATGCTCATTCATTTTTTATTATTTTTTTATAAAATTTTATAAGAGTTTTTTAAAAATTATTCTAACTATTTTAGATTATCTAAATCTTCAAATATTTTTTCTTTATCCATATTTCTTCCAATGAATACAAGCTTAATCATTCTGTCTCCAACTTCTTTATCCCAATTATCTAATGCTTCAGGTTGCATTTTTAATAATTCTTTTAGTTCATCTTGAGGTGCAGACGCAAGCCAATATCCTGTTTCTGATATTCTTGTTTGTTTTCCTGCTTGTTCAAATAGATATGACATATCATAATCTTCTCCAAACCATACTAAACCTTTACATCTAATAACGCTCTTAGGGAATGATTCATTAACATAGTCTTCAAATTTTTTCATTGTAAATGGTTCTCTTGAATAGTAAACAAAAGTTGATATTCCATATTCTTCTGCTTCACCTTCTTCGTGATTGTGATCATGGTGGTGATGATGATGTCCATGTTCATCTTCATCCTCGTCATGATGATGGTGTTCATGTTCTTCATCATGTTCATGATCGTGGTCATGATGTTCATGGTGATGTTCTTCTTCGTGATCTTCATTATTGTCATCTTTTTCTAATTCCTTAACCCATCCTGCAGAACCAGAAATGTCTTCAAAATCAAAGTTATTTGTGCCCATAACTTCTTCTACACCAACTTTAGCATAGTTTGTTTCAATTATTTTTGCTGTTGGTTGAAGTTTTTTAATTACAGTTTTAACTTCTTCTAATTCATCTTTAGAAACTTCATCAATTTTGTTTAATACAATTACATTACAAAATTCGATTTGTTCTATTAATAGATTTTCTATATCTTCTTCGTCTATATCTTCTTTTACTAAATTATCTCCACAACCAAATTCTGTTGCTAATCTTAAAGCATCTACAACAGTAACTATATTATCAAGTTTACAAATCTTATGTTGCCCATCAAATGTACCTAAAGAATCTGATAAAACTGAAATAGTTTGTGCTATTGGAAGCGGTTCACAGATACCACTTGCTTCAATTAAAATATAATCAAATTGTCCTGTTTTTAGAATTTCTAAGATTTGTTTCATTAAATCTTCTTTTAAAGTACAACAAATACATCCATTTTGAAGCGGAACAACTTTGCCATTATCTTCTTCTTTTATATATCCGCCTTTTTGAATTAAATCAGCATCAATATTTACTTCACCTATATCATTAACTATAACAGCTACTTTATAACCTTCTTGATTTGTTAATATATGGTTCATTAAAGTAGTTTTACCAGCTCCTAAATAACCTGTTAGTAATGTGATTCCTGTTGTTTTTCTCATATATATTACCTCCATTATTCTACTTATATTTATTGTTCAATATTTTTTTTAACTTATATAATATATCACAAACTTGTTAATTTGTAAATAATAAAAGGTAAGCTTATGTTACCTTTTATTATTATAATTAACTATTTAAATATTCATTTAAAGCTTGTAATGTATTGTTTCCATCTTCTATTCCTAAATCATACATCTCTTGTAATTTATTTTCGTCTTTTTCAATTCTCTTTACAGGAATAGTTTTTGATGGACGAATAACAAATATTTCCTTTTTATTATCCATGTCAATGATTTTTTCTACTGATTCATTATAGTTTAAATACCTTGTATTTATTGCTTTAGCTAGATTAGGGTATTTTCTATATTTAAGTTTAGCAGGCCATTCCTTTGGCTTTTCTTTTCTATATTCGATAGGTCTAGTAAGAATAACAATTATTTTATCATAGCCTAATTCTTTGCATTTTTCAACTGGTATACTATCAGATATACCACCATCTAAGTATTTATTTCCTTCCCATTCAACCATTTTAGATACAAATGGCATTGCAGATGTTGCTCTTAATAATTCCATTTGTTCCATTGCATTGTCAACTTTTACATATTCAGGTTTTCCTGTTTCTACATTAGTAATTGTAGCGTAAAAATCAACACCTGATTCCTCAAAAGCTTTTTCATCAAAAACATCTAATTTGAATGGTAGTTCATAATAAGCAAACTGACAGTTTATAATATTGCCTGTAAATATTAAATGTTTTAGCCCCATATATCTTTTATCATTTGCATATTTCTTATTATACCTAATAACTCTACCTCTTTGTTTTGAAGGATAATTAAGTCCAAATAAAACCCCTGCTGAAACTCCTATAATACCATCGACTTTTATATTATTATCTAGAAATGTATCTAATACCCCTGCTGTATACATTCCTCTCATTGCTCCGCCTTCTAAGACTAAACCAACTTTCATCTTTTTCATCTCCTGGTAAAAATCATAACATAAAAGCAAGTATTTATCAATAAAATACTTGCTTAATTTAATTAATTTTTCTTGCAATTTTATATGATTATTTAATCAAGATTTTTAATCTTTCCTTCTTTTATTTCAACAAATCTCTTAATCTTCTTTGTTGTTGTTTTAATGAATTCACCATCTTTTATTTCTAAACCTTTAATTGCTTTGTATGTTGTAACTTTTTTATTTACAACTTTAATTTTTTTCCAAATAATATCATGTATTTCTTTGTCAGTCTTTTCACCATATAGTTCTTTAATTTTATCATAGTTAGGAAGAGCTCTACATGTTACTTTTAATTCTTTTTCTCCTTCAACTTCTTTACCATATACCATGCATTCTTGTATTTCTTCTATTGGTGAAAGTAAAATTTCTAGTTCTTCAGGGAAAATATTTTTACCATTTTGAGTAACTATAACATTCTTTATTCTTCCTGTAATATAAATAAAATTATCTTTATCTACATATCCAATGTCACCTGAATGGAACCATCTCTTTCCATTTTTATCATATTCAATAACTTCATCTGTTGCTTCTTTATCTTCATAATATCCCATCATAAGAGTTGGTGTTGAAATTAGTAATTCACCTTCTCCTTTTTCATCAGGATTATCTACTTTTACTACACCACCTAAAATTGTTTTTCCTGCTGAACCTATTCTATTTTCAAAATCTGGTGTAACAGCAGTAATTGGAGATGTTTCTGTTAATCCATAACCTTGTATAAATAGTACTCCTAAATCAGCATACCACTTTCCAATTTTTGCATCAATTGGAGCTGCTGCTGAAACTATCATTCTAAGATTTCCTCCAAGACCATCATATATTTCTTTAAATACTTTTCTCTTAACATCTATTCCAACTGTTTTAAGTGCATTGGTTATTTGCATCATTGTAGCAACAATTTTTTCTTTCTTGCTTTTTTTAATATTCTTCATAATATTTTTATAAAGACTTTCAACAAGTAAAGGAACTGCAAGTATAATTGTTGGATGAGTTTCTTTTAGGTTATCTGATATATATCTTAAACCTTGACATACAGCAACTGATGCTCCTAATGAAAATGGCAATAAGAAACCAATACTAGATTCATATGTATGATGAAGTGGTAAAACTGAGAAGAATCTATCTTCATTAGTCATCTTTACATATCCTGAAACAGCATTTATATTATTTGCAAGTTGTCTATTATTAACCATTACTCCTTTACTATTTGCAGTTGTTCCTGATGTGAAGAATAGAGCTTTAAATTCATCTGGTTTTATTTCAATTTTTAGGAAAGATTTATCTCCCTTTTTAATTAATTCTTTACCTTCTTTAATTACAGTTTCAAATCCGACATGTTTTCCATCAAGCTTATCATTATTTCTCATTTGAATAAAATATTTAACTGTAGGTAATTTTTCTTTAATAGAATCTATTTTATCAGCAATATGAGATGAATAAATTACAACTGATGCTTTTGCTCTATTTACTACATTTTCTATTTCATTTTCTGGTAACTCTTTATCAACTGGAACAGCAATTCCAACTCCAATTAATGTAGCCATATATGAAACATACCAGTCATATTGGTTTTCACCAATGATAACTATTCTTTCACCTTTAACATCATATTTTTTAGTTAAAGCTGTACCTAAAGCTTCTACATCATCTCCAAATTCTCTATATGTATATTCTTTATATGTATCTTTTGGGTCTTTTTTATCTACTATTAATACAGAGTCTGGAAATTTCTTCATAACTTTTGTATAAACTTCTTTTATAGTTTTATACTTTGTTACTGGATATTTCTTTATTTTCTTCGCTTTCTTAGGATCCATTTTTGAATAGTCGAAATCTTTTAATTCCTCAAGTTCTTCCATATCCTCTAATTTTATTTCATCAAAATTTATATCTGGTACTTTTTTAAAATGGTCTAATAAATTCATCAATTTTAATTCACTCCTATTTATATTTATTTCGTTTTATTTAAACATCTATTAATTAAATGAAGTGCTATTTTACTAATAGTTCTTCCTTAATCTTTCCTTCTTTTAGTTCAGCAAAACGTTTGATTTTCTTTGTAGTAGTTTTTATAAATTCGCCATCTTTTATTTCTAAACCTTTAATTGCTTTATATCCTGTAACTTTCTTATTAACATTTTTAATGTTTTCCCATAATAAATCATATATTTCTTTATCAGAAAGTTTTCCGTGTAATTCTTTAATTCTATCATAATTAGGAATAGCTCTACATGTTACTATTAGTTCTTTTTCGCCTTCAACTTCTTTACCATATACCATACATTCTTGTATTTCTTCTACTTGAGATAAAAGTAATTCAAGTTCTTCTGGGAATATATTTTTTCCGTTTTGAGTTACAATAACATTTTTTATTCTTCCTGTTATATATACAAAATTATCTTTATCAACATAACCAATATCTCCAGAATGGAACCAACGAGTTCCTTGGGCATCAATTTCTATAACTTCGTCTGTTGCTTCTTTGTTTTCATAGTATCCCATCATTAATGTATTTGTTGAAATAAGAAGTTCTCCTTCTCCTTTTTCGTCTGCATCATCAACTTTAATTTTTCCATTTATTATTACTTTACCAGCTGAACCAACTTTAGTATCAAAATCCGGTGTAACTGCTGCAATTGGTGTTGTTTCTGTTAATCCATAACCTTGAAGGAACATTATTCCTAAATCTGTATACCATTTTCCTACCTTTTTATCTATTGGAGCTGCTGCTGAAACTACTATTCTTAAGTTACCTCCTATACCATCATAAATTTCTTTAAATACTTTTCTTTTTATATCTATACCAAATGCTTTAAGTACATTTGTTATTTGCATCATTGAGCTAACAACTTTTTCTTTTTTGCTCTTCTTGATGTTTTTCATTATGTTTTTATATAAGCTTTCTAGTAGAAGCGGAACTGATATAATTGCTGTTGGATGAGTTTCTTTTAAGTTATCTGATATATATCTTAATCCTTGGCAAACAGCAACTGATGCTCCTACTGAAAATGGAAGTATAAATCCTATGCTTGCTTCATATGTATGGTGAAGCGGAAGAACTGAAAATAATCTATCTTTATTTGTTAACTTTACATATGCTGAAACAGCATTAACGTTGTTTGCAAGTTGTCTATTATTAACCATTACTCCTTTACTATTTGCTGTTGTACCTGATGTAAAGAATAATGCTTTAAATTCATCTGGATCAATTTTTATATCTAAGAATGATTTATCTCCTTTTTCTATAAGTTCTTTACCTTCTTGAAGCATTGTGTTAAATCCAACTATTCTACCTTCTAGTTTGTCATCATTCTTCATTTGAACAAAATACTTAACAGTAGGTGTTTTATCCATTACAGTTTTAACTTTTTCTTTTAAATGAGAAGAATATATAACAATTGATGCTTTTGATCTATTAACTAAATTTTCAATTTCATTTTCTGGAAGTTCTTTATCAACTGGTACAGCAATACCTGCTCCCATAAGAGTTGCCATATATGAAACATACCAATCATATTGATTTTCTCCTATAATAACAATTCTTTCTCCTTGAACATTGTATTTTTTAGTAAGAGCAGTGCCTAGAGCCTCTACATCATCTCCAAACTGTCTATATGTATATTCAATAAATTTTTCATCCTTTGGACTTAATTTATCAAGAATGCAAATATCATCTGGATGTTTTTCCATTGAATGTAAGTATATTTCTTTTATTGTCTCATAATGAGTTTCTGGATAATGCTCTCCTTTTTTTAATTTTTCTTTTTTCTCTTCTTTTGGTTCTTTAGAATAATCTTTTTTTAATTCATCGATGTTCTCGATGTTTTCCATTTTTAATTTTTTAAATTTAAATTCAGGTAATTTCTTAAAGTATTCAAAGAAATTATTGTTTCTATTCATATCTTCTATCTCCCCTATAATTACTACATTTATTAGTACTCTAACTTTATATAGTATAGTATTATTTTATATTTTAGTCAATATACCGAGTGGTCAAAACAAAAAGAGCGATTACTCGCTCTCTTGTAGATAACTATTTGAATTTCTAGCAATTTTTTATCTTTATTAGGATTATATGATTATAATTTTTTAACTCTTAATGCTCTTATTGCATTTAATACAGCTATTATCATTACTCCAACATCAGCAAATATAGCCCACCACATATTAGCAATTCCAAGTGCGCCTAATATTAAACAAAGTATTTTGATTCCTATTGCAAATATAATGTTTTCATAAACAATCTTTATACATTTCTTTGATATTTTAATTGCTTTTGATATTTTTAAAGGATCATCATCCATTAATACAACATCTGCTGCTTCTATAGCCGCATCAGAACCCATTGCTCCCATTGCAATTCCAATATCAGCCCTTGAAAGAACAGGACTATCATTTATACCATCACCAACAAAAGCAATCTTATTTTGATTTTTGTTTGAGTTTTCTTCAATTAAATGTTCAATTCTTTCAACTTTATTTTCTGGTAATAATTCAGCGTGATATTTATTAATATCAAGTTCTTTGGCAACGTCTTCAGCAACAATTTTAGAGTCACCTGTAAGCATTACAATTTCATCAATTCCAATATTTCTTAATTCTTTTATTGATTGTTTTGAGTTTTCTTTAATAACATCAGAAATTACTATGTGTCCACAATATTCATTATCCCTAGCTACATGAACTACAGCTCCATTATCATGTTCGCATTCAAT
>JAEEGL013916207.1_pt1 | contig 13430 bp, 13 predicted proteins | sample 9134231 | NCBI WGS metagenome assembly JAEEGL01 (sample SAMN16246548, study PRJNA631951) | gut metagenome | biome: gut microbiome; feature: rumen; material: fiber-attached | host: Bos | place: Iran: Karaj | collected 2018-10 | reverse complement strand
TCCTGCTTTAACACTCATAAGTAGCACTGTATCAACTTTACCTAAATATGGTTTTATTGCATCAATACTTGTATTTAAATCAACTGCTATTCCAATTCTAATACCACATTTTTTGACATAATCAATGATACTCAAAAGTGATTTATTTATTTCAACATGAACTATTATTTGATCGACATTTAGATTTTTTATTTGATCAATATATTTAATTGGATCTTCTACCATTAAGTGAACGTCATTCTTCTTTTTTGAAAGTTTTAATAGTTTAACTAGTTCTGGTATACATAGATTCTTTCCTTTTACAAACTTCCCATCCATGACGTCGAAGTGAATATAGTCGACACTAGAACTATTTAATTCATCTATAATTTCAACTCTAGCGTTCTTTTTTATAGTTAAAAATGATGCTGCTATTTCCATAATTCACTTCCTTATAAAACTTAAATAATTATCATGTCTTTCGTTTAATATTTTATCTTTCTTGCACGCTTCTAAAACAAAGCATCCGTCCTCTTTAATATGCATACAATCGCGGTACTTACAGTTTTTTAGCATATCAAACATATCTTTCATATTATCTCTTATTTCAATTGGTTTTAAGCTATTTAAATCAATTGCACTAAAACCTGGTGTATCAGCAATCATACCGCCGTCTAAAGAGAATAGTTCTGTATGTCTTGTCGTGTGTTTACCTCGATTTAAAGCATATGAGATTTCATCTGTTTTTAAGTGTAAAGATGGATCTAATAAATTGAGTAAGCTACTCTTTCCTGCTCCACTCTGACCTGTGAAAACTGTTATTTTATCTCTGAATAAGTTTTTAAAATTCGACTTTTTTTCATTTGTAACAACTCTATACCCGATTTTTTCATAATAATCCATATATTCTTTAATATGTTTTATTTCCTCACTATTTAATAGATCTAGTTTAGTAAAACAAATAATTGGTTCAATATTATTAAATTCGATTATTGTTAATAGTTTATCTAAAAGAATAGTGGAAAAATCAGGATTCTTAGCACTGGTCACAATTAAAGCTTGATCGATGTTGCTCACTGTTGGCCTTATTAAATAATTCTTTCTTTCATGAATTTTTAGAATTATTTTTTTCTCTTCATCAAATTCAACTATATCTCCAACTAAAGGAGTTTCGCTTGTTTTTCTAAAAACTCCTCTAGCTTTACAGATATATGTTTTATCACTTAAAACGGTGTAATCATTGCTTATTTGTTTAACAATTCTACCTGTCATTTTATTCAGTTAATTCCTCGTCAACTTCAGCAAATGGTGCTGCAACTGTAATAATTAAGGTGTAAGGACTTGTAACTCGCATTCCCGGTTCACGGCTCTGAGCTAGAACTGTTCCTTCAGGTAAAATACTTTCCTGTGTCTGTTTCTCAACAGTTACACCATATTTTGCACAGAATTCTAATACCTTTTCATAAGACCATTTTTCTTTAACAAAATCAGGATATTCAGTTACAATATTTGGCAATGTAATAATAATACTATCGCCTTCATTTATTAAAGTTCCAGCTTTTGGATTTTGTCCGATAATCATATTTTCATCGACCTTGTCAGCATTTTCTTTTGAAATGTCTTCTGTTTCAACATTTATTTTAATTCCTGCTTTTTCAAGTTTTTCTTTTACTTCAAAGTAATTCTTACCGACATAGTTTTCAAGGATTGTTCCTTTTACTCCAGACGAAACGATTAAGCTTACTGTTTTGCCTTTTTTAACAGTTCTTCCACCAGCCGGTTCACTAGTTATTACTTTTCCTTGCTCAACTGTACTACTGTTCTTATAAATGAGTTCACTATTGACCTTAAGTCCGAGTTTTTCAAGTGCTTTTCGCGCTTCACTTACTTCTTTTCCAGAGACATCTTTTATTAAAACTTCAGGTACTTCAGTTAATTTTGGATATATGATAATAACTGCTGCAAGTGAAAGAAATAGGAATACACAGATTAAACCTGTAATTAAAACTAAACGATTTAAAAGTTTTCCCGATTTTTTCTTTTTCATGGATAAGGTACCTCCTACATTATCAAATTTAGTAGCTTCAGGGTTTTCTATTTTTTCCTTTTTCTTATTTATTTTATGCTCTGAATATTTATATACTATTGGTTTATCGTTTTTGTGTTCCTCATTTAAACAATTAACGATATCATCATGCATCTCCATTGCACTTTCATAACGATTTAATGGATTCTTTGCACAAGCTTTCATCAAGATGTTTTCAACACTTTGAGGAATACTTGGATCCCTTTTAACAACTGATGGAAGGCTTTCTTTTAACTGTTTCATCGCAATTTCAACAGCGGTCTCCCCTTTAAATGGAATTGATCCAGTTAAGAGTTCATACATCAAAATTCCGAGTGAATAGATGTCGCTTTTAAATGTCGTCTTCTCTCCACTAGCTTGTTCTGGTGGTAGATAATGAACAGAACCCATAATTGAATTCGTTTGAGTCATTTCGATGCTATTTAAAGCTGTAGCAATTCCGAAATCTGTTATCTTAACACGACCATCGTTTAAAATCATGACGTTTTGTGGTTTTATATCTCTATGGATTATCATGCTCTTATGAGCACATGCTACTCCATCGGTCAACTGAGTCATTATATCGATTACTTCAGTTAATGATAATTTTCCTCTTTTTTTAACTAGGTTTTTTAAGGTTACTCCATCTAAATACTCCATTACGATAAAGTATGAACCATTATCTTCACCGACATCATATACTTCAACAATGTTAGGATGATTTAAGGAACTAGCTGATATTGCTTCTCTTTGAAATCTGCGCACAAATTTATCATCTTCAGCGAGATCTCCACGGAGTACTTTAACAGCTACTTCACGGTTTAAAATTTCATCTATTGCTAGATATACATTGGCCATACCACCTTCGCCGATTGTTTTTACAATCCTATAGCGATCATTTATCTTTTGTCCTTTAGATATCAAATTAATCACCATCCTTTACAAGATAAGCAATTGAAATGTTATCTGTTCCCCCACGATTATTACATTTCATCACAAGTTTATTTAGTTTTTCCTGAATAGTTAGTTCAGATTCTAGTACTTTAATAATCTGATCGTTATCAAGCATATTGGTTAAACCATCACTTGAAAGCAAGATTCCTGAAACGTCAGTTTCAACATCAAAGACATCCATTTCAACGGTTTGCGTTGCACCAAGAGCTTTCATTAAAACGTTCTTTCGCGGATGAGCTTTCGCTTCTTCTTCAGTTAATTCTCCAGATTTTACAAGAAGATTTACTAAAGTGTGATCGTTTGTTATTTTGTGAAGTTCATGATTTTTAATAACAAAACCAGATGAATCTCCAATATTACCAAAAAGAAGGTAAGTTTTAGTTAAAAGCGCAACAACAATGGTTGTTCCCATCCCTGTACTTTCTGGATGATCCTTTGTATGTTCTATTATCAATCTATTTGATTCACTCACGGCTTCTTGAAGCCATGCAACAGCGTTTTCTTTTGTTCCAAGTTCTTTATTTTTTAAAAATGTATCTGTTAGATGGTTGATAACGATATTAGATGCAACTTCTCCTGCTCTATGTCCTCCCATACCATCTGCAACTGCCATCATGTATTCGCTATTACTATTTTCAACGATTGTAACACTATCTTCGTTGTGATCGCGAACACTTCCAGTGTCAGTTATATAAAAATACTTCATTATTCTTCCTCCTTGTAATTTGCGCGCAATTGTCCACATGCAGCACCTAAATTAGAGCCGAATTCTCTTCTAATTGTGACATTAATATTATTCTTTTTTAGGGTGTCATAGAACTTCATAACATTCTCCTTTTTACTCTTCTTAAATCCATTAGATGTCTCATTATAAGGAATTAAATTGACATAGGCGTTCATCCCTTTTAACAAATTAGATAGTTGAATAGCGTTTTCAACTGAATCATTAATACCATCTAACATTATATATTCAAATGTTACTCTTCTATTTGTAAGTTTGATATATTCTTTTATTGTACCGATTAATTCTTCAATTTTATACACTTTATTAATCGGCATTAATCGATCTCTAATTTCATTATTTGGTGCATGTAAACTTATAGCGAGATTTACTTGCTTGTCGAAATGGCTGAAATCCTTTATCTTTGGAATAAGCCCACAAGTTGAAATAGTTATATGACGTGAACCGATATTTATTCCCTTAGGGTCGTTAATAATATTGATAAAATCGATGACATTGTCATAGTTATCAAATGGTTCACCAATCCCCATTAAAACGACATGAGTAATTCTTTCTTTAACTAATTCTTCAATTTGTAGAATTTGTAAAACCATTTCTGATGGTGTTAAATTTCTTACCTTTTTAAGACGCCCTGATTCACAAAAAACACATCCCATATTGCATCCAACTTCGGTTGAAATACATAAAGATTTGCCATAATCGTGATACATTAAAACAGCTTCAATTCTATTTTTGTCAGTTAGTTCAAATAAAAATTTCTCACAATCATTACCTTTGATACTAGTTAAAAGAGTTAATCTTTTTATTTCAAAGTTTTCTTTTAACAAATCAATTGTGTTTTTTGAAACATTAGACATCTCGTCAAAACTATTTATTCTTTTATCATAAAGCCATTCATAAATTTGAGTCGCTTTAAATTTTTTTTCACCTTTTGATAAAAAGAAATTTTCTAATTTTTCTTTTGTAAAATCATAAATACTATACATACTTACACCTTATTTAATTATACCAAAAAAAAGAAGAAAATAATACCTTTTTCTTCTTCTTGAATACTATTTGTTTACATAATAGTTATATCTTCTAAAATATAGTCATAGTCATTTGCATTATAAATGGTACCGCAGTATTCACATTTGCCATTATAATTGGCATCAATACTAGCTCCGCAACCTGGACATTTTCTAACATCTTTATGGTTTTTGAAACCTACTTTTTTAGTAAATGTAAGAATATTCCTCTTAGCTTCTCTAGTTTGATCTTGACCTTTTATAATTCTTCCTTTACTATCCATAACATAATCATATGCCTTTGATAGTAACGAAACTGTTATAACTATTTTTTCGTCTTTAATTTCAACATTTGTAATTGTTGTCTCTGCAACATTTAGCATGTCATACATCTGTGTTTCATCGCGTTTAACTAGTTCATTTACATAGTCGTTGTAATGATTAAAAACTTTTTCACTGATCATATGTTTACAACTTTCCATATCTTTCATCATAACACTTGTAAAGAGCATCACAAATGTGTTATCAACTTTAGTTTTAAACATGCTTTCAGTAAATTCTGGGTCATATTTTAACAATTCATCAAACATTAACTCCACCCCTGACCTTTGTTTTGCTTTTTAGTCATCACAAGTCCATGATTCTTTGTTACAACTGTAGATCCGCAATATGGACATACACTTGATGCTTGGTTTTCTAAAGGCGCATTACAGTTTGGACATTTTCCTTTATTCTTCTCTTTCGTCATTGTGAATGTTAGTTCATAATGAACAAGCATTTTTCTTGAACTAATTCCTTTTACGATATGATTAGATTCATCAACTACATAATCCTTTTGCGCAACTAAAAGTTCAACTGTTAGTGTTATTAATCCTTCATTTTCTTCTATCTCAGTAATTGCCATCTGACGACGAGTGAAATCAGACATAACATTTTTTTGTTTTTTAACTTTTAAAGCGTTTAATTGCATTTTATAAGTATTGAATAATTCATCTGATAGAGATTTTCTTAAAGTATCGAAGTCGAAATTCATCCATGCAACTTGAATGTTTTTATATAACTCATATGTTTCATCTAAAACTTGTTCTTTATTTAAACCATATTTTTCAAGCAAACTATCTGGTACATTGGACCTCGTAATTGCAAGATTCTGAGGTATAACTCCGCTTGAATTATTACCATTTTTTGAAATTACAAGTATAATCACAATAATAACCAAAAACATAATAAATGCGCTTCCAACAGATCCAGATCCGCCACCTGAACTAGAGCTAGAGCTCCAATCAGAGTCGTACCCGCCTGAATCATATCCGCCGGAATCCCATCCTCCTGAGTCATAACCTGAGTCCCAACCCGAATCTGCTTTTAAAGTAACAGATGTTAGTGATAAACAGGTTAAAAATGCAACGAGTACTAAAAATAATTTTCTAAATTTTTTCATTTTTTCACCGCTTTCACACCATTAAATCTAGTATAACATATAATTACATTTTATTCTCTAAAAATAATTGATTTGATAGTATTTCTATTTCTTTTTCTCTGTTTTCTCTTTTTTCGAAATTAATTTTTATATCAATAATATCCCCTTCTAAAGCATCAGGGATTAGCTCTTTTGGAACATTTACATGTTTTGAATTTGGTAATTCTAGAACCAAAAAGTCTTCTTCTATTCTATCAACTACTACTTCCATTACTTGTCCTCACTTTCAATTTTTTTCCATCACTTGTAATAACTATATTTCCATTTAAATCTGTTCGATAAACTTTAACTTTGTTTTCTCTTAAACGATTTAATATTTTTTCATGTGGATGACCATAGTCATTATTTTTGCCTACACTTATAACTGCTATTTTAGGATCTACTCTTTTTAAAAAATTATTACTTGTTGAAGACGTACTTCCATGATGTCCGACTTTTAGAACATCACTTTTGACATCTGCAACAATATTAGTTTCTGCTTCATATTCGGCATCAGCAGTAAATAAAAACGAGATATCCTTATATGTAAGCTTTAAAACTATGGAATAATCGTTAAGATTTTCATAGTAATCCTTAACTGGTGATAGTATTGTAAGAACTATATCATCTTCATTTATCACTTTTAAATTAGGAGTTGCTGTTCTTACCTTTTTACCTATTTTTTCTATTTCTTCTAATAAATTTAAGTAAAGAATTGAGGTACTATTTACTCTTGGCATATAGATAGAACCTATTTTAAAATTTTTTATAACTTTCTTAAGTCCACCTATATGATCGCTATGTGGATGAGTTGCAAATAAATAGTTTATTTATTCCACATTTCGTTTTTTCAAATAACTGACAACTGCATCTCCTGCTTCTATTTCTCCTGCATCTATCAAAATCGTCTTTTCATTTGGTAGTTCAATAAATATAGAATCCCCCTGCCCGACATCGATATAATGCACCTTTAGTGATTCTTGAATATTTTTGCTCGTTTCAATATAACCAGCTGCTTCTAAAGTGTGGTATTCCTGGTATAAAACACTAATTAGAGTTTCAATAAAAACGGAAAAAACAAATACAATAATTGCTAAAATGGTTTTTTTAAATTTCATATTCTACTCCAAATCCCCTATTTTTCTACTATATTAATTATAACATAAAGAAACTCCATATTGAATATTTATTTAAATTATGTTATATAATAATTGGTGATAATATGAAAAAACTTTTATCTATACTTATAATTCTTCTATTAGTTGGTTGTGTTGAAGAAAAACCTGTTTTAATAGAAGATGATGTAAAAATTAAGGAGAGTTTAGAATTTGAATTTGCTTCTAAAGTTTACTCAAATGAGCTATTTGAAAGCGAAGTTGACTTTGAAAACAAACTGCTTGATACTTATACACTTGGAGAACACAAGATTAAAATCGGTGATTATAGTATTACCTATAATGTTATCGATAATACTCCTCCGGTTATAAATGTTTCAAATATGACTACTTTAAAGGGGAAAGAAATAAGTTTTTTGGACAAAATGATGTGCGGCGATAACTATGATAAAAATGTCAAATGTGAAATCGTTGGAGACTACAATTTTGATGAAGTTGGCGAATATCTATTAAAAGTTGTTGCTACTGATTCAAGTAATAACAAACTAGAAAAAGAGTTTAAACTTAAAGTTGTTGAAAAAAACGAATATGGAAGTAATCCAAGTTACTACTATTTTGACGATTTAATAAGCAAATACAAAAAAGAAAATACCTTAGTTGGTATCGATGTATCCAGTTGGCAAGGAGATATCAATTTTAAAAAAGTTAAAGATGCTGGATGCGACTTTGTAATGATTAGAATGGCCTACGGGCACAAAAATGGTGAAATTATATACGATTCTAAATTTAAACAGAATTTAAAAAATGCAAAAGAAAATAGTTTGCAAGTCGGTATATATTTTTATAGCTATGCCAAAAGTATAGATGAAGCTAAAGATCAAGCAGAATGGATAGTAAAAGAATTAAACGGTGAAAAGTTAGATCTTCCAATTGCATTCGACTGGGAAATATGGAATGGATTTAATAGTTATAATTTAAACTTCTATGAATTAAATAATATCGCAAATGCATTTATAGATGAATTAGATAAAAATAATTACAAAGGAATTATTTATGGAAGTGCTTTCTTTATAAACCGTGTATGGGATCCGGTTGAAAAACCATGGCTTGCCTACTACACAAAAGAAAACGACTTTGAAAAACCATATATGATGTGGCAGCTAAGCAGTACTGGAAAAATTGATGGCATTAATGGCTATGTCGATTTAGATATTTTATACAAATAAAAAAGACATTTTAAATGTCTTTTTATTTAAATGGATTTTGACCTCTTTGCTCAGTATTTTGCATAGCAAGTCTCGCTAAGTTTTCATTTAATTGGAGAAGTTGCTTATGTATTGCCTCTAAACCTTGTGCAAGAGTTCTTTGCATTTCTTGATTTTGTCTCGCTATTGCAGTAGTATTATCAACTACTTTTTGAACTGCGCCAGATAATTCTGACACTTTTCTGTATGCTATTTCATCCATACTTAATTCCTCCTCTCATACTCCATTTTACAATCATTACAATATTTTTTATCTTTTTTTTCTAAAATCATGCCACCGCATTCACATTTTTCGCCAGTTGGTTTGTCCCAGTAAGCGTTTTTACATTTTGGATAGTTATTACAGCCATAGAAGATTTTTCCTTTGTGACTTCTTTTTTCAACTATCATGCCCCCACAATTAGGACACTTACAAATTTCTCTTTGTTCTTCCTGTTTAATATATTTACAAGTTGGATAGTTGCTACAAGCGACGAATTCACCGAATTTTCCCTTTCTCACGACTAATGGATTACCACAAACTGGACAGTCTTCACCAGTTTCTTCTGGTTTCTTCTTTTCCATCCCAGTAAATGCTTCTTTAACACTTGGTTCAAAATCATTGTAGAAATCTCTTAGGGTCTTCTTGTAATCGATATTACCTTCTGCAATTTCATCTAAATTTTCTTCCATATTAGCTGTATATTTAACATTTATAATGTGACTAAAGAATTCCTGTAATTTATCAGTTATCTCTATTCCAATTGCGGTTGGAACAAATTTTTTATCTTCCATCTTGGTATAACCACGAGTTTTCAAAGTTTCCATGATGGTTGCATATGTACTAGGTCTTCCTATTCCAAGTTCTTCCATTTCTTTAATCAACTTTGCTTCTGTATATCTACTTGGTGGTTTTGTGAAGTGTTGTTCTTTAACAATATCTGTTGAAACTAATACACTTGATTTATTTCCTTCAAATGATGGTAGAATCTTATCAGTTGATTCCTCATAATCAGAATATACTTTTAGATAACCGTCAAAAGTGATTACTTGACCCGTTGCTTTAAACTGATAATTATTGTTATCTAAAACAATTGTTGTTGCTAAGTACTTAGCATCACTCATTAGTGAAGCTAAAGCACGGAAATATATAAGACGATATATTTTATACTCATCACTAGTTAAATATGGTTTAACAGATTCTGGTGTACGCTTAATACTTGTTGGACGAATAGCTTCGTGAGCATCTTGAACATTCTCACTCTTCTTAGCCTTTTTAACATGTCCGACATATTCATGACCATATTTAGTTTCAATATGTTTATATGTTTCTTTAATAAATTCGTCTGAGAATCTAACAGAATCAGTACGCATATAAGTAATTAAACCGACAGTTTCATCCTCGAGTTCAATTCCTTCATATAGTTTCTGAGCGATACTCATTGTTTTTTTAGAACCCATACCAAATTTATTAGAAGCTTCTTGTTCTAAAGTACTTGTAATAAATGGATATTTAGATTCTTTCTTCTTTTCTTTTTCTTCAACGCTTTCAATTTTAAATGAACGAGCAAGTTTACCCATTATTTCATTAGCTTCTAGTTCATCATGAATTTCAATCTTTTTATGATTATAATTAAATAATTCAGCTTCAAATTCTGGAAATATTGCAGTTATTGTCCAGTATTCAACTGGTTCAAAAGCTTCTATTTCTCTTTCGCGGTCAACTACTAGTTTTAATGCAACACTTTGAACACGGCCTGCAGAAGTTCCTTCTGTTTTGGCCTGCATTAGTTTACTTAGTCTAAATCCGATGATACGATCAAGCATTCTTCTCGTCTCTTGTGAATTAACTAGATTTTGATCTATTAATCTTGCGTGATTAAATGAATCAAGAATTGCATTTTTAGTTATTTCGTTAAAAACAATTCTTTTATAACTATCATCTTTCAACTTTAAAGTGTCATATAAATGCCATGATATTGCTTCCCCTTCTCGGTCTGGGTCGGTTGCAAGATATACAAAACTAGATGCTTTTACATCTTTTTTTAAATCATCAATCAATTTCTTTTTGCTTTTAATATTTTCATATATAGGGTCAAAATTACCTTCTACATCAATACCAAGTCCATATTTACCTTTTGTTGCAAGGTCTCTTATATGTCCTTTTGATGAAACTACTTTATAATCACTACCTAAGTATTTTTCAATAGTATGTGATTTTGAAGGTGATTCCACGATTACCAACTTTTGTGCCATAAGCCACTTCCTTTTTCATTTTAATTTATACACTATATCTAAAAACTTGTCAACCATGAAAGTCTTTAAATCTGCTCCATCAATTAGACAATTTCTTCGTTTTTGTATTTGAAGTTATATCTATCTATGTTATATAATTAATAATATAGAGGTGGAGTAAATGAAGCTCAAAGAAATTACAAATGATGAATTTACAAGATTCGCTGAAAATTTCCCAACAAAGTCGATATTTCAATCAACTGGTTATGCATTTACAATGAATAAACAATATTTTGAAAGTGTATTTCTCGGACTTGTCGATACAAATTCGAGAATTAGAGCTGCAACCTTAATTTTAATTGCAAGTATCAAGGGATTTAAATATGCTTATGCTCCAAGAGGGTTTTTAATTGATTATACCAATAAAACTCTACTCGAAGATTTTACCAATCAAATCAGACATTTCTTAAGTAGAAATGATATTATTGCGATAAAAATAAATCCATTAGTTATTAGAAATGTATATGATAAAAAAGCAAATCTAATTGCTACAAATAATAATGAGGAAGTAATATTAAAGAATCTCGCCGATGTCGGATTTAAACATATGGGATTCAACAATAACTTTGAAGCTTTTAAACCTAGATTTGAAGCTATAGTTGATTTAAACCCAAATATCGATGACTTATTCATGTCCTGCAATAAAGCTCTTAGAACAAAGGTAAGACGTGCAGAATTAAACGGTATTACTATTCACCGTGGCGATGATAGAAATATAAAATATTTATACGATCAATTAAAGGCTTCATACCCTCGTGATTTAAAATATTTTCAAGATTCATATGAATTCTATAGCAGAAACAATTTAATTGATTTCTACTATGCCAAAATCGAGACTAAGACTTTCCTATCTCAATCTCAGAAGTTGTATCAAGATCAGGAAAAACTCGTAAACGATTTAAGTAATACAGTAATTATTGAAGCTAAAAATGATAATAGTAAAACTCTAAGTATGAAACTTGAAGCAGATAACTTGCTTGCAAGTTACAAGGAACAGTTATTAAGAGCGACTGAGCTTTTAAAACAATTCCCAGAAGGTATTATTACAGCTTGTGCTTTAGTAATCAAAAATGGTGATGAAGCTGTATTATTGATCTATAGCCGTGATAAAGAATATTCATCATTTAATTCAACTCACATCTTACTTTGGAATATTATGGCGAAGTATGCAGCTGATGGCTATAAAAAATTCAACTTAGGTGGAGTTTCTAACATCAGATTAAAACCAAATAAATTTAAAGGTTTAAATGATTTCAAATGCAACTTCAATCCAAAGATATACGAATATTTAGGTGACTTTGAACTAGTTGCTATTAAATCTTTATATTTGATGTATAAAGCTATGAAATAAAAAAATCTAAGATTACTTAGATTTTTTATTTTATCATTTCAGTTTTAATCCAGACATATTTATCTGCAACTTTTTTAAATGTGTGCAAATATAATGACTCTCTATAGTGTCTGCTACGCATTATTTCACAGTTCTCACAGGATTTTGTACATGTCTCATATCCAGTTTCAGTATTTCTATCAACTCCTGAATAAAGGAGTTTTTTAGTCTTACCATCACATATTTCTTTGTTATTTATTAAAACTTCATATGCGTATGTCTCATAGACATAGAGGTTGTCCCCTTCAACTATAACTTGGGCAAGATTATCTAGATTTCTTGGTAGATCTAATTTTTTAATTACAAACTTGTCTTCTTTTTTGTTAAATAATATTTCTGCATTCTTACCAACATATGTCGTATTTGCTTTTATTTCTATTTTATCCGTCTTAAATAGTTCATTTAAGCAACTATTTAGTTGATCTCGATTTAAATTCTTACAATTTAAAGCCCCAAAATACAAGAGTACTGATGAATTGATATTATCAAGTGTTATTTCACTGGAATAATGGACTTCATCGATCAAATAATTGTTAACCTCTTCTACTAATGGTTCATTATCAGATAGAATATCTCCAGCATACACTATTACATTTCGATAAAGTGCTTTAACATTCCCATCAATTGCTATGGCATAGTAAAGTTTATACAACCCTGGTTTATTTAAATCGACTTCCCCGAATCTTTTTACTTTATGGCTATAATCCTCACCATTATATGTTGCAACATAGCCATCTTCAACAAATTCTGCATTTAATTTGGAGAAAACCGTACTATTGCCAGCTAAGCGAAAATCGATGCTGTTTTTATTTGTAACAATTACATTACGCTTTGCAGTTGTTCTAATACTACCGCTTTTAAGCTCATATTTTACCTCATAAATACCTGGAGTACTAGTATCGACATTGTTGCTTACAACAACATCCCTAGTTACATCGCCTTTATTAAAATCAACTGCAACATAACCTGATTCAATATAGCGATCATTGACATCTAGAACTACTGTTTCATCACCATATAACTCTATTACTTTCGTCTTCTTCTCTTTCTGCTTAGTTGTGATAACTAAATAGATAGATGCAAGAGATATAATTATAATTAAGATGATTAAGTATGTACTTGCTTCAGTATATGCATTATCAACCTTAGCTTTCTTATTCGGTTTTTTCTTTACTTTTTT
>JAEEGL012917122.1_pt1 | contig 13430 bp, 12 predicted proteins | sample 9134231 | NCBI WGS metagenome assembly JAEEGL01 (sample SAMN16246548, study PRJNA631951) | gut metagenome | biome: gut microbiome; feature: rumen; material: fiber-attached | host: Bos | place: Iran: Karaj | collected 2018-10 | reverse complement strand
TTTGACAATAACAAAAATATCGTGAGACACTATATAAAAAATCGTTATCAGAGGGGCAGACTCTTATCAGGGTCTCTCATAATATAGAAGGTTCCACTCGACCTTTGGTCGCTTATTCCCGATAAGGTCTTAAGAATAAACCTGATAATCCTGCCCCTTTTTTGAAACTTAATAAATACACGAGTAAGCAGTCAATTTTTACCGTATTGCGCGTGAATAATATATATGTAAAGTGACCAATTACAAATGAATTTAAAATATCGCAAATTTGCTAAGTGGTCAACCCGCTCTGCTTTGCCGCTTTCCCAAGAAAGAACTAGTGAAAATTGACAGCTTACTTTACAAACACTTGAAATCCTCATTCACACTTAGATGTGGAGATCTTGGATCCAAGATTCGGACGCATACAATTGAATTATTAACAAATGAGTTAAGCATGGAGAGCTGTGTGATGCGAGACTATCAAGCACGGTTCCGTGAGAAGAGAGGGTGAAAGCCCCTCTCCTTACTCAGCCCATAAAAAATCTTGTTTATGATATATCTTTTTGTTGCATCGTTAATCTGCTATCTGATTATTCAATACGATATAAATTCTAAGTCAGAAAATAAAAAATTCTGGTACGTGGTAGTCTTAGTTCTTCTGATTTTAATTGCAGGCTTTCGTTGGCGATTGGGATCAGATACTCCTACTTATTTGACATCTTTTTATTATGAAACCCCAACATTGGACAAATTTCTTAATGATGTACCTTTGATGAGTCCCTTGTGGGAACTGATTAATTCGATAGTGTTTACACTTGGTGGGCGCTTTTTTATTGTTCAATTTATACAGGCATCTTTTGTTAATACCCTATATTTCCTCTATATACATAAACATAGTAGATACATTTTTACATGTGTATTATTTTATTATGTCTGGATGTATACCAACCAGAATATGGAAGTAATGAAGGCAGCAATGGCTATCGTTGTATGTCTTTTTGGAAACGACTATATAATTGATGGAAAACTTAGGAAGGGATTCTTTTTATATTTAATAGGGTGTTTATTCCACATATCTTCGCTCATGATGTTTTTAAATCCTTTACTACTATTTCTGCGCTTTAAAAAACGTGCAATAGTTTTTTTTGCCTTAGTATTTTTTTTAGGTTATATAATAAAGACAAATATTGGAAACTATTTTCTTTTATTTGGTAGTGAAGGTAATATTGCTGATAAAGTTGCAACATATGCAAATTCTGACGAATATGGAGTTATCAATCATAACATTAATTGGTTTATCTTTAATGTTCTTCCATTCATTATATATTCTTTTGCTTGTATATATTATTTACGGAGAAAGAAAAATTATTGTTTAAAATTTGAACCGTTTATACTTGTAGGTCTGATGTATATGATTTTAATGTGGAATGTCTTTATTTTCTACAGATATGTTCATTTTTACAGAATCTATTTTATATTAATCTTTGTTGAAGCAATATATACTATTGTCCATAGAAGCTATTTACAAAATAAAAAACTATTCTTTTTAAAGTCTTTTGTTTTATTTTTTCCAATACTAATTTATATGTCATTATACAATTTTCAAAGGAAGGAGATGTATTATCCCTATTCCTCTATATTTGAGCGAACAATTGATAAAGAACGTGAGAGAACATATTCAGGAATCGGCCATATTGCTTTACAAAAGGCATATCCTATTCAAAATGAATATTAAATTCGGGAAGATTAGAACCTAGTATATCAATAATTATTTACTATATTGTGACAAATATAACAGATATAAGATCCGAAATTATAAATGGAGTTTTTTGGATTGCTCTTGCAAAATACTCTGGAATTGTTGTTTCATTAATTGTTGTTGCAATCTTGTCACGATGCATATCTGCTTCTGCATTTGGAACAGTTGCTATTGCTCTAGTTATTTTGCAATTTCTTAATATTTTAGCAGATATTGGTATCGGACCAGCAATCGTTCAATATGCAGATCTGAAAAAAAGAGATCTTAATGAGTTGTTCACCATTACTGTCTATTTAGGTATATTTCTGGCAATTGTTTTGTATTTCGCATCAGCATATATTTCCTCTTATTACGATGATGTTTCTTTAAAGCCTGTTTGTGAAATGATGTCTATAGTAATTTTTTTTAATGCTTTAAACGTTATCCCAAACAGTTTGATGCGTAAGGACAAAAAATTTAAAACGATTGCTATAAGAACATTTTCATTTCAGGTAATTGGTGGAATAATGGCTGTATGGGGGGCAATGATGGGTTGGGGTGTCTATGCTTTACTTGTTTCTCCGATAATCACGGCAATTGGTGTATTTTGTGTCAATTTCTACAACTATCCTCAACGCTTCGTTCTATATATTAAAGGTCAAGCTTTACAAATTGTGTCTTCCTATTCTTTTTTTCAGTTTGGCTTTACATTTATTAATTATTTCTGTAGGAATTTGGATAAGTTGATAATAGGAAAGTTTTTTTCAATGGAACAACTTGGCTATTATGATAAATCATATCACACAATGTTGTTGCCTGTCAGTAATATTTCTTTCGTAATAGATCCTGTCCTACATCCTATTTTAGCCTCATTGAAAGATGATAAATCTAAATTAGGTGAGAAGAATATTAGACTCAGTACCATTGTTTCATATATTAGTTTTCCTTTGGGAGTAGGTCTTTTCTTTTGCGCAGAAGAAGTAATCAATATCTTATATGGACCAAATTGGCAACAGGCTGTTCCCGTCTTTCGTATTTTGGCTTTGTCTCTACCTCTTCAGATTATTTTATCCATGAACAATCCTATTTTTCAAGCAGCGGGAAAAACCAACCTGATGTTTTATTCGGGATTGTTAAATTCCACCTTATCTGTATTAGGTTTTTTCATAGCTGCTATTTGGTTTAAAACAATAGAAGCTGTAGCTTGGTCATGGGTTATTACACTGGTGATTAATTTTGTCAATACTTATGTAATCATGTATTGTTGGGCAATAAAAGGATCTCCCTTCCCTTTCTTTAGTGCTTTAATACCACAGTTATTAAATAGTTCCATTGTTTTTACTCTTATGTGGGTTTTGAATTCAATTATTGAAGTTAATTCTTACTTAGTATCGATGATTGTCAATTTATTCGTTGTTTCTATAGCAACAATTGCTATTGCGGTTTTATTAAAGCAATATAGCTTTCATAGTATAATCTCTATATTGAAGGCTCCATTTCCAAAAAGTTAGTATATGGTCTTAAGCACTAATTTCTGTTTATAGAAAAGTTTTTAGAATTCAATATTTTATGAAAATCTGTATTATAGGTAATGGATTCCCTACCTTAAAAGATCCGCAGAGGGGTTGTTTTGAAAAAGACCAGGCATTAGCTCTGTTACATGCAGGGCATGAGGTTTCTATTCTATATGTAGATGTAAGAATGCCTAAATATGGTCAAGGTTTTTGGACTTCTCATGAAACGGAAGATGGACTAAATGTTTTTAGTTTATCTTTCCCCATTCCATATTTATTAGGTATTAGTTATAAGCTTCATTATAGAGTGGTTAGCTTATTATATGATTATGTCTTTAAATATATGCTTAGATATGTTGCAAAGCCAGACATTATACATGCTCATTTTTTGTATAACATAGCTTATGCCGTATCATTAAAGCAAAACTACGGTATTCCTTTAATTGGTACAGAGCATTGGAGTAAATTGAATGAGAAAACATTGCCAAAGCATGTTCATTTTTGGGCAGATATTGCTTACAATAATGTTGATTGTTTAATCTCTGTTGCTGATTCGTTAAAGACATTGATTCGCTATCATTTCAATAAAGACGCTGTCGTTTTGCACAACATGATTGGTGAAGAGTTCCTAAATATTCCGAGAAAATCAAAAAGAGATGGTAAGATTCGTATTGTTTCAACCGGTAGTCTAATTTATAGGAAAGGTTTTGATGTGTTAATAAACGCTCTATCACGAATAGATTCAAAATTGCCGGAATGGGAACTACAAATTATAGGAGAGGGAAAAGAGAGAGCTATTTTACAGCAGATGATTAATAATTTTAATATGAGCAATAAAATACATTTGATAGGTAGGCGGACTAAAAAAGACATTATAGAATTATATTCTGAGAGTGACTTCTTCATATTGTCATCGAGAGCTGAAAACTTCTCGGTAGCAGTATTAGAGGCTTTAGCTGCTGGTATGCCTGTTATTGCAACATTGTGCGGGGGAATAAGAGAATGTATAGATAAAAATAATGGATTGCTTGTTCCTGTGGATGATATTGAAAGTTTGTCAAATAGTATTATGTATATGGTCACAAATATGGATAGATATAATTCGGATTATATTACAGAAAACTGTAAACAACGGTTTTCACCTTCGGTGATAGCTCATAATTTAACAAATATATATGAGAAAGTATTAATAAAAAAGTAAAAAAATTATGGAATTAAAAGATTTTATTGAGAATTTTGCAGCTCAGTTTGATGATACTGACGCAAGTGAGATTAAGGCAGAGACCGTGTTTAAGGAGTTAGATGAGTGGTCATCGCTGATCGCTCTCTCTGTTATCGCAATGGCAGATGAGGAGTATGAGGTAACTCTCAAGGGTGATGACATCCGCAACAGTAGCACAGTAGAGGATTTGTTTAACCTGATTAAGTCAAGGAAATAAGACATGGCTTTTTTAGAATTTAAGAATGTTAGGATCGCCGGTATTGCAGCCGGCGTTCCTAAACAGATTTTCAGTAACCTTCATCCTGATGAATCTGATTGCATCTCTTCTGAGTATGCACCAGGGGATTTCGTCAAGGTGACAGGTGGAGAAGAACGACGCGTTGCGGACACGCTAGCAACTTCAGATTTGTGTTATGAAGCAGCGGAGAAGCTGATTGCAGATCTGAACTGGAACAAGGAAGAGATTGGAGCCATCGTCTTTGTTTCGCAGACGGCTGATTATTGGCTTCCTGCCACATCCTGTATTCTGCAAAATCGTCTTGGTCTGTCCAAAGAATGTTATGCCACCGATGGTACGCTTGGCTGTTCAGGATGGGTTTATGGTTTGAGCCAAGTGGCTTCGTTACTTTCGACTGGTGAAATCAAAAAGGCACTCTTGCTTGTAGGTGATGCCAAGAAGCGTATTGAAGCTACACATGACCCTCTTTTCGGTCATGCTGGTACAGTAACGGCCATAGAATTCAAGGAAGGTGCTTCTGGTTTTAAGTTCCACTTTGGTACGGACGGCTCTGGCTATGATGCTATCATCATCCCTGACGGTGGTGCAAGAAATCAGGTGTCGCTGAAGTCGTTTGAAACGACGGAGATTGAAGGCAAGATGATGAACCGCCTGCAGACCAGGATGAAGGGTATGGATGTGTTCTCTTTTGGTATTACGACAGCTCCCAAATCTATTAAGAAGCTTGGCGAACATTACGGCTTCAATTATTTGGATGCTGACTATTTTGTGTTTCATCAAGCAAATATGAAGATGAACAATATGATAGTCAAGAAATTGAAGCTGGATGTGGCTAAGGTCCCGTCATGTATGTACCATTTTGGTAATACATCCTCCGCTTCAATTCCACTGACGATTGTGAGCCAGTTGAAAGGGAAATTCGAAGATCATCCAACGAAGTTCATCTGCTGTGGTTTTGGCGTGGGTTTGTCATGGGGAACTGTGGCATTTGAAACAGAGAACATGATTGTTTCTGACCTGGTGGAAGTAGAAGAAAATACAAATTGGCACGATGACTTATAATCCATTTTCATTAGAAGGCAAAACGATTCTTGTGACAGGGGCATCGTCTGGCATTGGTCAAAAGACTGCGATCGAATGTTCAAGGTTAGGTGCTTCGGTTGTCTTAACTGCAAGAAATCAGGAACGATTGAATGAGACATTCTCTCAGTTGGAGGGAACTGGTCATTCAATGTTACTTGCGGAATTGACAGATTCAGAGCAAGTTACAGCCATGGTCAATAGTCTGCCAGCCCTTGATGGTGTTGTGTTGTGTGCTGGCAAGGGGATGACTTTACCTTTTCCTTTTTGTACAAGGGAGAAATATGATGATATTTTCAATGTGAACTATTTTGCACCAGTAGAATTGTTGAGGTTACTGGTGAAAAAGAAGAAAGTTGGAAAAGATTCGTCAGTTGTATTCGTCTCTTCTATCGGTGGTAATGGCTCATACAGCCTTGGTAATGGTATTTATGGTGCTTCGAAAGCTGCCATTAACTCTACAATGAAATTCTGTGCCCGTGAACTGGCTGGGAAAAAGATCAGGGTCAATAGCGTAAACCCAGGAATGGTTAACACTAAACTCATTCAGGGAGGAGCCATCTCCGAAGAACAGCATAAGCTTGATATGGAGAAGTATCCATTGAAGCGCTATGGTGAGACGGAGGATATCGCATATGGTATCATATATCTTCTTTCTGATGCATCTTCATGGGTTACGGGACACTCTTTAGTTATTGATGGAGGTGTAACAATATAATGGAAAGATTGCTTCAGAATAAGGTTTGCATCATAACAGGTGCTGCTCAGGGTATTGGCAAGGGCATCGCGGAGCAATTCGCTTCCGATGGTGCCATTGTCTATGCCTGTGATTTACGGGAAGGTTCGATGGACGGCTGGGCCAAAGATTGCTCAGAACGGAATAATACCCGTGTCATTCCGATGTATTTCGACGTGTCGGATGCTACGGCGGTGAAGAATGCCTTTTTAACTATCTTCAAGACAGAGAAACGCATTGACGCATTGGTGAACAATGCTGGCGTGGTATTCAATAAGAAAATTGGCATGATTGTGCGGCAGGAGACAGAACTGATGTTCCGCATCAATGTCATTGCGGTCATTGAGATGGTACAACTTTGTTCGCGCCTGATGGCAAGGACAGGTGGCGGCAGTATCGTCAATATTGCTTCTGTGACAGCAGTACTTGGTTCACCTGGTCAGTCTGCCTATTCAGCCACGAAAGGCGCTATTATTTCGTTCACGAAATCCGCTGCCAAAGAACTGGCCCCGCAGGGTATCCGAGTGAATGCTGTGGCCCCAGGTATTGTGAAGACGGAGCGCTTCGCAGAACTTTATGAAAGTGACGGGGCAAAGATAGACCAGCGTATTTCGAGAATTGGCTTAGGCCGTCTTGGTACACCTGAGGATGTGGCCAATGCCTGTGCATTCTTGGCTTCTGACAGAGCCAGCTACATTTCAGGCGAGATTCTTGGTGTCAATGGATGCGCGTCGATTTAGAATTTAAGAATTGAAGGCCGCGATTAAGCGAGAACAATGCCAAATCGCATTTGAGCATTGTCGAGCGTGAGCGGGCTCGATGTGAAACATCAAATATTGAAGATGATTCTTAATTTAGATAAGTGGAAGGGGGAGGCGATTGCGGCGATTGATTCGCAGGGGCAGCAGCTGACGTATGGTGAGTTGCGGGACTTTGCGGATAAGGTGGAGCATCTGTTGCCAGCAAGGTCATTGATGTTCCTGCTGGTAGAGAACAATGTAGGTGGTATTGCATGGACAATTGGTAATATCTGTGCAGGAAATGTGCCGCTGATACTGAATGCTCATTTAGATGAGGGGTTATATAATAGTTTGTACGAGCTTTATCAGCCACCGTTTGTCTGTGTGCCTAAGAGTATGGCAGATAAGTATGACTATGAAAAAGTCATTACCTGCTATGGCTATACCCTCATGAAGACAGGGCATGAGGCTTGTCTAATGAATGATGAGCTTTCACACTTGTTGCCGACATCTGGCTCTACAGGCAGTCCGAAGTTAGTGCGCCATAAGTATGCTAATATTGAGGCGGCGGCTCTGAATATCTCTACATTCTTTGAACTGACAGAGAAAGATCGTCCTCTGATGGTGCTCCCATTATATTATACGATGGGGCTTTCAATGGTGTTCAGCCACTTCTATGTGGGTGCTACAGTGTTGATTACGAATCTCAATATGACTGATAGAAACTTCTGGAAGTTTATCAAGGAAGAGCATGCAACGAGTTTCACAGGTGTACCCTATAGCTTTGAGATCCTGAACCTGATGCGCTTCTTCCGTATGGACTTGCCAGACCTGACATTGTTGACACAGGGAGGCGGTCGTATGCCGAAGGAACTGAACCTGAAGTTTGCGGAGTATTGTCGAGACAACGGTAAACAATGGATCGCCACCTACGGACAGTCAGAGTGTACGGCTCGTATGGCATGGCTTCCTCCGAAGGGGGCCATAGAGAAAGTTGGCAGTATCGGTCATGCAGTTCCTAATGCTGAACTCTCATTAATCGATATGGACGGTAATCCTATCACAACTCCGAATACAGAAGGTGAGATGTGTTATAGTGGTAAGAACGTGACGATGGGCTATGCCCGTAGTCGTGAAGACCTGCTGAAAGGTGATGAACGACATGGATTCATTAAGACTGGCGACTTAGCTTATTTTGATGAAGATGGCTGCTATTACATCGTTGGCCGTATGGGACGTTTCTTGAAACTCTTTGGTATGCGTGTTGGACTCGATGAGTGTGAACGCATCGTCAAAGGGAAATTCCCTGGGTTGGAATGCGCCTGTGTCGGTACGGATGAAAAGATGCTAGTATATCTGACTGACGAGAGCAAAAAAGAACCTGTCAAGGAAGAACTGGTCAGTCGTCTGAAGTTGGTGGCATCATCCTTTGAAGTGAGAATCATCAATGAAATTCCGAAGAACGAAGCGGGTAAAACATTATATGCAAAACTCAATAAGAATTGAAATAATTATGGAGAATATAGAAAAGTACAACAATGCGTTTGTTGAAGTGTTCGGTGCGAAGACCGATGATCTGAACGACAATTATAGTAAAGAAACGGTTGCAGAATGGGACTCTGTTCATCAGCTGAGCCTGATTGCCCAGTTTGAGGAGGCCTTCGACATCATGTTCGATCCTGAGGATATCATGGAAATGACCTCCTACGCCAAAGGCAAGGACATCCTCGCCAAATACGACGTGACTCTTTAAACTTCAATCCTTCAATTTTTCAACTTTTCAATTTTAACTAACGTGGCAAAGTGGGAAATTAAGAACGTCAATATTGCTGGTGTGGCGATGGCAGTGCCTGAACACACTGTGAAGACGGCAGAGATAGAACTGTTTACAAAGGAAGAGGCTGAGGTCTTCGACAAGACTGTGGGCATCAAGAGCCGCCACATCGCTCCGGATACAATGTGCGCCTCAGACATGTGTCAGGCGGCGGGTGAGAAACTGCTGAAAGAATTAGGATGGGAGAAGGATAGTATTGATGCCCTGATTTTTGAATCAGTGACAGGTGACTACCGTACACCACCAACATCTTGTCTTCTACAAGACAGAATGGGATTATCCGAAGATTGCTTCTGTGTGGATATCCCAATGGGATGTTGCGGCTGTATGTATGCCATTGTTGTGGCAGGCAACCTGTTGACGACAGGGCAAATCAAACGCGCTTTGCTGTTGGTTGGTGATACGGCTCTTCGTATGGGTTCTTTGAAGGACAAAAGTCGAGTACCCTTGTTTGGTGATGGTGGAACAGCTATGGCATTGGAATATGATGAAACAGCCAATGACATCATCATTGACTTCCATACTTTTGGTAAAGGAGCTGAGGCTTTGATGACTCCTCATGGTGGTTTCCGTCATCCAGCAACACCAGAGTCCTTCATTTATGAGGACTTCGGTAACGGCATCGTTCGTGCGCCCTATCATACATTGATTAACGGCATGAACGTGTTCTCGTTTGCAATCAGCAGACCTCCGAAGTCTGTGGAACAGTTTATGGCAGATTATAACATTGACCGCAATACGGACATCGACTATTTCCTGATTCACCAGGCCAATAAGATGATTGTTGATCGTGTCATTAAAAAACTGAAGTTGCCATTGGAGAAGTGTCCATATAATCTGGAAGAGTTTGGTAATCTTGGTGGAGCCAGTATCCCCTCACTGATGGTAACTCGTCTTGCAGATAAACTCCGTAAGGAGTCAACAACGATTCTTGGCAGTAGTTTCGGTCTCGGTCTCAGTTGGGGAACGATGTTGCTGAAGACGAAAACAATGGTAATACCTAAGTTGATAATAATATAAAATGATATGGAAAAAGGAAATTTGATTTCAGTCAAGGATTTCTCGCCAGAAGAATTACGTAAGTGGCAATTGAAACTTCTTGATATATTGGTGTATTTTAGGGATTTTTGTCAAAGTCATAATCTTCGTTTTTTTTTATCTGCAGGAACTTGTTTAGGTGCAGTTAGACATCATGGATTTATTCCATGGGATGATGATGTTGATGTCGTCATGCTTCGTGAAGATTATGAAAAGTTGATAAGGATTTGGAATGAAAAGGCAGATACATCAAGATTTGTTTGTTGCATTACAAATAGAAAACAGCCTTCCAGATTCCCAATGGCAACAATACGCAGTGTAAATACTACATGTATATATGATCATAGTGTGAATGACGATATCTGTCAAGGACTAAAAATTGATGTGGAATTTTTGGATGTTGTTCCTAAAGGAAATTTTGAGAAAAAGATACATTATTTTGCAGAAGGTTTACTTGGTTTGCTCAAAACCCAGCGTGTTCCTAAAAGACTGCCTCATTCGCTAATTCTAAAAAGTAAAATAGTATTAACGCTATTACCGACAAAGAATTTGAGATGGATATTCTCTTGCATATGTGAAAAAATAGTCAGTCGATATAATCCGCCAAAGAAAGGCGATACAGTAAGATATTTAACATGTATTCCACAATATGCGGATGATTTCTTTGATATAATTAAAGTAGAATTTGAAGGTTATGAAATGCCCATACCTATTGGCTATGATAGATATCTGACAAGAGCTTACGGGAATTATATGTCGCTGCCGTCAGAGAAGTCACGTGTGCCCGCTACAGATAATTTGGCGTTCTACGACTTAGACCATTGTTATTTGGATTATAAAGGTATATATTATTGTAGGAAGTAATATTACATCATAAAATGAAAGACATTCGGTATATTTAATATACATGTAAATTTTCAAAGAATAAGCAAATATGAAAAATGTACGTTTATCCCAGATGAGTGAAGAAGACAAGAAAGTATTTCACTCCAAATTAGTTGGGATATTACAAAAAATAATTGAGATTTGTGAAGAAAATGATATCCATTGGTTTGTTGGATATGGCGCCTGTATAGGAGCGATTCGCCATAAAGGGTGTATCCCTTGGGATGACGATATAGACGTGTGCATGCCAAGGCCGGACTATGACCGTTTTGTGGAGATTTGTAAAAAAACAGAATTGGGGGATTATGAGTTGGCTACCCCTTATGATACACCAGGCTATTATGTTTCCTTTGTTCGAATGTATGATAGAAACAGTACATTGTATTTTACAACGAATTCGCTTCATGTAGCTGGTATTTATATTGATATTTTTCCCATTGATGGCGCGTCGGATGGTAATATAGAATCAAACTATAGATGTTGTCGCTTTTTTAAACGAATATCTAGGTATTCGCGATTTTATTATACTAAGAGTTTTCGAAGGAGTTTGATAAAAGGAGGGGCAATTTTCCCCTATCTAGTAATTGTTTTCATGTCTCTATTTAGGAAACCCCTTCAAAAGATGAGTAAAAAAATGATTGAGAAAACAACACGAAAGTATCATTATGATTGTAGTGAGTTTTGTATGTTTTATCAGACTGAGGTTTATGGTATGAAGAGGAATATTATTCTCAAAAAATGGATTGAAGAGACTGTTTGGGTACCATTTGAGAACATCCAAGTGCGAGTTCCCAAATATTATCATGAATATCTCACTCATATATATGGTGATTATATGACACCACCGCCTGATGATAAAAAAGACGATGGACATATTATTAAGTACTTGGATTTTGAAAAACGATTGAGTAGGGAAGAAATACTGGCTCTTTTGTCTGAGTAATTGTTGGAGGTATAATAACAAGCAAGAATTGATTCATACGACAAGAAGCGTACTCCATCAATCAGATATTGAGTTTATAAACACTTGTATTTGTGAAGTTTTCAATTATGTTCCCTCTCTGATTGCCGAATTACTGCCATTGCAGGAAGGTCTATCAAACTCCTTTTTATCTTTCAGATTTAACAAAGGTAAGTTCCTTTTCCCATTATGGGTCTTGGTTCTGTAATAAATATATCCAACAGGTAACATTAATTAAGATATAAAAATGAAAGCATTGATTCTAAACAGCGGCTTAGGCCATCGTATGGGTGTCATCACGAATGAGCATCCCAAATGCATGACGGAAATTTCTTTTAAGAACACCATATTGAGCAGGCAGTTACGTATGCTTGCTTCTTTCGGTGTAGAAGAAGTCGTAATGACTACTGGTTATTACGATAAGGTATTGATAGAGTATTGTAACACCCTTCACCTCCCTTTGAGGTACACCTTCGTAAACAACCCTCTTTACGACAAGACCAACTACATCTACAGTATCTATTGCGCAAAAGACGCTTTGAAGGATGATGACATCATTCTGATGCATGGTGATTTGGTTTTCGAGAGCCGTGTAATAGAGGCTGTCATTGAGAACGAGAACAGCTGCATGGCCGTAAGTAGCACTTTGCCGCTTCCAGAGAAGGACTTTAAGGCAGTAATCAAAGATGGCATGATTGAGAAGGTGGGCATTGAGTTCTTTGATAACGCAATGGCTGCTCAGCCTCTTTACAAGATTAAGAAAGAGGATTGGCTGGTATGGCTTGCCAACATTGAGAAGTTCTGTGAGGCAGACAATCGTAAGGTGTATGCAGAGAATGCCTTCAATGAGGTAAGTGACAAGTGCAAGATCTATCCTTGCGATGTGCAGGATATGCTCTGTGCAGAAATTGACACTCCTGAAGACCTGAAGGTGGTTAGTCAGAAGGTGGCAGAGGTGAATGAACGCACTGTCTATATGTGCTTCTCTACAGAGTATATTCACTCTGGTCATGTGGCAATTATCAATAATGCTCGTCGTCTTGGACGCTTAATTATTGGTGTTCTGTCAGATGAGGCTATCTCTAGCTTCAAACGCTACCCGCTGATTCCTTTCGAGGAACGCAAGGCTCTTTTTGAGAATATGGCAGGTGTAGAACGTGTAGTAGAGCAGAAAACACTTTCTTATAAGGAGAATCTTGAGGCCCTGAAGCCTGATTTCCTTGTTCATGGCAATGACTGGTGTGAAGGCTTCCAGAAGCCTATTCGTCAGGAGGTATGTGAGATTCTTGCTTCTTACGGTGGTAAGCTGGTGGAATACCCCTATAGCAATAACCCCATGTATAAGGAACTGGATGCAGCCCATCGTGCAGAGGCATCTATGCCTGACGTTCGTAGAGGACGTTTGCGCAAGCTCATCAATATGAAGGGCTTGGTGACGGCTATGGAGGCTCATAGTGGTATC
>JAEEGL012249697.1_pt1 | contig 13430 bp, 2 predicted proteins | sample 9134231 | NCBI WGS metagenome assembly JAEEGL01 (sample SAMN16246548, study PRJNA631951) | gut metagenome | biome: gut microbiome; feature: rumen; material: fiber-attached | host: Bos | place: Iran: Karaj | collected 2018-10 | reverse complement strand
GTAGTCGGGGTCGTAGTACGCGAAGTCGTAGGTCGCGCCCTCGTCGGTGGCGACGCTCCTTCCGTCCGGAGACACGGTTACATAGCTCGGCATAAAGGAGCCGTTGTCGACGATTTCTCTCAAAGCCCCCACGCTGTCGGCATAGAAGCAGTTCTTTCCTGCGAGGCTGTCATCCCAGCCCTTTTTGACGAACTTCTCGTCGAAAAGGTCCCCGATTTCAGCGTTGAACTCCTCCAGCGGGCCGAAGTCGACCCATTCCTCGAGGAGCCTGTAGACTGTCTCCTCCATAGCATGATGGTTTGGCGTTTCAATGGCGGAAATCGCTTCAGAGAAATTCATCTTCAGTTTCTTCAGCGTCTCGCGGCTCAAGACTCCCGGCTCGTCCTTCCAAAGTAGTTTCGCCTTAATCTCATCGCTCTCAAAGACCTCGTCCTTTATCTCGGCGAAGCCGCCGCGCCAAGCCTGGATGTCAGGGCGCTCGTTGAACTGCGCTTCAAGGCGGCGCCATTTCCGCATGGCCTCTATCCTGGCCGCGTGGACCTCGAGCATTCCGAGGGTCTCATGGTCGTACCGCTCGTCCTCCTTTTCCTCGTCGGCCGGCTCCGGGTCGCGCGAAACGCTTTCCCAATCCTTCAGCGCCTGCCTCGCGACTTCCCTCTCCGCGTCCGTCCAATCGGAAAGCTCGCTTTCGTCCGACATCCATTGGATTATTTCGTCCATGATTTTAAAGCGTTCGGGGACTTCCTCCTCCGAAACTTCCTCGCCCGACCTTTGGAAAAGGCCGCGGACGGCGAAGAACTGCTCGCCGGTAAGCTTCTCAAGGTTCGGCGAAAGCCACGCGTTCTCGACGTCCGAAATCATGGCGTTCGACAATGCGGACGGACTGGCCTCCTCGAAGAACCAGTCCATCTTCGCCGCGTCGGCGAGGTCGCACAGGGCGTCCCACTCCGCTCCGCTCGGACGGACAAGGCCGTTTCCTTTTTTGTAAGCCCTAGCGGCCTTTGGATCGAGGACGCTCTCAGCGCTTTTGGTTTCAATCATTGACTCTGTGACCATCTCAAGGCTTTCGTCTACGGGATAGATTGACGCCACGTATTTCTGCTTGGAGCTTGCGAGGTCTCCGGAGACGAAATTCAAGTCCCAGTCGCGGCCCTTGTATTGAAATCCGTGCCACAAGTCTTCTTCGCTTTCCGGATTGCAGCTCTTGTCATGTTCGAACTGGACTATGTCACCGTTTTTCAAGGCGAGCTCGAAAAACCCCTTTCCGGACTTGTCGTGGACCTCCCGGACTTCGCATCCCTTTAACGCGGCGGAAGGGTCTTTCATGCACTCGCTTCGGAGAGACTCTCTGCCTATTGAAGCCATGAAGCTGATTATGTCCCTCTCAAGGCTCGCCCTGAATTCGGCGGGGCCTTTCGTGTCGTCGAGGGTTATCGGGCAGTAAATTCTTGAGATGTAGTCGGGCGAGGCAGTGTCATTGCAACGGCACTCCAATCTGTAAATTTTATTTTCTCCGTCGTAGACGAGGTCGAACCAAGAGGAGCCGAGACAGGCGCGGGCCTTTGCCCCTTCCTTCGCGTTTCCGAAATGGAGCTCCTTTACTATTTCCTTGAATTTCTTTTCGCTGAAGTCCGGCCAATGGAATTCAAGCGGCTTTTCGAGAAGCCAATCTTTCATGGCCTTTCGGTTTTCGGGCGTGTCTATGTAAGGAATGAAGTCGTTCTCGTCGCCGAACCAAAAGTCGACCCCCGGCTGGAGGACGCGCTTTCCCGTGTCGATTTCCCACTGCCTCGCGGCGTCGCGATCGGACTCGAAGCATCCCACGTCGTCGAGCCCCTGCACGGCCATGGTTCCTTTCGGGTCCTGCTCTTCGAAAAGGGCGTAGCCCTTCGCGGCCTGGGCGATTCCCCAGTCCTCCGCGCCGTCCTGAATTTGCTCAGCCGTCGGGCGGACGAATTCAAGCGCCCTCTCGCCGAATTTCAAGGCGTCGAGGCCCTTTTGGAGCCTCTCCACGTCGGCGAAGCTGACGGCCCGCTCCTCCTTCCTTCCATCGGGCATCGTTTCCGTGAAGCGAAGCTCGGTCCTTCCGGAGCTTTCGTAGCCCTTCGCTATTTCGTCCAGCGTCCTCTCGATGAGGTCCGCCTGCTCCGAGTCGGGCCAAAGGAACACGTTCAGGTTTTTAAACGCGCCGAGGGCGGCGTGGACGCGCTCCTTCAAGAGGCGCGAGTTCAATTCTTTCGAGTCTTGCATAGTCTATTCTCCTTCCTTATATTATATGCCATATCTCAACCGTTGACAATAGCCATAGGTTGAAAAATTTACATTTCCGTCCCCCTTTGCGCGGGCTTTTGGCGTTTCTGGCTTTCCGGCTTGATTTCAAAGGAGTCCTTTCCGGACGAAATGTCGTCGAAGAGCCTCTTCAAGTCCTCGGGGCACCTCACACCCTTCCTCTCGCAGATCTTCCTGAATTTCTCGAGCTCCTTGGGGTCCTTCATGCGCTCGACGAGGCGGCCCGCGACGGCCATGATGTCCTCGCCCGCTCTCTTCCTTCTTTCCTCGGAAAGCTTTTCGGAGAAATTGTCGCATGTGAGCTCCTCGCCTGAGCCGCGATTTTCCTCCGGACGAGCGCCCTTCGCGGCGTCAGCGATTTCCTTCTCCGTCGCCGGCTCGAAGGCGCGGTCTTTCAAGTAGAGCGGCGAGGCCGCGAAGACGAGCGGCTCAATGTCGGGAACGAGCTTTCGCGCCTCTTCGAAAGTCCTTCCGGTGGAGATCACGTTGTCGAGAAGGCAGTGCTTCCAATGGATGTATTTCCCGAAGATTTGAGCGGCGTGCTCGCGCCATCTCATGTTTCCCGCGTCAAGAGAGGAAATCTGCTCCGCGGAAAGCGGATTCGCCGAACCCGCGACCAGGGACCTCTTTTGGTCGTACATCGTTTCATGCGGGTCGCAGACAAGCGCGTTGCAGACGCTGACCATATTCGGCCCGAGCTTTTTCTGAATCATTTCGGCGATTTCAAGCGTGTACTCCGCCTCGCCCGTGTGCTGCGGCGCGGGAAGGAGGACCGTCGGCTCCTTTATTTGTTTGGCGAGGAAGTCCGCCATGGCCTCTTTCGCCTCTTGGTCGCCTTCTTTGACGCCGTGGCAAACGCGGGCGGCCCATCCGTCGTGCTGGTACTCGTAGACCTCTCGGCCGTTGAGCTCCGCCGTTTTCGCGGCGACAATCGAAACGAAACTCGGGTACGCGTCCCGTACCGTGTCCGTTGACATAACGCCGTCTCCGTCCTCCACGCACGGGTAGACGACCGCGTCCCACCCCGCCCCTCCTTCCGGCCTGTACAAATTGAGATCGAAGGCCATTCCTTTGTGTGTGAACTGGACCCAAGTTTCCTTGTTTTTTTCATCCGGAACTTCGCCTTCGAATTTGGCCTCCTCGCCGTTTTCGAGCTTGAGCGATACGACGCCTTTTCCGCCCTCTCCGCCGCACTCGCAGGAAACGGCGCAATGGTGGAACTCTTCGATGGCCCAGCCGTCCGGGTCGTTTACTATCCTTTCGGCTTCCCTATCCTTGAGGCCGTCCCAAACGTAGTCGATGTCCTCAACGCCGGGCTCTCCGTTCTTGTCGAGGTCCCCTTCCGCCCAATCCTTGAAAAGCTCGGGGTGGGCGTTGAGGAAAAGCCACTCAAACTCCGGAAGGCTTGACCTCTCCCCGTTCGGGGCGAGCATGAATTTTCCTTCCCTCTCGGCCCTTTCCTTAACTTTGTCGAAGGTGATTCTTTCGCGGCCCATGTGGATGAGCTCCGGAACGGACGGGGTCTCTGTGACGTTCGATAGGTCTTCATGGATCACGAGCGTTCCGTCGGGGTCAGCATAAAGGGCTTGGCTCGCCCCTTCGGCCCCCTCCTCCTCCACGGCGCGGACAATCGCGCGCGCGAGGTCAAACTGCACGCCCCACTCCTCTCCGGCCTTTACGACGTCCTCGGCCGTAGCCGGCTCAAGTTGGTCCGCGTCCCAATGCCTCTCCTCTTCCTCTTCTTGAACCGCCCTTTCATCCCTGCCCGGCTCCGAAAGGACTTCGCGGGCGCACTTCAGGCCGAACTCACCGAAGCCTTTCTCGGCCAAAGTCTTTGAATCCTTGTCGTAAATGAATTCGACTTCTTCGAGAGCCATGGCTCCGGCGGACTTGAAAATTTTCATTTCCTCTTCGGAGAACCCTTCGAGGGTTTTTCTTTTCTGAACCCTGTCGGCTATGTCCCAAGCCCTCTCGAGCTCTGTTTTGTCGAAACCGTGCTTTTTGAGAGTTTCCGCGTCCTTGTCATAAAGGCGCAGCACGTCCTCAACGGCCATGCTCACCGCGGAGGCGGCCGTAAATATTTTCACTCTCGGAAAGTCGTCCAGGAATTTTTCGTAGACCCTCTCGCGGAAAAGGCCCTTGATATAGAGCAGGGTTCTATCGTTCACGCTCTCGCGCTCGTCGAAGTCCTGGCCGCCCGGCCCGTTGTCCCTGAATCTTTCCACGTGGCAGGCCTTCACGTTTCCGTCCTCGTCAAGCTTCTCCCGGAGGCAGAATTTCATTCCCGCCTTCGGCTCGATCCCGAGAGCCTCGAGCTGGCCTTCCGAAAGCTCCTGCATGTAGTTCCGGAGGCCCTTGCTCTCCCACTTGAAGAACGGCTCGAACTTCGAGGCTTCCATGAATTTCTTCGCCGTCACTTTGGCGAGGAAATTTTCAAGGTCCGCGACGTTGTCTTCGATTGTTTCGATTTCGTCGTCGTTGATTCCGGGATGAAGCGTCGCTATTTCCTTGCCGTCGTACTCTATTGTCTCCTTGACGAGGCTTTCGACAGAAACTTCCTCCGTTTCCTCGTCCTCTTCCAAATCGACCTTAAGGATTCTTCCCGAGACGATTTTTCCGTCGGGGCCGCGGGTTATGTCGCACTTGAGCTCGAAGTTGTTTGCCCGCATGGCGTTCTCGATCTCGTCGAAAGGAGTGGAATCGAAGCCGGACAGCTCTTCGAAAATTCTCTCGGTGAGCTTGGCGCCTATGAACCTGTTTTCGAACTTGACGCTTTCGTCCTTGGCCAGCCACTTCTTTGTCCAATTTTCCGCGTATTCTTGGAACGCGCCGAAGCTGTCGTCCTCGCCGGGAGCTCCGCGGAACGGCTCCCACTGGCCGTCGGAAGCCTTCTTGTATTCGTTCGTCGTCCAGTCGTAAGAGAAGAAGCTTCTTCCCGCGGGGCTGCGGAGCGAGCCCGAGTTGTCGTCGTAGCGCTCCCAAGTCCAAGCCGCGCCTTCATTCGAAAGCTCCCTCTCGACGAATTCGCACGCCTTGTCGCCGAGGCCTTGCATGGCCTTTAGCAAAGCGGAATATTCGCTTTCCGGCAAAAGCCTTCGCGTGTTATGGTTGACGTCGCCATCATAAAGGACGGACTCGACGCTCACGTCGGAGAAAAGTCCATACTTGTCGAGGATTACCTCAAGGCGGTGACTTATGACCGCCTTTCCGTCAATCTTCCCCGGAAGGCTGAGAAGCTTCGTGTCGAAGTCCAGGTAGATCCTGCGGCCCTTCTCGCCGTCCAAATCGGCTTCGCGCTGCTCGTAGCCTTCCGCCGACGCGGCGAGCCTTTCGGAAAGCTCCTGGACGGAAAGCGCCTTCTTTTCGTCGGCGGAGGCTTTCATTCCGTACTCCTCAAGGCTCCAGGAAACGTCCTGGACTCCGCCGGAGACGATTTGAACCGCCGCGGCTTGGCGAAGGGAATTCTTAATCCATTCCTCCGCTTCGGCTTTCGACGAGGGGCCGAATTCCGGGTCCACGGTGAAGTCGAACGAGTGCTGGTGCACCAAGCCGTCAAAGGCCTTGAAGGAAGGGTCGAGCCCGTACTCGTCCGCGAGAAAGCTCGTGTCGTTGGCTCCGGGAACCCCTTTGATTTCAATGCCGCCAAGCAAAGTCTCTTGAAGCTTCATCCTGTCCGCGGTTTCGGGACGGTCTTCCGCCATCACGTAGTCCATCTTGAACTGGTACACCCTGCCGCTTTCCAAGTCCCTTCTTGGCTCCATGTTCCAAGCCTTCGCGGCGGCCTTGTCGACGCCGTCGGAAAGAAGCTTGAAGGCAGGGTCTTTCGGCGAAATTATTTCCGACAACAGGTCGGTTCCGTGGTCTTCGATTTCTCCATTTTCAAGAACGGTGAACTTGTCCGCATGAAGCGTTCCGTTTGAGAGGTCGGGTTTTCCTTCAGGTGTCGCGCCGTAGCTCTTCCAAACTCTCCACTGGACAGGATGGTACGCCTTGTCCTTTCCCAAAAAGCTCCCGCCGAAAAAGCCCAAGAAGTCCGCGAGGCCTTCGGGGAGCGCGGGAAGCTCCGCGTAGAATCCTTCCTTGTCGCCCTTTTCGGCCGCGTGGACGCTTTCGCCGGAGGCCTCCTTTTCGAACCATTCTTTGAAAAGCTCGGCGCGGTTTTTCTCGAATTCCTTCCACCGCTCCGTCATGCCGCGGACGTGCGGACGGATCATCGCGTTGAGTTTTTCAACCGTGTCCCTGTCTTCAATCACGATTTCCTCGCCGCCAGCGCCCAAGTTTCCGTCGTCGCCTTCGGCGGAGTACCTCACGATGAACCTGTCGTTCAGCTTGTCCTCAAGCGTCTCCGTCGAAAAGGCTCCGTCGTAGCGGAGGCTCTTTCCTATGTCAAGGAACAAGTCGTCCTTGCCGATTTTACGATCGTCCATGTAGTTCACTATCTCTTCAAGAAGAGCGGGAGACGCCTCCTCTATTATTTCCAAAAGCTCCCCGTTGTCCCTGAAGGCCCACCTGGGCTCCTCGTAAACGACCGTCTTCCTGTCCTTTCCATCCTTGTCCGTCCATTCGACGTCTTCCGGAAAAACGTATTCGACCGCTATCTTGAAATCGTCCGGAAATTTCTTGCGGAGAAATTCTTCGGCGGCCGAAATCATGCCGACGTGCGTGGCCTCCGTCATTTTGTTTAAGTCGTAAGGCACGCCCTCGTAAATTACATGTCCGTCAACAGAGTCGATTTTGTCGACGCGCGATTCGGCGATTTTTCCGGCCGAGTCGGTCTTCAGAACGAGCTTGAAATTGCTGTAGCCGTCCTCCTTCAATCCCTCGGCTTCGAGCAGCTTGTTGTTGAGCGTGATTTCGTAAAGGTCCGCGAGGTTGTTCTCGGTGAACATAAGCTTCAAGTTTCTCGACATTTTCTCGTCTTTCTCGCAATGGCACTTCGGAAGCGTCTCCGCGTACATCGCGGACTTTTCGGCGGCAACGGCATTGAATTCCATTTCTTCCAAATCCTTCATCATCTTTTCAACCTCTTTGTCGGATTCCGTGAGCTTCTTGTCTCGAATGTTGCCCGACCAAGTCTCAAACCAAGCGTCCGGATAGGCGTGCAAGTAATAGCCGACGACTTCCTTTCCATGGGCTGTTTCCATGAAAGTCTCCCAACCCGTCTCTTTCCAATCCGAAGCGCCGTCCTTCCTCGCTTCGGCCTGGCAATCGGCCAGCGCCCGCTCGAATTCCCAAATATAGTCCATTCGGGCTTTCATATATTTTTTTCCATTCTCAGAAGCCGAGAGCGAAATCGCGGCGGCAACGTTTTGGCAACCGAGGCGGCTTCGGCAGAATTCGTCGCACTTTTCCTGGCACATTGAGAGAAATTCTTCCTTGATGGATTCGTCCCGCGAGGCCATGTCCATAAGACGGCCGGAGTTTTGTCTTTCCGGATGCGCGGCCTGGACGTGGTTCTGCCACGTCACGTCTATCTTCCCGTCCTTTCCGGCGGCGCAGTGGAGGAGAATGGCGTCGTTCTCGAAGTCGAAGTCTTTGTCCAAGAGGCCTTCGAGGAGAAAATTCGTTTCGCTCATAAGGTCAAGCTGAAAGCCTTCGCCTTCAGGCTCGAAGTCCGTCTGGTCCGGAACGTCAAGCAATTCCAAGCGTCGCCTCTCTTTTTCGGCCTTGCGAAGCTCGTCTCCGAGCCGCCTTGTAAGATAGTCGTCAATGACGCTGTTTTCCTCCCAGCCCATCCTCTTTTCGTATTCGCGGCCCCACGTCAAGGCGCCGGGGAAAAGCTTGTGGAAGTCCGTCCAAAGCCTTCTCTCGCTTTCGCCCCAATGCTCGTTGTGCAAGTGGTTTTGGTTCAGAGAGCAGAGAGCCTGGTATAAAATTCTCTCGGTTTCGTCCTTCGGGCTTTTTTCATCGAAAATGAAGTAGTCAGGCGAGAGCGATGGATTGTGGTCGTAGAAATGTCCCTCGAAATGGCCTATCGCCCTTCCGTCGTCCTCCATGTCGGTCACGCCGGAGGCGTAACGGATTATCGTCTTAATGTCCTCGTCGGAAAGTTTCGCGAATTCCTCCGGGTTCGCCTTCCTCATAATGTCGCCGTAGAATTTCACGTGGTCTTCGTTCGACCAGTCGAGCGAGTCGAAGTCCGGAAGGTATCCCTTCGCGACTTCGGCCACGTGGATGACTTTCAAAGGCGGAAGCCCCTCTTCCTTCGAGAGGCCCTTTTCGTAAGCTTCCCGAACCTTTTTTATGGCGTCCGCGGTCGGCTCGAAATTTTCGTCCAAATCAACGGAGCACCCCTTGACTTTTTCCAAATGCTTTGCTATTATTAAGTAAGAGCTTTGGGATTTGCTCTCTTCAGTGAGAGTCTTGAACATTTCCCGGAGCTCTTTTCTTATCTCGACTTCATGCAAGTAAAACCTGTTTTTCGAAGGCTCCCGCCTCAAAACGACCTCTTCCGCGTACGCTTCGCCGTCAATCGCGACCGGCGCGATCAAAACGGCGGTGTCGCAGTTTCTGTTCTTCCAATTCTCTTTTCTGTCGAATATTATTCCGTTTTGAATGACCGCCGGAACCGCGGCGAAAGCCGCGGCCTTTTCCTTGCTCAAGCCGTGCGCGACGGAGGCCTTGATTCCCTTTTTGTCAAGAACGACTTCGCCTACCTCCATGCGGGAAACTTTGTTGGAAAAAATGTCCGTGTAGTAAATCAAAACGCGGTCTATTATCGACTCGCCGGGAACCTTTTGGAATTCGGTTCCCGAAAGCTTTTGAACCGGATCTCCCTCCGTCGCGAATTTATAGGCCGACAAGTATTCCCAATTTTCAAAAAGCTCAGGATGAGCCCGAAGGAACAGCCAGTCCTCTTCGGACAAATTCGACTTGCGACCGTTCGGGGCAAGCATGAACGTGTTGTCCGCCAACGCTTTTTGCTTAGCCTCTTCATACAAATCTTTTTCGTATTCCATGTTTTCCTCTCCTTCCATAATTACCTTCCCATCTCGTGGTCTGAATTTATTCTTTCCTTCGCAGCCTTCTCGAGCCTGCGCGGTGCCTTGTCCGGGCTGAATTTGCCCTCAAAGTACGCGACGAATTTCTTCCCGTCGTCAAGGCCCAACTCCCTGAAGCTTTCGTTCAGCTCGTCCTTCCTCTCGTCCTTCCAGTTGGCGAGGATCCGCCGCGCGGCAAGGAACGGATTCTTGTTCGTTCCTGCCATAAGCGCTTCCATCTCTTTTTCAAAGTCCTCGAGGGCGGACGACGGAGCGGTTTCGGGCTCCGCTTTCTTCGCGAGGAACTCGAGGGTTTTTTCCGCCGCTCTGACTTTCTCCGCCTCCACGTCTATGAAATCCTTGGAACGCTCCCTTAAAGCGCTGAGCTTTTCTTCGAAAAAAGCCTTCCACTTCCCGGCTCTCTTCAAGCCTTCCGGAGTGCCATCTTCAAGGCAAAATTTAATGTCCCCCTTCGCTTCCTCAATCGCCGTTTCAAGAATGTCCTCCGCGCCGCTGTCGTGGAGCGAGCCTCTGTCCTTTTCGGGGTCGAAGTCGTACGTATCGGACGACCATAGGCGGAACGCTTTTCTGGCCTTCCTGTCGTAGTAAAGCTCGTCTTGGGAAAGGCTTGAATACTCGGCCAAATATTTCAGCTCTTCGCTCCCAAGTTTTTTCATTCCGGCGGGCAGAAGCGAATTGAAATCTTTTTCAATGTCAAGCGGCCGGAGGCCGGAGAGGGCGGCGGTTTCCGCGAGGCTTGCGGCCGCTTGTTTCGCGGCCTTTTCCACTCTTTCGTTGAGCGACTCCAAGTCCCGTTGCGCTTGCTCGAACAAGTCTATCCCTTGCTGGTCTGTTTCATAATCCAAGCCTTCCTTTTTATGGAAAGCGTAGTCGTTCGAGAGGTCTTCAATATTCATCTCAATCATCTTTGGAAGGTCGTCAGGAGAGAGCTCATGCCGCCCGCGGCCGTCGTTCAAGTCAATGACAAGCGAGCCGGTTTCTTCGTCAACCGCATACGCGAAGCCTTCCTCGTTTTCCGCGTTGCAGCGGTGCACCCGCTCCAAGTCGTCCAGCATGTCGAGCCTGTCGCGTAAGTTCCAGACTTTCGGGAAAAGCTTGTCCAGAGCCGGAGCGAGCTGCCTGTTCATCGCGGAAAGCTCCTTGGAAGGCTCGACGAAGCCGATTTCGTCCAGCGCGCGCGTCGAGTCGTCGAAGCACCAATCGTCCATATCCTTCTTCGACCAGTCTTCCTCTTTCCATTTCTTCGCCAAATAAGCCTCGCTCTCCATCAGCTCAAGCTCGTATGTCGGCTCCGTTTCCTGTCCATCCAAAAGGCGCCTGGCCACCCACTCCACGCCGAGCTCGATGACCCTGTCGAAGATTCTGTCGGAAACCTCCAAAACCTCCTTGTCGATTTCCGCCAAATATTCCTTGTCGCCCTCCGCCTCGTCGTACTGCGGGGCGAAGTATTGGTCCTCCTTCATCGCATCAATGATTTCGCCGCGGCTTTTGTCTTCCATTTCCTTCGCGAGGATTTCGACGTCTTCGTCAGACCAAGCTGAATTTTCCATGATTTTTCTCCTTTGATTTTATTTTCTCGCGCGTCAAAGCGACTGGCCGAACCAGGCGTCCCTTTCCCTCTTCTTCGCGGGAACGCGCTCGGGCGCCGCGCCTTTTTGCAAAAACGCCTTGAGCTTTCCCGACGAGTCGAGGCCCTGCCTCAAGAAGGCGCGGTTGAGCATCTCCTTCTCGAGAGGCGTGTACTTGTCGAGCTTCCTCGCCGCTTGGAGAAGCACGTTCTCCATCTTCGAGTTTCCGCCGCAGCTTTCCCTCACGTCCTCCATGAAGTAAGAGAGGACCATTTCCTCCGCCTCGTCCCTCGCCGCGCCGTCCTCGTTCAAAAGGTGGCTCGTGAGGTCTGTTCCGCGGCTCCAGGACTCTATCACGCAATTTTCGCCGGGAAAGAATTCCTTGCAGACGCCTTTAACAACCTCCGAAAGGGAGCCGCGTTCACCCTGCTTCTTTGGAAAAAGCTGCACTTCAATCGGATTGCCCGGACGCAACGCGTAAGCGCACCAATTCTCGCTTTGAGGCTTGGCGACATCGCGCATCAAGGCTATTTTCAAGTTCCCGCCATACACGCTCTTGCGCTCTTTCGGGCAAGGCGCCAACAATTCCTTCTCGAAGCTATATCCATAAGGAGCGCGGCCAAAATCTTTCAAATCGGCCCCCGACAAATCCAGCTCGTTTGAATCCTTGAGAACGATTTTCACCGGTTTTCTCAACACAAGCTCTCCGTCGTTAAGATGAACCGTCGCGCCTTCAAGCTCGCCGCCCTTTTTCTCAATTTCGGGAATGAACGCGCCGCCCGGCGTGAACCTGTCCAACTCCGGATGCTCGAACAGAAAATTGTCGACGCCGTCGTCCACAACGTCATATTCGGTCAAATCCACGCCGAAGCGGCGCTTGGCATAATTCACGATTTGCGCCCGCGCGTCATCCAAAGCACGCCGCCTGGGGCTGTTCGGGCGAGTTCCGCTCGAAGCGAAATAAATGTCGTCCCAGGTCAAGACGCCTTTTTCTCCGCTTTTTAAATGCTTTTCGAACGCTTTGTTGTAGTTTTTGAAGTCCTCTTCGGTAACGCTCATGCTCATCGCGGACGCGCGCGAGGACAATTCGTCGGAATTTTCGGCGAGACGCACGCCAAGCTTTGCGGAAACCTCCGCGAGCCTTTCGACGAAAGCGTCCTTTTCGTGCCACGACTTGTTCTGCTTCGAAATTTTAATCGCAAGCGCTTCTTCGTTGGTCGGCTCCCTTATCTCAAGCTCGCCGTCCTTGAGATAGAGCATTCTGCCCTCAAACTCCTTGGCCGCCTCCTTTCCTTTTTCTTTAATCTGGATAATGTTTACGGCCGCGCGGACGGCGGTTTCAAACACCGCCTTAGCCTCGCCTTTTAAGTCAAGGTTAAGCTCGGGCTCAGCCAGACCGCCGCCGGCGAGTTTGTTGATCCATCCGACCGCGGCGCCTTCTTTCTTTCCGAACGTCACGGTGAATTCGTAAGAACTGTTTTTTGGAAGCGTCGGAAGGCCTACGGCCGCAGCGCCTTTATCGGTGAGCGTTGTGACGTATTGTCTCTCGAGCGACGGGTCCATTTCATAATCTTTCGCGTTGAAATTTTTATTCGCGACAAAAACGGTGTCGACGTTGATTAAAGCGTCGACCTTTTTTTCAAATTCGCTCGCGGGAATGAAGGCGCCGTCAGGCGCGAACCTGTCAAGTTCCGGATGCTCTTTCAAGAACCATTCAATGACATCTTCGGGAGAATCTTCCTCTTCGATGTCCAATCCGTACGCCTTTTTCGCGTACTCCCCGATTTCGTACCTCGCGGTATCCTTTACGGCAAGAAATTCGTTTCCGAAGCCGGTTCCCATCGCGGAGAAGTAGATGTCGTCCCAGGTCAGGACGCCTTTCTCCGCGCTTTCGGAACTCGCCTTGTAAGAGTCCAGGAACGACCTGTAGTCCTCCTCGGAGACTCCGACTCCTTTTTCAAGGGCGTAGCCCTCGAATTCATCGAGATTTTTTGCAAGGGGCTTCTCCATTTTGGCTGAGACTTCCGCGAGCCGGTCAATGAATTTTTTAGTCTCTGCCTTTCTTCTTTCCTTTCCGTCGAGAACGCCTATCATTTCCTCAACGGAGCGAAGGTCGTCCGCCTGGGCCGCTCCGTTCGCGCGATGGTCCAAAGCCCAGCCGTACACGCTTTCCATGACTTCTCTGATTCCTGTTTTGGACTCTTCTTTGGAAGCGGCGGCTTCGGCGTTTTTGTCGAACAGAAAAATTCGCCTGTCAGAAGGCTTTGTTCCAACGTAAAGAACGCAGCTGTCGTCGCCCAAATTGTCGATGAAGGCGCGGACATATCTGTCGGGAAGCTCGGCCGGATTCGAATAGTCAAGGGCTTCCGAAAGAACTTCCCTTATTAACTTATTGTTGTCCGCGTCATAAGGATAAACTTTCACGCAGCGGCCGCTTGCGACTTCCGCTTCCCACAACCGAAGCCTTTCTTCCGCTTTTTTTTCTTCGACTAACGCAAGAACAGCGGCCTTGTCGTTCCAGTCGACGTTCGGGCGGCGGCACTCCTTGACCATATCGTAAAACTCGTTTGTC
>JAEEGL012128347.1_pt1 | contig 13430 bp, 10 predicted proteins | sample 9134231 | NCBI WGS metagenome assembly JAEEGL01 (sample SAMN16246548, study PRJNA631951) | gut metagenome | biome: gut microbiome; feature: rumen; material: fiber-attached | host: Bos | place: Iran: Karaj | collected 2018-10 | reverse complement strand
GACTATTACACGCACTTCTTCCGCTTCGACGGCGGCGGTCTCTACACGATCGGCGGTACGGAGGGCCTGCTCTGGAACGCTTACCGCGGCTCCGGGGACCTCTCCTTCGACGAGGACGGCTTCATCGGGAGCTACATGCGCCTGCACGTGCTCCAGACCTGGTTCGCCGACGTGCGCTATGAGATCGCCCCGCGCGAGTGGCTGGAGGTCGTGCCGCAGGAGCTCTATTACCCGAACAGCCCGACGCACGTCACCGTGAAGCGGACGCTCCTCGCCTACGACGGCCCGGACGGCGAGAGCTTCCCCGTCGAGCCCGGCACGGAGATGGACGTCGTCGCCACGGACGACGCCGAGTGGATCGTCTGCCGCTCCGAGACGGAGGACTGGCAGCTCTGGTTCCGCCTCGACACGAGCCAGAGCTACCCCATGCGCATCGAGACGCCGGACGGCTTCGCCGAGCCGTGGGACGCGCTGGACGGTCTGCTCTTCGCGGACTGAACGGGGGAAGACAGCTATGAATGATATGATCCTGCTCAAGCAGGGCGAGATCGTCCTCAAGGGCCTCAACCGCAATTCCTTCGAGCAGAAGCTGCTCGCCATCGTGCGCCGGCGGCTGAAGCCCTACGGCGCGTTCCGCGTCTACGCGATCCAGTCCACGGTCTACGTCGAGCCGGAGGACGGCGCGTGCGACATGGACGGCGCATTCGAGGCGCTGAAGACCGTCTTCGGCATCGTCGCGCTCTCCCGCGCCGCCGCCTGCGAAAAGGACGCCGCCGCCATCTCGAAAAAGGCGCGGGAGTACCTCGCGGACGACCTCGCGCGCGCGAAGACCTTCAAGGTGGAGACCCGCCGCAGCGACAAGAGCTTCCCGATGACGAGCATCGAGCTGAGCCAGTACGTCGGCGGCGACATCGACGACGCCTTCCCGCAGGTGAAGGTGGACGTCCACGACCCGGAGCTCGTCGTCCACGTGGAGGTGCGCGACCGCGCGGCCTATGTCCACTCCCAGCCGGTGCCCGGCGCGGGCGGGATGCCGATCGGCTCGAACGGAAGCGCCGTGACGCTGCTCTCCGGCGGCATCGACTCCCCCGCCGCATCCTACATGATCGCCAAGCGCGGCGTCCGCCTCCTCCCGATCCACTTCTTCTCCTTCCCCTACACGAGCGAGGCAGCAAAGGAGAAAGTTGTCGAGCTGGCGCAGAAGCTGACCGCCTACTGCGGGCGGATGCGCCTTTGCATTGTGCCCTTCACGCACATCCAGGAGGAGATCCGCGACAAGTGTCCGGAGTCCTACTTCACGATCCTCATGCGCCGGTTCATGATGCGCATCGCGGACCGCATCGCCGCGGACAACGGCTGCGGCGCGATCGTCACGGGCGAGGACCTCGGCCAGGTCGCGAGCCAGACGATGACCGCCCTCGGCGTCACGGAGGCGGTCTGCACGCGGCCCGTGCTGCGCCCGCTGATCGGCTTCGACAAGGAGGAGATCATCCGCCTCGCGCGGCGGATCGGCACCTTCGAGACCTCGGTCCTCCCCTACGAGGACTGCTGCACGGTCTTCACGCCGCGCCACCCGGAGCTGCGCCCGACGGCCGCGAAGGCCGAGGCCGCCGAGGCCGCGCTCGACGTAGACGCGCTCGTTGAGGAGGCCGTCCGCGGTGCGGAGCACATCAAACTGGAGGTACAGAAATGAACGCGGAGATCCTGTCTGTCGGGACAGAGCTGCTGCTCGGCAACATCGTCAACACAGATGCGCGAGACCTCGCGGTCATGCTCAGCGAGCTCGGCATCAACGTCTACTGGCAGACCGTCGTGGGCGACAACCCCGGCCGTCTGCGCGAGGCGCTCGCCGTCGCGGCAAATCGCGCCGACTGCATCATCACGACCGGCGGCCTCGGCCCGACCTGCGACGATCTCACAAAGCAGACCGTCTGCGCCTTCTTCGGGCAGGAGATGTACTTTGACAAGCGCGCCGAGGCGGACATCCGCGCGTTTTTCGACGGGATGCACGTGCACGCGACGGAGAACAACTGGCAGCAGTGCTGGCTGCCGGTCGGCTGCACGCCGTTTTACAACACCTGCGGCACCGCACCCGGCTGCGGCTTCCGCACGGCGGACGGCAAGGTCGTCGTGATCCTGCCCGGCCCGCCGAAGGAGCTCAACGCGATGATGCGCCACGGCGGGATCGACTTCCTCCGCTCCGTCGCCGACGCGCCGCTCTTCTCCCGCAACATCATGACCTTCGGCATGGGCGAGAGCGCGATCGAGGACATACTGCGCGACGAGATGAACGCCCTGACGAACCCGACGCTCGCCCCCTACGCGAAGGAGGCAGAGGTGCGCCTGCGCGTCACCGCCCGGGCGCGGGACCAGGCCGAGGCCGACGCGCTGATGGCGCCGGTCATCGAGGACGTGCGCCGCGTCCTCGGCGACAGGATCTACGGCATCGACGTCCCCTCGCTGGAGGCGGCGGTGCTGGAGCTGCTGAAGCGGCGCGGCGAGACCTTTGCCGCGGCGGAGAGCTGCACCGGCGGTCTGATCGCCAAGCGCATCACGGATCTGCCCGGCGCGAGCGAGGTGTTCCGCGGCGGCGCGACCGTCTACACGAACGACGCGAAGATGCGCCTGCTCGGCGTGGACGAAAAAACGCTGGCGGAGAAGACCGCGGTCAGCCGCGAGGTCGCCGTCCAGCTCGCGGAGCACGTCCGGGAGAAGCTCGGCGCGACCTACGGCGTCGGCGTCACCGGCGTCGCCGGCCCGGACGGGGACGGCGTCCACCCGGTCGGCACCGTGTTCGTCTCGATGGCGGCGCCGTCGGGCACCTTTGTCCGCGCGCTCTCCCTCGGCGCGCGCGCCGACCGCTCCCGCATCCGCACGATCAGCGCGAACCACGCCTTCGACATGCTCCGCCGCGCGCTGACCGGGCTGCCGGTGGAGCTTTGAGCCGCGGGCGGAAATGTTTCGCGCGGCGGCGCGAAATCTCCCCCGTTCCCCTTGATTTTCCGGAGAAAAGCCGGTATAATAGTCCCGGGATTCAATTTATCGTCCCGCCGGATGCGCGGGAGCAAACAGGAGGAACCCATCCATGACATACGAGATCGATATCGCCGGACTGAAACGGGATCTGCCCCTCTGCCGGCTGAACGACGAGCTGATGATCGGCGCGTTCGTCATCTTCGGCGACGTTGAGCTGACCGTCCACTGCGCGGCGGAGCTGCTGCGGCGGGCGCCGGAGTACGACTACATGATCGCGCCGGAGGCAAAGGCGATCCCCCTGATCTACGAGATGGCCCGTCAGAGCGGCGCGGATCGATACTTCGTCGCCCGGAAGAAGGCCAAGGCCTACATGACCGGCACGCTGACCGTCAACGTCCACTCCATCACCACCGCCGGCGAGCAGACGCTCGTGATCGACAGCCAGGAGGCCGAGGAGATCGCCGGCAAGCGCATCCTCATCATCGACGACGTCATCTCCACGGGCGAGAGCCTGCACGCCGTGGAGACGCTTGTGGAAAAGGCAGGCGGCATCATCGCCGGACGGATGGCGATCCTCGCCGAGGGCGACGCAAAGGACCGCTCCGACATCATCACCCTGGCGCCGCTCCCGCTCTTCCGTGCGGACGGGACGCCGATCGAATAAGCCGGCCGGACGCAGAAAGCACACCGGACGCAGCTGAAGAAGGGAGAGACTTCCATGAACAAGCTCATCACAATCAGCCGTGAATTCGGCTCCGGCGGGCGCGAGCTCGGCAGCCGCGTCGCGAGGACGCTCGGCTTCGCCTACTACGATGAGGAGATCATCGCGGCGATCGCGGAGCGCAGCAAGCTCGCCGAGGACTACGTCAAGCAGGTCGTGGAAAACCGCATCACCGCCTATTACCCCATCACCGTGGCCTCCACGCTCTCCGCGATCCCCTCGGACTCCATGTACGCGATCAACCGCAGCATCTTTGCGGCGCAGACGGAGATCCTGGAGGAGATGGCCGAGAAATCGGACTGCGTCATCGTCGGCCGCTGCGCAGACCACATCCTCGCCGAGCGGCATCCGTTCCGCGTGTTCGTCTACGCCGACATGGCGACCAAGATCGCGCGGTGCCGCAAGCGGGGCGAGGGCATCGAGGACCCGGAGAGCCTGACCGACAAGGAGCTGGAGAAGCGCATCCGCGCGGTGGACAAGGCCCGCGCGCAGTACTACCGCTTCTACACCGGCCAGGGCCTGGAGGACCGCCTCAACTACGACCTCGGCATCAACACCTCCGGTCTGGAGATCCCGCCGCTCGCCGCCGCGGTCGCCGCGCTTGTCAAGACCTTCTGAGAAACAATCCATCAAAAAAGACTGCCGGACCCCCCGGCAGTCTTTTGCATATTATGCATTTTTAACGTTGTTTTCTGGTTTTCGCTGTGGTAAAATATTAAAATCCTGTGCTGATCCCGGATATGCGGCGGCGCAGGGTAAACAATACTTGATAAACGTTGCCAAGAGGAGGACACGAGCAATGCGTCAACTGAAGACCATGGACGGCAATACCGCCGCCGCGCATGTTGCCTACGCTTTTTCCGAGGTCGCCGCGATCTACCCGATCACGCCGTCGAGCCCGATGGCGGAGAGCATGGACGAGTGGGCGTCCCAGGACCGCAGGAACATCTTCGGCGAACAGGTCAAGATCGTCGAGATGCAGTCCGAGGGCGGCGCCGCCGGCGCGGTCCACGGCTCCGCGGCCACCGGCTCCTTCACCAGCACCTTTACCGCCTCGCAGGGCCTTCTGCTGATGATCCCCAACATGTACAAGCTCGCCGGCGAGCAGACGCCCGCCGTCTTCCACGTCGCCGCCCGCGCCCTTGCGACGCACGCGCTGAACATCTTCGGCGACCACAGCGACGTGATGAGCACGCGCCAGACCGGCTTTGCGATGCTCTGCTCCAACTCCGTCCAGCAGGTCATGGATCTCGCCGCCGTGGCGCACCTCTCGACGATCTCCGGCCGCCTGCCGGTGCTCCACTTCTTCGACGGCTTCCGCACCAGCCATGAGTATCAGAAGATCGGCGTCTGGGACTACGACGAGCTGAAGAGCATGGTGGACTGGGACGCCGTGAAGGCCTACAAGGCACACGCGCTGAACCCGAACCACCCCCACCTGCTCGGCAGCGCGGAGCAGCCGGAGACCTTCTTCCAGCACCGCGAGGCCTGCAACGGCGCCTACGCCGGCATGGCCGATGTCGTCAACGGCTACATGCAGAAGGTAAATGAGAAGCTCGGCACGGACTACAAGCCGTTCAACTACTACGGCGCGCCGGACGCGGCGGAGATCATCGTCGCGATGGGCTCCGTGTGCGAGGCCGCCGAGGAGCTGGTCGATTACCTGAATGCCAACGGCAAAAAGGTCGGCCTCGTCTCCGTCCACCTCTACCGCCCGTTCAGCCCGAAGTATCTGCTGTCCGTCCTGCCCGCGAGCGTGAAGAAGATCGCCGTGCTCGACCGCACGAAGGAGCCCGGCTCCATCGGCGAGCCGCTCTTCCTGGACATCGTCAGCGCCCTGCGCGGCACGCAGTTCGAGAACTGCCTCATCTGCGGCGGCCGCTACGGTCTCGGCAGCAAGGACACCCAGCCCGGCGATATCCTCGCGGTCTATGAGAACCTCTGGAGCGACAGCCCCAAGCGCGAGTTCACGATCTCCATCACGGACGACGTGACCGGTCTCTCCCTCCCGATGACCTCCAACCCGGACGTCGCCCCCGCGGGCACGAAGGCCTGCAAGTTCTGGGGCCTCGGCGCGGACGGCACGGTCGGCGCGAACAAGAACTCCGTCAAGATCATCGGCGATCACACGGACAAGAAGGTCCAGGCCTACTTCCAGTACGACTCGAAGAAGTCCGGCGGCACGACGATCAGCCATCTGCGCTTCGGCGACACGCCGATCCGCTCCACCTACTACGTCAAGCAGGCGGACTTCGTCGCCTGCCACAACCCCTCCTATCTCCACAAGTTCGAGATGGTCCAGGACGTCAAGCCCGGCGGCTTCTTCCTGCTGAACTGCTCCTGGGACGACGCGGAGCTGGAGACCCACCTTCCCGCCGCCGTCAAGCGCTACATCGCGCGCAACAACATCCGCTTCTACACCTGCGACGCCGTCAAGTACGCGAAGCAGGTCGGTCTCGGCGCCCGCCGTACGAACACTGTGCTGCAGGCCGCGTTCTTCAAGCTCGCCGACATCATCCCGATCGACGACGCCGTGAAGTATATGAAGGACGCCATCGTCAAGAGCTACTCCGCGAAGGGGCAGAACATCGTCGACATGAACTGCGCCGCCGTGGACGCCGGCGTTGAGCACGTCCACGAGGTCAAGGTGCCCGCCGCCTGGGCGGACGCCGCGGACGAGGCCCCCGCCGCCCCGCTGACCGGCCGCGACGCGGTCACGACCGAGTACCTCAACAAGATCCTGGTCCCGACGAACACGCTGCGCGGCGACAGGGTCCCCGTCTCCGACTTCCTCTCCACCGCGGACGGCATGGTGCCCTCCGGCACCGCCGCCTTTGAGAAGCGCGGCATCGCGGCCGACATCCCGCAGTGGATCCCCGAGAACTGCATCCAGTGCAACCAGTGCTCGCTCGTCTGCCCGCACGGCGTCATCCGTCCCTTCGTGATGACCGAGGCCGAGGCCGAGGGCGTGGACGGCGCGCTGCCGATGACCGGCGCGAAGGACAAGCGCTTCACCGTCGCCATTTCCGCGCTGGACTGCACCGGCTGCGGGAGCTGCGTGGAGATCTGCCCGGCCAAGACCAAGGCGCTGAAGCTCACCGCCGCGGAGGACGAGATCGTGACGGTGTCCCAGGCGAAGTTCGACAAGCTCCTGCGCACCGTCCCGGAGAAGACCGACCTCCCCTTCCGCCCCGACACCGTCAAGGGCAGCCAGTTCCGCCAGCCGCTGATGGAGTTCTCCGGCGCCTGCCCGGGCTGCGGCGAGTCGCCGTACGCCAAGCTCGTCACCCAGCTCTTCGGCGACCGGATGCTCATCGCGAACGCGACGGGCTGCTCCTCCATCTGGGGCAACAGCGCGCCGAGCTCCCCCTACACCGTGAACCGCGAGGGCAGAGGTCCCGCCTGGGCCAACTCCCTGTTTGAGGACAACGCCGAGTTCGGTCTCGGCATGCGCATCTCCGTCGACACGCGCCGCCGCGAGCTGAAGGCCGCTGCGGAGCGCCTCGAGGCAAAGGTCGGCGCCGCCGCCCGCAGCTGGATCGACGGGATGGAGGACGCCGAGGCCGCGAAGACCGCGGGCGACGCGCTGCTGGCCGCCTGCAAGGCTCTCCCCGACGACGCCGACGCGCAGTTCGTCGTCGGCCACGCCGACCTGCTGACGAAGCCGAGCGTCTGGATCTTCGGCGGCGACGGCTGGGCCTACGACATCGGCTACGGCGGACTGGACCACGTCCTCGCCTCCGGCGAGAACGTCAACGTCCTCGTCTTCGACACCGAGGTCTACTCCAACACCGGCGGACAGAGCTCCAAGGCAACCCCGATGGGCGCCGTCGCGGCCTTCGCCGCGGCAGGCAAATCCGTCAAGAAGAAGGACCTCGCGCAGATCGCGATGGCCTACGGCTACGTCTACGTGGCCCAGATCGCGATGGGCGCGGACCAGAACCAGACGATCCGGGCGCTGAAGGAGGCCGAGGCCTATGACGGTCCGTCCCTCATCATCGCCTACGCCCCGTGCATCAACCACGGCATCAAGAAGGGCATGAACAAGTCCATGCTCGAGATGAAGGAGGCCGTCGCCTCCGGTTACTGGAACCTCCTGCGCTTCAACCCGGCGCTCGCCGCCGAGGGCAAGAACCCGCTGAGCATCGATTCCAAGGCGCCGAGCGCCAGCTACCGCGACTTCCTTATGGGCGAGGTCCGCTACAACTCGCTGAAGCTGAAGTTCCCGGAGCGCGCCGAGGACCTCTTCACGAAGGCCGAGCAGAACGCCGCCGCGCGCTACGAGGAGCTCCTGGCCCGCAAGGAGAGCTACGACAAGCTCGAGCAGTAAGACGCCCCGCCGGGACAGATCCCGGTTCCAAAAGAAAAAGACGTCCGCACCGGAGAGCCGGTGCGGACGTCTTTTTTTGTTTTTTTACGGCTCCTGCGCCCCGTCCTCCGGCCGCTCCAGGCGGACCAGGACCTTTTCGACGCGGCGGCCGTCCATCTTCAGGACCGTGACGGCGAGGCCGTCGTCGGTGAAGCTGTCGCCCTCCTGCGGGAAGGCGCCGAACTTCTCCAGCGTCCAGCCGCCGACGGTGGAGCTCTCCGTCTCGAAGGCGTCCTCGCTGAGCCCGAGCAGTTCCGTGAAATCGCCGACGCTCATGTCGCCGTCCAGCTCCCAGACGCCCTCGGCCCGCTCGATGACCTCGGGGTCGATCTCGTCCGTCTCGTCCCAGATCTCGCCGACGATCTGCTCCAGCACGTCCTCCATCGTGACGATGCCGCACACGCCGCCGTACTCATCCGTGACGATGGCGAGGTGCTGCTTCGCCTTGCGGAGCTGTTCGAGCACGGCGGGCAGCTTCGTCGCCTTGTAGACGTAGCAGGGCGGCACCAGCAGCGAGCGCAGCTTCGGCTGCCGGCCGTCCGCCAGGGCGCGGAAGAATCGGTTGAGCAGCAGCACGCCGACGATGTTGTCGATGCTGCCCTCGTAGACCGGGATGCGGGAGTAGGACGCGCCGTCCACCGCGGCGTAGATCTCCTGCCAGGGGTCCTTGATATCGACCGCGACGATGTCCACGCGCGCGGTCATGATCTCGCTCGCGGAGATCTCGTCGAAGTCCAGCGCGCTGCGCAGCAGCTCGCTGCGGTCCTCGTCGAGCACGTCCTCGTCCTCGGCGGTCTCGATGATGCTCTGCAGCTCCTCCACCGCGGCGTCGCTCTCGTCCTCCGCCGTCTCGCCGCGCATCGGTCTCGTGATGAGCCGCACGAGCGCAACGACGAGCGCCGTCAGCGGCTTCAGCAGGAGCGAGAGCGCGCGGATCAGCGGCGCGACGGTCAGGGAGAGTCGGTTGGCGTTTTTCTTCGCGATGATCTTCGGCATCGTCTCGCCGAAGATGATGACGGCGACGGTCACGATAACGGTCGCGAGCCAGGCGTATTTCTCGCCGAAGGCGGTGATCGCGATCACGCTGGCGAGGGAGGAGAGCGCGATATTGACGAAGTTGTTGCCGATCAGGATGGCCGAGAGCGCGTCGTCGAAGCGGTCGAGCACGCGGACGGCGAGCGCGGCGGCGCGGCTCCCGTCCTCCGCGAGGTTCTCCAGGCGGATGCGGTTCGCGCTGGACAGCGCCATCTCCGCGCCGGAGAAGAAGGCCGAGAGCAGGATGCAGACGACGGCGGCGGCGATGTGGAACGTCATGCCTCGCCACCCCCCTCCGCCGGATCATCCGGGAGCCGTTCGACGCGCAGCTTGAGGATACGGCGGTGGTCGATCTTCTGCACCGTCACCCGCAGGCCGTTGTAGATGAAGCTGTCGCCCTCCTGCGGCAGGAGGTCGAACTGCTCGTAGGTCCACTCGCCGAGCAGCTTGTGCTCGAAGTCGAACTCGTCCGGGTCCTCGTAGTCCATGAAGTCGAAGGCGGTCTCGATGTCCTCCGAGGCGTCGAAGGTGTAGCTGCCGTCCGCGTTTTTGACGCAGGGCTCCTCGACCACGTCCTCCTCGTCCCAGATCTCGCCGACCAGCTCCTCGAGGATGTCCTCCACCGTGACGATGCCGAGCGTCCCGCCGTAGTTGTCGGTGACGACCGCCATGTTGAGCTTCTTCGCGCTCATGACGGAGAGCAGCTCGTCGATGTTCGTGGACTGGTGGACGAAATAGGGCTCGTCGAGCAGGGCGCGCAGGTCGACGCCGCTCCGGTCGTGCAGCCAGGCCTTGATGTACTTGCGGATCTGCAGCACGCCGATGATGTTGTCGATCGTGCCCTCGTAGACGGGGACGCGGGAGTGGGAGAGCGGCCGGATGACCTCCATGACCTTCTCCGGCGCGCTCGTCACGTCCAACGCGACGACGTCCACGCGCGCGGTCAGGATGCTCTCGACCGTGACGTCGGCGAAGCTCAGCGCGCTCGTGACGAGCTCGCCCTGGTCCGCGTCCAGCTCGCCCTCGTCGGTCATGTTCTCGATGATGTCGTAGAGCTCGTCCTCCGTGACCGTGACCTCGCTGTCGCCGCGCGTGAGCTTCGCCGCGGCGTTGCCGATGGCGGTCAGGACGACGGAGAGCGGGGTGAAAATGCGCATGAAAAAGCACAGTGAGCCGGCGTTCCCGAGAGAGAAGCGTTCACTGTACTTCTTGGCGATGCTCTTCGGCAGCATCTCGCCGGCGAAAAACACGACGATCGTCGTGACGACGGTGCTCAGCGTGACGGCGCTGACGCCCCACCGGCGCGTGACGAGGACCGTGACGTAAGCGGCGGCGGCGAGGTGTACGATGTTGGTGCCGATCAGAATGGTGGAGATCGCGCGGTCAAAGTGGTCTGTGACATAGATCGCCTTTTTCGCACGATCGTCGCCGCGGTCCGCCGCCGTCTTCAGACGGATGCGGTTGACCGAGGCGAAGGCCGTCTCACAGACGGCGAAGTAGGCCGCTAAGAACAGCAGGGCAAGCAGGATAATGGCAGATAGTATACTGTCGCCATCCATAAGGGAAGATCACACTCCAAAAAAACAGATTGCATAGAATAGAGAGATCATACCACGAACTGCGGAAATAGTCAAACAGAATCCTCGCGCGGTCCTTGCTCGGTCCTCGCGCGTTTTTTCGCGCTGTCCGGAACGGTGTTGTCCTTCTTTTCGAACGACCGAATGATTCCGCAGGGGCGCACATCGTGCGCCCGGACCGCCGGTTATCGGCACGCCGCAAATGATCGGACCGGCTGGCGCACATCGTGCGCCCCTGTGTGCGGGGGACGGCGGGCTTGAACGGATCACATGCTCCCGCGCGGCGGCGCGAAAAAAGCCCGCCGGATGGGCGGGCGTTTCTTCTCGATCAAATCACACAGCGCGGGTAACCTTGCCGCTGCGCAGGCACCGGGTGCATGCGTAGGCATGCTGGGGCACGCCGTCAATGATCACCTTCACGCGCTTCACGTTCGGCTTCCATGTGCGGTTGGAACGACGGTGAGAATGGCTCACCTGAATGCCGAAAGCGACGCCCTTGTCGCAAAAATCACACTTTGCCATCGAATGCTGCACCTCCTCGCTTGAAGATTTTCCAGATAAACAGCTTATTTATAATAGCAAACCGGATCGCAAAATGCAAGAACATTTTTCGTTTTTTAAAAACTTTTTTCCCTGTCCGCCGCCGGTGAGCGCGCCGGGCGCAGCCTGCGCGCTCCGGGAACAGAAAAGGGATTGCCAAATCGGTCGGAATTGTATAGAATAAAAGTATCTGTACACTTCAAAAATCATCCGGACGCCGCCGCGCCGGGACAAGGGGGATCACCTTCATGGAAAACCATTTTATCAAGCTGAAAACGGTCGCCAAACGGCATGATCTGTCCGTCGCCTTCGCGCCCTCGGACTACGAGACCCGCGTGGTCAAGTCCTACAACATCACCCGCCCCTCCCTTCAGCTCGTTGGCTTCTACAACCACTTTGACAACAAGCGCATCCAGGTCATCGGCAACACGGAGGTCGACTACCTGAACACGCTCCCGCGCGAGGAGCAGCTCGAGCGGCTCGACCGGCTCTTCTCCGAGCGCTTCCCCGCCATGGTCCTCTGCCACGGCGTCGCGCCCTCCGCGATGCTCATCGACGCCGCCCGCCGCTACGACGTCGCGCTGCTGACCTGCGAGATCGCCACCTCGGAGTTCATCTCCCAGGTGCTCTACACCCTGCGCCTTTACATCGCGCCCCGGATGGAGATCCACGCCGTTCTCGTCCAGGTCCACGGCGAGGGCCTGCTCATCACGGGCGAGAGCGGCATCGGCAAGAGCGAGGTCGCCCTGGAGCTCATCAAGCGCGGCCACCGTCTGGTGGCGGACGACGCCGTGGATATCCGCCGCGTCAGCATGACCTCCCTGCGCGGCTCGGCGCCGCGGATGATCCGCTATCTGATGGAGCTGCGCGGCGTCGGCATCATCGACGTCCGGCGTCTCTACGGCGTCGGCGCGGTCCTGCCGGACTGCCAGATCGACATGGTGGTGAACTTCGAGCACTGGAAGAGCGACAAGGAGTACGACCGCCTCGGCGTGACGGAGGAGTACGTCTCCTATCTGGGCGTCAATCTCCCGATCATCACGGTGCCGGTCGCGCCGGCCCGCAACCTCGCGATCATCCTGGAGGTCGCGGCGATGAACAACCGCGACCGGAAGCTCGGCCACAACACGGCGCAGGAGTTCCTGGCGCAGCACGACCGTCAGATCGACAGCGGCTGGGCCAACGATGACGACGATGACTTCTGAGCGCCCCGACCTCTCCCCGCTCGCCGCGGAGCTGCGGGAGGAGTTTCCCGGCCTGACGCTGCTCGAGCGCGAGCCGATGATGAACCACTGCGCGTTCCGCATCGGCGGCCCCGCGGACCTCTTCTGCGAGGTCGGCGACGAGGAGACGCTCGCGGATCTGCGCCGCTGGTTCGCCGCGCGCGGCGTCCCCTGCGTCGTGATCGGCAACGGCACCAACCTGCTCGTGCGTGACGAGGGCGTCCGCGGCGCGGTGGTGCGCCTGGGCGGCGCGTTCGGCGAAATGCACTTCAACGGGACGCACGTCACCGCCGGCGCCGGCGTCGCCCTCGCCCGCCTCGCCGCGGCGGCGCGCGACGCCGGACTCGCCGGGCTGGAGTTCGCCCACGGCATTCCCGGCACGCTCGGCGGCGCCGTGCTGATGAACGCCGGCGCCTACGGCGGCGAGATGCGCGACGTGCTGCGCGCCGTCCGCTGGATGGATGACGCGGGCGGGCTGCACGAGACGGACGACCTGCGCCTCGGCTACCGCCGGAGCCGCTTCTCCGACGGCGGCGGCGTGATCCTTGCCGCGGCGATGGCGCTGCGGCCGGACGACCCGGCTGCGATCGGCGCGCGGATGGAGGAGCTCTGGGAAAAGCGCAGCGCCTCCCAGCCGCTCGACAAGCCCTCGGCGGGCAGCTTTTTCAAGCGTCCCGCAGGCGGCTACGCTGCCGCAATGATCGACGCCGCCGGGCTTCGGGGGCTCCGCGTCGGCGGTGCGCAGGTCAGCGAAAAGCACGCCGGCTTCCTCATCAACGCCGGCGGTGCGACATGCGCGGACGTGCTCTCGCTGATGGAAAAGGTCCAGGCGGCGGTCCGGGAGAAGTACGGTGTGATGCTGGAGCCGGAGGTCCGGCTCCTCGGCTGAACGGGAGGATGCGTTCGATGAAATTCCTGATCATCACCGGCATGTCCGGCGCCGGAAAATCCCGCGCGGCGGACGTGCTGGAGGATATGGACTACTACTG
>JAEEGL011090845.1_pt1 | contig 13430 bp, 7 predicted proteins | sample 9134231 | NCBI WGS metagenome assembly JAEEGL01 (sample SAMN16246548, study PRJNA631951) | gut metagenome | biome: gut microbiome; feature: rumen; material: fiber-attached | host: Bos | place: Iran: Karaj | collected 2018-10 | reverse complement strand
TCCCCGGAAAACCGGTTCGGTCCTTTCCCGTATTTCCGGTCACCGACGATCGGATGTCCGATCGACGAAAGCTGTGCCCGGATCTGATGCGAGCGTCCCGTATGAAGATCCACGGAAAGAAGTGATACCGGTACTCCCGCTATACGTCCCTGCCCTATGACTTCATACTCGAGAAAGCACTCTTTTGCATCTTTCGGTGCTTTTTCCCTGTTTTCAAAAACATCTACAAGATTCGTCTTACTGTTCTTCAAAAGATAAGAGCGGATCTCGCCTTTTTCATTGTCAAAAGCACCGTACACGATCGCGCGGTACTTCTTTTTCACCGTTCTGTTCCGTATCTGTTCACTGATCCTCGATGCACATTTACTGGTCTTGGCAAATACCATAACGCCCCGGACAGGACGGTCCAGACGGTGAAGAAGTCCTAAGTAGGCTTCTCCTGGCTTATTGTATTTTTCCACCAGATAAGCCTTAAGAAGCGTCAGCATATCCGGAGCTCCGGTAGTATCGCTCTGCGAGAGGACTCCCGCAGGTTTTACCGCCACCAAAAGATGATTGTCTTCAAAGAGGATCCGGGGTGAGTCCATCCTAAAACTCCTCTTTCATCCATCTTCCGGTACTTCCGCACGGGAGGATCGCATCCATCTTCGTACACGGCAGACCGAGTTCTTCTGATATGACCGTACCGCCATGCTTCGACTTCACGGCCAGACGAAGGATATCTTCAATAACCATTGAAGAAAGCCCGGTTGTATAAGAGTTGATCAGGAAAAACAGCGGATCATCCGAAATGAGTTTTTCACACTTTTCTACCAGCGGGAAAAGCGCATCCTCCAGCTTCCACATCTCGCCGGACGGTCCGCGTCCGTAAGCGGGCGGATCCATGATGATGCCATCATATGTTCTGCCTCTTCTGATCTCTCTTTCTACGAATTTTCCGCAATCCTCGACGATAAAACGGATATAGCTGTCGTCAAGACCGCTGGCCATCATATTCTCTTTGGCACGCTGGACCATACCTTTACTTGCGTCAACATGGACAACTTCCGCCGCTCCTGCAGCCGCAAAAGCCATCGTCGCTCCGCCGGTATAGGCAAAAAGATTCAGGATCCTCGGTTTTCTTCCCTGTTTCACGGCTTTCTGAATCAGGTTTCCACAGAAATCCCAGTTCGCCGCCTGCTCAGGGAAAAGACCGGTATGTTTAAAACTTGTGGGCTCGATAATAAATGTAAGAGGACGTCCTACCGCATCATAATGGATCTTCCACTTCTGAGGCATAGGCTTCTCCTTACTCCAGGAGCCTCCGCCACTCTCGCTTCTGTGATACACGGCATGCGGTCTCGGCCATGAAGTTTCCTTCATTCCGTAATAGCCGGTCTTCGGCCAGATCGCCTGCGGATCGGGACGCTGAAGATAGATATCTCCCCAACGCTCGAATTTCTCTCCTTCACCACAGTAAAGCAATTCAAAATCAGACCATCTATCCGCTAAAAACATACCTTTTCCGCTCTTTTTCTTTCGAAGATTGTGTCTTTACCGGACGGTCCGACACTTGGTATCAGTATAGCATTTTCTTGTATTTGAAAAAAGTTTGTTTGTAAACCGATTTTTAGATTATAATAAATGTAATGTTGTTAGACGAGGTAAATGGATAATGGCTACTGCTCCTCATATTTTGATCTGTGATGACGACCCGGTCGTACATGAGTCCCTGGGTCTGTATTTCGAAAATGAACATTTCACATACTCCAGTGCTTACGATGGACGTGATGCGCTGGCGCATGTTGCTTCTGATAAACCGGACCTGATCATTCTGGACGTTATGATGCCGGAGAAGACCGGTATCGAGGTCTGCCGAGAGATCAGAAAGACGCTTTCCACGCCGATCATCATCCTCACAGCTAAGGGCGAGGAGATCGACAGGGTACTCGGACTTGAGCTCGGCGCGGATGACTATATCGTTAAGCCTTTCTCTCCGCGTGAAGTAATTGCACGCATCAAGGCGGTACTCCGCCGTATCAATGAACCTCAGGAGAACACTTCTCTTCTCCGTTTTGAAGGTCTGGAGATCAACCTTGATAACTATCAGGTCAAGGTCAAGGGCGAACTCGTTCCCTGCACTCCGAAGGAAGTTGAGATCCTGCATCTTCTTGCTTCCCACATCGGACAGGTCATGGACCGTGAGCAGATCCTGTCTCTCATCTGGGGTTATGACTATTTCGGTGATACACGTACCGTTGATACGCACATCAAGCGTATCCGTCAGAAGATCTATTACGAGGGAGCTCCGTGGTCCCTGATCACCGTTTACGGTGTCGGTTATAAGTTTGAGGTCAACTCCTGATGTTCCGAAGCATCTTTCTACGCAAGATGATCTTTTTAGTGCTGGTGGCGCTCTGCGCATCGGCACTTCTTTCTGCTACGCTGTTTAATTATGCAGCCGGCGAAGTATCCCGTGATAATTCCGAGGAATTAATGATCGAGAAAGCGAGTTCGATGGCCTCTTTTCTCAGCAGCTATGTAGAAAGCCATTCTGCTCTTTCGGATACGGAAAAGATCCAGGGGATCAAGGATCTGAGCGCAGGATATACATCACACGATGTACTCGGTGCTTTTTATCTCATGTATGACTCCAAGGGCAGGCTCCTTTCCTCCTCGAAGCCCCAAACAGAAGAGGAACTTCATTTATTAAACGCCATAAATGTTTTCTGTGAACAGAACATGCTCAACAACACCGACAACAAGAATCTTATCGGTACGCTGACCTATGGCGAGGATAAGACAAAAGCGAAAGTGATCCAGGTGCCTGTCCAGGACAATGACACATTAACGGCATATGTTATCATCGGCGACACGATCACAGGCAATTCTTCTAACATAACAGGATTCAGTCAGGTGCTCATCCTGTCCACACTTCTTGTTTCGCTTGCGATGCTCATCCCTGTTTACTTTGCAAGTAAGCGTCTCATCCGCCCGCTTAACCGGGTTACGGATGTTGCTAACGCGCTCGGACAGGGTGACTTCTCCGTGCGTGCAAATGACCAGACCAAGGGTGAGATCGGTGATCTGGCCGCCTCGGTCAATGAACTTGCCGAGAAACTCTCCAAGTCCATCACCAGTGTAACTACTGAGCGTAACCGACTGAAAGAAATCTTTGATATCATTTCCGAAGGTATCGTATCTGTCAACAAGGATCTCCAGCCGGACTATTCCAATAACGCTATTGCGACGCTTTTCGAAAAGGTTCCGAGAAAGAACCTCTTCACAGAGAAGCTGCAGCTGATCCCGTTCGAGGAAGTCTGGGCCGACTTCGAGAACTGCCTGAAGACCGGCGAGACATATGAGCGCACGATCGAGGCGAAGGACTGTGCCTACTCTTCCACTATCGTGCCGATCAAGGATAACGAGAAGCAGATCATCGGTGCCACGGGATTCTTCCGTGACATCTCCGAGCAGGAACGTCTGGAGCAGACACGCCGAGACTACGTAGCAAATGTTTCCCACGAGCTCCGTACCCCGCTTACAGCCATGAGAGGTCTTGTAGAACCGCTTGCTGACGGTATGGTTAAGAAAGAGGAAGACCGTCAGAGATACTACGGCATCATCCTCCACGAGACCATGCGTCTTTCCCGTCTGATCGACGACATGCTTGAGCTTTCACGTCTGCAGGCAAGAACACTCGCATTTAAGACTTTCCCGTTCGATCTGAACAAACTTCTTTCTGAATTTGAGACCAAGTTCAAGCCGGTCATGGAAGACGCAGAGCTGAACTTCTCCGTCGAGTATAAGACCGGTCCTCTTCCGACGGTTATGGGTAACCCGGACCGTGTCGAGCAGATCATCGTTATCCTCCTCGACAATGCGAAGAAGTATACTCCTGCCGGCGGCAGCATCACGATATCTACAGAGTACAGTGACGAGACTGATCAGGTACTCGTATCTGTGATCGATACCGGACAAGGTATCCATGAATACGATATCGACCATATCTTCGACCGTTTCTATAAGGCCGACCGTGCCCGCGGAAAGAAGGGTACCGGACTCGGACTTGCGATTGCCAAAGAGCTTCTGAGCTACATGGGTGAGACGATCACCGTACAGAGCGAATATGGTGAAGGCACGACATTTACCTTCACACTGAAACGTGTTACCGGCTCTGTCTGGTATTGATAGGAGACCGATCATGCAGGACTGCTCAGACTCTATTTCCGGCGCATCGGAGAATTCAACACGCGTCAATAAATACATCAGTTCCAGCGGCTTCTGTTCAAGACGCAAGGCGGATGAATACGTGCAGGCAGGGCTTGTTACGATCGATGGCGTGACCGCAGTTTCCGGTTCTCAGGTTTTACCCGGTCAGGTAGTGCTCGTTAACGGGAAACCCGTTCTTCCCACCGACGACCATATCTATCTTGCATTTCACAAGCCTCTCGGAATCACCTGTACGACGGACAAACGGGACAAGGATAATATCATCGACTTTATCAATTATCCTCAGCGCATCTTCCCGATCGGACGCCTCGACAAGAATTCAACGGGACTGATCCTTCTTACCAATGACGGAGATATCGTCAACCGTCTTCTGCGCGCAGAAGGCCGGCACGATAAGGAATATGTCGTTACTGTTGATAAACCTGTCGATGAATCTTTCAGAAAGAATATGGAAAACGGCGTACCTATCCTGGACACCGTTACACTTCCCTGTAAGGTAAAGCTCACAGGAAAAAGCACTTTTCATATCACATTAAATCAGGGACTGAACCGGCAGATCCGCAGAATGTGCGAATACCTCGGATACCGGGTCGTACGGCTCAAGCGAATCCGCATTTTGAATATCAGTCTCGGCTCCCTGCCCTGCGGCCAGTACCGCGAACTGACACCGAAAGAGCGAAGCGATCTTTTCTCTATTCTCAATCACAAAAGCAAATAAAAAGGACCTCCGACAGTTGCCGAAGGCCCTTTTCATATAGTGAAATTAGAGTTTTGGAGCAAATACAATTGTTTCCTCATACCTGACATTCTTCGCAAGAAGATGCCGGTTCAGGATATCCGGGCCACGTTCGACCCCTTTCATATAGAAGTCAAGATAAAGATGTGTGCGTCCGTCCGACTTGATCAGTTCCTGATGCGAACAGTCATCAAGGTCTTCCGGCATATACGGGAGACATGAGAATGAGAACGGATCCATCTTATCCTTACAAATACGGAGGCCGCGGACATCATCAAGCTGCAGAAGCAGATATTTCGTATCCGCATGCGCACCGTTTTCGGAAGGACGGGCATATTCGTGATACAGAGGACTGTCAAGTGATGTAAACCATCCGATCCTCTGGGATTCTTTTCTATCGATATACGATTCGCCATTACCGCGGCCATACCAGCCGATATGAGCACCGGAATCGATCGGAACACGGAAACCATAACGGACAAGATCGAATTTAGGTACGAATTCAATCGTCGCCATAAGACGTCCATCCGGCTTCACCCTGTAATGTACAAGGATCGGGCCTTTCATACCATTCGAACTGTATTTGCTGATCAGGTGGAAATCTTCTCCATCCATCTCATAGAAGCTTCCGACAAACTTGATCTCACCCTGGATCGTACGCCAGTCGGTCTCATGCGAGAAAACGGTCTGCGACAATACATAGGACTTATCGGCACGGTCGATATTCGAAGCCGCGCGGTAAAAACTCGGTTCGAGAAGTCCGTCAAAGTATTCCTTGCCCTCGATCTTAACCGAACACAGGCCGCCCTCATGTCTGCTGAAACCATAGCGTACATGCTTGGTCTGTGCGAAGATAAGTGCCGGAGATGTCAGCAACTGTACCGCCGGCTTCTTCTCATCCGTGATCAGTGCTTTTTCAAGAGCCGATGCGTCAATGATCTGGATCGGAGCATCTTCTCCGTCAGAAACAACAGGCTCCACATCGGACGAAGGATCAAACACTTCATCAACAAGGATCTGCTGATAGAAAGCAAGCTCATATCCTGCTCTTGCATAATTAGAATCATTCTCTAACGTCAGACGGATATCCAGGAGCAGTTCTTTACAAACTGCCTGATTATATACTTCGACTGCCTTCGGATACTGCTCCGCCCATGCTGATGTAAGGAAATCACCTACCTGGAACGGGAACTGCATCGTACGGTTACCCATCGGCGGGATCGGCGGAACAATACCGGATCCGCCGGACAGACGGATGCCGCCGAGAAGCAGCTGCCACTTCAGTTCGATTGAAGGCGTGCTGCCAAACGGATTTACATTATGGACATTAAGATTCGCAGGATTCTCCGCCGATGAGAAGATCTTGATACCCTCACACTGCTTCTTCACTTCAAAGAAGATCGGGTGCGGTCTTCTGTTCGAATCGACAATACCCTGCGCAATTGATACACCGACCTGCTCAGAATACTCGACCAGATCCCCCTGATGGATATACTTAAGATCCATGCTATCTTCTTCTCTTCTCGGTCTTGCTAGGATCGACTCGAAAAGCACTTTATCTTCTTTAAGCTGACTCTTCAAGTAACGTCGGTTAACGCAAAGATCACACCACTCACCGAAGATCATGCCGGCCTTATTCGGGAACGGCGGCAAATCCGAAACATTTCCGGATTTGTCGATCTCGCAGTAAAGCGGACGCTTAGAGTCAAACGCATTGATACGCTGTTTTACTTCCAGATAGGCATTCTCTTCAAAACGCTTACCGGTCATAGACCACATGATGATACACGGGTGATTGATCAGTGAATAAACGGTCTGAGGCAGCACAGACGCGGCTGACTGCAGAATAACGTACATACCGTACTTATCACAAAGATCGAAGAATCTCGAATCAGTCGGATGATGAACAACATAGACCGTGTTGATATTCGCACTTTTCATCATGAGGATATCCTGACGGAAGCGCTCGAGCGGAACAGAGATACCGTCTTCGGGATCAAACTCATAGTACTTTACGCCATGAAGCGGCACAGCCACATCATTAATGTGGATAATACTTTCAGAATATGTGATCGTACGGAACCCGAAACGCTGTTTCTTGACGCAGATCACTTCATCCTTATTATTTCTGACTTCTACGATCAGATCGTAAAGATTCGGTGTCTGATCGGTCCACGGAAGAACAAGCTTCGCATAGAACTCAGTGCCTACGATCTTAACGCCTTCTTTCGGAATGGTATCGGTCAGTTCTTTCCGCTGGGAAAGACGATGCTCCGGAAGATTATAAAGGTCATAGTCATCATGGGCTTCCATAAGACGGCAGTTAACTGTTACCTCCGCGTCATACGGAAGATGATTCAGAAGCTCCACTTCAATATTCAGCCCCGCATCTCTGCGGATATCCGCGTTCGGAAGGATCTCCTTTTCACGCCCTGTCAGCTGGTCATCATTATCGGAACGGTAAAGACTGTTCACCAGAGCCGTCTTCGGAACAACATCTTTCGCCAGAGTATCCGTCAGGAAAGACGGGAACAGGCGGAGCGACGAGATCTCCACAGAAGACTCGGCAATCAGGTAAGGGAGGCGGAAAAGTCCGGAGAATCCGAAAGCACCCTGGGCACGGACATTCTTCTTCATCTTACCTCTCTCCATGCGCACATCAAATCTGCGTACGGCAACACAGATGAGGTTTGGTCCCTCATGCAGGTACTCACTCAGAAGGCACTTCGTAGTCGAGAATGTGCTTCTGGAACTGGAAACATGCTTTCCGTTAATGCTGATGGAATAGTGGCCGACAATACCATCGGACACGAAGTAAACGAAACGGTGGATGAACTGTTCAGGAAGATTGACCCAAACACGATAAAGGCCGTAATCATTGGTATTCTCCATACCGGCATCATCCGCGAGTCTCTGCTGGAGACGCGACGTCTTCTTAAAAAGAAGAGCATTCTTCTCATAAACGAGTTCACTCGGATATCCATACCCCTGCATCTGCCAGACACTCGGCACATCGATCAGGTTCCAGGAATCATCGTTGAATTCCGTATCTGTCCAGTTATCGGGAATATCGTCCTTTGTCGGAGCATGAAAGAAATGCCAGCTTGGAAGATCAAGTCTCCAAAACGAATTCAGACGACCGAATTCCGGCGGTTGTTTTTCCGCATAGAGTTCGTCCATCGAATCATATGGATAGAAATACCCTTGTGCCGGCAGTTGCGTCATTCTCAGCTCCGTTAAAATTCTGCATACGTATGCAGTTTGTTTATGTTATTGTAGCACGGGGCAACCGCCGTCATGTATCAGAGATATTTCATTTTGAAGAAGTCATGGAAACAAATTGGAAAAACTGCCATTCTCACAGGAAGGACAGATCTTTCTTCCTCTTCTTCGCTTTTCTCCAGCGAGCCACTCCCTTAAAGAAATGACCGTTGAAAATAGTGACCAAAGCATCCATCTGCTCGATCGTCACACCGCCCATCGAGAAGGACGCTACCGTACGGAGCGGCATCTCTCTGGTCATAGTGATATTGATCCTGCGCAGGTGTTCTTCCGTCTCTTTCTTATTCTGTTTCTTGATCTTACGCATCGTAGAACGATAGAAGAGTTTACTCGTCAAATTACCGTTCTTAAGATCTTCCAGACTTGAATTCAGAGTAAACTCACCCTTCTTCGGTGCTTTTTCCTCCTTGACCGGTTTCCCGTACACAGCCTCAAACTGCTTCTTATCAAAGATCTTCGTCTGCACATCAAGGTTATAGTACTGCGGAGCGGAAGCGGAATAATCCGGCGCTTCAACGCCCGGCAGCTTCGATGTGACCTCGATCTCACGGGAGCAGCGGATATCTCTGGATGATGCGCCTATCTCGATCTTATATGTACCGGACTCGACATGCCAGTCAGCGATCTGTACGTTATAATACGCGAAGGCACGCCGGTCAAGCTTGAACTCTACTGTACGGGTCTCTCCGCGCTGGATAAACACTTTCTTGAAAGCAGCCAGCTGGCGGACCGGCTTATAGATCTTCGATTTTGGCGGCGCGACATAGAGCTGGACGACTTCTTTACCATCCACATCGCTGATATTCGTCACATCCACATATACCGTAAGCGGATCATCCTCGTTAATACTCGGCGCCGAGAACTTGATCTCACCATACGAATAAGACGAATACGAAAGACCATGTCCGAACGGGAAAAGCACCGGCATGTTGGCCGCATCATAATATCTGTATCCGACATAAACACTCTCGCAGTAAAGCGTCTGTCTGGTCTCGCCAAAATACAGGTATGTCGGTGTATCCGTCAGTTTCAGCGGGAATGTTTCCGCAAGTTTTCCCGATGGATTCACTTTACCGTAAAGGATGTCTGCAATACTTCCGGCACCTTCCTGTCCCGGGAGATACGCCATAAGGATCGATCTGACCTGAGATACCCATGGCATCTCAATAGGAGATCCTGCATAGACAACTACGCATACATTACTGTTCTTCCGGACAACTTCTTCGATCAGACGCGTATGGGATTTCGGAAGATTCATATGCGTACGGTCAAAAGACTCAGATTCGAAGCTATCCGGAAGCCCGACAAAGATTACGACAACGTCCTTGTTCTGTGCAGCATCCACAGCAGCACGGAGGAGCTTCTCATCGACCTCTTCACCTTGCATCGGGTATCCGGGCTCATATACGAAGTTATCACTGTCAGTTGAGAATCCGCTGAGAGCATCGGTCACGTTCGTAGGATGGATATGCGAACTACCTCCGCCCTGGAATCTGGTATGCTTTGCCATCGCACCGAGAACAGCAACACTCTTTCCCGGCTGAATCGGAAGGAGCCCGTCATTTTTCAGAAGAACGGCGGATTCTTCGAATGCCTGCTTCGCCAATGTCCGATGGGCCAGATACGGAGACGATGTCGGCTTCGGTTTATTCATTCCCTTTTCGATCATTGTCAGAAGTCGTTCTACAGCACGGTCAAGAAGTGCTACAGGAAGCTTGCCGGACTCAATTGCTTCGCAGATAAGACGGTCACGCTCGCCGATCGAGGACGGCATCTCCAGTTCAAGGCCTGCCGCCAGCGAATCAAGACGATTATCCGTCGCGCCCCAATCACTCATGACTACACCGTCGAATCCCCACTCATCACGAAGGATCTCAGTAAGAAGTCTTCTGTTCTCACAGCAGTAAGTACCGTTCAGACGGTTATATGCGCACATGACAGTCCATGGATGTGATTCTTTTACAACCGTTTCAAACGCGGAGAGATAGATCTCACGAAGAGCACGCTCATCCACGATCGAATCATTGATAAGACGGAATTTTTCCTGACTGTTCGCCGCAAAATGCTTCACGGAAGTACCGATACCCATACTCTGTACGCCCTTTACAAATGCGGCACCCATCTTACCTGCCACATAAGGGTCCTCGGAAATATACTCGAAGTTTCTTCCGCACAGAGGAGATCTCTTGATATTGATCGCTGGTCCTAAAACAATTGAAACATCCTGATCTACTGCCTCTTCGCCAATTGCACGTCCGATAGCATTCATCAAGTCAAGATTGAAGGAGTTCGCAGTAGTTGCTGCCGGCGGAAAGCATGTCGCTTCGCGGCTGTCACCTGCACCTCGTCTTCCCGCCTCAGACTCCTGCTTGCGAAGCCCATGCGGTCCATCTGTCATCATGATCGACGGAACACCATTGATCGGCAGTCTCTGCGTGCGCCAGAAATCATATCCGGAGCAAAGAGAAGCTTTCTGCTTCACAGAAAGTTTTTTCATCAAAGAAGATACAAATTCGGATGCCATACCTTGTCTCCTTATCAAAAATATCTAAATCCCTAAAACCCATTATATCACTTGTATAACTTGTGTGAATAAACTGCCGGTACTATTGCGAATCATTTTCTCTTTTTGTATAATCACCAATCATATACCCATGAATTGAGAGTTTTATTTTTGGGGGCGCACTGGTTTCGACGGGGTCGTGGAGACTTGGAAAGCGGGTAGAGGATTCTCGTTGGCCTCTTAAAAAAACGAGAAATGCAAGTAATTGCAAACAACACAAAACTCGTAGCTGCTTAATTTAGCTACCATCTCCCCGGTCTATCTGTCGGCCGGACCGGAGATGTCAGATGACAGACCTTACCTGTCGGCAGGTTAAACGGGACCACGCCTTCGGCAAAGCTTTGCGCCGGAGATGTATCTATGAAGCTACCGGAGATCTCTTCCTGTTCGTGGGAACGTGATCCAGGGGAATACTCCAAACACGAACTGCACCCGGAGATGTCCTTGTTGACGTGGTTTCGGACAGGAGTTCGATTCTCCTCGCCTCCACCAGATCGCAGTTTACGCTGCAAGCAAGAGAAGAACCCGCAAATCTGATTTGCGGGTTCTTTTTTATCAACAAATGAGTTTTAATCGCTAAGGATCAGACGCTGATATTGTCTTCTCTCTCGTAGAAAAGGATCATGTTCTCAGTCATTTTCCCGACTCTTGCCGCAGTCTGCATATTCAGCTGCATTCCATCGATCAGAGGCTGTGCAACCTTTCCGATTCCACCGAAGATCTCAGGTGCCTCTTCCAGAGTATCTACAACGATCAGATGCTCTTTCTTATCATCCTTCGGAAGAAGCATCATGCTGTACCAGGCTTTCAGGATTCTCGGTTCACCCTTCATATGTTCCTTGAGAGCATCGAAAAGCTCATGAGGAATGTTATCTTCCGTCGGAATCGCAATCATCATCGGTTGCTTCGGATCCAGTTTTTTCTCGGTAATATGGCTTTCCACCTTACGTTTATGCATCGCCAGTGCTTCGAGCAGCGTACGGGTGATGACAAAGCCTTCTGTTCTCGGGTTGATCAGGAGTCCATCCACAGGTGCCTGAGCCGTGATCGCCATAATACGGTCAAAATCCAGCGGCTGGATCAGTTTCTCCGGCAGGCCTTCCATGATCTCCAGTTCGTGACGGTCAGTAAACGCAGCCAGATAGTTCTTCCCGCCATTTCCGCGCAGAAGCGCAACACCGATCTTCGTCGGATCATCTTCATTTCCAGGCTGATGCATGCAGGGAGAAAGGAATTTCGCTTCTGTTGCAACACATTCCATTACCTTGCCCATAAACTCCTTATTTCCCTGAAATCTTTTTGTCTCACGGAGAAGGCCGGTAAGATACGGATTAACAGGTTCTGTAGACGCATCTTCTTCCGCTGTAAGAATATTAACTGAGGAAAGTACCTCATACTTCTCGACATCACCATGACGGAGTCCCTCAAGAACAACAGATACGTTCTCACCGACTTCCGCCTTAGGGATCTTACTCATCAGCGTATCTTCAATACGTACGGCCTTTGTCTTAACGGATTTGTTATTCCGTCCGAGAAGGAAAAGCTCCTGACCTTCGGTGATCTCCGCGCCACGTACGTTACCGATCACAGAGACCTCCGTGGAAGTCATCGAGAGCACTTCTTCTACAAGGATCGTAAGAAAGGGGTACTGTATCTCTTTAGTCTCCTTCTCGACCGGCTCGTTATTTCCCGCATTGCTGTTCTTTCTGTCAAATAAACCCATTGTTTCTTCTATCCTTTTCTTTTATTTCTGTTCGGATGGATCATTATCCGAAGTCAACTTCTTTCTTAATTACAGTATCCCACAGGACCTTGATACCCTTGTCCTTATCTGTCAAGGTACTCGCCTTGAGCGGAATCGACGCAAGTTTGATCTTCATCGGATCAAGATTTGCTTCTTCAATGACTTTTCTCTCAATATAAAACTCAGTAGTGATCCTGCTATAAGGCGGAATATAGATTGATTGAGTACCCGGCTCGAAGACTACCTTATCAAGTGTGATCTGACCGTCATCAAGCTGGAGACGTACATAATCCGACGTCTTATTGATGAATGTATACAGGATGCGGAATCTCGAGTCCGTCAAATCAAAACCATCAATAAGAAATTCTGCGCCCTCACTGTCATATACGATCTCAGATGTAGGACCCGGAACATAGTCTTCATAGTGGTATGCATCCTCGCCCTGAGGGAAGATGTTTACGGGAATATAGTTAAGTTCATTTACAGGGTCAGCAAGAACCACATGATTTGTATTACCATACGGAATACCAAGTATCAGAAACGACAGTCGCGTCGGGATCTTTGTATTGTCATGATTCTTGAAAACAGACGAGTAATTGGTAACATCGTCGAGCACCTTATGCGGCTCAATTGTATCCGTATAGAAATAATAATCAGTACACTCATTATCCAGCACAGGATTCTTAAGATGTATTGCAAATGAATTGTCTGTCTTATTCTCAAACTGGGAAGTCAGAACAAAACCATCTGCAGTAAGCTCGGCGCTGACGATCGTAAAACGGAAGTATTCGTTATCTACGATCGTTGCATTCTCAAGAGGTCCGCTGTAATAGCCATCCACATCATTGGTCAGTCCGAGAGCGCTCTGCGCAACCGGAATCGGAGTCGGTGTA
>JAEEGL014907160.1_pt1 | contig 13431 bp, 7 predicted proteins | sample 9134231 | NCBI WGS metagenome assembly JAEEGL01 (sample SAMN16246548, study PRJNA631951) | gut metagenome | biome: gut microbiome; feature: rumen; material: fiber-attached | host: Bos | place: Iran: Karaj | collected 2018-10 | reverse complement strand
GGAGGAGCGGTTAAGTCTCTTCCCAAGGATTGGGGAGCGATTTAGAGAGGGGTTGGAAGCCCTCCCATGGGAGGGTTGGGTGGGGGAAAAGATCAAATGATTCTAAGGAACATAGGAATCAAGGAATTTCGGCCTTGCGGCCGAGAAGGGAATGGGGGAAGCATGGTATCTACTCCCCTCCCTCGGGAGGGGACGGGGGTGGGGCTACCTATCTACGCCCCTCCCTCGGGAGGGGACGGGAGAGGGGCTCACAACAAAGAACAACGTTGAACAACTATTTTAGCTGTAAAAAAACGTTGGAATGGTTGTAAAAAACTTTCTTTTTCGTAAATTTGCACCCACGAATGGACTCAAGAAACTGTTTCCAAGAAAATTTGATAAGGAAAGAAAGAAAAAGATGAACAAAAGAAAATGGATTTTTATGATGTCTGTTGCCATGTTGGCTCCAGTGTATGCCCATCCAGTCATTGAACCCGTAGAACAGGTGACCGACACACTGCCTGAGGTGGTCGTCACCGGAACGCGCAACGCCGTGGATGTGCGCCACCTGCCCATGACGGTGAATGTCGTGGGGCGCGAACGGCTGACCGAGCAGTATCAGCCCTCGGTGCTACCCACGGTGATGCAGCAAGTGCCGGGACTCTTTGTCACCTCGCGTGCGATGATGGGCTACGGCGTATCGGGCGGCGCGGCGGGCGGCATCAACCTGCGCGGCATCACCGGCGGTGCGGGACAGTTGCTCGTGCTCATCGACGGTCATCCACAATACCAGGGCATCTACGGCCATCCCATCAGCGACAGCTATCAGACCATGATGGCCGACCGCGTGGAGGTGCTCCGTGGTCCCGCCTCGGTGCTTTACGGCTCCAACGCCATGGGCGGCGTGCTCAACATCGTGACGAGGCAGATGCGTGCCGATGGTGTGCAGACGAACGTCAACCTCGGCGCGGGCAGCTACGGCACCATACAGACTGAGGCGTCGAACCAGGTGCGCAGCGGCCGCTTCACCTCTACGGTCTCGGCGCAATACAACCGCACCGACAACCACCGTCCCCGCATGGGTTTCGAGCAGTACGGTGGCGGTCTGAAGGTGGGCTACGACATCAATACGCATTGGAATGCCTACGTCGATGCCAACATCACCCATTTCAATGCCAGCTATCCGGGTTCGGTCAGCAGTCCGCTGTATGATGCCGACCAGTGGATTACGCGTGGTGTGGTGTCGGCGGCTGTTGAGAACCACTACGACCGCACGAGTGGAGCTGTCAGTGTCTATACCAACTTCGGAAGGCATAAGATTGACGACGGCACCGCCAATCCCGAGCAACCCACTCAACGCTACTTCCGTTCGAAGGATGCGCTCACGGGCATCTCATGGTATCAGAGCGCGAGACTGTTCGAAGGCAACCGCCTCACCCTTGGCATCGACTACCAGAACATCTACGGGCGGGCCTATTACACCTCGAAGCAGACGGGCGAGACGCTCGACACGCCCAATAAGCAGAGCGGACGCTCCTACCGCAACGAGATAGCGGGTTATGTCGATTTCCGGCAGGACATCGCCTCGTGGCTCACCATCGACGCCGGTGTGCGTCTCGACCACCACAGCATCACAGGCACGGAATGGATTCCGCAGGCGGGTGTCGTGGTGCGGCCTCTTGCCAACGGTGAGGTGAAGGCCATGGCCAGCAAGGGCTTCCGCAATCCCACCATGCGCGAGATGTACCTCTATCCGCCGTCGAACACCGACTTGGAACCGGAACGGCTGTGGAACTATGAGTTGTCGTGGCGGCATCGTTTCGAAACGTTCTCCTACGGTGTCAACCTCTTCTATATCAAGGGCGACAATATGATTCAGACGGTCAACCGCCAGAATGTGAATACGGGTGAGATTGAGAACTACGGACTGGAGTTGGAAGGTGCATGGCGCATCAACCCCCATTGGAGCGTGAACACAAACCACTCGTTCTTGCACATGGAGAATCCTGTCATCGCTGCACCTACCTATAAGGGTTTTCTGGGCGCCAACTACAACTATCAGAAATGGACGGTGGTGGCCGGGTTGCAATACCTGTCGGGCCTCTACACTGCTGTGGGCGACAACGAACAGAAAGAGAATGTGTGTCTGCTCAACGCCACGGTCAGCTATGCGCTCACGCCCAATGTCGGTTTCTGGCTCCGGGGTGAAAACCTCTTGGCGCAGAGTTATGAAATCAACCTCGGTTATCCCATGCCGCACGCCACGTTCATGGGCGGGGTGAACCTCAGATTCTGATGGCCTCACGGCGTGGTGAATGTCTGCGACGCTACACGAATGTTCAGAAATGACCATGAATGATACATGAATGTTTTTTCGGGCGGGCATGGAGACCCGCCCCTGCGGCGTGGTGAATGTCTGCGACACTACATGAATGTTCAAGAATGGGAGGAATGAATCATTTATGGGTTAATTCATGGGCATTTATGGTTATTCTTGGTACGCCGTAGGCACGTCATCCCATGCGGACGCGGCACGCCGCGTCCCTACTTGTGGGGTGACCATCGGCCGCAGGCCGACCTTCCTTGATTCCTATGTTCCTTAGACATAGAGCCCTTCGGCCGCAGGCCGACCTTCCTTATTAGACATAGAACCCTTCGGCCGCAAGGCCGAACATTCATGGATAATTATTATAATTTCTTTCCAAAGCCCACAATTCAAAATTCAACAATTCTTCATCGCCGCAGGCGACCATTCAACATTCAACACTCAACATTCAACATTCGGCCATTCGGCCGAACAAAAAAAGGCGGATGCCCCGAAGGACACCCGCCCGAAGTAAAGAAAAGAGAAGTCCGCAATGAACAAAAGAAACCTCTGGCTAAACCAAAGACAAAGACAAAGACCTGGAACAGCTCAAAAGCAAAAACCTCCTGCCACGGATTCACGCTTCACCGGAGATAAAAAAATTGCCCCCAGACTCGTTTTGTATAATAGTCACAATGTCTTGGCATTCAAAGCCTATTATATAAAATTCTTAAGTCCATCGCAGCAAAGGCCGGTTTCCGTGCAATCACCTCAGTCCGGCCCTCCTTCTCTCATCCTTCCTTCTTTCTTATGACTTCTTGCCCAAATGCTGAATCTTCTCGTAAATGGGCTGCAAGCTGTTGGGGATGATGATTTTCAACCTCGAAGCCTTCACTAATTTCTTGTGTTTCAATTCTTGCGCTTTGGCTTCCAATTTCTCAATTTCAACCTCATATTTTGACATTTCCACGTTGAACTGCTCATCGGCTTTGCGAACATCTTCCTCCTTGGCCTCTTCCACGCTGTGCTTCATCGCATTCAGTTCGGCCTGATAACTCCTATAAGCTGCTTGCAACTGAAAGAACGTATCATCCACTTCCTCCTTCGCCACAGAAGGGTGGAAAGTATAGACAACAGAATCCCTGCCCATGTTTGAAATGCTGACAGGATGTGAGATCTTTTCGAAATAGACCTTTCGCGACTTGGCAAACTCGCCATCAGGGTGAATCGCCTCTCCTATAGTGACGCAAAGCGTTTCAAGATAATAATAGCGATTACGCTCCTTAACGTTCCACGTGGCGACCACATCATCATCAGTAAGCAGCTTTCTGTACTCTGGTTTCTTTGGCACTTCAAGCCCCAGTTCCTTAGCCAAATCCGCTGTACTCATGGTTCTGATTTCATGAAGAATCTGTTGCTTTGCCTTAATCGCCTCGCGCAGCCAAGCGATAAGTGATTTGGCCTCAGCAATCTGCAGCAGCTGATCTTGATAGTTGGCCAGAAATTGCGAATCGACACCGACCATTATTGTTTTTTTCCGTTGAGAATCAAGAAACTCTGCATCTTGCGACACGAACGATGCATTTTCAAGAGCCTTCTCTTTCGAGAGGTAATATTCCTTAGCCATGTTGGCTACATAATTAGCGCTTGTAGCGGTCAGACCACCTTCGCCGAAGAAAATCAAATCTTTTTCCATCTTATATATATAATGTTTTGTGTGTTTTTTATAGTGTATAAATCCTAAATGTCAGGACTGTTGTCCTTCCAATTCAAAAGAAGAGAATAAGAAAAGCTATTATTGCTGCTTGACAACAATTGTTTCAACAAGTCAAAGAACGTTTTCTGGGTGCAAAGGAAATACCCCAGAACGAACTCTTTTTTCGTAGTACAAAAAAATTGAGGAAAAAAATGAAAAAAATCGTTTTTTGAGGCAAAAATGACGATTTTTTGGGGCAAAAAACGATTTTTTTAGGCGAAAAACGGATTTTTAAAGCTTCGGCTTTTGATGATTAGACTCTATCAGGATGGTATCGATGTTGCGCACGGGCTGCTGCGTCTTGAGGTGCTCGGAGAAAATCCATGCCGCCAACAGCAACAGGGCACCGATGATGCAGATGACAGCTAAGATGTGCTGTCGCCGGCTCACGATGCGGTCGCGCTTGCGGAATTGGGTCTCGAGCGGCTGCGCCTTGACGGTGCGCTCTGAGCTCTTTGAAGACCCGTCGGGCAATGGGCTCTCTGAAGGCTCCGGGCGTTCTGAGGGCTCTGAGTCCACTGTGTCCTCTGAGAGTTCCGAGTTCTCCGAGAGATAATCCAGCACCTCGCCGGCCGATTGCGGGCGGCGGGCGATGGAGGGCTGCATCAACCAAAAGACGATTTCACGCAACTGCTTCCCCACCCCTTCGGGATAATGGAAGATGTCGGGCGAATACTCATCACTGTCCACCTCGGGCGGACGCTCGCAAGAGAGCAGATGATAGAGGGTGGCGCCGAGGGCATACAGGTCAGTCCACGGACCGAAACGGTCTATCTGCACACGTATCTGCTCGGCAGGGGCATAGCCGCGGGTATAGCATAACGAAGAGGAAGTGGACTCGCCCTCGCTCTGTGCCTGTTTTGATGCACCGAAATCGATGAGCCGCACACGGTTGTCTGCATCAATCATCACGTTGGCGGGTTTGAGGTCCAGGTGCCAGATGCCATGGGCATGAACGGCACGGAGCGCATCGAGCAGTTGCATCAGCACGCCACGCGCCTGGTCATCGGCAAAGGGCTGACGCTGACGCGTGAGACGGTTGTCGAGCGTCTCGCCGTCAATATAATCCATCACATAATAGGCGGTGCCATACTCCTCAAAGGCGTCGTGTACACGCACGATATGGTCATTATTTAATGACGCGATGCGCTCGGCCTCGCGCTTAAACCGTGCCAGCTGTTTCTGGAAAAGCTCCACATTATCGCTGTTGCTCACCCTGACCGACAGACCGTCGGCAGCACGATGATTGACCCCCTTGACGAAAAACTCCTTGACCGCCAACCGCTGTCCGAAGTCGGCCGACACCACCGCGTACGTGTTGCCGTAGCCGCCCGACGACAGATAGCGCAGCACACGATAATTGCCGTGCAACAGGGTGCCAACGGGTAAAAGATGTGAAGAAGTGGCGGGTCCGAGGGTGCTCATTCGTTAATGATTCTTATTTTACACTGCAAATTTAGCGGTTTTCCTTTGAAAAGCAGTACATTTGCAAAGAAAAATCGCATAAGAATACATTTTTTAGAGTACACCTATTCAATAATTATGAAGAAAAAGACTTTCCTCGCCGCTATCTTCGGCAGCATCCTGACTGCCGCCGTATTGACGAGTGCCATGCCCGGACAGGGTAATGTCATCAGCAAAGAAAACGGGATGACGGTCGTCAACACCACCACCCTGGCGAAGGATGTGGACGGGTATAACGACATCACGCCGGTGAAGATTTACATCAAGGGTAACAAGATTGAGAAAATTGAGGCGCTGCCCAACCAGGAGACTCCCCGCTACTTCGCCAAGGTGAAGAAGGAGTTGTTGGGCAAATGGAACGGCATGACCGTGAAAGCGGCCCAGACGGCCAAAGTGGATGTGGTGACAGGTGCCACCTACTCCTCGAAATCGGTCATTGAAAACGTGCGCCGCGGTTTAAAGTATTACAGCAGCCACAAATAATTGACGGCTTGCCTGACTTGAACAGGTGGCACTGCACAACACTGCAGATGCCACCGTTTTTTTTAGCCGGCGACGCCGACTTTATCCTTGATTCCCAAATTCCTTAGAATCCCTACCCCATCGGCCGCAAGGCCGACAATTCCTTGATTCCTAAATTCCTTAGAATCATTTGCTTGCGGACGCGGAACGCCGCGTCCCTACTTGGAGATGACGTGCCTACGGCGTAACAAAAATAGCCACGAATGCCCATAAATTTACCCATCAATTATTGATGAATCATTCATGGGCAATTCGTGCATATTCGTGTAGCGTCGCAGACATCCCTTCATTCCGTAGGCATCTGTTGCTCATTGTTGTCCCATCCCGTAGGGGCGGGTCTCCGTGCCCGCCCGAAAACATCATGCCGCAGGCATTTGTTGTTCAATGTTGTTTCGTATTGTTTTAAATAAGAAAACCATCCATTATCGTCTTTATAAAGAAACAACTATCAACAACATCAAACAACTTTTTGAGCCGGCGACGCCGGCTTTATCCTTGATTCCCAAATTCCTTAGAGTCCCTATCCCATCGGCCGCAAGGCCGACAATTCCTTGATTCCTATATTCCTTAGAATAGCAACTTTATGATGGACTCAAAAATGATGACGCAAAAAAAACGACAGAAAAATGTCGCGCATCAAAAAAACTCCTTACCTTTGTGGTCAAAACATGACCCATGAAATCGATTCTACTTTCCATATTCTTCGCTTTTGGCGTGTCGCATACAGTAGGAGCACAAGGTCTCACATCCACATTGGCTCCTAACGACAGCACCCAAAAGAAAGCTTTGTTCCAAACGGGCTCGGTCGATAAAGTGACCGAAGAACGCATGAACAAAGGTTTAGTCATCACACCTCTCTCGGCCCTGAGCGGAACCGCGGCAGGTGTGAACGTGACCACGAGCGGCGACAACCGCATGGCGATGCTCTCGAGTGTGCGTGTGCGCGGTACCACATCGCTCACTGGCGGCAACGACCCACTGGTCATCATCGACGGCGTATCGTCCGACCTGGCCGTGCTGTCAAACATCTACCCTGCCGACATTGAGAGTTTCACCATCCTGAAAAACGCCGCCGAGACGGCACAGTATGGTTCACGAGGCGCATCGGGCGTGATACAGGTGACCACCAAGAAAGGCCACGGCGGCAAGTTCCATATCTCATACGACGGTAACATCGGTTTCCAATCGGTATTTAAGAATGTCGAGATGCTCGACCGTTTGGGTTATACACAACTGGCTCAACAATTAGGACAGGTGTACATCGACGGTAACAGCGACACCAACTTCCCGCAACGACTCACACGCACCGGACTTATCCAAAACCATCACATCGCGTTCAGCGGCGGTACGGAGAACTCCAATTACCGTGCCTCCATTGGTCTGATGGACAACAACACGGTGATACGCAACAATGAGTACAGCAATTTCGTGGCGAAACTCGACCTCACACAGCGCGCCTTCAACAACAAGATGAAAATCGACCTGGGTGTGTTCGGTTCATCGCAGAAGAACAAATACATCTTCGACGAGCAAGCCCTCTTCTACTCCGCAGCCGCACAAAATCCCACCTTCCCCGACCATCCCAACGAGTTAGGACAGTGGGAGAAAAACTCATCGGCATCGCAAATCAGCAACCCCATCGCATTGCTCAGAGAACAAGACCATGAGAAGAGCCTGAGTTTCAACACCCATATCCGGTTTGAGTTCGACCTGCTGAAAGACTTGAAACTGTCGCTCTTCGGGTCATACTCGTACAACTCGACTGAGAACATGCAGTACCTGCCCACATGGGTGTGGGCGCAGGGACAAGCTTACCGTGGCGAACGGAAGACGGAGGACTGGTTGGGCAACGTGACGCTCAACTACAGCCACACATGGGGCGTCCACCACCTCGATGCCACCGCCATGTGGGAGTATCAGGAGAGTCAGCGCTCGGGATTCTACACCACCGTGCGCGGTTTCACCACGAATGAGTTCGGTTACGACAACCTGCAAGGCGGTTCGCTGCGTCCCTACGGCGGCACGGGATCCGACTGGGAGAAACCGGTGCTGGCCTCGTGGATGTGGAGCGCGAAATACACGCTCTTGGGCCGCTACACACTCAACCTGACCGCACGTACCGACGGCTCGTCGATGGTGGGCGCGAACAACCGCTGGGGCTTCTTCCCCTCTGTATCCCTCGAATGGGACATCGCCAAAGAGCAGTTCATGAAAAACGCCACCATCGTCAGCCAGTTGAAGTTGCGCACCGGTTCCGGACGTTCGGGCAACTTAGGCGGTATCGACTCGTACAACTCACTCCAGATGATGGAGCCCACTGGCGTGGTGCCGGTGTTCGGGACCACAGGCGTGGCACTGGGATACTTACAGAACGCCAACCCCGACCTGAAATGGGAGACGCGCGCCTCGTTCAACATCGGTATGGACTTAGGACTGTGGAACAACCGCCTGGTGATGACCGCCGAGTATTACTCTTCGAGGACGAAAGACATGCTCTACCTCTACGATGTGAGCGTGCCCCCCTTCCCCTACGACAAACTGTTGGCCAACCTCGGTTCGATGAGCAACAGCGGATTTGAAATCGGTCTGGGTGTGACACCTATCGAGCGACCCGACATGCAGTTGAATATCAACATGAACATGTCGTTCCAGAAGAATAAACTCATCTCGCTTTCGGGCAACTACCAAGGGTTTTACGTGTCGGCAGGCAACACCAGTCCCATCGGCAGACTCAACGGCGCAGGATTCCACGGGGGCAACAACGAAATCGTCTATCGCATCATCGGCCAACCCCTGGGCGTGTTCTACCTGCCCCACTGCAAAGGACTGAAACAATATGACGACGATTCATATTACTATGACATAGAAGACATCAACGGCGATGGTGTGGTTGACACGGGCACCGACCGCTATATCGCAGGACAAGCCACGCCGAAGATGACTCTCGGCTCGAACATCAGTTTCCGCTACAAGGCGTTCGACGTCACATTGCAGATGAACGGTGCCTTCGGACATAAAATCTTCAACGGCACCTCGCTCACCTACATGAACATGGGGGCATTCCCCGCTTACAACGTGATGAAGGAGGCTCCCGAAAGGGGTATCGAGGACCAGACCATAAGCGACTACTGGTTGGAGAGCGGCGACTACCTCAATTTCGACTACCTGACGGTGGGATGGAACGTGCCGCTGCGCAACACCAATACCATCAGTGCCCTGCGCCTGTCGTGCAGCGTCAACAACCTGGCCACCATCACCGGCTACAGCGGTCTGACGCCCATGATTAACAGTTTCGCCGTGGGCAACACGCTGGGCATCGACGACAAACGCTCGTACCCGCCCTTCCGATCCTACAGCATCGGGGTGAGTGTACACTTTTGAATGTTGAATGTTGAGTGTTGACGAGTTGTTGAGGTCTATGACCGAAAAATGTTGAATTGGGGTGCTTTGGAAAGAAATTATAATAATTATCCATGATTGTTCGGCCGATGGGTTCTTTGTCTAAGGAACATAGGAATAAAGGAAAGTCGGCCTAACGGCCGAGGGGGATTTAAACGAACACCAATTTACCGAATAAACCTAATATTCGGCCTAACGGCCGGGGAATACGAATTAACCGAATGTCGGCCTTACGGCCGAGAGGTATAATGTCTAAGGAATATAGGAATCAAGGAATTGTCGGCCTACGGCCAAGGGGGAATAGGGGATGCATGGTATCTACGCCCCTCCCTCGGGAGGGGACGGGGGTGGGGCCCCTCATGGGAGGGTTGGGTGGGGAAAAAATGGTCGCCTCGGCGACAAAGAACTGTGAATTATGAAAAAAACGATGATATTCATGATGGCAGTGCTGCTGTGCAGCAGCTGCCTTGACGAGCACCCGCGCGACCAATTGAGCGAAGACGAGGTGTTCAACGATGCCACGAACCTGTATATGAACACCGTGGCCTCCTTATATAATTATATCGGGGGCAATGCGGACAGCCAAGGACTGCAAGGCACCTCGCAAGGCGTGTACGACCTCAATACGTTCACCTCCGACGAGGCCATGCTCCCCACCCGCGGCGCCGACTGGTACGACGGCGGAATGTGGCAGACACTCTATCTGCACACCTGGAACGCCGCGTTCCCCTTCTCCGGCGACACGTGGAAATACCTTTACAAGGTCATCGTGCTCTGCAACCAAGCGCTGGAGCGTATGGAGAAATACCAAGGGCTGCTCTCTTTCCAACAGTATGAGGCGCTGACCTGTGAAGTGCGTGCACTGCGCTCTTTGTTCTATGTCTATCTGCTCGACCTCTACGGACGCGTGCCGTATATCACCTCGACCGACATCACCAGTCAGATGCGCCAACGCGAGCGCAGTGAACTGTTTTATATCCTCTACGACGAGTTGCAGCAGACATTGCACGGTCTGTCCATGGAGCGGAGCAATGTCAAGGGCGACCACTACGGGCGCATCACCCGTCCCGTGGCGTTCTTCCTCCTGGCCAAGATGGCACTCAACGCCGAGATCTGGACCGACGATGACTGGACCGACGACGTGAGGCCCGACGGGCGCAACATCATGCTCACCACCAACGGGAAGAAGATGAACGCATGGGAGTCGTGCGACTATTGGTGCAAGCAAATCGAGGAGGCCGGCTATACACTTGAGGAAAACGAGTTCGACAATTTCTCCGTGCATAACACCAATTCGGTGGAGAACATCTTCACCATCCCCATGGACAAGTTGCTTTACACCAACATCTTCAAGAACCTGTTCCGCTCACGCCACTGGAATCACGCTGCCGCCTATGGCATGGCCTCGGAAAACGGCACCTGCGCCACCATCACGGCCGTGAAGAAACACGGCTACGGCACTGACGACATCGACCCCCGCTTCTATGGCAACTACTTTGCCGGCGAGGTGACAGTGAACAACCAGACCGTGATGCTCGATAACTTCGAGCCATTGGTGTATGAGCCCTTGAAAGTGGAACTCGACATGTCGGGTGAGGATTATGAGAAGACGGGCGGCGCACGGATGAAGAAATATGAGGACGACCGCACAGCATTGGAAAACGGTCTACTGCAAGACAACGACATCGTGCTGTTCCGCTATGCCGACGTGTTGCTGATGAGAGCCGAGGCGCTGGTGCGCAACGGACAAGACGGGTCGGCATACTTCAAGCAGATACGTTCAAGAGCACATGCCAACGAACGTCCCTGCACGCTTGACAATATCCTCGACGAGCGGTTGATGGAACTGGCATGGGAAGGATGGCGCCGACAGGATTTGATTCGTTTCGACCGTTTCCACCTGCCTTACGACCAGCGCCCGCAGGCTCCTGGCGAGGCCGACCGCCACACCATCGTCTTCCCCATCCCTGGCAGCGCCATTTCTCTTGACGCCAACAACCACCAAAACCCCGGATATTAAAGGTACATCCGAGAAGTTCTCATTCTAAGGAACATAGGAATCTAGGAATGGCCTATTCGGCCGAGGCTGACGAAGACAACGGATTACACTAATTTCACGAATTGTCGGCCTCACGGCCGAGGTTCTATGTCTAAGGAATATAGGAATCAAGGAAGGTCGGCCTATTCGGCCGAGGAGATTTTTAACGAACACGAACCAACGGTCACTGTGCGAAGCGGAAAGTAATACCACGAATAAACCAAATATATCGGCCTAACGGCCGAGAATGGATAGAGTGAATCATGGTATCTACTCCCCTCCCTCGGGAGGGGATGGGGGTGGGGCTCTTCTTTCACTTATCCTCCATGAAGAGCGGGTCTTCCGGCATCACCATGACAGGCTTCTGCTTCTCCATCTCAAGGATTTCGGCCGGCACATATTTCTTGTTGACCACCAAACGGAACATATACTCCCGGAACCACTGCGCCGTCATGATGAGACATCCCGCCTGACCATAACTGGGTCCCCATGAGTTCTCCACTTTCCATTTCTTGGCATTTCCGTTCTCATCCAAATCCACTGCGGTGAGCGTCATGGCATGGGTGGAACCGCTGTCAAAGGTCTCGATACGCTGTGCCTTGTTCATGCCGAACGTGGTGTTGAAGAGCGACTCATAATCATAGTTGTTGACATCGAGGTAGCCGCGTTTACGGTCAAACTGCTTGCCCACATCATACGAAGAGTACATCTTATGGCCGTCTTTCAAACAAGCGATGGCCATTTTCTCGATATCTTCCATGGGCAGGTTGATGTATTTCCAGTTATGACCGTCGTAGGTGTGGCGGTCGTATTCCACCTCATAGGTCTTGTAGTAAGGCCGCCGCGGGTCGTTCATGGCCATGATGAACGTGCCGTTGATGGGGCCGCCCACCGTCTCCTGATAGAACGACATCGGGGTGTAGCGCTTCGGCTCGGTCTGTTGCTTGCTGTTCTTGTCTTTGAACGCGTATGTGAACTCCTTCACGGGCTCGCCTAACGTGATGGCGAGAATATGATAGATGGTGCCGAGCATCTCCGTCTTGCGCGACTGGATGGCAGCCGCCTTCTTACCATCGGCCACCATCTGGCGCAGCTCCAGTCCGAACTCACGCAGTTTCGATTTGACGATGGTTGACATCCGTGACGTGTTCTCCGCGCTATACGACTCTGGCATCACACTCATCGGCACCAGTCCGTATTTCTCTGCTAAGTCAGCCACACCGCAGAAGGTGCCGCCGTCGCCGATGGGTGTCTTGAAGAAGAACTGCACCCGCACATCGTCAATAGGTTTCTTGGCCGTATCGATGACACCCTGGAGCATCAAGTTGGCCTTCTCCAACTGGTCGTAGAAGAACAGGTAGGCCTGCGAATACTCCACAGAGAGAGAGTCACTGCTCAGGGCGAAGTCAGAGCGCAGCACGTTCAGTCCGCTGAAGAGCCAACAGCGTCCACTGCTCTTCTGGTCGTGGATGGACTGTTTTTTCGTCTCCGTAGAGAAATAGGTGTCCAACTCGCCTTGGTTCTCAAAGCTTTTCGCCAGGTTGTCGATGGAATTGGCGGCGATGGCGTTGAAGAGCGCCTTGTTGACGCTGCCCATTCCCTGCGACTGTTCAATCTGTCGGAGCATCTCCTGCGAGATGCCTCCATTGTTGTTTTGCGCTGAAACCGTGACGGCCATGGCAAAGGCAGTCAGCAGTATCTGCATGGTTTTAGTGTGCTTCATATCGTTCATTATGGTTTTATTTCAACTTCTTTCGGACAGAGTCATCAACATTTTCCCCCATTCCCTTCTCGGCCGCAAGGCCGACATTCCTTGATTCCTAAATTCCTTAGACATAGAACTCATCGGCCGTAGTCCAAAATATTTTCCCCCACCCAACCCTCCCATGGGAGGGCTTCCAACCCCTCTCTAAATCTCTCCCCAATCCCTGGGGAGAGACTTAACCGTTGCCTTCGGCGATTATTTCT
>JAEEGL014707770.1_pt1 | contig 13431 bp, 12 predicted proteins | sample 9134231 | NCBI WGS metagenome assembly JAEEGL01 (sample SAMN16246548, study PRJNA631951) | gut metagenome | biome: gut microbiome; feature: rumen; material: fiber-attached | host: Bos | place: Iran: Karaj | collected 2018-10 | reverse complement strand
TAAGCCTGTAAGAACCGCTGCTCAGAACAAAAAGACAAAGAGATACAAATTCTATAAATCCATACTTACAAAGACCGGCATAGCAAAGGCTTTTCCGGGAACTCTGGACAGTCTTCAGAAGAAATTCGGAAGTGCTGACTACGCAGCAGCATCTCCTGTTATGCGTGCGAGCCTTGTGAAGGTTGTCAACGAGGACCTTGCACCCTATATGCCTTCTGTGACAATGCCTGCGCTCCTTATTTGGGGAGATCAGGACACTGCGACTCCGCTTTCTGACGGACAGCAGATGGAAAAACTAATGCCGGAAGCAGGGCTTGCTGTGATAAACGGCGTAGGCCATTACTCATTTTTAGAAAATCCATTTCTTTACAATAAGATCCTGGGGAGCTTTTTGGGGATCTGAAAAATAGTTGATCAGAGGTGTTTATTATGATTCTTTTCTCGGTTATACCCGTATTGTGCCTGGCTGTACTGGCTTTCAGGTACTTCACACATATGCTGCAGCTCTCCAGCTACCAGTTTCAGGGATATTTCCGTTTCTTAAAGTCAATAAAGATAAAGCTGGCAGCCCACGTACTGTTCATGGTTTTGTTCTTTGTGCTGCTGCTTCTTCCGGAGGATACAGGAATTGTTCTTCCGGCCATAGTTGGCATTCTTATGCTGGCTATTTTCGTATATCTTATTATTTCCTATCTGCCGAGGGCAGCCAAGAAAAAGTTTGTGGTGACCAACAGGGTTAAGCGACTTTTCATTACCTATGGAGTCCTTTCTCTGCTGATCCTTCTCTTGCCGGAAGCTTTTTTAACAACGGCTTATCACAAGGGTTATACAGTCGGAAGCCTGTATCTTGTCATGACACTCTGGGTGACAGGGACGATTTTTGTCGGAATTCTTCCGCTTATTCCTGCTCTAGCCAATCTCATTAACAAGCCAATTGAAAAGAGAGTAAATCTCTATTACATTCATGATGCTCAGAGGATTTTAAAGGAGCATGAGGGCCTTCGTATAATCGGAATCACAGGAAGCTATGGTAAGACCAGTGTAAAGTACTATCTGACCACTCTTTTGTCCGAGGGCTTCAGAGTGCTGATGACTCCGGAGAGCTTCAATACTCCGATGGGAATTGTCAGGACCATCAGAGAGCACATGCAGCCTACTCATGAGATATTTGTCTGCGAGATGGGAGCCAGACACCTCCATGATATAAAGGAGATTACTGATATAGTTCATCCGGATGATGGAATCCTTACCTCAATCGGTTATCAGCATCTTGAGACCTTCCACAGTCTCGAAAACATCGTAAACACCAAGTACGAGCTGCTTGACGCTGTTGCGCAGAAGGAGCAGGAACAGGGCAAAGAAGAGGGAAAACACCTTAAGTTTGTCAACGGAGACAACGAGATCATCCGTGCAAATATGAAGTACAAGGACGCTATTACCTACGGAACCTCCGAGGGCTGCGACTACAGAGCCTGTGACATAACAGTTTCAGGTGCAGGAACTACTTTTACAGTGACATCTCCAAAGGGAGAGAGCGCAGAGTTCACCACAAAACTGGTGGGCAAGCACAACGTGGAGAACATCGTTGGAGCCATTGCCTGTGCCAACTCTCTCGGAATTCCGCTTTCCAAGCTTAAGATGGCTGTTAGAAGGCTTCAGAGCGTGCCTCACAGACTTGAGCTTGCAAAACACGGAAATGTGTCTATACTTGATGATGCATATAATTCAAATCCAAACGGCGCGAAGGTAGCTCTTGAGACTCTTTCTCTTTTTGAAGGAAACGTCAAGATCCTGGTTACTCCCGGAATGGTTGAGCTAGGGGAAAAAGAGGATGAGTACAACAAGGAATTCGGTAAGCAGGCAGCAGCTGTCTGTGATTACATAATTCTCGTGGGTGAAAAGCAGACCCATGCAATAAAAGAAGGAGTTCTGGAGGCAGGCTTTGCTGCTGACAGACTTTTTGTAAGGAACAGTTTCAACGAGGCTTCACAGCTTATGTATGAGCTGGATGCCGGCAGAGAAAAGGTTATTCTTTTAGAGAACGATCTTCCGGATAACTATTAAACGCAAAGAAAGAAGGAAAAAATGAAGCTTAAAGTAGCAGTTTTATTTGGCGGGAAGAGTACAGAACATGAGATTTCAATTATCTCAGCAATTCAGGCCATTGGCAGCATGAATAAGGAAAAGTATGACATTATTCCTGTATATATGACCAAGGAAAATGACTATTATGTCGGAGAATTCATCGATAAGATCGAGGAATACACACATATTCCTCAGCTCCTTAGCAAGAGCACACAGGTAATGTGGGTCAAGGATAAAGAGAAAGTATCACTGGTTCGCTACCCGGCAAAGAAGTTCGGAAACAACGTCATTACACAGGTTGATATTGCATTCCCCATTGTTCACGGAACAAACGTTGAGGACGGAACACTTCAGGGCTTCCTTGCAACTCTCGGACTTCCTGTTGTAGGCTGTGATGTTCTCTCATCAGCTGTCGGAATGAACAAATATGTTATGAAGACAGTTCTTAAGGACAACGGAATTCCGGTTCTTGACTGCAAGTGCTACACCTGGGTTGACTACGAGGATGTGGACGGCCTTGTAGCGAAGATTGAAAAAGAGTTCAAATACCCTGTTATCATTAAGCCTCTTAACCTCGGATCCAGTATCGGAATCAAGAAGGCTTCAGACAGAGACTCATTATATGAAGCACTTGAGCTTGGCTTTGAGTTCTCAAAGAAGATCCTTGTTGAGCCGGCGATCGAAGACCTGAAGGAGATCAACTGCTCAGTTCTCGGAGATTATGAGAGCGCTCAGGCTTCAGAGTGCGAGGAGCCTATCAATTCTGACGAGATCCTCAGCTTTGAAGATAAGTATATCGGAGGAGCCAAGGGCTCAGCAAAGGGTGGAGCAAAGACCGGCGGAAGCAAGGGAATGGCTTCTTTAAAGAGAAAGATCCCTGCTGATATCAGCAGCGAAATGCGTGACGAGATCAGAAAGATGGCTGTAGATGCCTTCATCTGCCTTGGCTGCAGCGGAGTTTCCAGAATAGACTTTATGCTTGATAAGGCTACCGGAAAGGTGTATCTGAATGAGATCAATACAATTCCGGGTTCTCTTTCCTTCTACCTCTGGGAGCCTCTTGGAATGAAGTACGAGACACTTCTTGACAATATGATCCAGCTTGCACTTAAGGCTGACAGAGAAAACCATAAAATTGTATATTCTTTCGAGACTAACGTTCTTGAAGGCGTTAAGCTTGGCGGCGGAACAAAGGGCGCTAAGGGATAAAAAATGGGAGGTCATTGACCTCCCTGTTTTTGTTATGTATTCAATTTATGCCTGGTTCTTAAGGTATGTTTCTTCAACGATATTTTTTATGTATTTATCGATGTTCTTCTGGTCCTCTTTGTCGAGCTCGCTTATGATAACCGGCTTGCAGTACTCGATAGTAACATGAGCGGATTTGATGAAGGGTATATGTTTTTCCAGGATCTCATCAGAATGGTTGATTACTACAGGAACGATAGGACAATTTGTCTTCTGGGCAATCTTGAAGCTTCCCTTCTTGAATTCGCCAAGAGGCTCATCAGTCTTGTTTCTGGTTCCTTCGGGATAGATGAAGATCGAGATTCCATTTTTTACCTTGTCGATAGCGGAAAGGATCATCTCCATACCCTTTCGAATGTCCTTTCTGTCAAGGAAAAGACAATCCATGTAGATCATCCAGATATTGAGAAGCGGAACCTTAAGGACTTCTTTCTTGGAAATAAAGCCTGTGGGACGTGGGACTCTTGGATAAGCAAGGACAATATCGAAAATGCTTCGGTGGTTTCCTACATAAAGAACAGCCTGATCCTTGGGAACATTTTCTTCGCCGATCACAGTTCTTTTTACGCCGCTTAAAAATGAAACAACGTTGAAGGCCCAGCTTACAATTGCCAGCGAAACAGTCTTCTTTGTCCAGGGCTTGAACTTGCCGACTATCCAGAGAACACCCTGAATTGGAAGGCTTAATATAAGAAAAATTGCCACAAATAAAACAACGAATATTGAACGAATCATTATTGGTACCTCTTTTGTTCATTTTTTACCAAATATGATTATAGCATAAAAAATATAGCCCTTCATCAAGCTTTATAGGATTGGCGCGGGCTTTTGTGTTAAAGTAGAGTTAGCTTGAGAGGAGGAAGGGGCATGATCTTAATAAAAAACGGAACACTGATAGATCCTGCGAGCGGAACTTGCGGATTATTTGATGTTTTGACGGATGGGGAAAAAATAGTTGCAATCGGGGCCTGTGGAAGTCTCGACGATATGGCAGCTGAGGAAGCTTTTGCATATTCGGGCGCAGCTGATGGAAAGCAGAACGAAGTCACAGAAATTGATGCTTCAGGCTGTATCGTGGCTCCCGGGCTTGTGGACTGCCATGTTCACTTCAGAGATCCGGGCTTTACCTATAAGGAGGATATAGAGAGCGGTGCTAAAGCTGCTGCAAAGGGCGGCTTTACCACAGTTGTCATGATGGGAAATACCAATCCTCATCCTGATAATACAGATACAATAAAGGACATGATAAGCAGGGGCGAAAAGACCGGAATCAAGGTCCTTTGCTGCGGAAATGTCACGAAGAACATGGCGGGAAAAGAGCTGGTGGACATGAAGGTTCTTGCCGGGGCAGGAGCAGTTCTTTTTACTGATGACGGAGTCCCTGTTCTTAATGAAAAGCTGATGGAAGAAGCCTGCAGTAAGGCTAAGGAGCTCGGGATGGTCATCAGCCTTCACGAAGAGGACCCACAGTTTATTTCTGAAAACGGAATAAATGCCGGGGATGTGGCAGAGAGACTGGGAATAAGAGGGTCTCACAGAAATGCTGAGATCTCCATGGTGGACAGGGATATTAAGATTGCCGAGAGGACAGGAGCAGGAATCGTCATCCAGCATATCAGTACCTCGGGCGCAGTTGATATGATAAGAGAGGCTAAAAAGCGCGGAGTGTCAGTTTATGCCGAGGCAACGCCTCACCATTTTACACTTACCGAGGAAGCTGTTCTTAAATATGGAGCCCTTGCAAAGATGAATCCGCCTCTTCGCCGTGAAAGCGACAGAAGAGCTATCATCGAAGGCCTCAAGGACGGAACTATCGAGATGATTGCCACGGACCATGCTCCTCATTCAAGAGAGGAGAAGGGAAAGGAGCTTACCAAGGCGCCAAGCGGAATAACAGGACTTGAGACCTCGCTGGCGCTGGGAATCAGAGAGCTGGTTAAACCGGGGTATCTTACTATGCCTGAACTTTTGGCGAGAATGACCTGCGGACCTGCAAGAGTTTACGGCCTTGACGTGGGAGTGATCCGGCAGGGAGGGGATGCAGATCTTGTGATCTTTAATCCCGATGAGGAGTGGAACTTTATAAATAGCCTGTCAAAATCCACCAACACCCCATTTCTTGGGGAGAGACTTCCCGGAAGGATTCATTACACCATCTGCCGTGGTAGGATTGTTTACATGGACTAAGCTTTTATGATATTGTGTTATGCAAATGATGCGAAATGAGGTGGCTTACGATGTCTAAGAAAAGTATGGCAGCAGCGAAGGTTTTGAGCCAGAATCTTCTTGCTGAGGGTATTTACGAACTTTGGCTTGAGACGGATTTTGCCGGTGAGGTCTGCCCCGGACAGTTTGTCGGAGTTTATCCTGCCAATAAATCGACGCTTCTTCCAAGACCTATAAGTATCTGCGAGGTGGATCCTGATAAATCTGCAATCAGGCTTGTTTACAGAGTTGTCGGCTCCGGAACAGCAGAGTTTGCCCTTTATCAGCCGGGAGATTACATGATGATATTGGGACCTCTTGGCAATGGCTTTCCGCTGGATAAGGCAGAGGGCAAAAATGTCGTGGTGATCGGTGGCGGAATCGGAGTGCCTCCTCTTCTTGAGACAGCTAAGAGGCTGTCAGCTGCTGAGAAAAAAGTGCCTAAGACAGTGAGCGCTGTCATGGGCTATAGGAATAACGACACCTTTTTGACAGAAGAATTTGAAAAGTATTCAAGGCTTTATATAGCTACTGAGGATGGCAGCATTGGAACTAAGGGAAACGTAATTGATGCCCTCAAGGAGCAGGAAGTGCCCTGTGAGGTGATTTTTGCCTGCGGACCGATGCCAATGCTTAAAGGAATAAAGGCTTATGCACAGGAAAAGGGCATAAAAGCATATCTTTCACTGGAGGAGAGAATGGCCTGCGGCGTAGGAGCCTGCCTTGGATGCATCTGCAAGACAAAGGAAATTGATGAACATTCCCACGTGAACAACGCCAGGATCTGCACAGACGGACCTGTGTTTGATGCGGATGTTTTGGACCTGTAATGGATGGAGGGAGTATGAATACAGCAGTTGAGATAGCGGGTGTAAAGTTTAAGAACCCTGTAATGACAGCTTCCGGAACCTTTGGCTCCGGAATGGAATATTCGGATTTTGTGGATCTTAATAGGCTCGGAGCGGTGGTCACCAAGGGCGTAGCCAATGTGCCATGGCCCGGAAATCCTGTGCCAAGAGTAGCTGAGGTATACGGCGGAATGCTTAACGCAATTGGCCTTCAGAATCCGGGAATTGACGTCTTCGTAGATCGAGATCTTAAGTTTCTTGAGGACTACGACACTAAGGTGATCGTAAATGTCTGCGGAAAGTCAGTTGAGGATTATCTTGAGGTTGTTGAGCGCCTTGGAGATGAGAAAAGAGTCGATATGCTTGAGATCAACGTATCCTGTCCCAATGTAAAGGAGGGAGCTATCGCCTTTGGACAGAACAAGGATGCGCTTTCTGATATAACCTCCAGGATAAAAAAGATATCAAAAAAGCCGATCATCATGAAGCTAAGTCCCAATGTCACCAGCATTGCAGAGATGGCAAAGGCCGCAGAGACAGCAGGAGCTGATGCAATTTCGCTGATAAATACAATAACCGGTATGAAGATCGATATTCACAAGAGGAAATTTGCCCTGGCAAACAGGACCGGAGGTCTTTCCGGACCGGCTATAAAGCCTGTGGCAGTCAGGATGGTATATGAAGCTTCCCACGCGGTAAAAATTCCTGTAATAGGAATGGGAGGCATTGCAAATGCAGAGGATGCCATAGAGTTTATCATGGCAGGCGCCACAGCTGTGGCTGTAGGAGCCATGAACTTCCATAACCCTTATACAACTATTGATGTGATAGAGGGAATTGAAGCCTACATGAAGCAATATAACGTTGAAGACATAAATGAGCTTCGCGGAATTGTCTGAAGAATAGATAAAAAGAAAACGGGCCAGTCACGATTAGTGGCTGGCTCGTTTGTTTGTTACTAGCAACCTGTTATTCTGTTGTGACTTTACCTGTAAGCTCGTCGAAGCCTTTCATTACGGCATCATAGGTGCGCTTTGAAATATCCGGAAGCTCGCCGCCCCAGATTTTTTCAGCTTGAGCGTAGCCCTTTTCAAATGCCGCTCTCATTTTCTCAAGTTTTTCAGGATCGTCACCGGCCAGGGTCTTCGCAAAGTCGAGGATTCTCTCTGAGGTCTTGTTTACGCCCCAGTAGCCGTCCTCGGCGATATCGGCCTGAGCCTGTGCCTTTGTAGCTGCATCAACTGTAAAGTCGCCTTTTGAAAGGAACTTCCAGATGGAATCCTCATCATTGTCAGAATTCGCGATACCGTAATTTTTAGCCTGTTTGCCCATCATCTTGTGTACGATGTCAAACAGCTGCTGTTGGCGCTGCGCCACGTCGGCCTGCATCTGCTTAATGATCTTGGTCCTGTCTGCATTTTTAGAGGAAATCTGAGTCTGCTTTTCGGTAGAGTCTGATTTCTCATAGACTGCTGCAGCTTCTGTTTTGGCCTGTACTTCCTGATCCTTTTTCTTTTCTTCTACCGGTTGACTTACTGCGGAAGTATAAGCGGTTGCGATGTTGTTAGTAACCTCGGTAACTCCGTTTACGCCCATAAGAACTCCTTTTCCGCGACAGGTTTACTAAATATAACCGCGCTTGATACGAAAACCATGGTCTACCTAATCTGTTTATCGGCAGGTTTTCAAAAAACTTTAGCTTTGGAAATAAATTTTTTTTATTTTTTTTGGATTTTTTTTCTTGAGTTTGAGTTTGTGCGGTGAGAAGATGTAAAAGATAGATATTATCTGCACTTAATCGATTTAGTAAACGTGCAGGGTAATGAAAGGCGAGTATTCATGAGGATTGAGAGGAAGGCGTACGGCAAGATCAACCTGGGGCTTGATGTTACAGGCAGACGCGCTGACGGCTATCATATTGTAAAGATGATCATGCAGAACGTTGATCTGTATGACACACTTGTTTTTTCAGATAATGAGACAGGGGAGATTACTCTAAGGACAGAGTCTGAGAAGATTCCGGCTGATGACAGTAATCTTATCTGCAAGGTTGCAAGGCAGCTTCAGAATAAATTTGATGTCAAAAAAGGTGCTGATATAGAGCTCACTAAAAGAATCCCCGTGGCTGCCGGAATGGCAGGAGGAAGCACCGACGGGGCAGCAGCGTACCTGGCTCTTAATGAGCTCTGGAACCTGGGACTTAGTAAAGAAGAGCTTTGTAAACTGGCAGTAAGCCTTGGTGCTGATATTCCCTACTGTATTATGGGCGGAACAGCTCTTGCAGAGGGGATTGGAGAGGAACTTACAATACTTAAGGATATGCCTTTTTGCCCTATTGTGATCGCTAAGCCTCCGATAGATGTTTCCACCGGCTGGGTCTACAAGGAGCTGGACAGCAGTGAGATTGTAGAGCATCCGGACATAGACGGAATAAGAGCTGCAATTGAGACGGGAGACATCCGGAAGATGTGCAGCCTGATCGGCAATGTGCTTGAGCCTGTGACGGCTTCAAAGTACACGGTAATAGGAGAGCTGGAGCAGCTTTTGGAGGAAAACGGAGCTGTAAAAGCTTTTATGACAGGGAGCGGACCTACTGTTTTTGCAATATTTGAGGATATGGACAGGGCAAAAGCAGCAGTGAATAAGGTTTTGGAGAGTGGCATAACGAAAGAAGTGTTTTTATCAGGACCGATAAATCCAAATAAATGATGGGTGGCTTAAATCCGCGAGGTAGATTATTATGAAAAAGAATGTGGATGTGACAGTTACGGGTATTCATTCCCGAATAGGTGAGCCTACAGAAAAAATTGAAAATAATTCCACAGGTTTTTTTGAAGAGAAAGAGGACGGAAGCAGCGTGCTGGAGTACGATGAGGAACAGGATTTGTCCGGCGCTTCTGTAAAGGTACACAACAAAGTGACAATAGCCGTCGACGAAAGCGGAATGGAGCTTGAAAGGTCCGGCGCTATGAGCTCAAAGCTTGCTTTTGGAAGGAACCTGGCCTATGATACTGACTACAACACGCCCTATGGCACTATGAAAATGAAGGTCGTTACCAAGAGCTTTGATCTTACAAGGGTGCGGGCTGAGGAAAAGATGAAGATCATGGCGGAGTACGCCCTTGAGATCGGCGGAGAGGTAATATCAGATTCGATGTTTGTCATAGACATAAAAAATGCGGAGACTAATTAATAGCCTCCGCATTTTGCAATTCATATTTAATTACTTGACCATCTTTGCTCCGGCTTTTTCCTGAGCCTTTGCTACAAGGTTCTTGAAGAAGCCTTTCTTTTCTTCCTGAACAGGTCCCTTGTTTCCTCTAAGTCCCTTAACTTCTGTAACATAGATTCCACTTACTGAAGCCTTAACTTCCTTTTTAACAGGAACGCTGTCGAAAATCTTCTCATCACAGATGAGGCTCATAACTCTGTTGCCAACTCTGACCTTGAGGATCGGAAGCTTTGATCTGCGAAGAAGTTTGGGGGTCTGCTCTAAAACTGCCTGAGGAAGTCCTGCTTCGTTGAGCTTCATACGCTTTTTATCGATGATAAGCATGGTGACGGTCTGCTTCATGGCATCAAGCTGTGCCTTCTGCTCGTCCTGCTTCTTCTGAGCTCTTTTTCCTAAGATGACAAGCGCCACGATGATGGCTGCTAAAATGACTGCAACAATGATAAATACTATAAGTCCGGTACTCACTTTAAAACCCTCCGATGTATCTCTGAATAAATGCTAGACTATTGTAGCATTGTTTACCCTGTAAGGCAAATAAAATACTTTAATATAATAAGAAGGTGTGGTAGTATAAGAAATATTGTTCAGATAATGACAATAGTAGGGACTTTGCAGTCCTTTTTAGTTAAAGGAGAAATATTATGAAAAAGAAAATTTCAGTACTGTTAACAACAGCTGTTCTTTGTGTAACAGCTTCAGCTTGTGGCTCAAAGGATAACCAGGAAACATCACAGTCAGCTGCTCTTTCAAGTGTGGAGGAGGCTACTCAGACCGGTGAAACTGCTGCAGAAGGCACAGCAGAGGGATCTGCACTTGATGTTGCTGCACTTGTAGATGGACTTGAGACCATGACACTTCAGGATGTAACTGCATCTGATTATGTAAAGCTCGGCGATTACGAGGGCGTTACAGTTGAGGTTGCTATGCCCAACACCACAGATGAGGATGTTGAGAACTATATCAACAACACTCTTGCTGTTTCTTATCCTAACCTTGTTGAGGTAACCGACAGAGCAGTTGAAGACGGAGACACAGTAAATATCGACTATGTTGGAAAGTATGCTGATACTAAAGAAGCTTTTGATGGCGGTACAGCTCAGGGAGCTGACCTTGTTATCGGTTCAGGCTCTTATATCGAGGGCTTTGAGAGCGGTCTTATCGGCGCAAATCTTGGCGATACAGTTGATCTTAACCTTACTTTCCCTGAGGACTATGGCGCTACAGATCTTGCCGGCAAGGACGTTATTTTCACTGTTACTATCAACAAGATAAGCGCAAACGGTGGCGATCTTGATGATGAGTGGGCAAAGAACATCGGTTATGAAGGTGTTGAGACTCTTGATCAGCTCAGAGCACATGTTAAGAAGACTCTCTCAGAGGATGCTGAGAAGGAGTACATGTCTGAGCTTGAGAATGCAGTTGTTGATGCTGTAACAGCAGATGCTCAGTTCTCAGAGATGCCTGAGAAGCTGGTAAACAGATTTATGCAGGAGCAGAGCGAGCAGCTTTCATACTACGCTAACATGTACTCCTATTACTATGGACAGCAGCTTTCTTCTGCAGATGTTCTTTCTATGATGGTTCAGTCTAACGGCTTTGAGGGCAATGAGGAGGAATATCTCAAGAAGCTTGCTACAGATATGACAAATCAGTTCGTAATGTTCCAGGCAATCGCTGATGAGCAGGGCATTTCAATCACTGATGAGGACATAGATGCTTACCTCAAGGATAAGTACGAGAGCGCTTCCAGCACAGCTTTCAGCTCTTTCGAGGAGTTCAAGTCATCCCTTGACCTTGAGATCTACAGAGAAGGCCTTATGTCTGAGGAAGTAGTTGCATACCTTGCATCAAAGGCAAATGTAGTAGAGCCTGCAGAATAATTGATTCAAAGCAACATAATAAACAGTTGCTGAAAATAAATACTAAGGAGATAAAAAGATGAGAACAAAAATTAAAGAGCTGTTTAGAAATACTTCTGAATATGCTTCCAAAGAAGTGACCATCTGCGCTTGGGTACGTACTAACCGCGCACAGGCACAGTTTGGATTCCTTAACGTAAATGACGGATCATTTTTTGATAATTTACAGGTCGTTTACGATCAGGAACTTAATAATTTTGATGACATCTCCAAGATAAGAGTTGGTGCCAGCGTTAAGGTAACAGGTAATCTGGTGCTCACTCCTGAAAATAAACAGCCTTTCGAAGTTAAGGCAACAGCAGTAGAGCTTCTCGGCGACTGCCCTGAGAACTATCCTATTCAGCCTAAGCGTCATACAAGAGAGTATCTCCGCACTGTTGCACACCTTCGTCCCCGTACAAATCTTTTCAGCGCTGTATTCCGTATCAGAAGTGTTGCCGCAATGGCAGTTCACACCTATTTCCAGGACAGAGGATACCTTTATGTTCACACTCCTCTGATCACAGGTGCAGACTGTGAAGGTTCAGATCAGATGTTTAAGATCACAACCTTCAACATGAATGACCTTCCAAAGACTGAAGATGGCAAGGTGGATTTCAGCAAGGATCTTTTCGGCAAGCAGTCCTTCATTACTGGTTCAGGACAGCTTCAGGGCGAGACATTCGCAATGGCATTCGGTGATATCTACACCTTTGGACCTACCTTCAGAACAGAGAACTCCAACACACAGACACATGCCAACGAGTTCTGGATGATCGAGCCTGAGATGGCTTTCTGTGATCTGCAGGGACTTATGGACATCGAAGAGGATATGCTTAAGTTTGTTGTTAAGTATGTATGTGAGAAGTGCCCTGAGGAGATCAATTTCTGCGATCAGTTTGTATCAAAGGGATTAAAAGACAAGCTTAATGCTATTGTAAATGCTCATTTCACACGAATCAGTCACCACGATGTAATTGACATTCTTAAGAAGGCAGATGTAAAGTGGGAGTTCCAGCCTGATTATGGCGAAGATATCGCCAAGGAGCATGAGAAATACATTGTTGAGTACTTCAACGGCCCTGTATTTATCACTGACTGGCCAAAGGACATCAAGGCTTACTACATGAAGGTTAACCCTGACAACAAGACTGTTGCAGCTGTAGATCTTCTTGTGCCTCAGGCAGGCGAGCTTATGGGCGGCAGCCAGAGAGAAGAAAACCTCGACAAGCTCATTGAAAGAATGGACGAGATGGGCGTAGATAAAGAAGGCATCGACTGGTATCTTGACACCAGAAGATACGGCGGATGCATTCACAGCGGCTTTGGAATGGGCTTTGAGCGTCTTATCATGTACTTAACAGGAGTTGAGAACATCCGTGACGTAATTCCTTATCCAAGAACACCTAGGAATTGTGACTTTTAATGGATTTTTTAGTCCCCCTTGCAGGAAACTGCAGGGGGGATTTCTTTATTTTATAAAAAGTTTATCATTATCTAATAAATTGTCTGCCGTAATTCGATATAATTCGTGTAAATAGATGAAAACATGAATACTTAATCTATTTGCAAAAAAAGGAGATGAGATTATCAGATATGTCTGAAAGATTTGCTTCGAAACAGGAACTTATAAAGAGTGCCTACAAGAAGATATTCATAGCGAGTATATTTGTGCTTTTGGCAACAAATATAGGCATGATCGTAGACAATATTGTAGTGGGACGACTATTGGGAACTAATGGACTTGCTGCTATAGGATTCTTTGCTCCGCTATCAACTGTAGTTGGTTTTTCTTACATTATCATTTCCGGTGCAGGAGTTATTTGCGGTAATTTTGTGGGCGCGGGTAAAAGAGACGATATACACACACTTTTTGTTTCTTCTTTTTTTACTTTATTTGTCATTTCAGCTG
>JAEEGL012184419.1_pt1 | contig 13431 bp, 10 predicted proteins | sample 9134231 | NCBI WGS metagenome assembly JAEEGL01 (sample SAMN16246548, study PRJNA631951) | gut metagenome | biome: gut microbiome; feature: rumen; material: fiber-attached | host: Bos | place: Iran: Karaj | collected 2018-10 | reverse complement strand
GTCTGAAGAACGCAGGGTCGATGTTGTGCTTGTAGTTGGTAGCCAGCACGCAGACGCCGTCGTAAGCTTCCATTTCCTGAAGAAGCAGCGCCGTCTTGTTGTTGGCTGAAGCCTGGTTGGAACCGCCGTCGTCGGAACGCTTCGCAAAAATGGTATCGCACTCGTCGAAGAACAGCACGACGTTACATTTCTTGGCTTCCCTGAATATCATGGACAGTGATTTCTCAGTCTCACCGACGTACTTGTCCACAACCTTGGAAATATCTACCCTGTACAGCTCAAGGTTCAGCTCATGGGCTATAACCTGCGCCATCATGGACTTACCGGTACCGGGAGCACCGAACAAAAGAACTGTAAGACCACGGCCGTAAGGATATTTCCTTGTGTAATTCCAGGACTCGTAGACCTGCTTCCTGTAGGTCATCTGCTCTATAGCGTGAGTTATGGTCTCTCTCTGGTTCTCGTTCATTACGATGTCGTCGAATCCGAACTTGGCCTCTACTCTGGTGGCCTTCTGTGAGAGCTCGGAACTCATCTGGGCGTAGCAGCCCTTGAAGAGGCTGGCCCTTGATATCTTTTCCTCTTGCTCCATGTTGGACAGGGACTTGGACTTCACAAGGGCATCATGGATCTTACCCGCGGTGAACAGGAACTTGGTTGACATCTCAAGAAGATCAACCTCTTCCGCAAGATCGTAGTCCTTGGCGAAGTATTCCCAGCAGGCCTGCCTCTCGCCTGTACTTGGAGTAGGAAGCTCCAAGTCTGTGAAGTCACTCTTTGTGACCTCTCTGAAGTCTATATATAGCTTACTCATTGCAAATACAAGAATGTCCTTCTCAGTGAGCTTGGAGAAGGCCAGATCCATGTAGCCGAAGAATTTCTCTTTTTCCTCGTCCCTGTATGTGAGCTCTGTGAGACAGCAGCATGCCTTGGCCAGGATACACTCCCTGGTAACAGACCACAGGGCTCTGTCCACAAACTGATAATCGTAGTTAAAGAGCTTCTTGCAGTTGATGGCAATTGACTTAAGGCCATTCTCCCTGCAGAAATGCTTAACGAAAAATCTCCTGCCGCTACCGTCGTCGCCGTAGTAATAGAAGATCTTTACACCGTCGCCGTAGGAGATCTTCATGGCGTCCAGTCTTCCCTGGTTGGCCATAACGGGATCCAGCTCCTTGTCATCGGTGAGCATGTAGATAAACCTTGCGTAGTTCTCATCGATGAGCAGAGGATTTCTGCCAAACAGGAAGTCAATTATTCTCTTGTCAGGTGAAACAACTGTTGAAAAAGGCATGCTGCCCTGAACCTGCAGCGGAAGCACCGGAAGGAGCTGCTCCAGGCAGGCACTCATGTCGCCGTAGGCCGCAGTTATAGAAAAGGCCGAGCCAAAGAATACCTTGGCTGCGGACTCGATTGTAGGCGCAGAAAGGGCGCCGTTCTCGTTTATGATATGGAAAACGCCGGCGTAATCAGTCTGGGTCGATGACAAAATTCCGCAGGCAAAACAGAACTTTGTAAAGGGTTCAAAGTGAAGGCGCTTGCACAGCTCATAGAAAGGAAGCTCAATCCCCGCCTCAAGGGTAAGCTCTGCTCTCTCATCAATGACGCGAAGTCGCTCTATTACAGGAATCTTGGCATCCTCGTCGATCCTGTCCCAGATGCGTGCTTCGCTCTCGGGAGAAGGTCCGCCTCCCAGGACATCGTCCCCATCACCCTCGTCCGCGGAGTCAGCCGCAAAACTGCCAAGAAGGGCCATCAGGTCGTCATCCAGCATATCGTCGTCGTCATCATCTGATTCCTCTAAGCTGCTGTCAGCTGTATCATCATCATCATCTGACATAAACCCTGCCAGGAAGTCATCCCCGTCATCATCCATGGAAGCAGATTTTTCTTCGCCGGAAGACTTGGCAGAGTCGTTTCCAAATCGCTCTGTGTAAGAGGCAGTAAGTCTGTTCTTACAGGCATCTCCTGCCAGCTCAATGTCAGGATAAAGCACGTTTTTATAGCCACCCTCCCCATTTGCAAAGGTGACCTTCATCTTGTTGATATAGGCATCAAGACACCCGTTCACGCAGTCAAAGATATACTGCATGTACTCGTTATAATCCCGGAAAGGCTTCTGGTTAGTATCTTTATCAAAACTTCCCATTTTATGTCCTCTCGCAAAAAGTAATAATTATAGCCCGGTTCTGAATGTTGTCGTCTTGTCAAAAACGCTTTTGGCAGTATTTAGACCTGTCTGTTTTTTTATGTCAAAGACACCATTCTCTCCCTCGTTTATGAACGCCATGGGTTTCTTGATGTCGTACATATAGGTCTCCTCCTCTTCATCGCTTATAGGAGCATACCCCGAGGCCCTTGGATATATTTTTTTCTCTTTAAACTTGTCATCTGCCATATACTAAACTCACCAATTAATTGTCAGCCCCGGTTCCTGATACCTCCGAAGCATCCACTGTATCAGCATCTGTACTCTCAGCAGAAGCATCTTCATTCACAGAAGTTGTTTCATCAGATAATGCTTCATCAGAGGATACCTCATCAGAAGAGTCATCGGACTCCAGCTCTGCTGCATCTTCCTCTAAATCAGCGTCCTCATCAGCTGATTCCTCTGGCTTGTAATTGGCTTCCACCTGCTCTCTGAGATCCTCAGGGAACTCGTCTGCAGACACCTCTTCCATGACCAGATACTCAGTGGCGCAGTACCCTTCCTTGCCATCCGATGACCTGACCTTGGTCCAGCTGTTATCCGTTTCCACTACATATCCCTTGCTGTTCTTGGGAAGATATGCCAGTACCCTGCTGGACATATCAGGACTCTGCCTAAGGCGCAGTGAATGAACGCTGGTATTTATCTTGAAGGTATAATAATGTACGTCAGGTTCAGGTTCGACCTCTTCCTCTATAGGCTCTTCCTCTTCTTCAAGGGGTTCAATCTCCTCTTCAAGGGGCTCTTCCTCTTCTTCAAGGGGCTCCACTTCCTCTTCAAGTGGCTCCACCTCTTCCACTATAGGCTCCACCTCTTCCTCAACCGGTTCTTCCTCTTCCGGCTCCTCCACGATCTCGGGCTCTTCCATTTCGCCTACAACAGTCTGGGTGAGCACAGCCGTTTCAGCCCCCAGTGAATCCCTTGTCCTGTTGAACACAGATCCGTGGTCATTGAGCACCAGAAGCGACCCAATCGCCACAACAATGAAGAAGATAAACAAGAATGTGAAAATTCTTAAATTGCGTCTCATACATTCCCCCTATATATCAAAACATGAGCAAAAGAATATGTATTATTTATAATTTTGCCCGTACTAAGCCTTTATGATGTCGGCAGCTGGATGTATATACCCATTCCATTGCCCTGAGGACTTCTGGCATATATGGTTCCACCGTAGTGCTCCACGATTGCCTTGGCCTGTGTAAGTCCAAGACCATTTCCGCTTATCCTGTTGGATCCCTGGTAGTTCAGCTCAAATATATGCTTGGTTTCATTCTCGGGAAGTCCCTTGCCTGTATCCTTGAGAACTATAAAGATATCATCCTCAATGGCTGAGATGGTGATTACCAGAGTTCCCGCCGTCTGCATATATTTGATGGAGTTGTCGATGATATTCCTGAACATAATAAGAAGCCTCCTGGCTGATGCATGTACCATCAGTCTCTCGGAAGCACTTGATATGGTAACCTTGAGACCAGCCTTTACGGCATCTGCCTCAAGCTCTTTAATTGCGCGCCTTGCGACGTCTATGATATCCACATTTGAGGCATCATCATCGTCATCGGGAGGAAGAAGGCTCTCATACTCTGAAGCCACCGTAGCTGCTGCCGTCTCCTCAGCCTTCTGAAGATTCTTCTGCGCCTGTTCCCTGTCGGCCTTTGCCCTCTGGAGACTGTCCTGGAGATCCTCAATGGTGGTGAGCCTCTTTTCCAGCTCCTCATCCTTCTCCCTGATCAGGATCTCATAGTCACCTTTGATCTGTTCCTTCTCAGCATTGAGAATCCCAATCTCCTGCTGCAGATGCTCCGCGCCTGTGTAGTCGTTGTGGCTCTTATAGCAAAGGTACGCAAAATATGTAATGCTCAGCGTAAAAAGAAGAAACAGTATAATTATCAACGTTAGGCTAAAGTAAAAGAACCCCACGATAGTCAATGCGTAGAATATACACGCTGCAACCAAAGAAAATTTCTGTGTTTTGGACATTATGAGAATCTCCTTAATTATATATGTATGAGTGAGGGGCAAAGTCCTGCTCTGCGGGTGAGGAGGCAAGATTTGCAGGCTTTTGCGAGATTCGAACCACGGAGTCGAGACCAATCAATCTCAAGTGACGCTCCACGCAGAGATTGATGCCCTGGGCTCGACGAAGTGCTCGGTTCGATGCGAGTAAAAGACTCAAATCTTGCCGACGAGCCCGCAGAGCAGGACTTTGCCCCGAATTAAGCCTTATTCATGAAACTTACCATTCCGTTCATCCAGGTCAATTCGGCGGCGGTCCCTTGCACCGGCTGCCAACTGGTCATGGGTTGCCATCACTATGGTGATGCCCTGGTCATGAATTATCTCAAGAAGCCTTATGAGCTCCGCCGAAGATGCCGGATCAAGATTGCCGGTGGGTTCATCCACCAGAAGGATCTTGGGGTTGTTAATAACGGCCCTGGCAAGGCAAACCTTCTGCTGCTCGCCTCCGGACAGCTCTTTGGGAAACCTCTTGTGAAGCCTGTCGATTCCCAGCATGGTAAGCACATTGGTAATCTTGGCCTCTGCGTCTTTGCTGGTTCCTCCGGTGGCCAGTATGGTAGTGACCAGGTTGTCGTAGACACTGAGGTCAGGTATAAGCCGGAAATCCTGGAATACCACTCCTATGCTGCGCCTGTAGTAGGGTATCTCACTTCTCTTTATCTCAGAAAGCTTCTTTCCGTCAACAATAATCTCCCCGCTCTTTGGCTCGGTCTCCTTGAGGAGCATGCGAAGCAGCGTCGTCTTACCGGAGCCGCTCTTTCCTGTGAGAATCACAAACTCCCCGTCGGCGATCTCCTCGTTAAAGTCACTGTATACCGAGACCCTTCCGTCTTCAGTTACATACTCTTTAGTGACATGGGAAAAAGTTATCATTGTATGTTAAGCACCTTCTGAAGTCCCGTCACCCGAAGTACATCCGTCACAGCCTCGTTGGCATTTATGATAGTCATCTTACCGCCCTTGGAGTCAGCGGTCTTCTGCCCTATAAGAAGAGCTCTGAGTCCCGCACTGGATATATAGGAGGTGTCGCCAAAATTTATGATGACGTTGGGGCACTTCTGAAACGCCTTCAGGACATCCTGCTGGAACTGATTGGAGGAAACGGCGTCCACCTTTCCATGCACATTTAGCTGCAGTTTGTCATCACTTCTTGTTTCATCGATGGTCATTTTTTATTTCTCCTCTATAAACGAAAGTTTATAGCTGATATTATCAGCCTTAAAGTAATGTTATAGCACCATCATATATAGCCTCTTCGTCAAGCACAACGTGCTTCTCTGAAGGTATTGCCGCATTCATGTCCAGATAGCTGTTGCCATCCATGACTGCCTCCTTCTCCATCTGAAGGATCCTTATCCGGGTCCGGAGTGGTTTGAACTGATCCAGAAGGAACATAAGCTGGTGACGCAGCTGCTCTGTAAGCTTCCTGTTAACCAGGATAGTCACATCGAATATTCCGCCGCCGCTCATCCTGTTCTCATACATGACAACGTCGTCGCCAAGCATGATCTCCAGTATCCTCTCAATGGCCCACTTCGTTCCCTTCATGCGGTTGAGCATGTAGGCCTCCTTGACTATCACCCGGAGGACCTCCTCCGGAAGGGCTCCGCCCTTTAAGTCGATGCCAAACCATGAGCCGTACATCTCAAGTAGCTCCGGAGAACACTTGTCAAGATCAAGCATCTCGTAGAGCTTCTCATTCTGCTCGCTTATGTCGTTGTAAATGCTGGAAAAGACTGACAGAAATCTATGAAAAAAGCTGTTCCTCTCCCTGTAGACTTCAGGAAAAGCCCCCATAAAACTATCTCCTCTGGCACCTATCCTCATACCGCCGATAGAGGCCTCTCCGTTTCCAAGCATCTCAACCGCCACAAAAAGATACCTTCCCGTCATGTCATACAGAAGAAAATCGTCAGTATTAACAAACCTCTTGGCTCCGAGGCTGTTCATAAAGGATACCTTCTTGTAGACATCTGTGGCCGGATCACACAAATACTGACCTATATCTATAATGTTCCTGTTATTATCTGTAATGGTCAGGAAATTAGATGCTATAACATAAATATAGCACACAATTTCCTCTGACAAAAGCAGATTACAAGTGAATCTCCCCCAAAGAGAGTCATCTGCCACTCCATCTATGGCCTTGAGGAACATAAAATGGTCTCTCTTTTTCTCATCCAGTATAAGGGTGTCACCGCCCTCAAACTTAAAGCCCTCTATGCATCCCTGCTTTATTCGGTTATTTCTGATTGAATACCATATATCGTATGCCATTTATTGTGTTCCTCAAATAATCATTTGTCGGATGTAACTATTTCCAGCTGGATATCCCCGGGATAGCACAGTGTGTCGTATCTTGGGAAAATGTCGTATTCCTTAAGCTGTGCCAGCTTGTTGTTCTCTGAGTGGAGAGAGAGCTCGTACACATATTCCACACAGGGCAGGTCCTCAATTGCGTGGAAGACATCCTCAAACATCAGTCTGTCTCCAAAGTTCCTGTCGGTGTCGATGTAATCTATCTGAGCCCGTATCCGCTCCTCGATCTGATTTTTCACATCGGCATAATGTCTTTTAACATATACCGTGCACTTTACGCCTATGGCCACAAAGCTGGGCTTTATTATGGAGAACTGGGTGGTCATCAGCCTCCTGCCCTCAAGCCTGTCTACTATCTTCTCCGTGTAGATGCCTGAGAGCTTGGGGAACTTCTCATCGGAATCTGGAAGAATTGCGATCTTCACCATGTTATCTGATCCCACGATCACTGCCTTCGCCTTCCTGATGCACAGTCCGGGGGTGGTCTTTACGATGTACTCGTAGTCCTCCGCTGTGATGGCTCTGTAGGGTGTCCTCATGTCCCTGAGGAACCTCTCCTTCACCTGATTTAAGTTCTCCCTGAATCCTCCGCCGGTTCCCGCACCGGGATTGTAAAAGCCGTCAGGTATAGTATTGTCATCTATCGTCATGAGGTTTCCGGCGTTTATATTTCCCCGCTCACCGCTCATGAGGGATACGCTTCCCATGAAAAGATCAGCGTCGATGTAGTCTCCCGGATCCTCAATAATTATCTTTCCCTCGCCCTCAAGAAGATGGTAGTACAGATCTCCGTCATTCTTCTTCTCGGGTCTTACGAAATCATAGAGATATCCCTCTTCATCCTTTCTCCTGGCAATGAGGAAAAAGGTCTCATGAACTATCTTCTCCGTCGGCAGGTCTATTTCCTGGTCATCATAGCCAACCACCTTGCCAACGTTGTATCTGCGCATGATCTCCTCGCTGTAGAGGATGATCCTGACGCATTCCTTGCACTTCTGGGGGGCAAAGCCGAAATTCTCCTCCGAGAACTCGATGGTCACGGTTCCGTCGGGGTTATCCGTGTGGGTACAAAATCTCCCGTGCTGTCCGTAGCCTGTTGTCAGCTCATATCTCCTGTAGGAGGATCCCTTTTTCTCCTTGCCGAATACCAGGTAGTACACATCTTTTCCTATAGGGGAGTTTACGGTTATCCTGTCATTCCTGCTAAAGGTCTGGGAAAAAGACCTGGTGTCCTTCTGCCATACCTCGAATAAAAATCCATAGACATTGGTCATCCTGGGCACTATGTCGTAGTCAGACCTGGTCAGGGTCGCCCTTATGCAGTAGCCCTTTATTGGAGCGCCGTCAAACTCAGCCATTTTGCCGGGCAGAGCCACCTTTATCTCTCCGCTGTTTACAAATGCAGAGGTAAAGTCCCTTACAGATGCCTTCACAAAGCCCTCTGCAGTAAAACACTCCCACTCAATATCAGCAAATATGTGCTCAGTCCTGTCTTCAGTCTTGTTCCTCCTGGGATTCTCCACAACCTTGACGTAGAAAATTGCTTCCTTGAGCCCTTTGGGATCGCCGTCAATCATGAAATAGAGGCTGTTTCCCTTTTTGGGGTTCTCTCCGAAAATCCTGGCGGGAACGCTTATCTCCCTGTCAAGGCAGTAGCTAAGATCCTTGTACTCCTCTTCTTCACAGGCAAAAACACCACTGAGCCTGCACTGTCCCACCAGTGTCTCCTTGTTGGTCTCAAAGCACATGTCACCCAGGTGGAATCTCTCCCCGGACTTCAGGGTCCTGGGTTCACTTAAGTGATCCGATGAGAGGAGAACCTTGGCGCACTTGCCTCTGTTCGGCACAAATCCGGCCATCTTAAGGAGAGCCATCCTGGCCCTGTAGCTGAGTGAAACGATCTCAGACCCCTGCAGGGCAGAAAAAGCCGTCATATTCTCCAGAATGGTTATACCGGGGTCAGAGGGATTGTAATTGGTCCACTCCGTCGACCTGATGGGAATCTCCCTCATCACGTCCTCCATTCTCTCTTCATAGGTTCTTGCCTGTAACTCATCAACACTTAGCATATCTGCTTTGTTCCTCTTTACTTATTGGTAATGATGACCTTGTGCTCGCCGTTCTTGGCCACCATGTATGGCGAAATCTCTATATCCTTGGTATCAAGCTCATGCTCGCCGGTGGCGTCTATGTATCTGCCTATCATGGTGATCCTCTGTATCACCGCCCTGCTTCTGAGGACTCCGAGCCTCATCAGTATCTGGGACTCCTTGGGAAGGGTTCCTATATCCCATCCCTCTCCCTTTGCCTTGCCCACGGGATCCAGATATTCGGAAAGAACTGTCTTCACCTCGTTCTGTACCTCAAAGGCATCGTCCATGTCCATTGCCAGTGCCCATACGCAGACCGATACGCTTACAAATATGGGTTCAACAATGTGGAGGCTGTCAGGAGCAACAGTCACGGCGCACCTTGTCAGGATGTCCCTGTGGAGGGCTGCCGCTATCCTGTGAAAAGAAAAGGCTCCGTCCGCATAGTCCTTCATCAAAAGAACTATTGATATGTCATCCGGGGTATCCGCCCCGTCAATGGTCTGTCCAACCACAACTCTGCATCTGTCGATGCTGTCCGAATACTCCATCACATGGCGGACGTAATCGGTCTCTGACACCAGCCTCCACCTGGAGTGCATAATACCGGCGCACCTGGACATAGCGTGGTCCAGGGACTCAAGACTGCTGCCTCCGTGGGCCTTAATAGGGTTGTAGACGCTGTCTATGTACGGTGCGTTGCTGGTAAGGCTCACGATCTCTCCCTCGTCCAGATTTCCCAGCTCGCCATCCGTGGACCTGATGCTTGCCTTAAAGGCAATGTCGTCGGTGACCCTTGGCATCTCGCACTTGCTTCCATCAGAGAAGTGGATCCTTCCGGTCATCCTGTCTATCCGATAGCACCTCTTGTGTGGGGTGTTCTCAAAGCTGTCAACCTCATCCCAGAGCACATAGAAAGCCGATATCCTTCCAAGGAAGTCGTATTCCGCCCTCACCCTGTCGGGGTAGAGCCTTTGCAGCTCCTCCATGTCCTCTTTTCTGGTGAAGCCCTTTTCGTTGACCCACACTTTGGCGTCCAGGATGTTGTCAAAACCCAGCGGCACGCTGTTGTTGGGCATCACGTCATCTATGTAGTAGTCCATCTCGTCAGAGGTCTGGACATTGGTCACTGTCACAGCATTGAGGCAGAGCCTCACGATGTGTGGCAAAAAGGCGTCATTATAATCCGAATTCTGGGCCCTGCTCCTGATGAGTCTCAGCCAGTACAGCCTGTTCCCCTCCAGAGTCATCTGTGCCATATCGGCGGGGGGCATGAACATAAGTGTTCCGGATCTCGTAAAATCCTCAGTCAGGTCCGTGACCCTCATATCTGCAAAGCCGTTTAATCCCGAGTACTCCAGCCTGCACTTTACGCCGTTCTGACTGCTGACATCTGAGAGCTGGAAGTACACGCTCACAGGGCCATCCGTCAGCTTTTTGTCCAGTCCGATGTAGAGTGCGTCCTCGTGGTAGTCAATACCTGAGAGGATAGTAAAGGACTTGGCATCAAACAGATTATGTGTCAGGTCCTCTTTCTTTGTCCCCGATATCTTCTCTATCCTGGCGGGAAGCTTGAACTTGCCCTCATAGGAATAGGATATCTTCATGTTCTCGATTACGGGATAGGTATGGATGCCGGGCCTCATGTAGCAGTTGTCTGCCTTGACAACCCGAAGTCTCAGGCACTTGCCGCTGTAGGGACCGTTTTCTGACTCCATCCAGTCCTCGGGACAGATGAAGGACAGCCTGTAACTGCCATGCTCTGCATTTTCGAACATCCCCGCATACTCAGAATCGCAGCGAAGCTTCTTCCAGCCTATTCCGTTGAAGTACTCGATTATTATCTCATTGACCCTGGAGGACACCGGTATGTCAAAGGGTGTCTTCTTGGGCTTTCTCTTTATGATCTGAAGCTCAGCCTCCTCCTCCTCGGGAGTGATGCGAAGAATGTTGTCGCTGTAGCTCACAGTAAAGACCAGGGCTATCCTGGCCCCGGTCTTGGAAAAGCACGGAGTGTGCCCTATGTAGCACTCGTTGTAAACCGCCAGAGTGTCTGTAAAGGGAGCAAACTTCCCGGGATCAAATTCAATGCTTCCGTCTCCCACATACTCCGGTGTCCTGGAGTCGCCACCTGCAGAAATTGACACCCCTGCCACATCCAGGGACTGCGTCATGGTAAATCCTGCCTCCAGTATGATCACGGAGTAGTCCTTCCCATCCAGTGTCACCTTTCTGCAGTCGCCGCTCTTTATCAGTATAAAGGTCTTGCCGTCGTCACCCAGGGTCACACTGTCAAACTCCGTAAAGCCGTTCTTGCTGAAATATTTGAAGGACACCTTTCCTTCGCTGATATATCTGATGGTCTCATCAGCATCCTCAAGCCTTATGTATATAGGCTCGCCGACGCCGTCAAAGAGCCTCTCCTCATACATGGTAAAGATGCTTCTGCCTATGGTATTCTTTTCTCCAAACAGCGTAAAAGGAGGTACCCTGTACCTCTCCTGCTGTATCTCCTCCTCACCTGCCTCCTGGGGTGCTTCCAGGTTTTCCTCGTCTGTCGTAATGTTCCTTGCGGTCCCCGAAAGTATATCAGGTATATTATAATCCCCAAAGATTGGCGAGATGGTGCCGTCTTCGGCATCCGTCATGAATACGTTCTTTATCTGGGAATCTGTTACAAAGAGATTCCTGTCGGTCTCATAGATAACGAATCCCGACTCGGTCTTATTGGACTCCGCAGTGAGTCTTGTTCCCTTTGGCACAGGAGTTCCCATGACAGTCCCACCGTCCATGTTGAAGACCACCATGCTGGCTGCAGGCTGGGCAGGCCGAAGGGTGGAGTCAAGCATGTTAACAAACTCCAGATGATACCTCTCGGGCATCTGACTCATGAGTCTGTTGTTCTCCTCTATCTGCCTGGCAAAGATCTGTGCTATTACAGTGCCCGCGTCAGGGTTGTCCCTGTCAAAATTCCACTCCGGGGTATAGGTCCTGCGAAGCTTTTCTATTCTGTTTTCTATTTCCCCAGCGGACTGAGGTCTGAATGCATTGCTCATAAATCCCTCGAATTAGTCAGATTATGTATCTATGATTTCAGGTTCGTAGTACTCTTCCTCGTCTGAAGGCTCAGGCTCGGCGTTCAGGTAGAAAGGAAATACCAGATTGTCGGTCTGGTTGTTCTCTGCCAGAACGTAGTCGATATTGATCAGGATATATCCCTGCTGGCCCTCCATGTCTGCAGTCACATTCACCTCTGATACCCTGGGCTCCTGCCTGAGTATGGAGTCCGTCAGGTCCCTTCTCATCAGGGTCAGCTCTGTCTGGTTTATATCCATGAACACATATGAGGCCGTCTCTGTACCAAAGTCAGGCCTTGTGAGCCTCTCAGTGACCTGGGTCATCAGGATAAGGTATATGGATTCCCTTACGCTCTGGGAACCGCTGCTCATCTGAAATCTGCCCGTGGCAGGATCTATGCGGGGAGGAAATGCAACTCCCGTTCCTAAAAAAGACTGTTCCATTTGATAATTCCTTTCATCATCCTAACTTGATGGGGGTGCCCTCCACAGATACCGGGCCGCTGCTACTAAGCTTCAGCATTGAATTTCCCTGGGCAGATACATTGCCGCCCTCTATGCTCACCCGGTTGTTGCTCTTAAACTCGGCGGAGCTGTTTGCCTCCAGCTTGAACTTGGTGCAGTCTATGCTCACAGTTCCGTTGGATCCGTTCATGAAGACCTTGATGTTGTCCCCCACCTTTATGGTGAGCTTCTGCTTGGCGTCGATCTCCATCTGGCCGTTCTCGGTCTTCATCTCGATCTTGTTCTCGCCCTCCTTGTCAGAGATCAGGATCTTTTTCTTCTCATTGTCCAGCTCGATCTTATGGGCACTGGTGGAGGTGGTTATGGTTATCTTGTCCTTCTCACCGTCACCCTCATTGTTGTCGATGATATCTATGGTATTGCCATTTCTGGTCTTTATTCTCTTGATGTTGTTGTGCTCGTCAAAGGCTTTTTTCATAAAGCCCGAGTTGTTCTTGGGGACCGCTCCTATTACGAAGCCCCTGTCTATGTATCCCTGCTCAAATACCAGGATCACCTGGTCTCCAACCTCCGGAACAAAGTATTCACCCCACTTGTCACCGCCGTAGGGAAAAGCCATCCTGGCCCACACCAGCTTGTTCTCCTCGTAGTCCCTGGTGCTGATGTTGACCTGAACAAAGCCCTGCTTCTCCTGGTCATAGTTCTTGATCACCTCTCCTACTACGACACCGCTTATGCGGCTGTCCCCCATCTCAGTCTTGTTCATCTGATATTTGGCTACGTCGTCAACTAAATCAAAAAAAGGCATTGTCTCCTCCGTAAACTGCGATCAAAGCGTGGATGCCTTGCCCAGTATTGTGGTTGTATAAGATAAGGGCGTATAGTCGTGAATCACATCCGTAATGTAGAACTTGTTGGACACTCCGTCCCCGAAATTCTTGAGGGTTATGAACCTTCCCGGAACCAGCTCCGGTATGCCCTTGACTGTCATCCTCAGTGACCCCAGCCTGTAGGAGGTCTCCTCCAGGATATAGGCCGCCCTGTTCTCGGCGTCCTTCTGGGACTCTATAGCCGAGTCAATGTAGATATAGGACTGGTCCTTTATAAGGGGCTTGGCCTTGGAGCCCAGCGAGAACTTGTTGGAGTTCTTTTTCCTGACCTCCACCTTTTTGCCCTTGTCGATATCCATGGTCCTCACCTTGACTTCTCCCACAACTCCGGTGATGTCATAGCCCACATCCAGATATAT
>JAEEGL012070956.1_pt1 | contig 13431 bp, 11 predicted proteins | sample 9134231 | NCBI WGS metagenome assembly JAEEGL01 (sample SAMN16246548, study PRJNA631951) | gut metagenome | biome: gut microbiome; feature: rumen; material: fiber-attached | host: Bos | place: Iran: Karaj | collected 2018-10 | reverse complement strand
TTCTCGTATTATTGGCCAGAACGATAGTGTTATTAAGGGGACGATTGCTACTAATGGTAAAGAAATGATGGGCGAAAAAATGGCTAATTATTTAGGAATAGACCGCATGTTTGGGTCGAAGCCAGAAGATAAGCCGGTGGGACAAAACAATGACAATAAAAAATAGTATAGAAAGATGCCCGAACTGCGGTGGCTCGGATGTCGTGCTAAGCCAAAAGCTAGGGAAATTGCAATGTAGGTATTGCCGTAGCGTTTTTGAGCCTGAATTAGGAAACGAACGTGACAATGTGTTATTGCTCAAAGGTAAAATTGTTGGCAAAGGTGCCGAGAAAATCATCGATGAAAAAGTAATGGTGACACTTAAGTGTTCAGCTTGCGGGTCTGAGGTGTCTATTAATACTTCTGAGGCTTTGACGGCAAGATGTCCTTGGTGTCGTAATACGCTGTCGATTAACGATAAATTGCCGAATGGGGCAGTGCCTGATATGATTTTGCCATTTAAATTGTCGCGTAGGGTAGCACATCGTTTGATGAATAAATTTGTGCAGGATCATAGAACTTTATGTAAGCAGGAGTTTACGGATCAGTTTAGCGAGGAAAATTTAATGGGCGTTTATTTGCCATATATGGTAGTAGATATGAATGTCCATGCGGAGATGGCTGGCGTTGGGGAACATCAGACGCGAAGATATATGGTTGGTTCTGGTGATGATGCTGAGTGGCGTTATGATGCAGACATATATAATGTGGGGCGAAAATTTGAATTAATTGTTGATGATTTAACGATAGAGGCGTCCGCTGATAAACTTAATCAAGATATATCGGTTAACACAAATAATATTGTCAGCGCAATTATGCCATTTGATACGCAAAATGCTGTAAAATGGGACGCGCGCTATACGACGGGGTTTGCCTTTGAAAAACGTGATGTCGACATCAAAGAGCTAGATAAAATAGTAAAATTACAAGTTGAAGATATTATGCGGTATAGGATGCGCGATTGGATTTCATTCTATGATCGTGGCGTCCGTTGGGATAGGATGCAGCTTGAGCAGAAGGGCGTGAAGTGGAAAACGGCATATCTGCCAGTTTGGCTGTATAGTTACTTGGATAAGAAAAAAGACGGAAGCGCGGTCCTACATTATGTGGCTGTGAATGGACGAACGGGCGAATTAGTCGGCAGTGTGCCGGTAGAAAAGAATAAAGTATGGCATTGGGTAGGGGTAGTTCCAACAGTATGTGTTAGCATGGCAATTATACTGAAAATTATCTCGTTAGCAATTGATGGCTTCATTAGTCTATCGTATCTTCAGATGTTATTATCTATAGCGGCATTTTTTTGGGCTTTAATTGCTGGAGTTATAGTGGCGGTAAAATCTAACGAATACAAGAATAAGACGGCGCGACATATGCATGAAAAGGATACTGCCGCGGCGATAAAAAATGTCGTGGAGGAAGATTTTTATGCTTCGGCAGTCCATGGTTCAAGATATTCGCAGATGTACGATAGGAATGATTATAAAATAAAAGGAATACGAACCCGAAATGGTAGAGTGCAAGTGCGCGATAATCAATCTTCTAATCCTTTAATGATTATTGTTATCTTTATGATTGCGATGTTTGTTTTTCCGATTGTGTTCTTTATTTTTATATTGATGCTCATATAATTGTCATAAAACAGATGTTATACTTAAGGGTATGAAACTATATAATACCCTGACTCGTAGAGTCGAAGAATTTAACCCCATCAATCCAAAAAGGGTAAAAGTCTATACTTGTGGACCAACGGTATATAGTTTTGCCCATATTGGGAATTTTACTTGTTATATTTATTGGGATCTACTTGTACGAACGCTACGACTGAATGGTTGGTTGGTAGATCGTGTTCTGAATATTACGGATGTGGGCCATCTTGCTTCTGACGCCGATGATGGCGAAGATAAGATGGAAAAAGGCGCAAAACGTGATGGTAAGACGGTTTGGGAAGTCGCGGAAATGTATATGAACGACTATCTAAATAATTTTCGGGCATTGAATATGGTGGAGCCGACAGATATTTGCCGTGCGACTGACTATATTAAAGAGGATATAGCGCTTGTTAATGAATTGGACAAGAAGGGCTTTCTGTACGATACGACAGATGGTTTGTATTTTGATACTTCGAAGTTTCCGACCTATGCCGATTTTGCGCGGCTAGATTTAGAACATTTGAAGGCGGGCGCGCGCGTGGAGTTTAGTTCAGAGAAACGGAATCCGTCAGATTTTGCAGTTTGGAAATGGGTCCGCGATGGTGAAGATCATGCAATGCAGTGGGAATATCGTGGACGAATGGGGTATCCGGGATGGCATCTTGAGTGCTCGACGATAATTCATGAGAAACTCGGAGAGCCAATTGATATTCATTGCGGTGGCATTGATCACATTCCGGTACATCATACGAATGAGATTGCGCAAACTGAGGGCGCGTTCGGCAAAAAGATGTCTAATTTTTGGTTACATAATAACTTTATTACGATTGAGGGGCAGAAAATCTCGAAATCACTTGGTAATGTATATATGTTTCATGATTTGGCCGAGAAAGGTTACTCATATATGGATTATAAGATGTGGGTTTTGCAGGGCCATTTCCAGAGTGAGCGTAATTTTTCATTCGAAGATATTGCGGCAGCAAAACAGCGCCTGCTGAATTATCGTAATTTTGCGGCGTTGCGTTGGCAGAAAGACGCTACTGATCTGGATGAGGTCCGTGATGCTATTAAGACGCAATTGGATAATAATTTAAATTCTGCAGGAGCTTTTGCGGAATTGGATAAGTCTATTAGTAAAAATGTACCAGATGATGCGTTTGTGAAGTTCTTGGATGATGCTTTTGGCCTTGCAATAGAAGAGACTACGCCAGATATATCAGATGAATTGAAGCAAAAAATAAGTGACAGAATTCAGGCTAAAAAAGATAAAGATTACGCAAAAGCGGACGCTTTGCGTGATGAGATTGAAGCTAAGGGTATTACGTTACTCGACGGAGCAGATGGAGTAATCTGGCAATACGCTAAATAAAAAATATCCCCCGAGAGGGGGTATTTTTTAATAGCTATTTATTCGCAATGATTTTCTTTTCGTCGATTTTCTTCTTCGGCGGCTCAATATTACTGCCGTTAATTTTACCATCATCCATTAAATCTGCACCGTATTCTTCAATGAGAACTTTAATACAACCAGCAATTGGGATGGAGATAATAGCGCCGGCAAGACCAAAGGTGTATACGCCAATCGTGACGGCCGACAGAATGACGAGCGCTGGTAGGTTCATACCCTTACCCTGGATTTTTGGCGAAATAATATTTGATTCGATTTGGAGATAAACGATTGTATAAATAAGGAAAGCGATGCCGGCCCACATGGCATTGAAGCCAAGGAGCAGAGCAACAATAGCGCCACCAATGAAGCTACCGAACATAGGAATTAAGCAAAAGACGCCCGTAATGAGGCCGAATGGGAATGCGAGCCCGGGGGCGATTCCGAAGATTAGGCAGATAATAAATACGGAGACCGTCGTACAGGCGGCATTGATTAATGCGACCGTGACGGCGCTTGAAACATAGGTAGAAACCGTTTCGGCGAGGCGGCTAACGACACGCTGTGCGCGCTTGGTATTTTTTGTTTTTCCGAAGACGTTCCAGAATTTTTTAACTAAGGCTGGCCCCTCGGTAAGCATAAAGAATGCAAGGACGAGCGCAAGAATCAATACCGCAAAGAAGCTACCGATTGAGCTGATTGAGTCGCTGAGTACAGTACCAAAATCGCCGACCATATTTTTCGAAAAGCCCTCGACGACCTGGTTTATTTGATCTTGAAGATTTGCAATACCGAGGGAGTTGCCAATCTTATTAATAAGACCAATATTGCCAGTTGCATCGTCGACTAGTGACGGAAGGCTGCTAAAAAACTTAATTGATTCGTTTGTGACTGTCGGAATAACGATTGCAGCAAAGGTTATAATGAAGCCCACAACGAGAATATAAGATAAAGCGATAGAAAAGTTACGGCTTTTACTTGGGAAAATATTTGCAAATTTTTTGATTAGCGGGGAGATTGCAAGCGCAAAGAAAAGTGCCGCAAAAATGATTGATAAGCCGAAACTGGCTTTATATAAAAGGTAGCCCGCAAACGCAAAACCAATAATTACTAGCCAAAAGCGAATAAAGGTCTTGGTGTCAATTTGGACCTTAGTTGTAGTGCTCATGTTTTAATTATAGCAAATAATCAATAGTAATACCCAGCCATGAAGTCGGCCATGTATTTATCGAAGGAATCATCAAGAATAGATTCGCGGATACGGTCGCAAATGTGAACGACAAAGTGTTCATTATGGATGCTGGCAAGTGTCTTGCCGGTAATTTCGTCGACTTTATAGAGATGATGCAAGTAAGCGGCAGTATAGTTTTGGCATAAATAACAATCGCAATCTGGATCAAGTGGTTCAAACAGCTCGCGATATTTGGCATTTTTGATATTAATGCGTCCATGCGGGGTATAAAGTGCGCCATTGCGAGCTTGGCGGGTCGGGGCGACGCAATCAAAAGTGTCACAGCCATACATGGCGCCAATAAATAGGTCGCGCGGTTCGGAGCCCATGCCAAGTAGATGACGCGGCTTGTCGTTTGGCAGGATTTCGTTAGTGAGTTTAATAATATTAGCGGTTTCGTCAGTCTCGGTAGTGTAGAGCGAGCCGATACCATAGCCATCAACTGGTTGTTTTGCCATTAGTTCGGCGGATTCGCGGCGAAGATCTTCAAATAAGCCACCCTGAACAACCGCGTATAGGAACTGCTGAGGCTTATTGTTGCTGCGGGCTTCTTCAGACAGACGTTGGTGTTCTGCTATGTTGCGAGGTAGCCAATCATGTGTGCGTTTCATGGACAGGCGGACTTTTTCTTTATCATTGGAATCTATGGCTTGGTCGAAGGCCATGTGGATATCGGCGCCAATCTTCCATTGAGCTTGCATAGAGATTTCTGGATTCATGCGGATTTTATCGCCGTTGATATGAGATTTAAAAGTGACGCCATCGTGATCAATTTTGGCATCGGTAAGAGAAAGCATCTGGAAGCCGCCGGAATCAGTGAAAGTTGGGCCGTGCCAACCAGTAAATTCTGCTAGGCCGCCTGCCTTTTCGATTAAGTCTGGCCCAGGGGCGAGGATAAGATGATAGGTGTTAGCAAGAATGCCTTGGGAGCCAAGTTCGCGCATTTGCTGACAGGTGATAGCTTTGACGGCTGCACGTGTAGCGGCACCAATGAAGGCTGGAGTTTTAATGTCTCCGTGGGGTGTATGAATAATACCGGCTCGCATGAGACCAGTTTGCTTAGTAATATCAAATACTAATTCGGACATATTGGCTATATTTTAACAAAAATACAATTATCTTTGCATCATAAGCGGTTTGTTTTATAATAAAAGTATTATTATGGCGTGTGCGAAACTGAAAGAAGTACGATGGATTATTTTGTCATTATTAATGGCTGCTACCATCGGTCTTTTTGGAAATTCCGCTGTTTATGCAGCTGGTGTTTTAATTGTCGATGATGCTGCGATAGTGGAGAAATCAGATTCGGTCGAGGGCGGAATATCTACATTCGGCGACTCTGGAATCGAACAAGAATTAACATTCCATAAAGTTCAGGACGGTGTTACTTATAACTTAAAAATTCTAAATACAGATTCTAAAGATTATACGATTAACGATATTTTGGTCGAAAATGACAATGACTATATAAACTATGAACTAGATGATGATTATGATGGCGAAGTAATTGACGCCTCAGGAGAGCTTGATATTATTTTGCGTGCGGAATATACAAACAGATTAGAGAATCTTACGCAACGTGACCAGGATTCATCTGTAAAACTAATAATAAAATACTCGGTGCCTGAAGATGAAATTGTTAATCCGGGAACCTGGGATAGTTTTAAGAGTATATTAGTTATCGCTTTCCTGTTCTGTGCAGGTTTGGCTGTGGCATTGATTTTTAATAAGAGAAGAAAAATATTCGGATCCGCAATTCTTGTGGTTGCTATGATGGTTTCTATACCGGTTGTAGTGAATGCATCCGATACTTTTGAGGAAATAATTATTAATAGTACTTATCATCTAAATGATCGTGTAATAGTGAGTATATTTGATGGTACAAATACGAGTGAGCAGATAATAGACTATGGTGGCTCGATATCTGCCCCTGATAATCCGAGCAAAGAAGGGTACACATTTGATGGTTGGATTTCGAATGGTGAGCCATTTGACTTCGGTACCTCAATTAATAGCGATTTGACGCTTGAGGCGACTTTTACGCCGAATACGGACACTTTGTATAAAGTTTTACATAAAAAAATGAAAGTGAATGGCGAAGATTATGATGATCCTGAAATAGAGGAGAAGAGGGGGACGACGGGCATGGATGTTACGCCGGAAGTTCGGACTTACGAGCATTATGTCTCTCCGCAAGTGCAGACAAAAACCATTACCGGTGATGGAAAGATGGAGATTGAATATTTGTATGCCAGGGAACAGCACAAACTAACTTTGGTTGATGCCGAATATATTGATAGTAGTTTTGAAAGCAAGGATTATTACTATGGAACAATAATTACTCTGAAAGCTAAAGAGCGAGAGGGTTTTGTGTTCAAAAAGTGGAGTAATGACAATACGTCAGATGAAATTAGCTTCGAAATGGAGGGCGACATCGAGATTGGCCCGATTTACGAAGAAATACTACATACTGCGTTTGAGTTTAATGGTGCGTGTAGATTTAATGGGCCAAATATGAATATTTCGGGTGATGGCTGCGAACAATACTCTAATAATACGTATATCGATACGGGGGTTGGCTTATTTAGTGAAGGCGACTACAGAAAAGATTTCTTAATCAGTTTTAATATTGATGAACTTGACCCATCTAATCTAGTTTACCGGGCGACTCTATTTAACGCTACTTTGGAAGACGAAAGTAGGCAATGGCCGGGAATTGTTTTGCGGCGAGATAATAACACTAACAATTTCGTTCTTGGCTCAAATGTAGTGAAAGACGGCGTGAAGTTATCGAATAAAAAGATTTATATTCCAATGGCCGGCGTGACGCAGATAGCTTTGATACGGAAAAATATGAACTTTTGCTATCAAATTAATAATGGCGCACCTATATTCGTGAATAACTTTAATGACCACAATGAGTTCTTTGAGCTGACATCTTGGGTTGGAGCATCAGTGGAAGATGGCGTACCGATTAGACATTTTACGGGCGTGCTATCTGATATAAAAATTCAAATAGGTGCCGACGTAGACGATACTTTGACTTGTGAAGAAAACTAATAAATCAACATAGAATCGCCGTAGCTCAGTAGCTTGTAGCCCGTTTGCGTGGCGTGTTCGTAAGCCGGTTTTAAATGATTCCATCCGGCGAATGCGGCAGTCAGCATGAGGACTGTAGATTTTGGCGCATGGAAATTTGTGACGAGAGCGTCGATAGTCTGGAATTTAAAGCCTGGATAAATAAAAATATTATCTTCGCCTTCAGTTTTGCCGGTTTTTGCCCAAAATTCAAGAGTACGGGTAACGGTGGTGCCGACCGCGACAACGCGATGTCCAGCGGCCTTAGTGGACTCAATGGCCTTTATGGTTTCTGTTGGGATATGGAACCATTCGGAATGCATATGATGCTCTTCGACGTTGTCGGTGCGAATTGGAAGGAAAGTACCGAGGCCGACATGAAGAGTAAGATATTGAATTTGAACGCCTTTTTCTCGGAGTTTTTGCATAAGAGATTTGGTCATATTGAGACTGGCGGTAGGAGCGGCGGCGGAGCCAAGCTGTTTTGCCCAAACGGTTTGGTAACGTTTAATATCGTCCGCATCGGCATCGCGATGAAGATATGGTGGAAGTGGAACATTGCCATAGTCGGCGACGATTTTAGTGATGTCGCGGCTGGAAGTAATAGTAGCGGTGCCGTTGCCGAGAATTTCTTTAATAGTGATAGTGTCAGTGGTTCTGGAATCGTCGTTGATATTTTTGACGGTAAGTATATCACCAGAGTGAAGTTTGCCGCGGTACATAACATGGTCGATTTCGCTATCATGTTTCTCTAGGACGACTAATTCTCGAGGCCGACCGTCTGGTAACTCAGTAAAAACACGTGAGCGCATAACACGAGTATCGTTTAAAATAATTAAGTCTCCAGGTTCGAGAAAATCGGCTAGATCAGCGTAATGGGAGTCAGTTATTTGGCCAGATTTGCGATTTAAAACGAGCAAGCGAGTAGTACCGCGTACTTTTGGCGGACGTTTGGCGATACATTTTTCGGGTAAATTGTAATTATAATCGGAAACTAGCATGTTTATTTATTATATAATTTTTTCCGATTTTTTGCAAAAGTTAGTTGTTGGTATAGATGTGATTTTGATCGAGAATAGTGCGAACACTTTTTACGATACGAATAAATAGATCGGCATCTGGATGCGGAATATCACCATATTGGCCAATATTAAAAGCCACAACTCGGGTGGACTTGATGCCGTCGGAGAAGAAGAAATCAAATTGATTCCCATCTGCAATGTCATTTGCTTCGAGCTGGCGAATATCGAAAATACGAGGATTGCGAGAATACAGTTCGATAATCTGATTAATGTCAGATTCTTGGAGAGTGGAAGTAATCTTTTTTCCGTCGCGGATTATAGTAACATTATTGGCTGGAGTGTTTTCGATAGTAATTCGTAGGATAACATTATCGAATTCAGTTAAAGATGGTCCATGAAAAGCAGGGGAAATTTCATAGTTAAAAATAATCATATTTTTATTATATATCTTTTCAGTTTTTAAAGCTTTTTTAAGGTTGAGTAAATACACTGGTAATATATAGATAGGAGAATTATTATGAGAATTCTATACGTTGAAGATGAGAAATTCTTGGCTGAGGCTGTGAAACATAATTTAGAGAAGTCTGGCTTTGATGTTGATTTAGCCTTTGATGGTGAAGACGGTCTGAATGCCGCTCTTGATAATATATACGACTGCGTTGTTCTTGATGTGATGCTTCCGAAATTATCGGGAATTGATATTTTGAGTAGAATGCGCGAGCGTAAGAAATCGACCCCAGTTATTATGTTGTCGGCGCTTTCTGAAGTTGAAGATAAAGTGCGTGGTTTAGACGCTGGTGCGGATGATTACCTAGCAAAACCATTTAAAACAGCGGAGTTAGTGGCGCGAATCAATGCACTATCGCGTCGTCCGGCGGAAATGCAAGAGCGTAAGATTAGTTATCTCGATTTAACCTACGATTTAGATGAGAAGCAATTGAATGGCGTTAGTTTAACGACAAAAGAAGCGGATATTGTGCACGAATTAATGAAAACGCCAGAAAAAATAGTAAAGAAAGAATACTTGCTGAATAAAGTTTGGGGCGGCGATGCTTATGGGGAAGATAATTACATTGAAGTGTACATGTCGCGTCTTCGCAAAGTTTTAAAGAAATTGAAATCGCGTGCGAAGATAATGACCGTGCGCGGATTGGGCTATAAATTAGTAGAGGAATAATAATGTTTTCGAAGCTGCGCAATAAATTTATCCTGACGAATATGATAATTTCGACAGTGATTATTGTATTCGCTTTTTCGTTAATATATGGGGTAACTGCTTATTCGCAGTCTATGCGCCGTCCGCTGGATGTTCCGAATGAATTTAGTACATTGGACATGCGTCAAGTTTTTGAACGTGAAATGCAAGAAGTGCGCAGTGAACATTTGGCTAGATTGGCTGTAGTGTTGTTTATGGTGGGCGCAATGACAGAAATTTTGGTTTTCTTTGCAAGCTATTATTATGCCGAAAGATCAATTCGTCCAGTGAAAGAAGCATACGATAAGCAGAGAGAGTTTATTGCGAACGCGTCGCATGAATTAAAAACACCAATTGCGGCGGCACGAGCGAACTTCGAGGCGCTCGGTACGGACGAACAGCCGTGGACGGATAATGTTGATATGGAATTAGAACGGGCGAGTAAGTTAGTGAATGACTTATTAATGTTGGCGCGGACTGATGGTAGAAGTGTTGCGGCAACAAAAAGAGAAGTCGATTTGGTGAAAATCGTACAAAAGCGCACGCAGCTAATTGAGGCTCGTTTGGGCGGTAAGGAGCTCGTATTGGATATTCCGGAAAAAATGAAAACAACAATTGCCGACGCGGACTTTACGCAGCTGCTGGATATTTTGTTGGATAATGCGGTGAAATACTCTAAGTCGAAGATTGTTGTAAAAATGACAACAAAATCTATTTATGTTGAAAATGACGGGAAAACAATTGCATCAGATAAAATATCGCATGTGTTTGATAGGTTTTATCAAACCGATAAGACTGCGGAAGGATCTGGCCTCGGTTTAGCTATAGCAAAGGCTTTAGCGGAGCAGAATCATTGGAAGATTGAAGCAAGCTCGATAAATAAATTGACTCGTTTTACTTTAAGCTTCTAAATATTTTATAATTAAGCTAAAGCTTAATTAGGCAAAATATGAAAGACGATGATTTGATAAAACCGGTTGCAGAACCGATGAGTGATGAGCAGATTACTCAGATTCAGAATACTCCACTAGAAGAGAAAAAATCGCATACGGGTTTGATAATTGGTTTAGTAGTTGGCTTCTTGGTGGTTGGCGCTTGTTTATTGGGCGTTGGTTTGGTTATCACAGGGATTCATCGTTTTGGCGAAAAAATAGAATCAATTGCCGAAGAAGATGATTGGGAACCAATAGATATCAATTTTGGCGTCGATGATGATGGCACAAATTATTATTCCAATGAATATATAGGGAATGATGAATTTGGATATTTAAAAGCAGATGGAGTTTGGCTGGATTTTGTAGATATCGATAGTAACGATACTTTGCAGTATAGTAGTGGGCTTTATATTGTTACGCTTTATGCGGCTTCGACGGATAAGATTAGTGCGACGGACTATGCTTCGAGAATATATGACAGCATGAAGGAAGATGATATCGAAAGCCTCATGAAAACAAATGCTACGATTGCAGATAAATATTCGGCTAATGTGATATCTGGGTATTATTACGACGACAACACTTGGATTTTTATTTGGATTTTTGAGGCCGAAGATGGAAAAACGCATTATGTATCAATTGAGGGGCCGAGCCGAAATAGTGACAAGTTTGATATGATTGATACCTTTACGTTGGGTATTAATACTTCTAGTACAAGTAAGAGTGGCTCTATCTGATATAATATTGGCATGAGTTTACAGATTGGAATTGTGGGGTTGGCTAATGTTGGCAAAAGTACGCTTTTTAATGCCTTAACGAACGCGGGGGCTTTGGCGGCAAATTACCCTTTTGCAACAATTGAGCCAAATACTGGTATTGTCGGTGTTCCGGATGCGCGTTTGGATGTTCTTGCAAAAATGTATGAGTCTGACAAAGTGGTGCCAGCGACGGTAGAGTTTGTAGATATTGCAGGTTTAATTGCTGGCGCGTCAAAAGGTGAAGGGCTTGGCAATAAGTTTTTGGCGAACATTCGAGAGTGCAAAGTAATATGTCATGTCGTTCGTGCTTTCAAAGATACGAATGTCACGCATGTAGCTGGAGGTCCTGATCCAAAACGTGATATAGAGACGGTAGAGACGGAACTTGCGCTGGCGGATATTGAGACATTAGAGAAAAGTTTGCCGAAGATACAGAAAGAGGCGCGTGGTGGCGATAAAGATGCGGCAAAGCGCGCAGAGCAGGCAACGAGTGCTCTTGAAGATTTGAAGAGCGGAAAGCTGCACATTGATGCAGTTGACGGACTGGATTTATTATCTGCTAAGCCGGTTTTTTATATGTTCAATATGGATGAAGACGAAGTTGTTGACGAAAATAAGAAGAAAGAGCTTGCCGAATTAGTGGCGCCACAAGAATGTGTTTTCGTGAATGCAAAACTAGAATCCGAAATGGCTGATATGTCGGCAGAAGAGAAGAAAGAATTCTTGGATAGTTACGGCATTAAAGAGGATGGCCTGAGTCAATTGGTGCATGTGGCATATAAGACTTTGGGGTTACAGAGTTATCTGACGGCGGGAAAGAAGGAAACGCGCGCCTGGACGATAAAAAAAGGTGCTACTGCGCCGGAGGCGGCCGGAGTTATTCATTCTGATTTTCAGAGGGGTTTTATTGCGGCTACGATTTGTTCATACGATGATCTCGTAAGGCTTGGCTCGGAAAAAGCTGTGCGCGAAGCAGGGCTGATGCGAACAGAGGGCAAAGATTATGTCATGCAAGATGGTGATGTAGTCGAATTTAAGTTCAATGTTTAGGTGTTGTTTTTGCTAAAAATATTTGCGTTTTAGAAGTTGCTTATGCTAAACTAGTTGTATGAGTCTAGGTTATGGTGTGGGCGACTTCTTCGCATTAGATATCGGAACAGACGCACTCAGGATGGTTCAGCTATCTGGAAATATTCAGCATGGCTGGGTTTTGGAGCGTTTTGCTTATGTTCCAGTGAGTCGTCAGATATTGCAAGATAGCAGTGACGCTGGTCGTCGCCGTCTTGGCGAAACGATTAAGAGTGCTGCTGATCAAGCTGGTATTAAAACAAAGAATATTGCGATGGGTATGCCATCGAATAAAACATTTACGACGATTATTGAGATTCCTACTCAAGATAGGAAATCAATGGAAAAGATTATTAAATACCACGCCGACCAATACATCCCGATGCCGATAGATGACGCAAAGGTTGATTATGTGATTTTGGGACCTAGCCCGAATGATCCAAAGATTACCGAGGTATTGTTGTCTTGTACGGCAATTCAGTACGCCGAGGAAAGAATGGAAAGTGTTGAAGCCTTTGGCTTTAATATGGTAGCACAGGAACCAGACTCGTTGGCCATGTCGCGCTCATTAACCCCTCCGGGGCTAGGAGATGCACGCCTGATCATCGATTATGGTGAAGACTCTACTGATTTATCAGTTGTGTATGGTGCTCCGCGCCTAGTGCGTATGCTTCCGGGCGGTCTTTCGGTGCTTGTGCGTACAGTCGCGAACTCTTTGAATGTAAAAGAGAGTCAAGCGCGTCAGTTTATTTTGAAATTTGGTCTTGCTCAGGATAAGTTGGATGGTCAAGTCTTTAAAGCACTCGATCAGACACTTGAAAACTTTGCCTCAGAACTAACGAAGTCAATTCGCTTCTTCCAGACGAAATATCCAACAGTAAAGGTCGGCGGTATTGTGCTCTCTGGCTTTGCTGGGATTATCCCATTCTTGGCAGAATATCTCGAAGCTAAAACAGGCGTTCAGACAATTCAGGGTAACCCATGGCAGATGGTCAGGGTTACGCAGCAACAGCAACAAGCTCTATCTCAGGTAGCAGCGGAATTTTCGGTGGCGATTGGCTTAGCGGAA
>JAEEGL010955493.1_pt1 | contig 13431 bp, 16 predicted proteins | sample 9134231 | NCBI WGS metagenome assembly JAEEGL01 (sample SAMN16246548, study PRJNA631951) | gut metagenome | biome: gut microbiome; feature: rumen; material: fiber-attached | host: Bos | place: Iran: Karaj | collected 2018-10 | reverse complement strand
GCAGGTCGTCAAAATCCTCAAATGCCGGCAGATCCGGATAATCTTTCTTAATCTGCTCGGTTGAACGGAACAGGAAGCCTGCTTTTGAAGCAAGAATCATGTCCAGATCATTGTAGCTGTCTCCGCTTGCAATCGTATCGAATCCGATGGACTGCAGAGCCTTAACCGTAGAAAGTTTGGATTTTTCAACTCTCATTCGGAAGCCTTTGATCTCACCGTTTTCGGCGACTTCCAGCGTATTGCAGAAGAGTGTCGGATAACCGAGCTTTTTCATCAAAGGCATTGCAAACTGATCAAAGGTATCACTTAAGACAATTACCTGTGTTTCTGAACGAAGTGTATCCAGAAATTCCTTTGCGCCGGGCAGGGGATCGATCTTTGCGATCGTTTCCTGGATTTCCTTCAGGCCAAGACCATGTTCCTTCAGGATTCCGATCCGCCAGTACATCAGCTTGTTATAATCCGGTTCATCTCTTGTGGTGCGGCGAAGTTCAGGAATGCCGCTGGCTTCCGAGAAAGCTATCCAGATTTCCGGTACAAGTACGCCCTCCATATCAAGACAGACAATATTCATATTCGACCCCCGTTTCTTTCGATGTGATAAGCGTATCATGTTTTTCTGCCATTTGATGGTAAATTCCATGGAAATCAGTACGTACAAAGTAGGAATCGGGATGGAATTCAACAGCAGAATCGGTTTCTGAACGGGAATAACAGAAACAGAATAATATGAGTATAATGGAGACGTGTTTTCAACTATGAAACTGATTGCAGACATGCATATGCATACGATTGCCAGCGGTCATGCCTACGGAACCATACGGGAGATGGCAATGGCCGCATCTGAAAAGAATCTGCAGATGATCGGCATAACCGAACATGCACCGGGAATTCCCGGTACCGTAGATCCGTTTTATTATGGCAATCTGAAGGTAGTGCCGAGAAATCTGTATGGGGTCGAAATACTTCATGGCTGTGAGATCAATGTGATGAACGACGGTACACTGTCACTTGAGGAACGGTTTATTCAGAAGCTGGATTATGCGATTGCGGGTATTCACGGATTGTGTTATCAGGATGCCGGAAAAGAAAAGAATACGGATAATCTGATTTCCTGTATACGTCACGAAAAAGTAAAGTTTGTTTCTCATCCGGATGATGATCATACACCGCTGGATTACGAAAGGCTGGTAACGGCCGCCAAGGAAACCTCTACTGCCTTGGAAGTCAATAACAGTTCGCTGGTGAAGAAGGACAGGCGTATTAACTGTTATGAAAACTATCGGGTGATGCTGGATCTGTGTGTAAAGATGGGTGTTCCGATTATTGTAAACTCGGATGCGCATGATCCGAGCTGGGTCGGACGGTTCGATCTTGCGGAAGAACTGCTGGACAGCATGGGCTTTCCGGAAGAACTGGTCCTGAATACGGATAAGGAAAAACTCACGTCATTTCTGCTCGGGCAGAAAACAGCAGACAATTAAAGGACAAACTTATGAAATACAAAGCAAATGTAATGACAGAGACACAGCTGGAGCGGTCTCTGGCACGAATCGCACATGAGATTATTGAGAAGAATAATGGCGCAGAAGGAATCTGCCTTCTTGGTATCAAGCGGCGCGGGATTCCGATGGCCCAGATGATCCATGACAATATTCTGAAGTTTGAGGGAGTCGATGTTCCGGTTGGACATGTGGATATCTCACTTTACCGGGATGATCTGACTGAAATCAGCGAAACACCGGAAACGACCGGCTGCAGTATACCGGTGACGCTTTCGGATTATACGGTTGTTCTGATTGATGATGTACTGTTTACCGGACGTACCGTACGGGCAGCAATTGAGGCAGTATTTTCCTTCGGAAGACCGAAAGCGATTCAGCTGGCAGTCCTGATTGACAGAGGCCATCGGGAACTGCCGATCCGGCCGGATTATGTCGGTAAGAATATTCCGACCTCGAGAAATGAACTGGTAGCTGTCAAAATCGGATCGATCGACGGAGAGACCGGCGCAGATCTGTACGAACTTTGATTCTCAAACCGCACAAAGCTGCGGTTTTTCTTTGACTAAAAAAAGGAAGAGTTTCTCTTCCTCAGTCATTCAGTCATCAAACAGCGGTGTGGAGAAATAACGTTCTGCCGTATCCGGCAGTACCGTGACCACCGTTTTCCCCGGACCCAGCTTTTTCGCAAGGCGAAGCGCTGCCGCAACATTGGTGCCGCTTGAGATTCCGCACAGAAGACCTTCTTCTTTCGCAAGTCTGCGTGAGGATTCCAGTGCATCTTCATCGGAAACGATGCAGATGTCACTATAGATATCCCGGTTCAGAATATCGGGAATAATACCGTCTCCAATACCCATCTGAAGATGCGTACCGATATTGCCTCCGGCAAGGATTGCCGCATTTTCCGGTTCGACTGCCCAGATTTCAATATTCGGATTGGCTTCCTTCAGAACTTCTCCGATTCCGGTAATCGTACCGCCGGTACCGATTCCGCTGCAGAAGCCGTCAATCGGACCATTTACCTGTTCCAGTATTTCTTTTGCGGTGTATTTGGTGTGTGCGTATTTGTTGTCCGGATTGGTGAACTGCTGTGGTACAAATACCTTTGGATTCTCTTTCTGCATGCGCAGAGCTGTCTGCAGACATTCGTCCATACACTTGCCGATATCTCCGTCATCATGAATCAGGATGACTTCGGCGCCATAATGGCAGACCAGTTTCCGACGCTCCACACTGACCGAATCGGGCATGATAATGATTGTATGATAGCCGCGAACAGCACCGACCAATGCCAGTCCGATTCCCTGATTTCCGCTGGTGGGTTCCACGATTACGGTATCCGGGTGGATTAGTCCGGATTTTTCAGCTTCTGCGATCATGTTGTATGCAGTACGGGTTTTGATAGATCCTCCGACATTCAGCGCTTCCATTTTCACAAACACTTCTGCACTGTCTGCTTCCGGCATATGATTCAGCCGGATCATAGGCGTATTCCCAATCGCTTCCAAGATGTTGTTGTAAACCATTCTGATAATTCCTCTTTAATTCCTGCAATGGAAATCATACCACTTTCAATGTAGTTTTCGTCAGTCAGATGAGTTCGATGCGGCTGCAATTACTTGTTTCGTTTTTAAGGACATATCGCAAAGCATTTGTCTGTTCCCGACAAAAAGAGTATAAAAATCAGACTGGTATGGAAAAACGGCTTTACAGTCGTACATAAATATGAGGTGAAGGAAGATGAACAAAATCAATGATGAAGAAATGACCAAGGTATCTGGCGGCCTGCGGAATGTGGATAAACTGGAGGAGTTTATCCGTACCAGCAAGGAGAAGGGGATGAGCCTGGGCGAGGTTCAGCGGATTGCACTGTGCCTGCCCGCATGTGCAGATTACCTGTATCCGTTTTATGATGAAACCGGAAAGATGGCTGGTCTGGAAGGAGCGGATGTTCTCTACGAGTATACGATAGAGTACTATAATTCTCTGCCGGAGCCAGTCAAAGAAGCAGAATAATCGGACGAGTTTACACTATCTGCATTCTTTTTGCTCAAGTGATTTCCAAACAGGAATACGTAACAAAAGAAAAGGCTGAGGGAGCAAAAAAACCTCAGCCATTATTTTATGTGCATATGATTTTTCAAATCCGAAATGAATGATGTGCACCAGGAATCCAGAAAGAAGTTCGGCAGCAAAACCGCAGATGTTTAACTATGAATGGTTTGTTTTCGTTTTCTGTTTCTGAAGATACATCTCTCTGTCGGCCCGGCGGAAAGTACCGCTTGGGGTTTCGTCCTTGTCGGAATCAAATACCGCATAACCAATGGCCGCAGTGACTTTTTCCCATGGGGCAAGGCCGTCATTCTGTTCCGGATCCAGCAGAGAATCGTTGAAACGATTCATCAGTTTTTCGACGTTGTTCAGATCCTGTCCTTTCAGGATTACGGTGAATTCATCACCGCCGATTCGATAGACAGGTGAATGTGCGAATACCGAGCAGACAATGCTGGATAGTTTCTTTATGGCCAAGTCGCCTTTCTCATGACCGTAGGTATCGTTGATATGTTTCAGATTGTTCAGATCGATGACCGCAAGTCCGAAATCAGAGGCGTCGTCAGAGCCATCATTCAAAGACTGCTCCAGTACCTGCATGTCATTATCGTAGGCACGCTTGTTGCGGACTCCTGTCAGAGCGTCTCTCATGGCAATCTCACTCATCTTGCTGACTTCCATACGCGATGCGTCAAGCTCGCTGGTTGTCTTAAGAAGATTTGCAACTTTGTCGTTCAGGTCGTGCTCCATCTTCTTCATCGATTCGGACAGATCTTCGATCTCATCATTTGTATGTATATCGAGTTCCTTGAAGTGGCTGTGATTTGCCAGGTCTTCGTCATTTTGATAATCCCTGGCAGCCTGTGAAAGCTGATTGACCGGCTGAATTACCGTACGGTTTACCAGCATAATCGAAATAACAATAACCAGTGCGATAACCAGGGCCTGCAGTCCCAGAAGAATCGTAAGCATACTGTTGCGTGCAGAAGCAATATATTCCATGGAAACATCTGCCATTGCGTATCCAACCACTTTTCCCGCGTTATTGTAGATTGGCGTTCCGGATGTAGTCAGATAACCGTATTCTTCTGTATTCGTTGTATATGTCGGGAATCCAATCGTCGGATCTTCCAGGAGTCTCTGGTTCTCTTCGTAGAGGGGATCAAAACAGCCGATTGGGCATGGATCCTCCTCAGCTGCGTCAACCAGATAGACAAATTTTGCCGATTTATTCTCTACAAATACAACATAGATGCAGTCGACATCGTTCACATCCTGGATTTTCTTGATCTGGTTATAGATCGTCTTATATTCTTTCGTATCGACGAGCGATTCAAAATTGGACAGATAATCATAGAAGCCGTCTGAGCCCCATTCATCGCTCGAGACACGTTTGTCCTCGGCAATCGAATCATATATTTTTTCTGTTGCATCCCGCAGTTTTTCAACAGCGTCAGCATCCACGACAGTAGCTGCTGTACGGGACAGATTCGTGGCTTCTCTTTCAAAATTGTTTCGAATGATATTCGAAACGAATCGTACGCTGACGGTAATCAAGATTGCGCTCAGAACCAGGGTGATCGCAATGATTATCAGAACTACCTTGTGCTTAAGTGAAAACTTCATTAATAAAAAAACCTCTTTTTCATTATAACTATAGTAAATACTACCACATACACGAATGATAAGCCCGGATCCAATCTGTTAAGAAGAATCCAATTGTAAGACAGTGTTTCTGAAAGAATCGCATTCACCGCAATCAGCACATCTGTCCTGATCAATACGGATTTTGTTGTTCACAAGCTGGATTGCACCTGTCGGGCAGGAATTTACACATATTCCGCAGGCGATGCAATTATTGGAATTATAGATAACAGGCATTTTTCAGAGTTCTCCTTTCCTGGTTCCGCTCGCTTTTCAGGCAAACGAACTTCTTGTGAGTTCATATAAAACAATTTTTTGTTGTTATGATACATTCTGTGACGTTCACAAAAACCTCATGGGAAATGACGATCAGGGAAGGTTTGGAGGGATCTTCTTACAGTTCTTCGCGATAAAGCGGCCTGAAAAACAAAAAACCGCATTTTATGCGGTTCTCATTCTCAACGGGCGGCTGAAGGGACTCGAACCCTCGAATGCTGGAGCCACAATCCAGTGTGTTGACCAACTTCACCACAGCCGCCGTGAAGCATTCTCGATTATAAAACAAACGATATCGTATCGCAAGCATTTGAACGAAAAGTTTGGTAGAGTCTAAACGGAGGGTAAAATGACAATCGATGAAGCGCTGGAACGACTGTCCCGTTCGAAATTCCGCACGTCCTTTCATTTGAAAGAAAGGGATATTAAATACATAGATGAAAAAGGTATGGATACGATCCGCCGGCATTGTGAGGATTTTGTGCGGGAACGGCTTGCGCCTGCCGAACCGGAAAAAGACGGAAAGCAGACACCGATGAAAGGACACCCGGTATTTCTGGCCCAGCATGCCTGTGCGTGCTGCTGCAGAGGATGTCTTAATAAATGGTACCGGGTCCCGAAACAGAAAGAACTGACCCCTTTGCAGCAGGAGAAAATCGTTAATCTTCTGATGGAGTGGATTAACAGAGAATATTTAAAATACTTAAAATAATCGAAATGAATATATACGAAAGAGATACCGGAAAAAGACGTCATTAACGTCTTTTTAATTTCTTCGGCAAATCGTTAATCCAAATTTAACAGTGTGAAGACTATAAAGGAATCAGGAAGGGATGAATATGAAATCAGTTCCGTTTACACCCGTTCAGTTTATAAGAAAGCATTTCAATTCATTTGGGACGATTCTGATTGAATTCATGTGTCTGATTCTTATTGGATCTGCTTTGCTGAGTCTTCCGTTTGCGTCGGCAGACCATCAGCCTGTACCATTTATCAATGCGCTGTTTACTTCGACATCCGCAGTCTGTGTGACGGGTCTTGTTGTTTATGATACGGCAACACAGTGGTCGATGTTTGGAAGAACGATCATTCTGATTCTGATCCAGATCGGAGGGATTGGAGTGGTATCGATGTCGGTGCTGTTGATGATTGCGACCGGAAAACGGATCGGGATATTTCAGAGACTGACAATGCAGGATGCGATATCCGCGCCTCAGATCGGCGGAATCGTTCGTTTCACCAGATTTTTTCTAAAGGGAACACTGTTGTTCGAAGGGCTGGGCACGCTTCTGCTGCTTCCCCCGTTCGCCAAAGAATTCGGAATGTGGAAGGGACTTGGATATGCGTTGTTTCACTCAATCTCTGCTTTCTGCAATGCAGGATTTGATCTGATGGGAATGAAGGAACCGTTCAGTTCATTCACACACTATTACGGACATACCTGGATCAGCCTGGTTCTGATCCTGCTGATTATAACCGGAGGTCTTGGTTTCATGACCTGGCAGGATCTTTTGAAAAACCAGTTTCGGAGGAAGGGACTTCGTCTGCAGACAAAGGTGATTCTCTCCATGACCTTTGTCCTGATCCTGCTTCCGTTCCTGTATTTCTTCTTCTATGAATACGCGGGGATGAAGCTGTCGGAACGGATCACGGTATCACTGTTTCAAGCGGTAACTCCACGAACCGCCGGATTCAACACGATGCCATATGACGAAATGTCGGAAGCCGGTTTACTGATCACAATCATTCTCATGATGATCGGCGGTGCACCGGGTTCTACGGCAGGCGGCATGAAACTGACAACGGTATTTGTGCTGCTGGCATCCTCACATGCATATATTCGTCACTACTCCAATGTGAATGCATTTCATCGCCGGATCGAACCGGATATCGTTCACAATGCGTTTACGGTTATGACGGTATATCTGATTCTGCTCCTGCTCGGGACAATCCTGCTGTCCGGGGCAGAACGGATCCCTGTAATTCATGCGATGTTCGAATGTGCTTCGGCGCTTGGTACCGTCGGTCTTACGACAGGCATCACACCGGGACTTAAAACAATATCAAAGATTGTTCTGATCGGATTTATGTTCCTCGGACGAACCGGAGGGCTCACGATTGCCTATGCCATGATAAGCAACTCCATGCGGGTACAGCCCAGAATGCCTTCCGAGCGAATAACCGTCGGGTAAAGGAGACTGTTTCAGATGAAAAATGTATTGATTATCGGTGCCGGAAGATTCGGTCGGTATACTGCCATTAAACTGAATGAACTTGGTCATCAGATCATGGCAATCGACAAGAACGAAGATCGGATCAACCGGATCCTTCCCTATGTGACAGATGCACAGATTGGAGACAGTACGGATGATACATTTCTGAGAACCATTGGTATTCCGGATTACGATCTGTGTATTGTGGCAATTGGAGATGATTTTCTCAGTTCTCTGGAAACGACCTCGCTGCTTGAAGAATTAGGCGCAAAGAAGATCATTGCCAGAGCGACCAGCGGAAATCAGGAGAAATTTCTTATGAAGAACGGTGCCAGTGCAGTGGTATTCCCGGAACGACAGCTTGGCAGCTGGACAGCGATACGTTACGGATCCGATACGATTTCCAACTATATCGATTTATCCGATGGCTATAGTATCTTCGAGGTTGCTGTGCCAAGCCAGTGGGATGGAAAACGTGTTGGGGAACTGGATGTGCGCAAACGGTATCAGATCAATATTCTGGGTGTTCAGAACGGAACCATGAACATGGACATTAATGTCAATACAATTCTTCACGCAGGTCAGAAACTGCTGGTGCTTGGCAAACAGGAAGTACTGCAGAAACTCTTCTGTGTGTAAAAGAGAGGAGGTAACATCGTATGCTGGAAATGATAATTGCTGTAGGCAGTCTGGTGTTTTGTGCAGTAATCGGATACTTCGCCATCGACCGATTGTTTGATGCGATTGATCCCGATATCGTGACGGATCGGAAATATCGGATTGCAGTTGATGATGTTGTGTTCCTGCATCAGGCAAAAAAGTACTTCGACCCAAAGCGCTGTGTTCTTTATACTGGATATGGATCGGAAATTCTGTCTGAGATGCAGCGAAACGGAATGGATCTTGCAGTTCTGGATGGAAATGAAGAAAATCCGAAGGAAAGTGCTGCGATGAATCATATACGGGCTTCCTTTCAGCCGTGTGAACCGGTAGCGAATGATACGGGAATGCATCTGTTCATGTTGTCCGATAAGGCGCGTGACCTGGATATTTACTATCGCGATGACATGAGCCCGGTCATTCAGCAGATGCTGGGGAATCGAATCATTACCAAAATCAATTGACGGAATCTGTTATGGAAGAAACATTGTCGAATATAGAAAAAGAATGTGTTGTATTGCTCTGTCTTTCCCCGTCGCCAAGCAATAAGCGGGTCATTCAGGCGGCCTCCAAGATGGCGGCAGGAAATTCAAAAAGCGCGATTGCAATCTACGTGGGTACTTCAAAGAAAGAAGTATCTGAACAGCCTGTCCTTCAGGAGAATATTGCATTGGCAAAGGAAAAAGGATTTGAGATCTATGTTTTTGAGAGCAATGATATTCTTCTGACGATCGCAGAATATGCCCGTCTTATCCATGCGACAGATCTGTTTCTCGGTTACAGTATTACCAGCGCGTTCTTTCCCGTTCGGAAGCCGGCAGCGGTTCAGCTGTCCGAATATCTTCCGAATGTGGATATCCATATCATCCCTGATACAAGGGCTTCCGAGTATCCGGCTTTGCACGTTCAGGAAAACTCCTTTACCTGGAAAATCCGGGATATCATTCTGGTCATCGTTATCATGACGATCGCAACCATGCTTTCGGCATGGTTTGACCAGTCCCGGTTCAGCAATGCAAATATCATAACGATATATATCTTTGCGGTGCTGGTCACATCCCTTGTGACATCGCATCGCATTTATGGCATTATTGCGGCGGTGCTTTATATTTTGCTGTTCAATTATCTGTTCATTGATCCCCGTTTTACACTGCTTGTCTATAACGCGGATTATATGATGACCTATTTCGTGACGGTTCTGGCAGCGATTCTGACCGGCTCTATCACGATCCGCATGAAGGGCATCGCAAGACAATCCGCAGAAAATGCCTATCAGGCAAAAATACTGCTGGATACCTCCAATCAGCTGGAACAGGCGGATAACCGCAAGGACATTATTCGGATCACCTGTATGCAGCTGGTAGAACTGCTGAACCGAAACATTCTGTTTTATGAAATCGGTTCGTTCAGGAATCCGAAGATTTACTCTCTGAACAATGATACGGTAGACCGTCCTGCTTACGAAAAAGAAATCGATGCGGTTGAATGGTCCGCAGAAAACCGTCACCATTCCGGTGCATTTACATCGCATTTTCCGAACTATTTGTGCCGTTATTACAGCATCGGTTCCGAAACGGATCCGTTTGGTGTGATCGGAATCGACATGAGACATGAGCGGTTCACGGAATTTGAGAACTCGATTCTTATCTCCATTCTGAGTGAATTTACAATGGCACTTGAAAATGAGCAGATCACGACCAGACGAAAGATGGCAGAAATCGAAGCGGAAAATGAACGCCTGCGGGCAGGCCTGCTGCGTTCCATTTCGCATGACCTGCGTACACCGCTGACTTCTATTTACGGTAATGCCTTGAATCTGGAACAGAATGAAAAACAGCTGAGTGAAGAAGACCGGAAAAAGATCTATCACGACATGATGGAAGATTCCATGTGGCTGAATGCACAGATGAACAACATTCTGTATATGACCAAGCTCGAAAATAACGGATGTCTGGATATCACGGTAGAAAATGTTTACGACGTAATCGCAGAAAGCCTGCGTCATATCATGCCGCATCCGGAACATACCATTGTGATTCGGAATGTATCGGAAGATCTGTTTGCGGAAATGGATTCCAATCTGATCACGCAGGTACTGATCAATCTTCTGAACAATGCGGTCAAATATACGCCGCCGGGCTCTCTGGTCACGATCGATGCGGAACGGGAAGGGGATACGGTCACCGTCAGTGTCAGTGATAACGGGGAAGGGATACCGGATGAGGATAAGCGTCGTATCTTTGAACTGTTCTATACCGGGAAGAAAGATTATTCGGACAGCTCACGCAGACTTGGCGTTGGGCTGAATCTATGTGAACTAATACTCAAAGCACACGGTGGTAAGATATACGCAGTGGACAATGTTCCCCACGGGGCAATCTTCCGTTTTACACTGAAGGCAAAGGATGTATTTCCTGTATGAATGATTTCAAGATACTGGTAGTTGAAGATGACAGGCCGGTTTCCAGCCTCATTACGACAACTCTGAAAATACATGATTATTCCAGCATTACGGCTTCTTCCGGTATGGAGGCGGTTTCCTTATGCGCCTCTCATAAGCCGGATCTGATTCTGCTGGATCTCGGGCTTCCGGATATGGATGGAATTGAAGTAATAAAAACGATCCGGGAATGGTCGTCCGTAATTATTATCATTATCAGTGCCCGTTCGGAAGACAGTGATAAGATCAAGGCACTCGACAGCGGGGCGGATGATTATCTGACAAAACCGTTCTCGGTTGATGAACTGCTTGCCCGGATTCGTGCAGCACAGCGGCGTTTGAAATACATTGCAAATCAGGGGGAAGAAAACCCGCTGTTTATCAACGGGCCTTTGACAATCGATTATGCATCAAATCTTGTGACGATATGCGGGCAGGAGATTCATCTGACCAGTCTGGAGTACAAACTGCTCACACTGCTGGCTAAAAATGTCGGCAAAGTGCTGACACACTCCTACATCATTGAACATATCTGGGGGAATGCGGTCGATTCCGATATTGTATCCCTGCGGGTATATATGAATTCCCTGCGGAAAAAGCTCCGTCAGGTCTGCGGTGATGAAGAACTGATCACTACGCATATAGGTATTGGATATCAGATGATCCGGAAATAATAAAACCCGCGATGCGGGTTTTAATTCAGCTGATCAGGAAGTATACAGACATTACTGCGCAGAGGATAAATCCGGCGAAGGATTCAAATCCGCCTTCCTTGCGCATGGCTGCGTAGGCACCCATACCGCATCCGAATACTGCAATAAACAGCAGGAATGCGCCGAGGTACTCCACAATATAGGACCAGACTTCCTTTTCCATAATAATGAAGTCACTGACCGAACTCAGACTGACACGTCCAATGACGGTATATGCCAGCATGCCCAGCGTTACAGCCCCCAGCATGCATGGAATCAGTGCTTCCAGAAGCCCGATCAATAAACTTGTAATACTGAATACACGTTTTTTCATTTTATTCTCTCGCCTTACCAGTATACCCAAAATCGAAATGAATGGGTATAGGAGTGTTGTGATTCTTATTCTTCGATATAAACCCGTTTCATAATGACCGGGGTAACCGGCCTGTCCCCGAATCCGGTCGGGACTGCCGCAATTTCATCCACGGCATCCATGCCTTCTGTGACATGGCCGAATGCGGCATATTCTCCGTCAAGATGCGGCGCATCCGCATGCATGATAAAGAACTGGCTGCTGGCGCTGTCCGGGTTCATGGCTCTGGCCATGGAGATGACACCGCGCTTGTGAGCGATCGGATTTTTGACACCGTTGGATGCGAATTCTCCCTTGATGTTTTTGCCGCTTCCGCCGGTTCCGTTTCCTTTGGGATCACCGCCCTGAATCATAAATCCGGGAATGATGCGGTGAAATGTAAGACCGTCATAGAATCCGCTTCGAACAAGATTCTTGAAATTTTCAGTAGTAATCGGCGCTGCGCTCTCATCAAGCTCGATTTTGATGATTCTGCCGTTATCCATTTCTATTACAACCATTGTATTGATTTCTCCTTCTTTTATTAGCCGTGCATCTCATGTGAGCCCGGGGATGCGGGCCCGGTCAGGATATCCGAAAGATCTTCTTCCTGCGGTACAGCAGTTTGTTCCTTTTTCGCTTCTGCGACCGCATTGACGGCCTGCGCAAAATCCATGACCGATTCCTGCTGTGGTGCCGGTTGATTCTGCTGCTCCTGCTGTGCCCGCTGCGCTTTTCGCTGTCTTGCGCGTTCACGGATTGTGGCACGCGCCCGTTCCTTTTCCTGTTCCTGACGGTTCAGCTCCTGCCAGTTGCGGTTGATGAAACGGGCATTCTCATTATCGGATCTCAGACTGTTTTCTACCTTTTCACGATGCTTCAGAGAACGGATGTAGTCGATCGTCAGATAGATATCAATTGCCAGAAATGCCAGCATGAGGGCACCGATAATAAACAGATCTTCTTCAAAAATCAACATGAATGCGATGAGTGCCATGAAGATGTCACCACCGATCATGATTCCGGATAAAATGCGTTTGCTTTTCAGATTCATAACTTAGGTTTCCTTCGATGAGTATCTTATCACAAACTGTCAGTCCATAGAATTGAGGTGAATGGACGATACATCAGGCAGCTGTTTCAGCGTGGCAAGCAGGTCTTCCACCGTACTGGTCATCGCTGTGGTATTGATGGTCAGAACGACTGCAGCTTTACCTGCAACCGGCACCGACTGCGATATGGTGATAATACTGGCGTTGGCGGTGGAAAGACAGTGGATCACACTGCTGAGACTTCCCGGCCGATCCTTTAAATTAACGGAAATACTCGCTTTCCGGTCATCGCCGCCTTCCTGCATGCGGAATACATAATTTTTATATTTATAGAATGTATTCCGGGAGATTCCGACGCTTTTAACGGCTTCCGTAACAGTTGCGGCTTCATGTGATGCCAGCAGCTCCCGTGCTTCAATAACCTTTTCCAGATAATCCGGAAGGATCTTTTTATGTACAATCAGATAATTGCCTGCCATAGGTCATCGTTCTCCTGGTATTCCGGCCCGCTGCTGACAGGCAGTTCCTGTACGTTCCAGTGTTCG
>JAEEGL010899454.1_pt1 | contig 13431 bp, 11 predicted proteins | sample 9134231 | NCBI WGS metagenome assembly JAEEGL01 (sample SAMN16246548, study PRJNA631951) | gut metagenome | biome: gut microbiome; feature: rumen; material: fiber-attached | host: Bos | place: Iran: Karaj | collected 2018-10 | reverse complement strand
TAGTATTCCACATGCTGGGCGAAAGCGATAAAGGAAATAAGACTTGCAAAAGTTAATAATAAGACTTTTCTCATATAGTTAAATCTTTATCTGGTTATCAACAAATTGTTTTATGTGAGACAATTACTCTACACAGCCTGGATTTTTTCTCAATTCCGTCGCCATCATTTCTGAGACACAAGGAGTTTGTCGGTCAATACTATGCCGTCTTGTGTTGTCGCCCTGAGGGTATAGAGACCTGGGGCGAGGAGAGAGAGGTCGAGGGAGGCAGAAGGCGAGAGAGGCTCGAAGTGCAAAACGTGGCGGCCGGAGATGTCGTAGAGGTCAACAGAGGAGAGAGACTCGCGGGCAGAGATCTCGACCATGCCGCTTGTAGGGTTGGGGCGGAGAGTCAGCGAGTGGGAAGAGGAGGGCGCGGAGACGGAGAGAGGCACGGTGTCGTTGATGAAGATGGCGGTGAAGAGGCTGTCGGCGTAGACCTCCACAAAGCGAGGGTTGCTGATGTCGCCGTCGAGCCACTTTCTGAAATGGCAGACCTCGCTGGCGGGGACGGCGTTGAGCATGGCACGCTCGCCCTCAAGGTAGACACCAGCTCCGGTGACATGGCCCCAGTCGTCGTTGTTGCTGGCGACAGAGATGGTGTATCTGCCTTTTGTCGCCACATTGTACTCACGCCACTGGGAGAAAGCCTGGCTGTGGGGGCACCAGTTGCGCACACGCACGTCGTAGCTGGTGGCAGGCTGCAGGTGCTGGAGGAATATGAACCCACCCAAGTAGCCGGGGTTGACGTGGGGCAGCAGGGTGCCCTCGCCCTCGGCGAAACCCTCCGGACCCCACTCCACCTCGCACCACGCCGCCGAGTCGGGCAAGGACCAGGCCAGCTGGATGGTGGTGTCGGTAGCCACGAAGAGGGAGACCTCGCCGGCTGGCTCGCATCGCGGGGCAGTGCGGAAGGAGGTCACGGACTGTTCGGAGTAGGCGCTGTCGTCGCTGCACCAGTTGCTGACCCTGACCTCATAGTCGGTGTTCTCGGAGAGGCCGTGGAGGGTGATTTTGTTGCCGGTGACGCCGTAGATGACAGTGCCGCTGTCTGGGGCGAAACCTGCGGGGCCGTACTCGACGCGGCTCTCAGGCAGCCAGAAGCGCGACATCCACTCCACGACTGCGGAGTCGTAGCCGATGACGCTGGCCCTAAGGACGCCTGGCTTGTAGCAGCCTGAAGGAGGCTGCAGTATAGGGAAAACACCGTTCCATACCCCTCCTGCTTGTGTTTGTCTAAATATAGAATCAAAAGCAGAGCAATCCCTAATAAAAATAGAAAAAGGAAAGTTACATCCGGAACATCTAAGGTTCAGTATTTGTGGGAAAGTTAATATAGTGTCATTATACTCAAAAATGGTGTTAACAGGAAAAAGGTCGGAGGCGACGAAAAAGGAGTCGTTGACGATATACGGCTGTTCAAAATAGACCTCAAGTGTAGGGAATGTTATATATGGCGCATGGCCAAATAGAGGATGAAGCGAGTCGTCAAGCCACATATTCGGGAACACAAGCTTGCTGTCGGTAATCATGTTCCACTCCGGTATGGCGGAGACTGAGTCTATAAGACAAGACTGATTAGAGCCTTGGCCTGTTGGTCTCAGCAGCCACATTTTAAAACGGTCAACCTCCGAGCGATGCTGAAGCGTGTCAATGAGTTTTTTCCATGTGCTGTCGATTATAGCGTTTGTCTCGGAGGATACGCTGTCAAAAGACAAAGGGTAATATGGCTCAGCAAAAATTTCCAAATAATAATGCGAGTACCGTAAGTCATAATCCACATCATATTGTCCTATAAGTTGTAGTATGTTGCAAAGTACAACGATACCATATATGGCCCTGCCATCCATATTGGAGACATGACATTCGTGAGCTGCTCTGGTACAATTATGATAAAGTTCGTTTTCGTTATGGATAGGCCACATGGAAATCAATGTCCACGATAAAGGATATAAAATATTACTAGAATCTCTTCCATTCATTTCAGGTTTTATGTAAGGTTCCAGATAATACCGCTGCGAGTTGGGGTAGTATTCCACATGCTGGGCAAAAGCGATAAAGGAAATAAGACTTGCAAAAGTAAATAATAAGACTTTTCTCATATTATTAATAGTTTTTCTGTATGATCAACAAATGGTTTTAAAGACTCACTGGTCACAGGTCACTCGTCACAATTCAAAATTCAAAATTATATCTCTATGTTGCCTTCGAAGTTGAAGGAGACGGGGCCGATAAGGAAGACGTTTTTATATTCGGAGCCGGTTGACTCGAATTCGACATTGAAGTCACCTCCACGAGTGACTAAGCTGTGTTTGCCGCTTACTATGGCGCATGCCGTCACTCCTGTGCCGCAGGCCCAGGTCTCCGCTTCGACGCCACGCTCGTAGGTTCTAACTTTCAACCTGCCGTCGGGCATATCCTCAATGAAATCTATGTTGGCGCCTTCAGGGAAAAGGTCGGTGCGGTAGCGCAGCCTTCTCCCCTCACCCTCGACATCGAAATTGTCGATATCCACAACCCTTTGCACGTAGTGGGGTGAGCCGGTGTCAAGAAACCAGCCTTCATGGCATTCGCGTACGGTTTCAGCGGCGATATCGCGCATGCCCAGTCGAACCACCCCTCTGTCGTTGTTCCATGACAAAACCTCGGCTTTGTGAGGACCGTCGAAACCCACGAAGTTGTAATGGATACCGTCGCCGAGACCAAGTTGTTTGGCGAAAGCCACTATGCAGCGGCCGCCATTGCCACACATAGAGCCCAGTTTGCCATCGCTGTTGTAGTATCTCATTTCGAATAGAAATGGATGCTGGCTAGGGCCGAGAGTCATCATGCCGTCGGCGCCAATGCCGAAGCGGCGGTGACAGATATGCTCGATTTGCCTAGTGCTGAGCTGGGGGTAGCCGTTGCGGCAATCGAGAATCACAAAATCGTTGCCAGCGCCGTCATATTTAAAAAAATGTATTTTCATTAAAAGTATGCAAATGTTTGATTGTACTGAAATACTGAAGTTTAAACAACGCTATTCACAATATTTTTGGTCCTTAGATTGGTGTTCAAAAATATCTATTCATAGTCGTAAACCTCCTCCATGACTTCGGGTTTGTATTCGGTATCGATAATGTTGCGTCGGGAAATAAGTACAAGAAGAGAGCAAAGAACTATGGAAAAGAAAATAATAGAATAGACCATGCATTCTATGCGCTCGGCATGAGGAATGATTTCGTATCCCGCCGCAAGGTTGATTTGTCGTGGCATGGAAGCGAGAACTGCCGAGGCCAAACCCTTAGGCATCATGATAGAGACAATCCATCGGTCGGTGCGGGTGTTTTTGTAACCGACAATGAATATAAGAATAGTTCTGGCGATGAATATGGCCACGGCGATAATGACACCATAAATTAAAGCCATATTGTCGGTGAAAGGAATGCTTATGCCGATGTAGACAAAGAAGAAGGTTTTTAGAATGAACACCAGCTCTTTGAAGAAAGATTTCTCGTTTTCTTCTAGTGTCTGCATTTTGGGTTGTTTTTTGCGGTAAAGTTTGCGAACAAAGGAGAGTTCGAAGTAGGAAGCGTTGCCAAGAACGATGCCAAAAGCCAGAGCCGAGATGGCGCCGCTGTATCCCAAAGCCTCAGTTACGCCATAGATGACAAAGACGAAAGCGGGCGTAAGGAACATAGAGTTTTGGCGACGGCGGACGCGAGTGAGGAGACTTGACCACACCATACCGCCAACAGTGCCGAGCAGCAAGGCCATAAAGAATGACGCCAACACATTGCCAGTGATTTTTTGGAAACTGATGTGGCCTAGCTTGAAACCTTCCATTAACGCCAAAGCCACGACGATGCAAAGCACAGCGGAAAGAGCCGATTCGAGAGAGAGAACCGTACGAGTTTGGTCGCTAACCCTCATCTGTTTGACCATAGGGATGACAATAGATGCACCCGTGCCTGCCACCATGCTACCAATAAGCAAAGACGTTCTCCAATCAATCAAGGCTACAAAATGCGATATTGCCGCCGTCACAGCCATAGTCAGGAAGAAAGAGAATGTGGTGACTTGAATCATGCCAATCCAATAGCGACGAAGGTCATCTATGTGCATGTCCAAACCGCTGTCAACAAGGATGAACACAAGAGTGATGGATGCGAAAATACCACCAATGCTGCCCAACATATCGGGAGTGACCCAACCAAGGAGAGGGCCCACGACAATGCCAATAAGGACAAGGAAAAGCACATCGGGCACACGTCTTTTGCTGAAAAAGGCTGAGAAAAGATGGGCGCAGAAGATGAGAATACCTATAAAAATCAGTGTTTGACCCATAGTTTGGTGCTTTTATTGATTAAAATACAACCACTCACAATGCGTTAGAAATCGATGTCGGGGAATAGTTTTCTGAGAGTCAGCATTGAGGGGTTGCGGGAAGACATCTCGTCAAATTTTTCGCGTGGCAGATAGGCGCGAGCCTTGGTTTGCTCAACAACAACGGTGGCTTCATATTTAAGGGCGTCATTGCCAGTGGCATTGCGCAAAAACGAGAGGATTTGGGTTTGGTAGTTGCGGAGCTGAGTGTCGAAATAAAGGTTTGGCACCTGGATTTGAAACAAATTATTGCTTTTGAGAACCACCTTTTTGTCGGCGATCAATTCGTGCATTTTGTCATCATCCTTGCAGTTCTCGATGAGTTTGTGCCAGAGTTCCTCGAGACGCTCTTGGGTTAGAGGTTCTATTTCGTTGTTCTCGAGGGATTGTATTGGCTTAATGACCTCAGTAGGGCTAATGGATATAGAGGAAAAACTGCGATGTGGCAAGCCTGACAAAGGCTTATGAACAGGTGCCTGTGGCTCAGGTTGAGAGGTGGAGGTGGAGACAGAGGTGAAAGAAGCCGCGTTAGCCGAGGGCATATTGGCTGGAGGTACAGCAGAAGCAGAGCCACTTGTCGCCTCGTTGCTGATGGCGGATGAGACGTCACTATTGGGGGTTATATGTTCCGCTTGTGGCGCTCTTGCTATCTATCCGGCAGCTTGTTGCAAGTTTTTAACAACTGCAGCCATCTTCATTAGGGCTATCTCGACAAAAAGACGCTTGTTGTTGGCGTCACGGAAACGGTATTCGAAATCAGATGCAATTTCGAGATACTGCATAAGCAATGAGAGACCACAAGATTGTGATTGAGTTCCATATCGTTGACGAGCGGTGTCGCTGGTGTCGAGCAATTTGAGAGTGATCGGGTCGATGCTGACCATAAGGTTGCGGATGTGTTCGGTGAGGCCAGTGATAAAATGCTGACCGTCGAAACCTTTGTCGATGATTTCTTGGTAGAGGAGCAAAGAGTTGGCGACATCGCCTTTCAAAAACAGATCGACGAAACGGAAAAAATAGTCGCGGTCGAGCATGTTAAGGTTAGAGAGGCACCCTTTATATGTTAGGTTGCCGCCAGTGAAACTCACCAGTTGGTCGAAAGTGGAGAGAGCGTCGCGCAAGCCACCCTCGGCTTTTTGTGCTATGATATGCAGAGCCTCTGGTTCAAAGGATATACCCTCTTGGTTGGCGACAAATTCAAGATGTTTGACGATGTCGTCGGTTTGGATACGTTTGAAGTCAAAGATCTGGCAACGAGATAGAATGGTGGGGATGATTTTGTGTTTTTCGGTAGTAGCCAAGATGAATTTGGCATACTCGGGTGGTTCCTCCAAAGTTTTCAGAAAGGCGTTGAAAGCCTGCGCACTAAGCATGTGGACCTCGTCAATGATGTAGACTTTATAGCGTCCAGTTTGAGGAGGAATTCTTACTTTTTCGTTGAGGCTGCGAATGTCATCGACCGAGTTGTTGGAGGCGGCGTCAAGTTCGAAAATATTCATTGACTGGTTGCTGTTGAACGAGCGGCAGCTATCGCACTCGTTGCAGGCCTCCATATTGGCTGTAGGATTGGTGCAGTTGATGGTTTTGGCCAGAATACGAGCGCAAGTAGTTTTTCCCACGCCTCGAGGACCGCAAAACAAAAAAGCTTGAGCGAGTTTGCCATTGCGGATAGCATTTTTAAGTGTTGTAGTGATATGAGACTGACCTACCACACTATCGAAAGTTATGGGTCTGTATTTACGTGCTGATACTATGAAATTTTCCATAATAGAAATTGAAATTTTCAAAATGCAAATTTAAAAAGAAAAATCGAAATATCAGGAATCTATATTTATTGATAGTGTTAATAAATAATTTATCTATTTGCATAATAGACGCTTATAATTTGATAAATAATATTATTAGTAAAATAATAGATTGTAATAGCCTTGATTATCTGTTTTTTTTGTATATTTGCAAAATTAAATCGAATATACCAACAAAAGTAAATTCACAATCAATAAATTGATAATAAACATTTTAAAAGATGAAAAAAACATTGTTACCAATCCTTCTGGTAAGCCTATTGTTTACATCTTGCCTCAAAGACGGATTCAATGACTTTGAAGCCCTGAAGCATCCATTGGCTATATCAGGAACCGTGAGCCCCACACTTGGAGTCCCCGTGGCACAGGGGTCAGCAACAATTTTTGACATGCTGAAAATGGTACAGATTTCGCATGCCTCGATGGAGGTTAATGAGAATGGCATTCTTACGATTGCATACGACACCAGCAACACATGGCATATTGACGTTAACAACTCGAAACGGCCAAGGAAATCCTCGTCGCCCAAAAGCGGTGAGGTGGTCCATATATGGCAAAAAACCATTGACGGACATGTTTCAGTTGACCTATTCAAAAATATCCAAGGTCTTGAAAACGCAGAGCTTGAGGTTGAAAATCTCATGCTGAATGTTAATGCATATATCAAAGCACAAGCCAATCAAACAACAGAACATGCATTGGATTCATTCCATGTGCAGGTGTATTATGATTCACTATATATCGATGTAATTGGCAAGGATAACACCCACACTGTTATTCCTTTGAACGACTCAGTGCCAATTGACAGCCTTATAATAGGACAAAACATTAAACTATTTGACAACTACGACATCAGCTCCACAATCAACCATCGCCCTGTTGAAATCAGATATGGCGCCCGAATGAATATTGCCTTTGAGGCAGAGTTTTTCTCGTCGGGAATATCAGAATCTGATTTCGTTGTTGACTCTTTGGGAATTAATTCGGTTGACATTAACGCCGATATCAAGGTGCGATTCCCAATGACAGCTTATATCAACAATCTTGATTATGAAACCGACATCGATTTCGCACCCTCATTCAGTTTTAGGAATCTCACCATCGACTCATCCATGCTTATGCTCAAATGCGACAATAGCATTCCGTTGTCTTTACTGCTTCGCGCCCAGCTGGTAGACTCGAATGATGTGGTACTTTGTGACCTTTTAGATCCGATAATGACAGAGGTGGAAGGTGCTGATGTTACATACAACTCGGCAATCAACATGTATGTCTCAACGAACCCCAAGGAGACTTTGGTTAGAATTCCTGTGACCGCGAGTGTATACAACGCATTGCTGAAAACTCAGAAAATACGTCTTAAAGCCACATTGAACACCAGCGCCACAAACAACACAACACAGAATAGAGTAGCCATTCAGGCGTCAGACAAGCTCAAGTTGCTATTGACAGCAAAAATAAAACCTTCATATGAGCTCGATATCAATTTGGAGAACAACGACAATGATGAGGAAGGAGGTGAGAAATGAAAAAGTCGACCAATATCACTAGATTGCTGCTGCTTACTGCTTTTGTGGCCATACTAGCATTTCCACAACATGCCAACTCCCAAAGTAACTTGATGTATGGATCGTCGCGTAATCCTCTTATGAATTCCGCCAATCCGGCATTTTTCCCGAGTCACTCCAAGGTATATATTTCGTTGCCCAATGCCAACATAAACTTTACAAGTCCCCTCTCCTACAACAGCATTTTCCAATACGATAGCACACAGCAGAAGACATATATTAACGCCAATAGCATTATTGACACCCTCACAGATGGTTCAGCTTTGCGTTTTGGTACCGGTATTTATCCCGCTGGACTTGGAATAGATTTTGGAAAATTTTTCCTTACACTCTCAGCGATGGCCAAAGTTGATATGGGAATGAGCATGCCATCTGGTTTGCTGACATTCCTTACCGAAGGTAACTATGGCCACACCGGCGACGATGTCATAGAACTTTTGAACGGCGACCTTATTGGCGCCCGAGTATATGGTGAGGGTGCATTAGGCTTCGGTATACGTCTGCTTGACAATAATCTTACAATTGGAGCGCGTGCCAAACTGCTAGTCGGTTATATGGATCTGTCCAATTCGGCATCGTCACTCACTATCAGAACTGCAGAAGACTATTCGTCAATGACAGCCGACCTGAACCTTGACATGAATATGACCTCGTGTTTAGACATCACAAAAGACACCAACTCAGGTACAACATCGGTTAAGGTACGCACAGTCATGCCGAAAAACTTTGGTATGAATTTTGATTTGGGCGTAAGATACACTATAGGCAAATTCGATCTTTCTGCCAGCATTTTGGATTTTGGTCCCGGTATTCATTGGACCGATGGTGTCAAAAAGATTGTTTCCGCAAACGAGAACAACTCTTTCACATTCACAGGTCTAGATGTTAGCGAAGCAATGCAGGGAGGTACAATGGATTCAACTTTCACCAGAATGCTAATCGACTCATTGAAATCGCTATCGGAATATAAAGTCATTGATGGAGGTGAAGGCTATTGGACATCTATACCCACCAAAGTTAACCTCGGTGGTATGTTTAATGTTACCGATTGGTTCAGCGCAGGATTGCTTTTCCATGGCGAATTTGACCGTGGTGTGGTAAAAGTTGGAGAAGTTTTCAAAACCAAGACCACTGGTTTCCACAGCCGCACAACACTTATGGCACGTGCCGGTTTCAAAGACTGGATTGAGGTTGTGGCTGCAGCTTCGGTCATTTCGAGTAAAGGTGATTGGAGTTTCTTCAACCCTGGTGTAGGTATCACCTTGACACCTTTCCGCACTTTACAAATCTATACATTCTTGGATTACATCTCGAATATCTACCTTGTTGATGCCAAACAGTTTAACATTTCGTTTGGTCTCAACCTCTTCTTTGGAAAAGGTAGCTCGAAATAATAAAATAATGTAGATTTCTGAAAGGGTTGGAAAAGGTTGAAAGGCAACAATAACGCTAAACCTTTTTCAACCCTTTCAATAGATATCGAAACAACATCAATGTTTAATCATGAGAAAAATATTCATTTTTGTCGCTTTAGCTCTTGTATCAATGGCATGCAACCGTGATGTTGACGAGTTTAAATTCTCGGCGGTTGTAGTTGGAGCCAAAATATGTTCTTCGTCACAAGTAGCATACATTATCAATGTCACATCGCCTCAAAACATTGGTGTTCATTACACTGGTAGTAATGGGGAATATGACAACACTGTTATTGCCTATAGAGCCAGTCGCATTCTGAAAGCTGGCGACACAATATATGGAGTGGCATATATGACAGAAAGCTATGCCGCCCTTAATTGTTTTGGCATTATAGAGAAAGATATGCCGGAAGTTATCCTTCTTTCGGACGACGAAAAACCTGAAGAATAGAACATAAAATAAGTTTCCATTTGGAAACAACTGATTACGATAATACTAAAATAAACTCACAAAAACATCCAAACAAATACATAGATGTCAAATATTGTAGCTATAGTAGGACGTCCAAATGTTGGCAAATCAACACTTTTCAACAGACTTATAGAGGAACGTAAGGCCATTGTCGATGAAACCGCAGGTGTAACTAGAGACCGTCAGTATGGTCATTCCGACTGGAACGGCAAACATTTCTCCGTTATTGACACAGGCGGTTATGTTATGGGGGGCGATGATGCCTTCGAGATAGAAATACGCAAGCAGGTGGCGCTTGCCATAGACGAGGCCGACGTAATACTATTCCTTGTCGACGCCAAAGAAGGACTAACGCCTATGGATGAGGATGTCGCAGATATGCTACGTCGCTGCAAAAAGAAAGTAATGTTGGTTGTAAACAAATGTGATACAGCTGCTCGACAAGAGACTATAGGAGAATTTTATGCTTTGGGACTTGGCGAGTTGTACCCTATCGCAGGTATTACAGGCAGCGGCACAGGTGATTTACTCGACGCTGTTGTAGCTGACTTTGACGAAGGCGAGTCGGAAGAGGAAGACACACTACCTCGCATTGCTGTTGTGGGGCGCCCCAATGTTGGCAAATCATCGTTTATCAATGCCATAACAGGTCAGGAACGCAACATTGTGACACCCGTGGCCGGAACGACGCGCGACTCTCTTCTGACCCATTACAATATGTTTGGCTTCGACTTTAATTTTGTCGACACCGCCGGATTACGCAAAAAACAGAAAGTAAATGAGGATCTTGAGTTTTATTCTGTGTTACGCTCGGTGCGAGCCATTGAAAGTTGCGATGTTGGAATTCTTATGCTCGACGCCTCTCAGGGCATAGAGCAACAAGACTTGAACATCTTCGGCCTATTGCAGCGCAACCGCAAAGGTGTTGTCATTGTTGTTAACAAATGGGATCTTATAGAAAAAGACAACCATACTCACAAAGAGTTTGAGGATCTTATAAGAGAGCGTATCGCACCTTTTGATGATGTGCCGATCATATTCACTTCAGTTATTAACAAGCAACGAATCTACAAGGTACTTGAAATGGCTAGACAGGTGTATGAGTCGCGTAGTAGAAAAATATCCACCTCAGAATTGAATGATGTTTTGCTTCCCATTGTCAAGGAGCAGAATCCACCGCCCAGTGTTAAGGGTAAATGGGTGAAAATTAAATATATCACACAATTGCCTACACCGTATCCTCAATTTGTGTTTTTCTGCAATTTGCCTCAATATGTCCGCGACCCCTACCGTCGCTTTGTCGAAAACAAAATGCGAGAGATTTGGGACTTCCACGGTGTACCCATGAATATCTTTTTCAGAGCGAAATAGAGACTCCTTATAGAGTTATAATAACAATAATACTTTTGCCATCGTGGATGATATAAGAATAGATAAATACCTGTGGGCAGTTCGACTGTATAAGACTCGCGCTATGGCCACCGATGCTTGTCGTTCGGGACAGGTAAAAATGAACGGATTGCCAGTGAAGCCGTCGCACGAGATAAAAGAAGGTGAGATATACGAGCTGAATATTGAACAAATGCATCGCACTGTTCAAGTCAAAGCTTTGCTATCAAGCCGTGTTGGAGCCAAACTAGTGGAAAACTACCTTACAGATCTAACACCACAAGAGGAGTATGAGCGAATCCAAATGGCTCGTCAATATGGTTTTGAACGTCGCGACAGAGGTTCGGGACGTCCTACGAAACGCGACCGTAGAGAAATAGAGGAGTTTAAATATCGCTAGAATCAACACCCCTGAGTGAAATGTAAATAGGAAATACTATTGAGGATCGACATCAAATAGTATTTGAACACGAGCAAAAGTTTTGTTCTCTTGTAGTTGCAACGCTATCTTTTGCATAATCCTTTTGCCTTCGGCAATGGCCTCGCCAAGAGCGAAACGTACCATTGCCTTTTTGTTGTATTTATTTCTGATGCGGGAAACACTAGGATATTCTGGGCCCAATACTCTGTCACCCAATTGCGAACGTAGCATTTGGACGTATTGTGCCGCAGCCTTGTCAACGACATCTTTGTCGGAGTGACGCAAAGTGATGTCAACCAATTTGTAGAACGGGGGATATTTAAAGACACGTCTTTCTGTAATCTGGCTGGAATACATCGACACATAGTCATTGTTCATGGCGTCACGTATGGCTTGGTGGTATGGTTGATAGGTTTGAATAATAACCTTGCCTTGTTTGCCGCGACGTCCTGCCCGCCCACTAACTTGTGTCATGAGTTGGAAACTACGCTCATATGCTCTGAAATCAGGATATGAAATAAGATTGTCGGCTGACATGATGCCTACGATGCCAACATTGTCAAAATCCAATCCCTTAGTGACCATCTGAGTACCAACAAGAATATCAATTTTGTGGTCGTCGAAATCGTTGAGGATTTCGAGGTATTTCTTTTTTTGCGATGTGGAGTCAAGGTCCATGCGTTCGATATGGGCATCGGGGAAGAAAATGGATAGGTCGTCTTCTATGCGCTCGGTACCAAAACCACGCATGCGTAGCGATGAAGAGTGACAAGCGGGACATTCCGTTGGCACAGGTATCGAGTAGCCGCAATAATGGCAACGCAAACTATTGGTAGCCTTGTGGTAGACAAGTGATACGTCGCAGTATTTGCATTCTGGTATATGATGGCATACATCGCATTCAAGCCTCAACGAAAAACCTCTGCGATTTTGGAACAGAATTACCTGTTCCTTCTCTTTCAAAGCCTCGCTTATGTTGTCGAGAAGAAATTTCGAGAAATTCATCTTGACTTCCTTCTTTCTCAAAGCGTCTTTCATGTCGGCGCACATTACTTCGGGAAGTTGGGTACCCCCATAACGATGCTTCATTTCAGCAAAACCATATTTGCCATTGCTAGCATTATAGTAACTCTCAATTGATGGCGTGGCTGAACCAAGGATTGTTTTGGCGTTCCATAGTGAAGCAAGGTATATGGCGCTATCGCGACCGTTATAACGTGGTGCTGGGTCGTTCTGCTTGTAGCTACTGTCATGCTCCTCGTCAACAATAACCAATCCCAAGTTGTGAAACGGTAAAAAAAGTGCTGAGCGAGCGCCCAGAATAATCTTGTACTCACCATTACCGTCGGTATTGGTGCGTTGCCAAATCTCGGCGCGTTCCTGGGTGCTGAATCTGGAATGGTACACGCCCACTGCGCTCCCAAAATATCGTCTAAGACGGTTGATGATCTGAGCTGTAAGAGCAATTTCGGGAAGCAGAAAAAGAACCTGTTTCCCTTCGCTAATGGTACGTTCTATAAGCCGTATATAAACCTCAGTTTTGCCGCTTGAAGTAACTCCAAATAACAGATTAACAGGTTTATCGCTCGATATGATGGCATCGAATGCGTATTGCTGTTCGTCACTTAGTTCTATTGAGTCGACACTCTCGGTGGAGTCATATTCTTTCAACCTGCTCTCTTCACGTTGGAACACATGAAAAACCTTTTTTTTTATAAGAGTCTCTAAAGCCGATGGTGACAGGGTGTTATTGTCTATAAGGACTTTTTTTGCCAGCGCGTCTTTGCCGAAATTGGTCAGTTGCAAAAACTGCATTAGGACAAGAAGTTGTTTCTGTGTCGCTTGTTTCTTTTCCAGTTGGTCAAAAAGATTGTGCAGAGCATTCTGGTCTTGGTATTTTTTATCCAACTCAAGCCAGGCGCTTTTTTTAGGAGTATAGCGTTGTCTGAGCTCTTCG
>JAEEGL010892530.1_pt1 | contig 13431 bp, 18 predicted proteins | sample 9134231 | NCBI WGS metagenome assembly JAEEGL01 (sample SAMN16246548, study PRJNA631951) | gut metagenome | biome: gut microbiome; feature: rumen; material: fiber-attached | host: Bos | place: Iran: Karaj | collected 2018-10 | reverse complement strand
TTCCTCCGCACTTAATCTCTCATCAGCCTCGAGCCTGATGCAACGCTCTATAACGGACCACATGGGTTCTTCTGCATGCTTCTCCTTCGGTATCGCGCCCGTGAGCATCACGTTCAGCAGCACTCCCAGCGCATATATGTCAGACTTGGCAGACGACGCCTTAAGCCCGTACCAGAGCTGCTCCGGTGCGGCATAGTTCATCGTCCCGTAGTATCCGGTGTCACTTTCGCGGTCAGGCCTGTCCCACCTCGCGGCATTCATGTCTAGAAGGATCACGTCCCCTGACGGGCTCACGATGACGTTCGACGGCTTGATATCCCTGTGTATGATCGGCTCCGGCAGCCTGTGCAGCACCACCAGCACCCCGCATATCTTCCTTGCTATATCCAAAGCCAGTTCCGCCGTCAGACTTCCCTCGCCTATCAGCTCGCCCACGGTCCTGCCTTCAATGTATTCTTCTATCACGACCAGGCCGTTGCTTCCTTCGGCAATGTAATGGATCTTCGGCATGCCTGCGACCGGATTGTCTCTTAAGAACTCATAGATGGACTTGTCATACACCTTGAGATACTTCTTAATGTAGAGTCTGCCCGTCTCCGGATCCGATACGACCATGACGTTCGGGCTGCCCTCTATGGTCTTCTCTTCGCGGTATGCGCTCACCTTCAGCACCTGCTCATCCGTAAGGCCCTTATACGGATTATTCAGATCCATCTCGAAAGCTTCTTCCGTATCGTACAGATTCTTCTCATCTATGGCATTCTCGTACCCGCAGCAGGTACACTTCCAGGTGCCGTTATTATCTCGAAAACCATCCTGAACGTTCAGCATCGCATTACACCCGTCGCAGAACCATGCGACATCGTCATCAGCATCCACATTGGGATTGATGAGCATCTCGCCGCACCCTTTGCAGACCCAGTACGGCAAGGTATTAGAGTACCCCTTCTGCAGCGTCAGATTCGCATCGCACCTGGGGCAGTATTCATATTCTTCGTTGTTCTGATCGTTATGCATATAACCGCTTATTCCGTTTTGAATCCCTATTAATATAAGTCTAAGCAAAGTATATCACCGAGTGTTAAATTCTTAGTCCATAGAAATGGTCAGAAAGAAATGCTCCCACCAAATTGGTGGGGGCAAAAATCAATCAAAATTGGAGATTCTATTATATTTTTCTTGGGAATACTTCAAAATAGAATATACATACTCTTTCAGTTTAATCATTTCAATTCGATTTCCTTGGTTGTCTGTCATTTCGGTTGAATCCACTAATTCAGAATTCCAAAATGAATCACAAGAACGGGATGGTCCAAGCGGTTTCTGGATTGGTTGATTCTTCGTATCAACTAGTTTATGAATAGCATTTCGTTCTTCAAATGAAAAACCATCGATCCTAAGCCAAAGTTCTCTTAAATACTGCTCGCGTTCATTTTCCTTCTGCTCTGTCAAAATAGAATTGTTATTTCTATCAGTGCAGTGCCTTTGTATACAACCAAAACAATATCGTATAAACAAAACTATTAAGAATACCACACAAGCGACAAGAATCCCAAAGAGCAATAGCCCAACTTTTTCAATCATCCAATAATCGCTTGGAATAACGATAATGACCGCAACAGCCACCGTTACTGATATAACAAAAGGCACTGTATATTTCTCGCCCAAAGCCTTAATAACTGCCGCTATTGCTTTCCACATATGTTTATCCGTTTTCTCTAATGTCCCATTACTCTCTAATTACTATTCTTATTCAATATTGTTTTAATTATCCATGTCACAGCTCCAACAATAGATAAAGCAATACCTCCAATACATCCGATCTTTTCGTTTCTCCTAGTTTTACAGCTTTCACAGAGTTTTCCTCTGGCATCACTAGGCAGTTCACATCCACACCTCTTGCATTTTTTAATACTCATAATCAATCCTCCAATTCGGCTATGGGAGAACCAGCTTCGATACTTAATGAACTAACATATTCTTCTAGTTTTTTAACAACAGTTATGAAAGCCGAAGGAAGGTTATCCATTTTCGATTCTGGTGGAAGACAACTGTTCAGACGTAACAGAGTATCCCGATCATTTAGTTTGTTTTCACTAATGAATCGCAAAAATGCCGAAAGGCACTCTTTACTTGCAATGTACTCTCCTATAAAAACATATCCATCACATTCGATTCTTACGCAATTAGTAAGCGCCACTAGGTCTTTAGCTGCATTCAGTGCATTTCTCTCCTTCTCTTTTGACCATGTACTCTTCAGGGCTCCGGAAAATGAAACTTGAAAATTGCGCATCAACACTCGCTTTGCATCAGTAGCAGAATTAATGGCATTTTGGATTGCGACTGTCCTAAGCCTATAATCGCTAATGCTTCTAGCCTGAATGACCTTATCCCAAGCACTATCTGCTAATGCAAGCCTATCTTCTTGCATTTCTTTTTGGATGTTTGCTATTTTTTCCTCAATTAACTCTAATTCATTCATTATCTGAGCAAGTGCTATCTGATTAGACAGGTTATTAACCGCATTCCCGAGCATTGGGTTAGATGAGACTTCCTTCAGTCTAATCAATTCACTAATCTTCTGAGTGTCTGCATTCTTCAACTGCGGAAGAATATTCCCTGCCTTATCGAACGAGAAGGACAGTTCACCTTTTCTGATTAATCCCAACGTATAATCACTCAAATCTGCAACTAGAGTAGTTTGTTTCGCAATTAATGCCTCAATAGCAGATGCTAAGCCGGGTGCTACAACTTTTAGGTTTTCATACTTTGACAAAAACTTAGCTATCCGTGTATTATCTTCTTGCGATAATGGAATAATATCCCATCTATCGTCTTCGTTGCTTTCATAAGGAATGCTAACATACACTTCTTGATTTCCAATCGGGACAAGTGAATCAAAGCTCTCATAACCACATACAGGACATGTTCGTGCTTTATCAGAAATCATAGAACCACACTCCGGACACCTAATCATAGACATAAGATTCCCTCCTACAAAACCGAATCTAATTTAAATATAGTTTATTTACTTTTCCGTAGTTTTAACACCATGTGAATTAACTATAACCATCATGCAAACCGCCCACCCAGTGTGGCCGTAATAGCCATAAGGATAATAAGCGCAAGATCTAGGTAATACAGTCCGGCCAGAACCAGCACAACAAAAATTCCAGGCAAAACAACCACATTTAAGAGGAATTTCAGTATGTTCCAACCGGCCTTGATACCCCAAATGAGCATCCTAAACACTACATAAGCCAAACCAATATAGATGATTGTATCTAACATAATCATCACCTCCACTTACCCCATGTCCATATCCCTTTGAACTATTCCACTAGTTCTATTACTCTTAGTATACCGTCATCACCAACATATTGAGTCCTTTTTATCGTTCTTTTCAAATCTGTCTTACAAACGAAAGCTCCCACCAAATCGGTGGGAGCCAAGACGCTATGACTTACTCTTTAAATTACTGCCATTCCGGATTATCTCTTATAAATTCATAAAACTCATCCTCTGACAATTCAACTGCCATCCCACGTTTTTTGTCATATACAATACGAGTTGTTGGCCTCGTATCCTGAGTATAACAATTGGGGCAACCAGCATAATCTGATTCGTCATAAACACAACCACAGAAAGGGCATCTTTGCATATTCTTATCCTCCTTACTCAAAACTAGTCTTCATCGTCATAATCAATTCGTATAGTCCACTTTCTTAGTTCAGCTATAAATTCTTTGATACCACCGGTTCCTATGTCTTTTTTTACTGCTTCAAACATTTTGTGAGTAGTTGACTCCCAGTGCTCTCTATGATCAATAACTATATCCAGGAACTCCTCCCAAATTGTATAAACATCTTCGTTTGGTATTCCGTAATCCTTCAGTTCTGCTGTTACAAAGGCAATGTAACCATACAATTGATTTCCCGCATCGTTCCAGTTCTCGTATTCATTTGTATTGTTCAATACAAGTACCTCTCTTTTACTAAGACTGTTTATCTTAGGTATGTCCCACCACCCCATTAGCACTGACATATAATGAAGTGGCGGGGTGAGAGTCTAATTAGAAATCAATATCTCCTTCATACGCTGACGATCTGGATATTCTAGATTTTGTTATACCAAGGATTATATCTGCAATGGCTGCAATTCCTGCAACAGCGGCATCATCAAGATGACCAATCATTAAGTCCGGAGCAATGAAATAGACAAGAGCTATAATTGCGATTATTACCTGAATGCGAGTTATTTGTTTTGAATCCATCAATTTTCTCCGAATTATTAATTGTTGTAAATGAACGGTTTCTTCTCATCAGTTTTGCTTATTTCTTTAGAATTGATACTCCCATGACTATAACGCCTACGCCTACAATTATCAGTCCTAAACCCATCGCGAATCCTCCTTGATTCATCTAGAAACTACATTTTACATTTTCTGCTTTACTTGCCGGTCTTTCCTCCTTTCTACATGACGACGAACAAGTTGTTGCGTTGTGCCTCTTATCCTTCGTGAATAGGGTTATCCTTCTCTTATTAAAATGATATAGGCTAACTCAAACGCAATATATATCTGTGCATTTGATTAATACGATTTTATTTTGGTTTGAAAGCAAGAATATAAGCGAGTATTCCAAGAACACTTAGAGAATAACTCGCTTTCTAAAAAAGGTTTGATAAACAGGATTGTTTGTTTTTAGTACAAAACTATATTTGAGTCAATAGGCCCCAGGCGATAAAGCCTCCACAAATCACCGTCCATATCACATCCCAAATCACTCCGCCCCAATCTACATCGCCTCCGGCTTTTTCAATTATAAAACCCATTATCAACTGAAAAATCGAATACACTGGCGAAACAAGATCTTCAAAGAGGAATGTAAGTATAGAAATCGGCATCGGCAAATCGGTACCCCAAGTATCAGCAAACATTTGCGAGAAAATAATGGTTACGATCAGTCCCGGCAATGACCAAAACAGATATGCATGGAACAAGCTAAATTCACCCGATCGAGCAAAAGCTAAATCAAAGATTTCTGGTATGGTGACATTGAATCTGATCAAGCATACAACGAGCACAATAATGCCATAAAAGAATGGTCTTCTAAGACTCCAGTATAATCTTCCTTCGCCCATGTTCCCCTCCAACAACAATGATAATTCAGATTATAATGCGCTCTTTTCTCTTATTAAATATGCAGATGTAAACAAATTATAAGAACTATGTATCTCACACATATACATAGTCCGTGCCATACTGCACCCCCCGAAAATTAATAAAAGAATTTTGATACCGCGGCAACACCCTAATTCATTGAGTTTGAAGGCTGTGATTATTTGGATTAAAAATCTTGTTGTCTAAGAATCAGTATTTCTATGTGTTTCAGATGTTCGATTATTTAATAATATTGTTTCACGAGTGCCGTTATGTTAGAATTTAGACATCAAGATTGCAGAGGATATGATTATGAAAAAAACTTATGTAAAACCCGTTGTATCAAAAAAGGCTTCAGTAAAGAAGATAACTTGTGCTGCTTGCTCTGTAGGTGGGAGCGGTCGTTCACACTGCCTCCGTGCCTAAACATCGGTTTATATGACAAACGAGTAACCTGCCATAGATTTGGCAGGTTTTTTTATAAGTAGGTAGCTATATGGATATTTCCGTTTCACACTATAATGTTTGTTCAAGAGACTATTCAGACTTCACTGTTCTATATGATTTGCGCAACCAACAAATACTAAAATTAGAATCTGTATCGGCCGACATTTGGAATTATATTTACGAGAATGAATTAGTTAGTCTTGAAAGCATTATTAATCACATAACATCTATTTACGAATGTAATCCAGATGACATTCGTGATGATATAACTGATTTTGTTAATGAATTATACTTTTCAGGTGTAATAATGCTGAACAACACCTATCATAGCGATATATCACCTATCGGTGTCTTAACTAATAATGACGATACCGATGTTGAAGGACAAATTATCAATGAGTTAATTGATAGAGATCAATTGTATTCAGCTACTATAGAAATGACTTATTCGTGTAATGAGAAATGCATTCATTGCTATGCCCACTATCCTAATTCCATAGAGAATAGTAAATTGACAGCAAAAACGTACACATCGTTTATAGATCAACTATATGAAAGTGGTGTAATGCACATTGCATTTACTGGTGGAGATCCCTTTATGAACCCCTTGTTTCCTGAAATATTTAAATATAGTAGGAATAGAGGATTTGTATGTGATATTTTCACTAACGGTATCTGTTTAGCGCAAGACGAAGACTTATTGAATGACATCGCAGATATGAAGCCGCGTGCTTTCTTTATAAGCTTATATGGTTCTACCGCAGAAGTACATGACAGCATTACACAAATCCCCGGTTCCTTTGATAAAACTATAAAAACAATCAAATCACTTAAATCAAAAGGAATTGGCATTGTTCTTAATATAATGATACTAAAGAATAACTATTCTGATTATCAGAACATAATCGAATTTGCGAATAATTTAGACGTTGAATACCGAACAAGTATGAGTCTCATCTACCGTAACGATAGAAATGCTTCTCCTATGGAGTATTTCATCGGAGACAAAAACAAAGCGAAAAGCGTAATTAAGTCTCTTAACAAGATGTATTCTATCGACAAGCCAATAACATATACCAACAATAGTTCTTCTAACTACATCTGTGGTGCAGGTGTCTCATCAATATGTTTATCTCCAGATGGTACTGTTTATCCTTGTGTTTCATTGAAAATTCCATTAGGGAATGTCCTAACTGACAGATTCGAGGACATTTGGACTGGAAATGCACGAAAAGATCTTCTTTCAAAAATGACATGGGAGAATACAAAGAAGTGCACATCCTGCCAGTATCAAAATACATGCCCGCATTGCGCTGCTATGTCTCAAGCTGAAAACAATGATTATTTAGAGTGCAATACCTGCGATAGATTCATTGCGGAATGTATATATGAAATTCAATCTGAACAAAAACCCAATAGAGTTTAAGCTCAGATGTTTTATATAAATCACACTACAAAAACAGCAGGAGCTGGTTTTCCCAGCTCCTGTATTAGCCATAAAGTTGCTTCTTTTAATCTAAGTAACAGTACTTAATCGTTATTCTCATTTTGTGCCCTTGATGTCAACTCCATCATTTTTTGTGAATAAGTTGCTCCGTCAATTTCCTCGTTACCGTACTGTCTCATTAATTCTTCAATCTGCGCCTTTAATTCGTCTCTATCCATTTTTGACTCCTTTCTGCTTCTTAAAGCATATGAATTATATAAATTATCATAAGCAGTTATTGCATTGATTTTATTATGATGTAAACAATAATGAAATAGCCCACCGATACCACCATATCGGTGGGCCTTCTCATTCATGCAAAGCAATTACAATAATCACACACTCTCTGAATCAAGTCTTCATTCAGCAACGGCTCACTTTCTCTCACCGGCAGATTAGAGAACATCCAGAATATAGCATCACGATCATACAGCTTGTTATGGAAGAGGAATATCGCATACTTTGATAAGCACTCATAACACGCTTTTTCCTCACCCAGCAACGCATAACCGTTATATTCGGCACAGACACATTCAGTCAGCAGAGCCCAAGCTCTCACTGCATCATCTGCCCTCTTTTCTATTTCTTTTTGCTTTCTGAAATCCGCAGAGTTCTCGCAGTTCATAGTATAGACATTCATCAATCTACGTTTCTCACATGTAGCTATACTGACCGCATTCGCCACAGTAGATATCATCAGCTGTTAGTCTTCAATCCGTCTAGCTCTCCACAGCATTTCTTTGGCGCTTTCCAGCTCAGGATTGCTCCCGCGCAGTCCATCAACTCCACCAGCCATCTTATTGATCACGGACTGGAGTTCATCCAACATAACCTTCAGATCATTAGTTTCAAACATATTCATATCTCCTGTTCTTCTACAACCTTTATCGATTCCACAAAATCATATTTGTCCGGCAATGCATCATCGAACGACAGTTCAAAATCTATATTGCCCGTGCAGTTTGGAACAACTTCCAGATACAACTTGCAATCTTCATTTGTTGTCACCTCAAACGGATACGTCACACCATCGCTATCCGGAACAGGTGTTACTTTCTGCCCTTTCAGATAACTTATAGTCACATTCTGAGCATCCAAGAAACACAACTCACCTTTGACGACATGCTCCTCCACGTCATCAGACTCAATTTGTACGCAAACCTCCAGAATCACTGGCTCACCAACCGGGATCGTTATAGGTCCATTGCGGTATGTCTCGCCGCCGTTAGTGCTATAGAAGACATCTGCCATATCGGCTTCATAGTCTTTATGAATATCCCGGCATCCGCTAAAACCAAACAAAACTGTCACGGCCATCAATACACACATAACAACAGTGAATATTTTTCTCATATCTACTTTTCTCCTTATCTACTTGTCTTAACAAAGGCTTCGAACAACGTCGTAAGCACCACAACATCTTCATCATACGAATCACACAGCACCGGTCCGTTCTTCACATCAAGCACGCACAGAACACAGTTCCAAGACACTCCGGCTTCATCCAAGGCTTCAGACAACGTTCCCAGCATCTCTTCACAATCAACCGCTACACGTGCTGAATAGTGACCATTAACATCCCTGGCCGCCATATCACCAACGCCGTGTGTCAACATGGCAATCAGCATTACAACACTCAAGACTATCTTCATGCAATTGCCTCCTGTTCTTGTTCGCCGTTATACTGCCTTACCAACTCCTGAACATCCGACGCCAGCAGCGTGTGCTTTTCCTTCAGCGCATCCGCGACCGACATCACTAAGCTCTTATGCTTGACCAGCATCTCTTTGACATCCTCACTCAGGTGCTCCATCTCTTCTTTTACCTGCTGGTCCAGATAGGTCTTGTACGTCTCGGGCGGTTGTCCGTATCTCTCCCCAATATCTTCGTAGTAAATGCCGCGAATGCCTTTATATCCATCCGTTCGGATCATCTCCTCTAGTCTGAGATAAACATATTTAAGATCACTGCCACAACCTTCCGCATAATCTGCCATCGCGAAAGCCTTAACTGCAGCCATCCCCGCAAGACCGATCAGCAGTTCATCCTTAGGGTCATCGTTATCCTTACATTGACGTATAAACCCTCCGACATCTCCGGAACGCTTCTCACATATTGAAGCGATAGAGACACTGCCTCGGTTAAGCAATTCTGCTGCAACGACATGACCTGCTTCGTGCAGTACGATCAGCCCGCTCTTCTTCTCATCTCTCTCAACGTAATAGTCCGGGGAGCTGTAGTAAGATCTGACATAAGCTTCCTTTATATCGTCGATACCCATCTCATTGTGCCCTGTATATGCGGCTCTTATGGCAGCATCGTTCAAAATGGCCTCTATCTCCGCACATGATTTCTTCGCAAACAGATTCATGACATCATCCATATTGATATCATCTGCTATCTTCTTGTCAGCCAGATAGTGTCGGATTATCAGTTCCGAGTCCTCCGGATTCGGCAGACAGAGCTTGTACTTACGGTCGAACCTTCCGTTCCGATACAGTGAGTCCGGAAGATAGTAAAGCTTGTTGGCTGTAGCAATCACCAGCACATCGAGGTTTTTGCACGCGTCGATTCCGGACTGGACTGCAACAAACTCTGCTGTGTTGCTGCCATAGCGGTCAGCATTTGAGAATTTATCCATGTCATCCAGGAACACGATGCACGGCGTATTCTCCATAGCTTGGTCAAAGACCTTCGTTATCTCTTCAGCGAAGTGTTCCTTGGTCTTCCTGACCGTAAAGACCTTCAGCCCTGCCTCCTTGATGAAGCACGTCGAAAGCAGCGTCTTACCGTACCCCGGCTTACCGTCGATCAGTATCCCGTGCGGGATCGAAGCACCGAGAGCCTCATACTTCTCGCGGTTCCTGATCATGTCGCAGATCTGGAGCAACTCCTGCTTGATGGCAGTGTAGCCGATCACCTTGTCAAACTCACTCATGTATCTATCCTCCTATGGTGTAGTTTAAGCAGCCCCCTCAATGGTCTGAGGAGGCTCTGTTATAGTGTGTTTTTTTTTGCGAATCTTAATCGGGGTTGGGGACCACGGTTATGTGAGGTTGTGCAAGCCCGAGAATGAACTCAGTAACTGTAGCAATCGTCAAGACGAAAAAATCGTCAATCGGGCCGATTATAAAGTCCGGCAATAATGCATATGCGATTGCAAGTACTGAAATGACTACCTGTATTATTTTGAATGTCTTTTTACTCATATGAAGTCTCCAATAGCTCATTACTTATATTCATTTCTCTGCTACATAACGATTAAGGAAACTCTCCCCGCTGCAGTGCATAGAAAGGAGGTAATAAACAGCGGGGAGAGAAACGAGAGATTAGCAATCTAAAATTTAGTATTATTGGAATCTATTGAGATTGATTTCTTAGAAACACCTAAAACAATGTCAGTAATCGTTGCAATTGCCGCAATAGTCAAATCGTCGAATGGACCCAATAGTAAGTCTGGTGCTATGCAATAGATTATTGCTCCTACAGCTACAATAACTTGAATACACGATATTTTATTTGAATTCATAATTTACCTCTTAAATCAAACAATTATTCTAATCATGCAGAGATTTCTCCTCACCATCTTTTCAATTCACTATTCATAGATTTCATTACCTCATTTCTTCAAAAAAGATGCGCCAATAACAATTACGCCAACACCTACAATTATTAATCCAATTCCCATGTTTGCACCTCCCTGTGCTTTATAAATCGAGCCTAATCTATCCTAAAAGCTCCGTCGCCCGCAGGCATCCCTCGCTTTGATACATAATGTATCATTTTTGCATTTTCCTGTCAATATCAAAGCTGTGTTTTTCTTATAATGCATTTTTTGTATCATTTTTTCAATTTATTTGACGCACCAGGATTTCTTAAGTATAATAATGCAATTAAGATGCATAATGCCTTGTAAGGAGTTCCCTTATGGATATATTATCGTTTGATCCAAAAGACTATGTGTTTCGAATTCATAGTTTAGAAATGAGAAATTTCAGAAATATCGAGTATAGTAAACTTTTCTTTCCAAATTCAGATTTGGAGAATCTGAAAAGAGGACAATCTTCAGTCTTAGGCGTATACGGACAAAATGGTTCCGGGAAAACTTCTGTGATATTGGCTTTGGGACTGCTGAAGCAATTGATTTCAAACAAAAACGTTAGCAACAAATATGCAAATTGCATTCGCTATGGCTACGACAGAGCATCGCTAACATTTGTTTTTATAATGGGAATTGATACAACTAGAGGACCGAATCGTTCTTCTCTTGAAACCCGCACGCTGTCTGAGATATCCAAGGGGATTAAGCTCGAAGTGACTTATTCATTCGATATTACATATAATGAATCGCAAAATGATCAAGACGAACACTCAGATAAAACACTACAAATCGAAAACGAACAACTATTTATCAAAGCACTTGGAGAAAATGATGATGTAACCATTCCAAAACAGATCTTTGTCGATACCTCCGAATCTGCATGCACAGGAAAACTGCAAGCATTTGGAAGCAGGAGTAAATTCAAACTTTTTACTCAAGGAAACAACGATGTTCAAACAGATTTGTATAAAACGAAAGCTATAACCAAAGCTCAATCGAGGTCTTTTGTTTTCTCTGAAGAATTCTTTTTAGCTCTTACCAAAGCCTATTGCGAATCAGAAAAATCCATACTACTGTACATTTATATACAAACCATAATCCTACTTTACGAATTATTATTTAACATCAAAACAAACCACGATATTGAAACAATTGAACAACATATACGAAGCATTATTACTATATATTATTCATCAACAAAAAAAGACTTTGATCAAAATGAAATCGATTCAGCTAACGGCGACAGATTATTAAATCTATTCTGGAATTCATGCATTGAATTCATGAAGAATCTAAAGAATACCTTTGGACTGGGTGATAATATTGACACTCTTACAAATCTTAAATTTGAAAACATCATTGCTGGTGAAGAATACGAAAACTCACTATTTGACAATGCATTATCTTCAGTAATGGACGAAATCGAGAATCGCGGACTTATAAAGGATTACAGTCAGTTTTATCTTCTGCTTGATGTACTGTATACCGTTTCTTCTTCCATTAGGTATCGACTCTATGTAGTTGATACATTTAGTATGGGTATTATTAATGTAAACCGTAATTTACCACTAATTCTTAAACGACATAGACAAAATCTTCTAGGAACAACCGAAAATGTATATCAAACTATTAATCTGAAAATGGATGGCGAGACACAAATTGAAACGAGCATCTATGTCGATGTTGCTTCTTCAATTGATAAGCTCTCACAAGTCGTATCAACGATTATCCCCGGTTTAACTCTCCAGATTGTTGATAAGGGGCTAACACTTATTGAAAATCAAGAGAAACAACGTATAGAGATTCTTGCAACAAGAAATGGCTCTTCAATTCCATTAAGGCTTGAGTCCGATGGCATTAGACGTTTGATTTCTATATTGAGCCCACTAATTGGTATATACAACGACTCTTCAATGGTACTCGCTGTTGACGAGATTGATTCTGGTCTGTTCGAGTATTTACTTGGAACATTGCTTCAAATAATGTCTAAGGATGGAAAAGGGCAGTTACTGTTTACATCTCACAACTTGAGGCCTCTAGAAGTTTTGCCTGCAAAATCATTGGTTTTTACAACAACTGACACACACGACCGCTATGCCTCTATTGCAAAGCGAGGAAACAGCAATTTAAGAGACACATATTTTAAGAAGCTTTTCCCCTCTAAAGAAGCAGAGACAACATATAAAGAAAACATAAAGCACATTTTCGAACTATAAATATAGCATTTGATATTATGGCTGAATGCATAAGTAAATAGCCGAGAAATCTATTGACATATACTCAAGCCCCACTTGAATTCCTCATTGCACCTTCAACCCCCACTCGCTACAATATAATTGCGGGGCGCTTTATCCTTTACACGGATGGAGGTGATCCGCATGACAGACGCGAACACAAACTCAAACACAACCACTAACACAACCTACTACCTGATCCTGAACAAGCTGCTCGGCAAAGAGGATGACGGCAAGTACTACCTTTACACCAACGGCAGCTGGGTTCCGGACACCAAGAGCACCATCTTGGGCCGCCTCATGGGCTTTGACCCGAGCGAGCCGTCAGATTCTCCCTACGCCATGGGCAACATGGACATCATGGACACGATCGAAGTAATCACCGAACAGCAAGCTACTGAGTTTATAAATCAGAACAATTATTAAGGAGCCCCCACATGACCATCGGCACAAACCTCAGACATCTCCGCGAAGAGCGCGGCCTCACACAGGAGCAGGTCGC
>JAEEGL010538174.1_pt1 | contig 13431 bp, 9 predicted proteins | sample 9134231 | NCBI WGS metagenome assembly JAEEGL01 (sample SAMN16246548, study PRJNA631951) | gut metagenome | biome: gut microbiome; feature: rumen; material: fiber-attached | host: Bos | place: Iran: Karaj | collected 2018-10 | reverse complement strand
ATGACAAAGTTACGCATTCCCCATATCATCGGTATGGTGCTTGCGGGAATCATCGTGGGAAAATACGGACTGAATATCCTGGAGCGTGACGACAGTTTTGAGCTCTTCGGGCAGGTTGGACTTTACTATATCATGTTCCTGGCCGGACTGGAGATGGATACCGAAGGACTGCGGAAGAATCTGAAACAGGTGACTGTCTTCGGTTTACTGACGTTTCTGATACCCTTCATCCTGGTGTATATCGCCGGCATCAATATCATGGGCTATTCGATGCATGCTACACTGTTGCTGTGCTGTATCATGGCCAGTAACACGCTGATTGCTTATCCCATTGTAGGAAAATATGGTCTGCAGCGTCATAAGAGTGTGACGATCAGTGTGGGTGCGAGCATGATCGCTCTTACCCTGGCGCTCTTGTCATTGTCTGTTTTTGTGAGTCTGAGCGGCAGTGGTGCATCGGTGCCTGTGCCCTTGAGCATTCTGTGGATATTGGTAAAGCTGGTGGCTTACTGTGTAGTACTCCTCTTGTTGATACCGCGCTTCACGCGCTGGTTCCTGCAGCGCTACTCCGATGCCGTGACACAGTTTATCTTCGTACTGAGCATCCTCTTCCTCTGTTCTGCTATCTGCCGACTGATCGGACTGGAGGGTGTCTTCGGGGCTTTCTTCGCCGGTTTGCTGTTAAACAGATATATTCCCCGCGTATCACCGTTGATGGGACGACTGGAGTTTATCGGAAATGCCTTGTTTATCCCGTATTTCCTGATAGGTGTAGGTATGCTCATCAATGTACGTGTGATGTTCTACAGTTGGCATACTGCCTATATCGTGTTGATCATGGTGGTGATAGGAACGGTGGGAAAACTGTTGGCGGGATATGCCGTGGGTATCGGACTGCGTTTCCCTTTGAGCTACGGACATATGATGTTCGGTCTTACCAGTGCGCATGCCGCGGGATCTATTGCCATTGTGATGGTGGGGCGTAACCTGCAGATTGCAGAGGGCGTCTATCTCGTGGATAATGAGATGCTCAATGGTGTAGTGATGATGATCCTCTTTACGTGTATCATCTCCTCAGTCATGACTGAGTTGGCTTGTCGGCAGATCGTGCTACATAATCCGGCGGAGAATGAGGCGAACGAGCGTGGTGACGATGAAAAGATTCTCCTTGCGCTGAAGAATGAGGATATGATGCGCGAACTGCTCAGTATGGGTATCATGATGCGTAATCCCAAACTCAACCGCGGCTTGATAGGATTGAACGTGGTACTTGACGACAGGAATGTGGCGTTGAACCAGACAAAGGGTAAGGCTATGTTGGAGCAGGTGACACGGGCAGCAGCAGCGGCAGATGTGCGGATACAGACACAGAGCCGTATTGCAACGAATATTGCCAACGGTATTATGCATGCTTTCAAGGAGTATGATGCATCGGAGATTATCATCGGACTGCATGAGCGTAAGACGGAGAATGACAATTTCTGGGGACTGTTCACAGAGAATCTTACCACCGAGCTGAACCGACAGATTGTCATCGCACGACTGGTGCAGCCATTGAACACCATCCGCAGAATACAGGTGATTGTGCCGAGCAGGGCGGAGTATGAGCCTGGGTTCCACCGCTGGCTGGAGCGTTTGGCAAGGATGGCCGGTAATATGGAGTGCCGCATACAGTTCCACTGTAAACCGGCAACGCTGGCGCTCATCAATCAATATATACAAAACAGGTACCCGCATGTGCGTGCGGAATATACCGCGATGGAACACTGGAATGAGATTCCCAGGTTGATGAGCAATGTCAATGATGACCATCTGTTGGTCATCCTCACAGCCCGTAAGGGAACTATCAGTTATAAACCGGTGTTCGAGAAACTGCCACAGGAAATCCTGCAGTATTACAAGAAAGAGAACCTGATGATAATCTTCCCGGATCAGTATGGGGAATCAGTGAATATGATGACGTTTGCTGCTCCTCAGAAGAATGAGCAGTTGAGTGCCTACACGCAGATACACGACTGGATCACGCTGCATGTAAGGTATTTTAGGAAGATGATAAGACGTTGATAGAGTTTTACATTCTATAGTTACTATAGATACTATAGTTACTATAGGTACTATTTTAAAGATTATAAATATGATAGATATCGAGAATATCACCAAGAGTTTCGGATCATTGCAGGTGTTGAAAGGAATCACCCTGCATATCGACAAGGGAGAGATCGTTAGTATCGTTGGCCCGAGTGGTGCCGGAAAGACGACGCTCCTGCAGATTATAGGTACCTTGGATCAGCCCGATGGCGGCACCATCCGGATCGATGGGGTAGAGGTGAATAAGCTTAGCAAACGGAAACTATCGGATTTCCGCAATAAACATATCGGTTTCGTTTTCCAGTTTCATCAGTTGTTGCCGGAGTTCACGGCATTGGAAAACATTATGATTCCAGCATATATCAGTGGTGCTTCACACAATGAGGCAAAGAAACGGGCAGAGGAACTACTCTCGTTCATGGGGCTCCTCGACCGTGCGCATCATAAACCCAACGAACTGTCAGGCGGTGAGAAACAACGTGTGGCAGTGGCACGCGCCTTGGTGAACAACCCGGCCGTGATCCTTGCCGATGAACCATCCGGTAGTCTTGACAGTAAAAACAAACAGGAACTGCATCAACTCTTCTTCGATCTGCGCGACCGTTACGGACAGACATTCGTCATCGTCACCCACGATGAGGAGTTGGCTTCCCTCACCGACCGCACCATCCATCTGCATGATGGAGAGGTAGTGGAATGATGCCCTGAAGGGGTAGGGTTTATCCCTACCCGTAAATGCGAAGGACATGAAAATGGGCAGACATGAAGTCTGCCCCTACAATATTTACTCTTGTGCGCCTGACAGGACTCGAACCTGCACGTCCTGGAACACTAGATCCTAAGTCTAGCGCGTCTACCAATTCCGCCACAGGCGCCGCTGGATAGCATCAGCTATTTTAAAATGTAGGTGCAAAGGTAGCTAAAAAAATATATTATGCCAAGAAAAACTTTATTTTTCTGACAAAATAATCCCGTGGATAGTTTGTGCTTTAAAGGTAACATATTAATTTTGCAGCATAATCAACAATTACGGGATGCTATGAAAAGGATATTCTCAATTCTCAGTATGTTACTGGCCGTGTTACAGATCACCGCCGATGATATCTATGTAAAAATGACCTCTCTGGATGAGATTGATACAGAGGGCACTTACCTGATGGCGTCTGCTGACTATATCGGCAAGGCGTTTAGTGGTAACTTTATATCCACGATGGCAAAGAACTCTTGGTTCAATAGTTCAAAAACGACTCTCACCATACCTGACAGTTACAGTTCTTCCGGTTTGTTCTTTGTCAGTTTAGTGGCTCTCAATACGAATAATACATTCGCTTTTAAGATTAAGGAATCAGGAAAGTATCTCAGCAATCCATCTAGTAACTATCTTAATCAAGTGGATAACTATTCCAATAAAAGGGCTCAGTGGATTATCGAGAAGAGCTCGGAAGGACTAAACGTAAGGTCTAACTACAATACAGCGTATTACATCAAGAAGAAAAAATCCAATGATCTCTGTTGTACGAACAGTACAACTAGTACTTTTAAAAAGGTTATCCTCTATAAGAGGCTGCCTGCTACAGAGACGATAACCATCGGCAACGCCGGTTATGCCACTTATGTGCCTTCCTACTCTCTTGATTTCACCACTCAGACGGTAATCACCTCTTTTATCGTGACACATTCCACAAATACTGCTGCCATCCTGGAGAGCATGGAGACGATACCGGCAAAGACTCCTATTGTGGTCAGTGGAACTCCCGGTGCATATCCTATTCCAGTGATAGCATCATCGGATGCTGTCACAGGTAACTTACTTAATGCCAGTGATGGAATGGTGAGAGGCGATGGTAAAACCATTTATGCGTTGGGTGATCTGTCGGATGGAGTGGGGTTCTACCTGGTGGATACGGATGTGGTTATCCCTGCCGGCCGTTGTTATTTACGTATCCAAGAGAGTAGTACATCACCTTCGTATATGCATATGCGTATCGGTAATACCACGGGAATAGAAGAAAAGATCGAGATAGCTGATGATCCTTATTACTATACATTGAGTGGACAGCGGGTGGTGCATCCCCGTAAGGGTCTTTATCTTTACAAAGGAAAGAAAATAATGATTAGATAAAAGATTGACTATGAAGAAATACATCAAACCTCTTACTTACTGTTACCGTATTAACACAGAATCCCTGATGGTAACAGCCAGTCTGCCCGTGGTAGACAAGGGTAGGGATAAAATAGAAGATTCGGATCAGGTACTATCGAAGAAGGACCATCGGCCTTTTGATCTCTGGGGAGAAGACGATTAATGCTTGATGACACGGATAGAGAGCGACTCTCTGTCGAAACAAATACCTTCACGGTTGATAAACCGACTGAGTGCGCCATTATCAGCCAATTGTCTCGGTGTTCCGATGACCGGTGCTTCCTGCGGTTGCATCAACCACAGGGTGTCGGTAATCTGCAATGCCAGTTCCAAGTCGTGTGTCGAGAGAAAGATGGTCTTGTGTGTTTCCCTACTCAACTGGTGGAGCAACTGAAGCATATCCACTTTACTGGGGTAGTCGAGGAAGGCGGTAGGCTCATCAAGGAAGATAACAGGTGTCTGTTGTGCCAAGGCTTTGGCAATCATCATCTTCTGACGTTCTCCGTCGGAAAGGGTCTGCACCATCCTTTCTTTGAGTGATTCGATACCCACCATCTGTATGCTCTCTTCCACAATTACCTTGTCCTCATCACGAAGACGCCCCCAGAAACCTGTATACGGACTGCGTCCAAGGGCTACCATTTCCTCGACGGTCATGTTCTGTACGTCTGGTTTTGTCGTGAGTACCACACCAATCATCTTTGCCAACTGCTTATCCGTCAGGGTGGCAATGTCCACTCCTTTGTCGGCATCGTCTTCCTTGGAGATAAAGATCTGTCCTCCCAATGGTGGTTGGAAGGCTGACAGCGTGCGTAGGAGGGTGGACTTTCCTACACCGTTAGGACCAATCAGACAGGTGAGCACACCTGCCTCTATCTGTGCGTTGATATGTTCGGCAACTACTTTGTTGTTATCTTTCTGTCGGTAGCCGATGGTAAGATCTTGTAGTGTAATCATTTTACTAATGCTCGTGCGTATTCGATGATAGTATCCCTGTTTCGGAGCAGATCGCTCTGTAATAGCGAAACCCGGTGGTCGGGTTGTATGCCATATTCGGTGCTCTTCTTGTCTCTGTCGTACATCGGACAGGCAGAGAAACGTACCAGCCAACCGTTGGGCAACTCACTGGAGAAAGGTAGTCCGGCACCACCACCTGTCTGGTCGCCGATGATTGTAACGTTCGGACAGCATCTCATATATTTCACAAACTCATTGGCAGCACTGAATACTTGTCTGTTGGTCAACAGAAATACCGGTTTTTGCCAACGTATATTCTTCGAGGGTTTCAGAATCTGTTCCTCGTAATCAGAGAAATCATCATGTCCCTTTCCTTTCTTGTGTCTCATATACCCCACGAGCATCTCTTCATTGGTGAAGCGGGCTGCGAATTTCTCTGCATAGGTGAGGGTACCGCCACTGTTGTCACGGATGTCGATGATCAGGGCACGACAAGGGGCTAAATCCATCAGGATATCATCCAGGTTCCCATTGCCGATAGCACTTGTGAAACTGGCATAGCGGACATATCCGATATTGTCGTCGAGTGTCTTGTAACGTAGGCCGGAAGCTATCTTGTAGTCGGTGCCAAGATAATGGGTAATCAGTGTGTCAGAGAAGTTACTGGGGTAGTTCTCATGCCACGACCAGTTGCGTGCGATATCGAAAGAGGTGTAGAGGTTGACATGTCCGTCTTTCAGTTCGCTGATCATATTGGCGAGAACCTCGAAGAGTTGACTTTGTGTCATTCCGGCATCTATCTGTCGCTGATATTTTTGATGAACGGCATTCCAATCAATCTGTTTATCGGAAAAGAAACAATAGTGCTCATCCATAATTTTCCACAGTGCCTCGAAATTTCCCTGCGGGTTATCATCATATTCGTCCTCATCGATGCATGCCACGACGAGGAACAGGCAGCAGCACAGCAGTAAATATTTCCGGAGGAGAGAGGTAATCATAGTGCTTATCTGGTTAGAGGATGGATGATAAAGGTCCTGACAACACCGATGGTCAACAGGTGGGAGTAAGTATGATATTTCAGGTTGTTGACCTTTGCCTGTTGGTAGTCGCCGAGATAACCTATCCGCAGAGAGACTTTCGACATAGGGATATCCAAAGCGAGCGAATGCCGCAGGCTGGGAGCGTTGAAAGGGGTGGTGAACACGACGTTATGATCGTAGTTGCCTTCTGAAAAGATCTCATAGTACGACTGTCCGTAGTTCGGACTGAACATTGCTCCTATCAGTGGAGCAGACAACTCATAGCATGCGGTGAACCATTTGTTGAAAAGCTTGAAGGTCCATTCACCGGACACGGCGGGAGAGACGTTGAGATATAGGCGTCCCTGGGCGGGATTGTTGGTGTTACTGTTATTATAGAGAAAACCGCCACCGATCTCTGCCAAGAAACCGGCTCTCAGTCGGACATTACCGTCATGCCTCAGGTCACGGTATCTCCCGTAATCGAAGATATACATTCCCATCTGTTCACTGTTGTTCTCTGACCGTGGCTCCGCATAAGAGAAGATACCTTGGTGGATAAATATCTCCGACCACAACTCGTAGGGCTGTCGTGTGGTGTGGGAGATATAGCGTAACTGCATACCGTTGTATTTCTCTTGACTGAGGTAAGTGTCCAGGATGTTGGATGCGCCAAGGCCGATGGTCTGCACATTGGTGATTTCCCGGTCTTCTGCCTGTGGGAAGACATTCTGCGAGACAGCGACCAATAGGCTGATAAATAGAATTTTATATCTCATCATCGGGGAATAGACTTAATTGTGCAGCTGACTCTTCGTTCTTACGGTGACGACGTTTGTCTGCAGTATGTGGTTGTGGGGCTTGTGATTCTTCCGAAGAGGCTTGGCTTTCATCAGCTGGTTCTACAATAGGATTGATGACCAGCTCTACCGGTTCAGACTCCGGTTCTACGGGATTAATCACCAGCGTTACCGGTTCCGGTTCCAGCTTTTCAGCCGTTTCTTCTATCTTCTCAGAAGATAACTCCTCAGACTCTTCGGAATCCTCTTCAACGAGTGGTTCCAAAGTATCTTGCTCCTGAGTTTCAGACTCTTGAGTCTCTTCCGTACTTTCTTCCTCGGCTTCCTCTGTGATATCATCTTCAGGAGCGTCTTCAGTCTCTTCTTTCGGCTCCGGCATACGGACAGGCTCCAGTTCTTTGACAGTGACCTGATCGGTTGTCCATAACCGTTTGCCGCGTGCCTTGAACGACTTCACGCCGATGAATGTTTCCGCATCTACTTCCATGGCATCACGGAATGACTCATCACCTGTAAAGGTTACCTTGATGAGAGGGTAGACGGTATCAGTAAGGAGAAGAAGCTGACTGTTGGCGTTACTCCCCATGAGGTTCTGCTTCTTTTTGGTCGCATCGATCGGGAAGCGTTTCAGATAGGGCAGGCCTTTTTGCTCAGCATCAAAGAGAACGGCAGTCCACACCTTGTCGGAAGCATATTTCTCAATGCGCAGGATATTATCCTCATAGTGGTTGTTGATATCGATATTGGTAAGATAGAAATCACCATTATCGAGGATCACGAGGATGTTATCATCATCGTTGAACTCTCCCAGATATCGCCCGTGATCATCATAGTTGAGGCGTTTGATATCCGGATCGAACCATACCTTTCTACCGCCAAGGGTGCTATGCCCGTGACTCTTCAGGGAGATCCTATGAATATTACGGGTACTCAGTCGTTTACCACGAATAGCCCTTCCACGTATCTCTATTTCTGAGAAGTCCACATCCTCGAACAGTTTTTTCTTCTTGGGGTCAGGATCGTAGGTAACCTTGATGATTTCTGCTTCTCCGTTGGGGTTAGCGGTGAAATACATCACCTTTGAACCATCAGTGCCTTGTGTTAAGTCGTATATCTTATCACGGGTAATACTGGTGACATTGAAACGTTTGATAAAGCATGGTCCTTTCTTTCCGTCACGATATACGACGTTATAGATCGTACGTGTGTCGTTTTTCTTGAAGACAGCGACATGGATGATATTCTTACCCACAAAGACCTTGTCGGCAACACGGATAATCTTGTATTTGCCATCACGGTAGAAGAGAATGATATCATCGATGTCGGAACAATTGCAGACATACTCGTCTTTCTTCATGCCGGTACCGATAAAACCATCCTGGCGGTTGATGTACAATTTCTCATTGGCTTCCGCAACCTTACTGGCTTCGATAGTGTCGAAGTTACGGATCTCTGTAAGACGGGGATGTTCCGCTCCATATTTGTCTTTGAGGTATTGGAACCACTTAATGGTAACCTTTACCATGTTCGAGAGCTGCTTGTCGATATCCTCCACCTCTTTCTTCAACTTAGCGATGAGCTCATCGGCCTTATCCTTGTTGAACTTCAGGATACGTTGCATCTTGATCTCCATCAGTCGGAGGATGTCATCTTTGGTTACTTCGCGGATCATCTGTGGGTAATAAGGCGTCAATCGCTCATCCACATATTCACAGGCGTCATCCATGGTAGCAGCATTCTCGAAGGGTCGTCCCTTGTAGATACGCTCTTCAATGAAGATCTTTTCCAACGAACAGAAATGCAATTGTTCTAGCAGCTCGTGCCTGCGGATCTCCAATTCTTTCCGTAACAATGCCATCGTTCGGTCCACACCATGTCTGAGAACATCATTGACCGTTAGGAATTTCGGCTTGTTATCCTCGATGACACAGCAGTTGGGAGAGATATTGATCTCACAGTCGGTGAATGCATACAAGGCATCGAGTGTCTTGTCTGATGATACACCGGGGGCGAGATGTATCTGTATCTCTACATTTGCCGATGTCAGGTCGGTGACGTTACGGGCTTTGATCTTACCTTTCTCAATGGCTTTGGTGATACTCTCAATGAGGGTGCTCACTGTCTTGGAGTAGGGCAGTTCACGGACTACGAGGGTCTTGTTGTCGAGCTTCTCTATCTTCGCACGTACTTTCAGCACACCACCGCGCTGTCCTTCATTGTACTTACTGACATCGATAGAGCCACCGGTGGGGAAGTCTGGATAAAGGGTGAATGGCTCTCCCTGCAGATAACTGACGGCTGCATCGCAGATCTCATTGAAGTTATGAGGAAGAATCTTGGACGACAGTCCTACTGCAATACCTTCTGCACCCTGTGCCAACAGCAACGGATACTTTGAAGGCAGTGTGATCGGCTCTTTGTTCCTGCCATCATAACTGAATTGCCATTCGGTGGTCTTTGGGTTAAAGACCACATCGAGGGCAAACTTACTCAGTCGTGCCTCAATATATCGGGGTGCTGCCGCACGGTCGCCGGTAAGGATATTTCCCCAGTTGCCCTGACAGTCGATAAGCAAATCCTTCTGTCCCATCTGTACCAGTGCATCACCGATGGATGCATCACCGTGAGGGTGAAACTGCATGGTATGTCCTACGATATTCGCTACTTTGTTATATCGTCCGTCATCCATACGTTTCATGGAGTGAAGGATACGTCGCTGTACCGGTTTCAGTCCGTCCTCGATATGAGGAACGGCACGTTCCAGGATTACATAAGAGGCGTAATCCAGGAACCAATTCTGGTACATACCACTGAGGTGGTGTACGACGGCGGCATCAAAGCGGTTAACCGGTTTGTAGTCGGAATGGCCGTTTTCCGACGGCTCTTCATGAATAGGTAAATCTTTTATCTCGTCGTCCATAGTCGTGTATCTCGCACATCAATTATCTGTCGTCTTTGAAAAGACGACTGCAAATATAGCTATTTTCTTTGAAATATGCAAAATTAAAGATGTGGTTCGTGACACAATTATCTTACGGTAAGGTTAAACTCTTCCCGTCGATAAAGAGATTCTCATTGTCACCCTCTTTCATCTTCCATGCGACCTTACCTTCCGGCACTTCGAAAGACACGTTTTCCAGATAGACATTACGAGCCTGAGACATCTCGATATCACCATTGTCGGCAGAGAGTCGACAATCCCTTAGCGTAAGCATGTTTATGTCGTTTAACAGCATCAGTCGCCTACTGTGTGACTGGATACGTTCGATGGTTACGTTACGGGCGGGTGATTCGGGGATGCCGTTGACTTTCAGGAAGTAGGATGCATTCTCGATGATCAGGTCACGGATGACGATATTGCGGTATGCCGGTGTGAAAGGATCGAATGGCATGGGTACACGCGCTGACAATCCTCCCACATAGATAGCAGCCCCCAGCATATCGAAACTGATAGCTTCTTTGGCAGCCTTGATCCTGTTACGTTCGTAATAGAGATTCTCACCACCGCCTCCACGAGGACGACGGGTCTTGAAACGAAGGCCTACTGACGTGCCTTGGAAGACATTGTCGTGTACGTAGATATCACGGATCATTCCTGCTGTCTCAGAACCACAGGTAACACCGCCATGACCGATGGCAGTAAGGTTACGACGGATAATGAGATTCTCGCAGGGGCGGTTGACACGGAGTCCGTCAATGCCACGTCCTGCCTTGATAGTGATATTGTCATCACCTGTCTCTAAGAAATTATACTCTATGAGAACGTTACGGCTTGACTCTATGTCCATGCCGTCACCCATCGGCAGGCCTACACTATGTACCTTGGTGCCTCGGATAATCACAGAATCACAATAGGTGGGTACGATATTCCAGAAAACACACTGTGTAAGATCGACACCCTCGATAAGTACGTTTTGACAGTTGATAGGTCCGATGAAGGTAGGGAGATAAACACTGCTGCTGTCTCTTCCATCATAGATTCGTTCTGTCGGGGGTAAGTCGTAGTTGACATGACTGTCGAACGAGCCATAGCCTGGGTTTTTGCGCCACAGTTCACAGTCACGCCCAGGTCCAATCAGATGTCCGGTACCTGTTATGCCGATGTTCCGTTGTCCGTTGGCGTAGATCATAGCTCCCATCGACATAGCCTCGATGCCGGCACTGCGGGTGAAGACCACGGGGAGGTAGTCCTTGACATCGCCGCTGAAATAAACATTGGCTCCTTCATCAATATGCAGACAGACATTGGTTTTCAGTTCGATACGTCCGGTGTACCAGTTTCCTTTGGGGATAATCACAGTACCACCGCCGTGTGCTGCAACGACATCAATGGCAGCTTGGATCTGTTGGCGAACGAACTTCCCCTCTTTTGCTCCCATCTTTTTGATACTCATCTGGTAATCAGGGAAGACAGGGCGTTGCAGTTGTGGCATGTCGAAAGGTGCATGAATAGGTGCAACGGTATCTGGCATGGCAGCTGGTCCTACCTCTTCTGCCGTGGGGATGTTACGCTGTGCAAATATAACGCTGCAGATGCATAGCATGACGGGGAGTAGCAATTCTCTCATTCTCATAATCGGTAGTGTTATTATTGTATTAATATCATGTAAAGATAAGAAGGATAACTCATCTTACCATGTTCTTGGAGGTATTTAACTTTTCTTTAACATACATTTCTGTCGTATGTTATTTGTTGAATGTCTTAGTTTTTATAATTTTGCAGATAGATAATCCTATAAAACGATAAAATGAAACAGGTTAAGTATTGGATAAGTGTGGTTATCCTTATCCTTAGTGTACAGGGATGTACCACTCAGAGGCATCTTAATCAAGAAAAGCGACAGCGTGTCATTCAGACAGAAGACAACAGTCAGTTTGTAACATTGACAGATGCCGTGCCGGATGCGATTCTGGAGATAAGGTATTTCAGTACGTATAATTTCGTAGGAGCACGAGTAGATGGTTATGAGGAGCCTACGGCGCTGATCACCCGCCGGGCAGCAGAATGTCTGCGTGCCGTCAGTGATGAGGTAAAGACCATGGGCTACCGGTTGAAGATCTACGATGCCTACCGTCCGCAGAGGGCTGTGGACCATTTCGTACGCTGGGCAGCAGACCTTCAGGCAACGGAGATGAAACCTTATTTCTATTCTGATCTTGACAAGAGTGTGCTTTTTGAACAAGGGTATATTGCAGAGAAGAGCGGTCATACACGCGGCTCTACTGTCGATCTGACGCTTTTCGATATGACCACGGAGAAAGAAGTTGACATGGGAGGAACGTTCGATTGGTTCGGTCCTGAGAGCCATCCGGATTTCTGTGGTAATCCAGAAACAGGAGAATATACCGGCGATAATCATAAGAGTCCTGCCGGACGTTCCATCACTGCCAAGCAATTTGCCAACCGTATGCTTCTTCGTGCTGTCATGCTACGTCATGGTTTCAAACCGATTGACACGGAATGGTGGCATTTCACGCTGAAAGATGAGCCGTTCCCCGATACTTTTTTTACTTTCTCCGTCAGGCAGTTAAAGCACTGATTTTAAAAAAATAAATGATTTATTTGGGTATGCTCTCGGTTTTTGCTATCTTTGCAGGCAAATTATTGAGAACAAAGGCATTTATTATATTAAGAATAGTTTGTCATGGCACAAGAAGATGTATTTAAAAAGATTGTTTCTCATTGCAAAGAATATGGTTTTGTTTTCCCCAGCAGTGAGATATACGATGGATTAGCTGCCGTTTATGATTACGGTCAGAATGGTGTAGAACTGAAAAACAATATCAAACAATATTGGTGGAAGAGCATGGTGCTGCTCCATGATAATATCGTGGGTATCGACTCTGCCATCTTCATGCATCCTACGATCTGGAAGGCATCAGGACATGTGGATGCTTTCAATGATCCTCTGATAGACAACCGTGATTCGAAGAAACGTTATCGTGCGGATGTGCTCATCGAGGAGCAGATTGCCAAGTATGAAGATAAGATAGACAAAGAGATACAGAAGGCAAAGAAACGTTTCGGTGAGAAGTTTGATGAGGCTCAGTTCCGTGCTACCAATGCACGTGTGCTGGAAAATCAACAGAAACGTGATGCTCTGCACGAGCGCTATTCCGTGGCCATGAATGCCATGGATCTGGATGAGCTCAGACAGATCATTCTCGATGAAGAGATTGTATGTCCTATCAGTGGTACACGTAACTGGACCGATGTACGTCAGTTTAACCTGATGTTCTCTACCGAGATGGGTGCTTCTGCCGAAAACAGCATGAAGGTGTATCTCCGTCCGGAAACCGCTCAAGGTATCTTTGTGAACTACCTGAACGTGCAGAAGACCGGTCGTATGAAGATTCCTTTCGGTATTGCGCAGATCGGTAAGGCTTTCCGTAATGAGATCGTTGCCCGACAGTTTATTTT
>JAEEGL010249112.1_pt1 | contig 13431 bp, 13 predicted proteins | sample 9134231 | NCBI WGS metagenome assembly JAEEGL01 (sample SAMN16246548, study PRJNA631951) | gut metagenome | biome: gut microbiome; feature: rumen; material: fiber-attached | host: Bos | place: Iran: Karaj | collected 2018-10 | reverse complement strand
ATGATAAAATGATGATTGAGGAATTGTATTCCGAGTATCTGAAATCTGACAAAAAATCGGTTGTCTGTCGTGAGGGAAAGGCTTTGCAAAAAAAAGACGGGAAATATCTGCCGTATTCACAACAACTTCATATTCGTGAGTGTGGGGAAGCATCAAGCTTACTGCCTTTTGGCGTGGCTGGAGTTCTGTATCCTCCCCATATATTTGGAGATGAGGTATTTAACACGCAGGTTATTGCGGATTTGTGCCCAAAAGCAGATGACATTTGGTTCGGGATTATGGAGCTTTATTATAAGATTCCAGTTATATATGTGCCGAAAAACTCTTGGACGGGAAATGCCGATGTGGACCGGAATGAGGAATACAATGAAACGGTATCGGGCGCTTTGCATTTCTTGAATGACATTCAAGGGTTGAATGATGTTCAGTGGAATAACTTAATGGAATACTATCATTTAAACAATAATGAGAATTATGAGAATATATAAGAACAAATATAGTCTTTTCTTAGGTATATTTTGCGCAAATGTAGCGTTTTTTATATTAGCGGCGTGGTTGTTGCCCATACGCTATGAGACGAGTGATGATGTTGCCATGTGGGGATTGTTGAGGGGCTTGTGGGAAGGCTGGCCGGCAACAGACCATCTTATTTTTCAAAGTGTGTTGTATGGCAAGTTTCTTACACTGCTATATAATCTGTATGATGGTGTTGAATGGTATCCAGTTATGATGAGTATTAGTCAGATTGTTGCAATGACTATTGTATGCTATCATTTTTACACAAAAACAAAGGATAAGAACCTGATCATTCCTGTAATCGTATTGTTTTACGTCTGTTGGATATACCTGATTTGTCGTTTCCAGTTCACAAGCACTACAGCAATACTTGCCTTATCATCTGTTGTTTTGTTGTTGGACAAGAAATTCATAGCGGGCGGCTTGCTGTTCGTTTTTGCTACTCTTATGCGATTTGAATCGGCAATGATGATGGGACTGTTACTTGCACCCTTGTTCGTATATAGATACAAAACAGAGATTTGTAAGTGTTGGGCTCCATTGGCATTAATTCTTGTAGTTGCTTTTAGTCTTAAGTTTGTGGATAGGCAAGCCTATCATAATAGCTCATGGAAAGAGTTTATTTCATATAATAGTGCTCGATCGGCTTTGCAAGACAATCCTTGCGGATGGCGAGGGTTTAAAGGAATCCCTGATGGCATAAGTAAAAATGATTATGAATTGCTGGTATATGATTTTTGTTTTGATGCAGAAGTGTGGACCATAGACAAGCTATCTGAGATGAGCGGTATTGTTAATGCAACTCCATTGAAGTATAAGTTCAAAGATTCGTTTTTCGATTTCATAAAGCCGAATTGGATTAACATGTTTTTTATGTTGGTGCTGACTATTACTGTGTTTGTCGTCATCCAAGATAAGCGAAAGTGTATATTGTGGGGAGGGGCGGTTGTACTATGGATGGCAGTGTTATGTATGGTTGGCATTGTTTTTCAAATAAAACCGTATGTGTTTTTCTCTTCATTGATGGCAATGTTTTATTTGTATGGTTATATTCTTTCAGAAAACGGTTTTGAAAAATGGAGAAAGGCCATGCCATGGATTCTTCTGTTGTATATTGTCCCTCTTTGCAAAAACATTTATGCGACTGTAAAGCATAATAATCAAATTATGGAGAGTGCAATAGAAGCACGCAATCTAATACACAATATTCCTCGAGATATGGCAGTACTGGCCTATGCGTATCCGATGCAGGGAGAATCGCCATTTACTATGACTATGACTATTTTGCCCTATGCCTTTTTAACTCATGATGATTTTTCTTTTGAGAGTTTGCTTGAAGAAAAGAATGTTCTGCTTGTTGATAAAGATGCCAAACTACCTGGAAAAATTATCTTGTCGTTATGGGAACATAACGGTATAAATGCAAGATGCAGGGTGATTTTGGAGTCGGAACATAAACAGGTAATAAACCTATATCGTTATGATATTGAGTAGAATCAGGAAGTTGTTTTGCTTAATAAGAAAGGTTAATGCTTGGCAGACATTTAAGCTTTATTGCAAAGTCAAGCATCCTAGAAGTGCTCATCTTTATGTGCATAATTATTCGTTGATCAATCTTGCCAACTCGGCACGAATAGAATTACCTGAAAGAGGTTATTTGGATATCAATGTGTTGAATATTAAGAGAGACAAGATTCGCCCATGTACTCTATGGATGGGCGAGAAGACGACCTTGGTTAGCGGTGGTTTTTCCATGTACGAAGGAGCAGCTATTGTAGTTTTGGATGGCGGCAGGTTGGTGCTGGGTCGTAATTCTTACATGAATGAAAGTTTGATTCAATGCGCCTCTTCCATCACCATTGGTGAAAATTGTGCGATAGCAGGTGACGTTCTCATTCAAGATACGGATTTTCATCCTATGCTTGATGAGAATGGTAATGAAAAAACATATACAAAACCAATTACGATTGGTAACCATGTATGGATTTGCGCCAAGGCTACGATATTGAAAGGCGTAACGATTGGCGATGGTGCGATCATCGCCGCTGGGGCTGTCGTCACTAAAGATGTCCCCGCCCATGCTTTGGTTGGCGGGAATCCCGCCCGAATTATCAAAGAAAATGTCAATTGGAAGTAAAATGGAGATAATACAAACAGGGATTGATGGTTTGGTGGAGATACACCCCAAGGTTTTTCCTGATTCCCGAGGCTTTTTTATGGAAGTTTACAACCGTCAGCGTTATATCGAAGCCGGAATTGCCAATGACTTTTGTCAGGAGAATTTATCACAATCCACATACGGCGTTATTAGGGGGTTGCATTTTCAATTGAACCCTTATAGTCAAGCGAAATTGGCCACCTGCTTTATGGGACGGGTGTTTGATGTTGCTGTTGATTTGCGTAAAGGTTCTCCTACTTTTGGACAATGGAGAGGATGTGTGTTGGATTCGGAGTTGCGCAATCAGTTCTTGATACCAAGAGGATTTGCCCATGGGTTTTCGGTTTTGAGCGAGGTCGCAGTTTTTTCTTACCGTTGTGATAATGTGTATCATGCCGAATCTGAAGGAGGAATTGCTTATGATGATCTCGATTTGGCAATAGATTGGAGAATTCCCCAAAATGAACGTGTTGTATCTGAGAAAGACTTAAATCGACCAAGATTCGTGGATGTAGTGACCAATTTTGTTTTTGAAAAGTTTTTCACAAATTAAAAAAATGAACGAGTTTGTACAAGAGATATTGGAAAGGTTGAGCCGTTCGATGGTTGATTTTCCAAACCGCAATGCATTTTGCATAAATGGCGTCTTTTATTCATATTCTCGATTTGCTGAAAAAGTTTCATCTATACGTTGTCAGTTGGCTCGAGAAAAGGGTATGGGTCAGATTGTAGGGCTGGTGGTCCGAGATGAAATCGAAACCTATGCGGCCATCATTGCACTATGGATGGAGGGGAAAGCCTATGTCCCGCTTCATCCAATGCATCCAAAGGAAAGGAATCTGGGAATTATCGAACAAGTTGGGCTGACTCATGTTATCGATACGGATAAAGAAACGGTTTTCACTTGTTGTTCGGTATTAAACCCAAAGAGAATTGGTTTTTCTGAAACGAAGCTTGAATGGGAGGATGTGTCTGATGGTGAATTGGCATATATCCTATTCACTTCAGGAAGCACAGGTGTACCGAAAGGGGTTAGCATTACGCGCGGCAATTTGGCTGCATTTGTGGATTCATTCTGGAAAACGGGGATTTCCTTGTGTGCGGACGACAAGTGTCTTCAATGCTTTGACTTGACTTTCGATGTTTCGGTTCAGTCGTTTTTGATAGCTTTGTTGAGTGGAGCCTGCGTCTATACCGTCCCATACGGTCAGGTGAAATATTTGTATGTGGCAAAACTTATTCAGGAACAGGGTATTACCTTTGGTGCTATGGCACCTTCTATGTTGACTTATTTACGGCCATATTTTTCCGAATTGGATGCATCAAGTTTTAAAGTTTGCATCCTCACTGCAGAGGCTTGTCCTGTTGATTTGTTGGAAGATTGGTCTCAATCTGCGACAAACGCTGACCTCTATGATTTTTATGGTCCAACGGAAACTACTATATATTGTACATATTATAGGTTTATCACTGGTGGTGATAATCTTTCTTCCAACGGGATTGTGTCTATAGGCAAGCCATTGGCCAATGTGGATGCAATTATTATTGATGAATTTGGTAATACACTTTTTGGGTCTGAGAAAGGGGAGTTGTGTGTTTCTGGTCTGCAAGTGACACCTGGTTATTGGAACAATCAGAAGAAAAATGCAATGTCGTTTTTTGTAAAGACTGTCGATGGGGAAGAGAAACGATATTATCATACGGGTGATTTGTGTTATAGGGATTTGTCGGGGAATATTATGTATTTGGGCAGGATGGATCAACAAGTCAAGATTCAAGGATTTAGGGTAGAACTTTCCGAGATAGAGTTTTATTCCCGCAGGTTTTTCAAAGGAGAGAAACGAGTAGTAGCTGTAGCATTCAATAATAAGCAAGGTTTCGCTGAAGTTGTGCTGTTTGTGGAGTCTGAGGCTGTTAAGTCTTCGGATTTGTTTGATTACTTACGTGAAAGACTGCCATCGTACATGATTCCTTCTCGGATTATCTTTGAGAACTCATTCCCAATGAATGGCAACGATAAGATTGACAGGAACAGATTAAAAGAAAAATTGATGTAATGATGAATAGAGAAGAAATAGTTAACCGTATTACGCCGATTGCTCGCGAAGTGTTTGGCAAGCCTGCATTGCAATTGACTGATGAATTGGATGCCACGCAAGTTGATACATGGACCTCTTTTGCGTTCATGCAATTGTTGGAAAGAGTCGAGGCCGAGTTTGGATTCAAGTTCAAGATGATGGAACTTTTGGGGATCAGAAACATTGGCACTTTGGTTGATGCCATCGCAAAACACTAAAATTCTTCATGGAAGAGAAAGTATCCCTTCAAACATATTCGGTGGCTGATCTGAAGGAATGGCTGCTGCACAACCATCCTTCAAAAGGCCTTTCGTCGGCGGTTATTTCGTCTGCAAGAGCGTATGCCATCGTCAACAATCCTTTTGTGGAGGATGACATGGCTGTTTGTTGTGCCTTGTTTGTCAACGAGAAACTAGTGGCCTATACGGCAGCTTTTCCTGAGGTCTTGCAAAGACCTATGCATCATTTGGCATGGTGGTTCTCCACGCTTTGGTGTGATCCTGCCTATGCAGGACGAGGCTACGGATTGATAGTGGTCGGTGCTTTGAGTGAGATGATGGGGGAGGGGCGTTTTTTTGACGCGGAAGGTGCCCGCGAGACAGTTGAGATTTTCAAGATGCTTGGGCTTGATACAGTTTACATTCCACGTTATGTGTTTGGAGGGAAAAACATTCATACGAATACGCTTCGTGGAAAGTTGGCGTGGTGTGTGGAGAGAATTAAGCAAAGGGCATGTGGACTAAAGAGAAAGAAAGTGTTGAAGCAGATAGGCAATTCGAGGGACTATACCATTAATTATTCTCGATTTGTTGACGATGATGCGTATTCTTTTATGATGTCGCATTCCGGAACGGATTTGCTGTTGCGTAAGCAGGAAACGTTCAATTGGATATTGCAGTATCCGTTTGTGCAATGTTCTCCCTTGCGAGACCGCGTGTCTTGTGATAATGTTTTTTCTTCTATCGTGGAGGATTATCACTCGTGTTTGTTTCAAGTATTTGAAAAAAAGACATTGATTGGCGTTGCTTTGTTGGTTTATTCGCATCATACCTTATCAGTCAAGTATGTGTATTACTCGAATGATTCGGCCGAAACGATGTTTGATGCTTTAGTGGAGCATGCCTTGTCGCTTAATGTTGCTGGTTTTCAAACCAATGACAAGCATCTTGCTGAATATTTGAGTTCATTGGGGCTTTTCACAAAGTATGTGGTCTCTTCAAGGTCTTTTTCTTTTCCAAAGGATTTTGAGGTGGCAGAAGGTTACTCTCTTCAAGCCGGAGAGGGTGATATGTTTGTTTGAGATTCTGAAAGATGAAAAAAGGTTCACTTCACAAAAGAATACGCAATAGGTTGCTTCGGATGCGTTTGCGTCCCATTCGGGTGTTTTGCTTCCATCAAGTGAGCGATACGTTTGACCCCGTGACGATGTGGAAATCTGACTGGATCTCAACCGCGACATTCAAACAACATATATTGGCGTTAAAAGAAGAAGGATGCTGTTTTGTTTCATTGGAGGAAGCAAGATTTCATATGAAACACGATTTCATACGGACAAAACGATATGTGGTTTTGACAGCCGACGACGGGAGTGCTACCGTAAAGAATATATTGCCATGGCTTGCCGAACAAAAGATTCCCTTGACTTTGTTTGTGAATCCAATGTATATGGATGGCGAGCATTATAGGGAATCAAACACCGAACAGTATTTGACGGTGAAGGAATTGATGGATTTGTCCAAAGTATTTCGTGGTTTGTCTATAGCCTCGCATGGTTGGAATCATGCTGATGTTACGACTCTTTCTGAGACTGACTTTATAGAAAATGTTGAAAACTCATTGTTGGTGCTGAAAGTGCTTCCGTGTTTTATCCCTTATCATGCTTATGCATTTGGAAGACACAATAGGAAAACGGATAAAATTCTTGCAGGATTCGGTTTAATTCCTGTTTTGATGGATGGAATGAAAAATTATTCAGATACAAGGTTTGTTCATAGGGAATTGTTGATTGATTGATCCGTATTGAAATCAAGACTATGAATTATGCGTATATAACATTGTTATCAACAGAGTCATATTTGCCTGGTGTTTTGGCGTTGAATAGATCGTTGGCGTTGGTTTCTGCAAAATATCCTTTAGTGGTACTGGCTTCAAATGGATTGTCGGAGAATGCAGTTGGGATTCTTGAACAGCAAGGATTGGAAACAATTCGTTTAGAAGTAAGCCTTGTTGGTTGCAATAAAAGAGAATGCATAAATCAAGAAGCAGGTTATTCCCATTGGAGCAGTACTTTTGACAAATTGGCTATATGGAGGATGACTCAATTTGACAAATTAGTGTTTTTGGACTCAGATATGATGGTGATGAAAAACATCGATCATTTGTTTATGTTACCTCATATGTCTGCAGTAATTTCGGATAAATATGATGAACCTGATTGCAAAGAGTTGAATTCAGGGTTGATTGTTGTTGAGCCATCGGTTAAGGATTATTTGGGATTATGTTCGCTGTTGGAATCTGGGCGGATCAAGAAGGAAAATATGGGTGATCAAGATGTGATAAGGGCGTATTATAATGATTGGCAGAATTGGGAAGATTGTCATTTGCCTGATGGGTATAATTTATATTATTCCAATTATCGGATGTTTGTCTACGCTAATTATGCTCCTTTCCAATCTTGTGGCTGTTTTCGGGGGAAAAGAAAGGATGTTTATATTATTCATTTTATAGGAATTAAAAAGCCATGGATGTTTTCCGTTAGAGCGATTTATAGACGAATAAAACAATATGGTGGAACAATGATTATGCTAAAGTATCAGTGGTTGTTGTTGCTGTCAAAAATGGATATAAAAAGCTTTGAGAAAAAAACGAGAGGTTGATTTATAAAGAATATGAGTGTCAAAGTCGTGCCTGTGTCTGTCCTTTTTATAACATTCAACCGCCCCAATCACACGCGGCAAGTCCTCGAAGCCATTCTTGCATCAAAGCCGAAAGACTTGTATGTCTTTCAAGATGGTGCTCGCAATGGGAGTGAGAGAGATTTGGTGAAATGTGCAGAGGTTAGGAATGTGGTGGAAGAACTGACTGCCAAGTGTGGGTTGCGTTTGCATACCTTGTTCTCTGACAAAAACTTGGGTTGCGGGCCAGGTCCCATGACCGCCTTGAATTGGTTCTTTTCAGAAAATGAGATGGGAATTGTACTTGAGGACGATGCAGTACCCCATCCCGACTTTTTCCCCTATGCGGAAGCATTGCTGCTGAAGTATAAGGATGATGAATCGGTTTGTGCCATTGGGAGTATGAATGTGGATACGCAGAAGTGGGGCGACGGCTCCTATTATTTCAGCATGATGAACCGCAACCTTTGTGCCTGGGCTACATGGCGTAGAGCATGGCAGCATTTTGATATTCGTATGTTGAATGTTTCGCGACGAGAGTTGGATAAAGCACTTCGCTGGTATGGCTGTGGTGCCTTGGAATGCGAATATTGGTGCAATCGTCTTGACGAAGTGCATAAAAACGGGTGCGGAGGACGTAGCTGGGACATGCAATTTTTTATGTCGATTTGGTTAAATCATGGCAAAGGAATTGTTCCCAATGTGAATCTGACAAGTAATATTGGAACTGTTGGCGAAGCTACTCATGCTATGGGGGTGGGAAACCTCATCGACAATGTCCCAACACAATCCATATTGCCAATCATTCATCCTTCGTCATGTGAGATTCAAAGAGAAGCCGATCGTCAATTTCATTATCGTTATTTTGAACCATATAAATTAGGTTGGGGGAGTGTGAGGACGTATTATCATTTGTTAAACAAGAGGCTGAAGCGTCTTGTGGGGCATCAGGGACCATGGCTGGAAAGGAAGAAATGAGAATCAGGTACTATATACAAAAACTGTTGGGCTGTTGGCTTGACCGTCCAAACATTCCTGCTGGCAAAACTATAGGCTATTCGTTGGTGCGTTCTGAAAAAGTGGATGTTGAATTGGGGAAATGTACCAAAGTGTCAGCACCGTTTTTCCTGCATGGAGTGAGGTTGGGTAATTATTCTTATATCGCCAAGAATTCAAGTGTTAAAAATTGCATTATCGGGAAATTCTGCTCCATTGGTCCGAATTTCTGCTGTGGCTTAGGGCTTCATCCGACAAATGGGGTTTCTACTGCTCCGATGTTTTATTCTATAGCAAAACAGAATGGCATGACATTATGCAAGAAGAATAAGATGGCGGAAACAAAGCAGACAATTATTGGGAATGATGTATTTATTGGCGCCAATGTTACTGTGCTTGATGGCATAAGGATAGGAGATGGGGCTGTGATAGGAGCAGGAGCAGTTGTGGTGGCTAATGTTCCACCGTATGCAGTTGCGGTAGGTGTTCCGGCAAAGGTGGTGAAATATCGTTTTGATGAGAAAACCATCGTAACATTGCTTGAAAAACGGTGGTGGGACGGGACAGAGGAGATTTTGCAAAAGGTTGAACAGGATTTTTGGGATTTAGGGGCCTTCTTGAAAGAAATAGAATGATGAATATGCCTCATATTTCAATAGTCTCCCCTATCTATCGCGGTGAAAAGATGGTCGCCGAACTGGTGCGTCGCAATGTGGAAAGCGTTTTGCTTTATTAATTGATTGTTTGTTCTTGTAGAGGGAATGAAGACACTTGCTATCATAGGAGCCTCTTATCTCCAACTGCCGTTGGTGAAAAAAGCAAAGGAAATGGGATTGCATACCATTTGTTTCGCTTGGGCTGAAGGCGCGGTTTGCAAAGATGAAGCCGACGAGTTCTTTCCTGTTTCGATAGTGGAAAAGGAACAAATTCTTGAGGTTTGCCGAGAAAAGCAAATTGATGGCATTTGCACCATTGCGTCCGATGTTGCTGCACCAACGGTGGCATATATTGCCGAAAAGATGGGCTTGGTTGGCAACTCCTACGAAGTCGCCATACGTGCTAACAACAAGTATCTTATGTGTCAGGCGTTTTCTGTTGCTGGGATACCTTGCCCTGCCTACAAAATGATTACTTGTTTTGAGCAACTGAATACAAAAACGTTACAGATACCCTTAATTGTGAAGCCGACCGATCGCTCGGGTAGTTTGGGTATCACTAAAGTGGAGCGGCTTGAAGATTTGCATGATGCTGTGGAAACGGCTTTGCAATGCTCATTTAAGCACGAGGCCATTGTTGAGGAACATATTGAAGGTCGGGAAATCAGCGTGGAGTTTATCTCCTATCAAGGCGCGCATTATCCATTGCAGATTACGGATAAAGTGACAACAGGAGCACCGCATTTTGTTGAGCTGGAACATCATCAGCCGGCTGATTTGAGTGAGGAACAATATGCGCAAATTTATGATTTGACGAAGAGAGCCTTAGATTCCTTGGGCGTGACCAACGGTGCCTCTCATTCCGAATACAAGATTACAGCAGATGGCAGAGTGTATGTGATGGAAATTGGTGCGCGTATGGGCGGCGATTTCATTGGCAGCGATTTGGTGATGCTCTCAACAGGCTACGATTTTTTGAAAGGTGTAATAGATGTGGCGCTGGGCCGGTTTGAAGTACCTGTTTTTGGTGAAACACATTTCGCTGGCGTGTATTTTTTGTGTGAAGAAACAAAACAATTACAAACTATAATAAAAGAAGCAAAATTGCCCCAAATAGTTCGTGCTGAGATAACTGATAAGGTTTTGCGACCCGTGTTATGCAGTGCGGATAGGAGTGGGTATTTGATATATCAAGCAGGCACAAAACTAATTATAAAATAAATAACTATGGAAAACAATCTTGAATTAAAGGGCCTTGAATTAATGGGCGAAAATGTAAAAACATTGCTTAAATATTGTGGTAAAGATGTAAAAATCAACCCACTGGCTAAGATTGTTCGACCTAATGTCGTCGAATTAGATGATAATTGTCGAATTGGTGATTTTGCATTCATTTTTGGTGGTACAGGTGTGAAAATTGGTAAATTTACTGATTTTCAACCGCATACTACTATTTGGGGTGGGGGTGAATGTATTATTGGAGATAGGGTCTCGACAGGTCCTGGTACTACTTTTTTGACGGCAACTTATTCTTATGCGCCCGGAATGAAGATGGTTGATGGAATGGATGAAGGTGAGACCACAACACTTGGAGGTAAGTGTATAATAGGAAACGATGTGTATATTGGTGCTAATTCAGTTATTATGCCTGTCAAAATTGGAGAAGGTGCAGTGGTTGGTGCTGGTAGCTTTGTTAACAAGGATTTAGAACCATGGGGAGTGTATGTTGGAAGCCCTGCTAGGAAGATTGGTGAAAGAGAGAAATTACAATAATAAAGTATTACTTGTTTTCAAACTAGAGGTTTAATGCAGAAAGTTAATCCACATATTTCGGTAGTGATTCCTGAATATTATGGTGAAAACATGGTCCATGAATTAGTTTCAAGAATCGATGATAGCGTAAGTACCATTACAGATAATTATGAAATCATTTTAGTGAATGATGCCTCACCTGACAATTCATGGCTGAAAATTCAAAAGGAATGTGCAACGAATTCAAGGGTTAAAGGCGTGAATTTTAGCCGTAATTTCGGCCAACAATATGCTATCACCGCAGGACTGTCCTATGCAAAAGGCGACTGGATTGTAGTTATGGATTGCGACTTGCAGGATACCCCTGAAGAAATACCCAACTTGTATAAAAAAGCCCAAGAAGATTATGACATTGTGATGGCTCGTCGTGTGGTGAAGCATGTCGGATGGTGGAAAAGGTTTTCGTCTATTGCCTTTCATTGGGCCTTTGATTTCCTGAGCGGTAGAAAGTCGGATCCCGAAGTGTCTAATTTTGGTATTTATAAGAGAAATGTGATAGAGTCGTATAATATGATACGTGCATTCACACGCTCCTTTAGACCTATGATAGAATCTTTAGGTTTTAGAAAAACATACCTTGAAATAGAACAAGCTGCACGCGCGGAAGGACGTAGTAGTTATACATTAAGAAAACTTTTCAAATCCGCATTTGAGGTAATTGTCTCACAAACCAATAAGCCTTTAAAAATGGCTATTACATTTGGTTTTGTGATGTCTGTGGTATCATTGTTATTGGCTGTATATAATGTTATTGCTAGATTGGTTGGCATAATAACTTTGTCAGGTTATACTACAACGGTTTTTTCTATTTGGTTTGTTGGCGGTTTGATATTGTTTGTGATAGGAGTGATGGGGTTGTATATTGGGAAAATATTTGATCAAGTTAAGGGCTATCCCTCTTTTGTTGTGAGAGAAACACTTAATATGGATTGATTTTATGGGAAACATATAACAACACGAATATTGATTTTTTATTTATCATAGACAACTACTTCGCACTGACATTTCCATGTTTACAATTAAATACAAGAATAGTCGTTTTAATTTGTTTTAAAGCATGTTTTGTCATCTAATGATAATCATTTTATGACAAAAAGTTACCTTGTTGGATATGGACTTGATTACACGGGAAAAAGGTGTTTGCGAGATTTTGAATCAAAGCATTAGCGTTTGCATGTTAAAACGGAAGATTTGAAGATTTTTCTGCCAAGAATCGCGGATTTTTGGTAATCTATATGCGGATTTTTGGTAGTCTATATGTAGTTTAAGGCTTCAATGTTGTCTCAAGAGTACATATTTGAGATGCTTCGCAAGGGCGAAAAGGTTACTCTCGAATGTAAGCGGGCAAGCCAGAAGTTGCCCAATAGCGTTTGGGAAACCTATTCTGCTATGGCCAACACATACGGTGGGATTATTCTGCTTGGCGTTGACGAGGTGAAGACGGAGAAAGACTGGAAGAAACGCTATCCAATCACAGGTTTGGTGGATGCCGAAAAGCTGCGTGTGGATTTTTGGAATCTACTGAACGATTCGGAGAAAGTGAACATCAACCTGCTGATTGATGAGGATGTGGAAATCGTGCAGATTGAGGGTAAAAGTATTATTGCGGTTCATGTTCCACAGGCTGATTATCACCAAAAGCCGGTGTTCGTCAACGGCAACATGAATAAAGGCACATACAAGCGAAACCACGAAGGCGACTACCATTGTAAGGAATCTGAACTGCGAGCCATGATACGCGATGCCAGCGACGAGGGAAACGATGGCCGCCGTTTGCCATACTATGGTATGGATGATGTGGATGTTCCTACATTGCGAGAATACCGACAGATGTTTATGAATCGTAACCCCGACCATTCCCTCAATAGGAAAGACGACAAGGAGTTTTTGCGGCAGATGGGTGCCTATGTCGAAGATCGGGCAACAGGAGAAGGCGGCTTGACGATGGCGGGACTGCTGATGTTCGGCAAAGGTCTTTCCATTCGCGAGCGGTTTGATATGATCAGGTTGGATTATGTCGATAAGTCCAACTTGACCCAAGGCCAGCGCTATCGCGACCGTTTGACGTATGATGGCGACTGGGAGAACAATCTCTTTCAGTTTCTGACGAGGGTGATGCCTAAATTGACGCGCGATGTGCCTGTGCCGTTCGTGCTGGAAGGCGTACAACGTGTTGACGACACGCCAATGCACAAACTGTTTCGCGAAGCCATGACCAACATGATTATCCATGCCGACTTTATGCTGAATGGTGTCCTGAAGGTGGAGAAGCGCGATGAAGGCTATTTCTTCACCAATCCTGGCTCGCTGAAATTGCCTGT
>JAEEGL017283182.1_pt1 | contig 13432 bp, 16 predicted proteins | sample 9134231 | NCBI WGS metagenome assembly JAEEGL01 (sample SAMN16246548, study PRJNA631951) | gut metagenome | biome: gut microbiome; feature: rumen; material: fiber-attached | host: Bos | place: Iran: Karaj | collected 2018-10 | reverse complement strand
TGCTCTCTTCCGCTACGGCGGCAAACAGTGGAATGCACAGGTAAACGGCGAACAGTCCGATAAAAAAGTAATAGTAATAAACGATATGACCTGTCAGAAGCCCGTTCAGGATAAAAACGGCACTTACCTCTTCCTTTGAGATCCCGCCGACAATGAACAGCTGGAACAGAAGGCCGGCGATACTCCAGAATAAATAAGGTATCAAAGTCTTCCGTACTCTTTTCCGGTAATATTCGGCGCTGCCGTATCTCTTGCGGTAGTCGATCAGAGTGGCGCCTGTGTTCATCAAAAATACGGGAACGGCAAAGAAAAACAGGCCTTCTATGATATTGGCGCTTCTCCAGTAGGGAAGGTCATCGCTGAACGTCCAGAAGCACGCGTTAGCATGCAGATAAACTACCGCAGCCGCGGAGATCACATTGGCAAGAGATATATAGTCTTTTTTTAATGACGCGGATTCTCTGTTCAAGGCTTCGTATCTCCTCAGATACAGGCAAAAAATGCATCTTTGATATGTGTGATGCGCTCACTGCCGTCTATCCCGATAACGTCGAACCTGCAGGGCCTCTCATCAGGGATCCCGGCATAATGCAGATAAAACAGCGCTGTATTCGATATCCTGCGCTGTTTATACAGGCTTACTGCTTCGAGCGGCGTTCCGGAACGATTGCTTTTTCTGAATTTAACTTCAACAAATACGATCGAACGGCCGTCAGCGGCTATGATATCTATCTCGCCGAACCGCGACCGGAAGTTCCTGGCGAGTATCCGCCAGCCAAGTTTCTGCAGATAACGGACAGCCATGTCTTCATATACTGAACCTGTGCTTCTAGTGGATCCTGATGGATAGTCAGTCTTTTCGAAAGTGATCACTCCTTTTTCATACTATCCCTTCTATGAAGGATCTCCTGTGGACCGGGAGGACACCCCTGGTCCGTATCGCATTGATATGTTCTGCTGTGCCATACCCCTTATTGGACGTAAAACCGTATCCGGGGTAGACCGCGTCCAGAGACTCCATATACCGGTCTCTTGTCACTTTGGCCATAATGCTTGCGGCTGCCGTCGACGCGTAATTCTCATCAGCCCTGACCGGCCCGTACTGTGCGATATCCACTCCGGGGATCGTCAGCGCATCCACGATAAGAAAAGTCGGCCTGACCGGCAGGAGCCCTATCGCTTTCCGCATGGCTTCCAGGGTCGCCTGCAGGATATTGATCTCGTCGATCCTTTCGGGCGGGACAAAAGCTACAGCCCAGCATAGAGCAGCCCTGTCTATCTCGTCATATAAAGCAGCCCGGCGGGCGGCTGAGAGCTTTTTGGAGTCATTGACAGGGGGAATGACGGCATCCGCAGGAAAGATAACCGCACCGGCCGCAACGGGACCGGCAAGAGGCCCCCTTCCCACTTCGTCGATGCCGCAGATATAAGAAATGTCCGCCCCCGCATCGGCAGCGGACTTCAATTCTCTTGACCGCATGAGAGCAGCTTTTTCCATGGCTGCAGCCAGTCTTTCCTCTTTGTTCATAAATTAAAGGTTGGTCATTTGTTCAGCATTACGCTGAATTTTGAAAACGGATAGATACGCAGAAATGCCCGACCAAGGATCACATCCCGGCTTATCGGGCCGACATCTGCGGAGCGGCTGTCCTTACTGACGTTGCGGTTATCCCCCAGGACAAAATACTCGTCATCCGCAAGTGTTATTTCAGCAGCAGCGATCCCCGGGCTTTCCATGACTTCATAACCGTAGTCCTCCTCCAGGAGCTTCCCGTTGATATAGATATTCCCCTGGAAATCGATGCGGACAGTTTCACCGGGAAGACCGATGACACGTTTGATGAAGTAGGTCTCCTCTTCATATTCGAACGGGAATATGACGATCTCGAATCTTCTGGGATCCCTGAAATGATAAGTCAGTTTGTCGGCGATCAGCTGGTCGCCGCTCTCAAGCGTAGGCACCATGGAAGTACCGAAAACTTCCGTTCTCTGTGCCACAAATTTGACCATAAGAAATGTGAGCAGGATAACAACAGCTATATATACGACTGTATCAAGAAGCCATTTCAAATATTTCATATTTACACAATACTTTCCAGCGAGATACGCCCCATTTTTCCGTTTCTGAAATCGTCCAGGAGCAGCCGAACAGCCCTGTTCAGATCCGGTTCTCCGCCTTTGATGAGCAGATTGCGGGAAACGGCGATGGAGCCAATGTCTTCTCCTCCGTACTTCCCCATAAGAAGCCCGGGGTAATGAGCGTTTGCATATTCAGTGAGGGCCTGTGCCAGTTCTTCAAGCGGAAGGATCTCTTCCCGTATCGATCCGGTGAGTGCAAGATTTATCCCGGTCCTTTCCCCTTCCAGTTTAGGCCAGAGTATTCCGGGGGTATCCAGGAGTTCAATGTCCTTATCCATTCTCAGCCACTGTTTTCCCCGGGTGACCCCGGGTTTGTTCCCTGTCTTTGCTGAGGCTTTGCCGATAAAGGAATTGATCAGCGTAGACTTGCCTACATTGGGAATGCCGGCGACCATTGCCCTTAAGGGCCTTCCGATTATGCCTCGTTTCCTGTCCCGTTCCAGTTTTTTACTGCACTGCTGACGAAGTATCCTCTTAATATCAGCGGCGTTGGAACGGTCACGGGCATCAGTGAACAGCACCGACTGCCCCCTGTTTTCAAAGTATTCCTTTATCCGTTCATTTTCTGCCGGGTCGGCAAGATCGGCTTTATTAAAAATAAGTATCCTGAATTTATCCCTGAACAGCCGGTCGATGTCAGGATTCCTGCTGGAAACGGGTATCCGCGCGTCGGCGAGCTCGATCAGGGCATCTACGAGGCGCAGATCCTCTTCCATCATTCTGACAGCTTTGGTCATATGTCCGGGATACCAGCCGAGGTTTGTCATCTGATGAATCCGGTCCTTCCTGAATCTGATCCGATCACGAACCAGACCTTGCCAATAATATACTCTGTTCTTACCACTCCGATCGCCGCGCTTCTCGAATCCTCGATGCTTTTTTTGTTGACGCTCAGCACGAAGTATTCATGATCGCCGAGAGTCAGCGGCTGCGAAAGGATCCCTTCGTTTATAAGCGGCTCATCCGATGACTGCCCCGCATCCGGGAAACCATTGATCAGGAGGATGCCGTTTTCGATCTGAAGCGTATCTCCCGGCATGCCCGCGACCCTTTTTATATATGGATGGACATCTGTGTTTCCACCGGGATAGAAGGCGATCACATCGTTTTTGCCTACTGAAGAGATGATGTAGGACAGTCTGTTTACAAAAACACTGTCGCCGCTCATGATCAGCGGTTCCATCGACGCACCTGCTGTCCTGACTTTGAGCCCGAATGTACGGACAAAGATCACAGCGATAAAGACAGCAATAAAAGTATACAGCAGCCAGAGCAGGAACTCTTTGCGCCTGCCTGCTCTTTTTCTGGTCTCATCGCGGTAAAAGGACAATGGTTCAGATCTCAGCGGCATAGGATCCTCATACGGTAAAAGAAAAGGGGTGAGACGCCATCGCGCCGCACCCCGGATGATCAATGATTAAACAGCTCAGACGGTCTTCTTTACAGGTTTTGCAGTGATCTGCTCCTTGACCTTTGCCTTCTTGCCGCTCAGCTTGCGCAGATAATGAAGCTTTGCCCTTCTGACCTTGCCGGCTCTGACAACGCTGACTGATTCAACATTGGGAGAATGAAGGGGCCATGTCTTTTCAACACCGATACCGCCGGAAATCTTTCTGACGGTAAATGTTTCTCTGCTGCCGCCGCCCTGTCTCTTAATGACAACGCCTTCAAAGATCTGGACACGTTCGCGGTTGCCTTCCTTAATACGGTTGGAAACACGGACTGTATCACCGATCGAGAATACGGGCACTTCGGATTTCAACTGTTCTTTCTCAAGTTCTTTGATCATTTCTCTGTTCATATCAAAATCTCCTGTTTATGGATGTTCATGCCCGTGTTCCGGCAGAGGACCATCTCCGAACCTTAAAACAACTATTCTAATCTAGCATATCCTATTGACGATTGCAAGCATCTTCATCTTCCAGATATTTCTGATAAAGATCGGGCCTTCTCTGCATCGTCCGCAGCCTGGACTGTTCCAGGCGCCATTCGTCCACTTTGGCGTGATCCCCCGACAAAAGGATCTCAGGCACTCTTTTGCCCTTCCAGACTTCAGGTCTTGAATATTGGGGATACTCCAGCAGCCCGTTCTGGAACGAATCGCCTTTGGCGGAATCATCATTGCCAAGCACGCCGGGTATCATCCTGGAAACGGCGTCGATCACGACCAGTGCGGCAAGCTCCCCGCCGGTCAGGACATAATCGCCGATCGATACTTCATCCGTGACGATCTCTTCGATCACTCTTTCGTCGATACCTTCATAATGACCGCATAAAAGGATAAGCTCATCTTCGAGCGCGAACTTCTGCGCATCTTTGTGGCTGAACAGCCTGCCCTGGGGAGAAAGATAAATGACTTTTGGATCTTTATCTGTTTTTTCCCGAATAGCCCTGTATGTATCATATACAGGCTGGGCCTGCATCAGCATCCCGGCCCCGCCGCCGTAGGTATAATCGTCGACCCTGCCGTGTTTGTTATCCGTATAATCCCGGATGTTGACCGCATCGACAGATATCAGCCCTTTTTCCATTGCCCTTTTCAGGATGCTCTGGCCGGCGCCCTGCAGGATCATTTCCGGAAAAAGGGTCATTACGTGAAATATCATATCCTGATCCTAAAGATCCAAAAGTCCCGGCAGCAGATGAACTTTCATAATGCCGGCTTCAGGATCGGTATCGAGAATACATTCGCTGATCTTTGGTATCATGAATTCTTTCCCTGCCTGATCCCTGACGACATATACGTCGTTCGCCGCAGTCTGCAGCACATCAACGATCTGCCCCAAAGGAAGGGAATCCTCATCAACAACAGTAAGGCCTATCAGATCAGGAATGTAATACTCTCCTTCGGCAAGAGGAAGAGCATCTTTCCTGTCGATCAGCAGGTCCTTTTTAATGAAGGTCTGTATGTCTTCAATACGGTCCAGTCCGTCAAATTTCAGGATGACCATGTTTTTGAAAAAACGTACGTTCTTTATCCTGAGGACCTTCTCGGTATTGCCCTGGTCCAGGATGACCTCCTTCAAAAGGGAAAACCTGTGCGGGTCGTCTGTAGTAGGATAGACCTTTACTTCACCACGAAGTCCATGTGCAGATGTGATCACACCCACTCTGAACCGCTCAGTCATACACAACTCCACAAGTATTACTCATCATCAATGTCAACATCAACACGTATATCTTCCCTGGTAGAAGCAGATTTGACCAGAGTACGGATAGCCTTGGCGATACGTCCCTGTCTTCCGATGACCTTGCCCATATCGGAGGGAGCCACATGTAATCTGATCTTAATGTTTTTACCCTCTTTTTTTTCAGTCACAACTACTTCTTCCGGATGATCAACCAGTGAACGTGCGATGACCTCAACAAGTTCTTTCATGACTGTTTAGTTGATTCCTGCGAGCTTGAAAAGCTTCTTTACGGCGTTTGTGGGCTGCGCGCCGTTAGCGACCCACTTTTTTGCCTTTTCAGCGTCGATCTTGATCGTGCTGGGCTCTGTATTAGGGTCATATGTACCGATTTCATCGATAGCTTTTCCGTTTCTGGGTGTAAGTGCATCAGCGACTACCACTCTGTAAAGCGGCACCTTCTTTTCACCGATTCTTGTAAGTCTGATTTTAACAGCCATAATTGCATTTCCTCCTTAAATGAAATTGTTCCGTTATATATGATCACCTGTGCGGCTGCCGGTCAGAAAGGGAATCCCCCTCTTCGACCCGGCAGATTTGCAAAGGGGTTCATCCCTCTTCTTTTACCGCGCATTCCGGGCAGCTGCTTCATCATTTTCTGCATCTGCTCGAACTGTTTGACAAAACGGTTGACCTGCGCGATATCATTGCCCGATCCTTTTGCGATTCTGAACTTACGCTGGGGAGTAAGGAGCTTGGGATTGGCTCTTTCTTCCTTCGTCATACTCAGGACGATCGCTTCCATCTGTTTCATCTTTTTTTCGTCGATCTGGTCTTCAAGATCCTGTTTTGAGATCCCCATGCCGGGAAGCATACCGAGAATACTGGAAATACCTCCGAGTTTTCTCATCTGGTGCATGCTTTCCAGATAATCGTTGAAATCAAACTTTCCTTTACGGACACGGGAAGCCATGTCCTTCGATTTTTCCTCGTCTTCTTCAGTAAGGCTCTCATTAGCCTTTTCTATGAGGGAAAGGACATCTCCCATTCCGAGGATCCTGCCGGCCATACGGTCAGGATAGAACTGTTCCAGGGCTCCAAGCTTTTCTCCGGTACCGACGTACAGTATGGGGCATCCTGTTACTGCCTTGACAGAGAGGGCCGCACCGCCTCGGGTGTCACCGTCCATCTTGCTGAGGATCACACCGTCAAGGCCGATCCTGTTGTTGAAGCTTTCTGCCACATTTACGGCTTCCTGACCGGTCATGGCATCGACGACCAGGATCGTCTGGTGGACTGTGACCGCTTCCTTGATCCTGACAAGTTCATCCATCATCTCATCGTCGATCTGGAGACGTCCCGCAGTATCGAGTATCACTACATCCTCATTATGCGCGCGGGCATGATCCAGTGCTTTTACGGCGATATCGACAGGATCTTTTGAGCCTTCGATGAAAAAGACGTCGGTCTTCTGCTGTTCGGCGTTCGTCCTCAACTGTTCGACAGCGCCGGGCCTGTATACGTCCAGGGCGGCCAGGAGCGGGGTCTTGCCCTTTGTTTTGAATTTGCCCGCCAGCTTTGCCGCTGTTGTCGTTTTACCGGAACCCTGGAGACCGCAGAGCATGATGACTGTCAGAGACTTGCCAGGCTGGAAAGGCATTTCTGTCGTTTCTGACCCCATCAGCGATGTCAGTTCATCGTTCACGATCTTAATGACAGTCTGGGCGGGATTGAGACCGTTCAGGACCTCTGTCCCGGCCGCCTTGTCTTTTATCGAAGCGATGAACTGCTTTACGACACGAAAACTGACATCCGCTTCAAGGAGGGCCATCCTGACCTCCCTTAACGCGGCGTCTATATCCTTTTCTGTAAGCTTTCCTTTCCCTCTTAAAGAGTTAAAGACAGCGGAAAGCTTTTCTGAAAGACTTTCAAATGCCATTAAAACGAGTCCTTTTTGATCATACCGGCGATCTCATGTATCCTCTGCTTCAGCACGGAGATATCGTTTTCTGAGTCCGCGCTCTCATCAAGTCTGTCAGTCAGAGTCCTGATCGACATAAAACGTTCGATCATTCCGAGTTTTTCCTCATAACTGCGCATCAGCCTGGTGCTTCTGGACACTATATCGTAGACCGCCTGCCGGCTTATTCCCTCAGCCTGCGAGATCTCTCCCAGAGTAAGGTCTTCGTAAACTACCTTCTCATAGATCTGTTTCTGACGTTTCGTAAGCAGGGGACCGTAAAAATCATACAGCAGCCCCTCTTCAACAATCTTGTCCATTTTAACTGTATCCGCCATGTGTGTCAAGTGAATTATCTTGACATATTTCAAATATGATCTTCGGTATCGAACAGCGCTTTCGTAAATGCGTCGGGATCAAATCTCTGCAGATCTTCCAGGCTTTCGCCTATCCCGATATATTTGACGGGGATCTTCAATTCTGACTGCACGGCGATGGCCATACCGCCTTTGGAAGTTCCGTCCATTTTTGTGAGGATAATACCGGTCAGATCGGTGACACCGGCAAATTCCCTGGCCTGCGCAAGCGCATTCTGACCGGTCGTGCCGTCAAGGACGACCAGATTTTCCCTCATGCAGTCCGGATACTCACGGGTGATGATACGGTCGATCTTTTTCAGTTCTTCCATCAGGTTCTTTTTATTATGCAGCCTTCCTGCAGTGTCACAGAGCAGAATATCCGCTCGTCTTGCCTTTGCCGCGGTGACGGCATCAAAAACGATGCTGGCAGGATCCTGGCCCTGTTTCCCGCCGATCATGTCGACTCCGGCCCGGTCGGCCCATTCCTGAAGCTGTTCGCCGGCTGCAGCTCTGAAAGTATCCGCTGCCGCTATGATGACTTTTTTGCCCCTGCTTTTGTATATACCGGCCAGTTTGCCGACAGAAGTCGTTTTCCCGACGCCGTTGACACCGATGATCAGGACGACGGAAGGCCCTTCTTCAAAATCATATGCGTGCGGATCCACGAACATCTGGTCCCTGATCTGCCCGATCAGGATCTTTCTGCACTCAGAGGGCTCTTTGATGTGGTTTTTCTTTACCTCTTCCCTGAGCTTTTCAATGATCTCATCGGTCGCATGGATCCCCATGTCGCCGAGGATCATGGTCTCTTCCAGCTCTTCATAGAAATCTTCATCGATCTGTGAATAGCCGTTGAATACCCTGTCGATACCGCCGGCGATGGTCTCCCTTGTTTTTGAAAGGCCGGCCTTCAGCCTGGCAAAAAAACCTGTCTTTTTGACTTCCTGTTCCATATCAAATCCAATCCAATCCGATCTTCTGATCCGCAAGATCTAATTCAGTTCACTGTCGATCAGGTTGACGCTGACCAGCGTGGAAACGCCCTTTTCCTGCATTGTTATCCCATACAGCCTGTCGGCCCTTTCCATAGTCCCGCGTCTGTGTGTGATCACGATGAACTGTGTGTTCTTTGTCAGCTTCTGCAGGTATAGCGCAAAACGGACCACATTGTTTTCGTCCAGTGCGGCTTCGATCTCGTCAAGCAGGCAGAAAGGCGACGGCTTAAGGTTCTGGATGGCGAACAGAAGCGCGATCGCCGTCAGCGATTTTTCACCGCCTGAGAGCATCATCATGTTCTGCAGTTTCTTTCCGGGGGGCTGGGCGATGACGCGGACGCCGGCTTCAAGAATATCTTCATCTTCTACCAGTTCAAGCCTGCCTGCACCGCCTCCGAATAAAACTTTGAAGACTTTGTCAAATTCCGCCGCGATCTTTTCGAACTCCCGGCCGAACTGCTGTCTCATAGACTGGTCAAGGTCGCGGATCACTTCCCGCAGGGCGGCTTCGGATCTTACAAGATCATCGTGCTGGTCGTTCAGGAATGTAAAGCGTTCTTTTACATCCCTGTACTCTTCTATGGAATCGACGTTCACGCTGCCCAGTTCTTTGATCTTCTGCTTTATGGCCGAAAGGCGTTTCTTCATGGAACTGAGTTCTTCCGGCTCTGTACTGCGCATTTTTTCGGCGTCGGAGAGTGTTATTTCATACTCGTCCCACATATACTGGATACTCGATTCAAATGCGTCCTGCGCCTTTTCCTTCTGGGCGGAAAGCCTGACGCATTCCCTGTCGAGAACGCTTTTTTCTTCTGTCAGTGACTCCTGGGACTGCATCAGGGTGCTGAGTTTTTCCCTCAGCGCATTCCTTCTTTCCAGGGCGTCCTTCAGCTTTATCTCATGGTCTTCCTGTACGGTATGGGAAGACGCGATGGTCTGTTCGATATCCTGTATGCTGCTTTCTTTTTCCGCGATCTCCTTTTCGGAAGTTTCGATACCTTCGAGGATCTCTGCCAGTTCTGCCTTTAATCTTTCCGCTTCTTCTTCGGCTCTTTGGACATTTGTTTCTTCGAAACGCTGCTGCTGGTACAGTTTTTCAATATCAACGTCCCAGGAAGCTGCTTCCGCAGTCTTTTCCGATTCATCGCCGCGCAAAAGCAGAAGCTCTTTTTCCCGGCTGTCGATCGTCTCGTTAAGTACAGTCTCCCGCTCCAGGGATTCTTCCATGCTCCTGCGGGCAGATTCTTTGTCTGCCGCTATACCGGAGAGTCTTTCTTCAATGGCGGAATTTTCTTCTTTAAGCCTGTCGAGGCTGCCGGTGAATTCTGTCTTTTTCTCCTTTTCACGGACAACGTTCAGCCTGGCCGTATTCTGTTCGAGTGTCCTCGTCTGGATCAGGGTCCTAATCTGTTCCAGCCCGGCCCTGCGTTCGGTCCTTTCGCGTTTGGTGTCCTCGATCAGCTGTTCGAACCTGGAGACGTCTTCTTTGGCTGCTGCTGTTTTCTCTTCCAGATCGGCGATCTCTCTTCTTCTGGAAAGGAGGTTCCCGCCCTGTCTGTACGCACCGCCGCTGATGGCGCCGCCGGGGGAGAACAATTCACCCTCCAGGGTGACCATTCTGATCCTGGAATGATACTTACGGCTTATATCGACCGCGTTGGCAAAGCGGTCGACGATAAGAATACGGCCGAGAAGGTTTTTCGCTACATCCGCGTATTCCGGTTCAGTCGTGACGAGGGAATCCGCAAGGCCGATCACACCGGGTTCAGAAAGCGCATTCTCATAGTTGAAAGGCACAGTGTCCCTTATCGCCGTGAGGGGCAGGAATGTCGCCCTGCCTGCTTTTTCGTTCTTCAGGATACGGATCATGTCTTCGGCGGTTTTTTCATCGGTCGTAACTATGTTCTGGATACTGCCGCCAAGCGCGACTTCTATGGCAGTCTCATATTCGCTTTTCGTCCTGATCAGATCGGCAACAACACCGATGATGCCCGGCGAGGACTCTTTATGCTCCATGACTCTTCTGACAGAACTGCCGAATCCCTCATAGCGCTCGGTCATGTTCTTCAGGGCCTGAAGCCTTGAATTCTGCTGGTGATAGAGCTGTGTTGCCTTCTGCAGGTTCTCATCGGCCATCGCGAGTTTGGATTTCATACCCTGGATGGCTTCATCCGTTCCGGATTCTTTCTGTTTTAGCTCTCCAAGTTCTTTTGTTATTGCGTCAAACCTGTTTTCCAGTTCGACGATGAGCTCATCCTGCCGGCTCTCGTTGGAAGCAATGCTTAACAGCTGCGAAGTAAGCTCGGCTTTCCTGCTCTTTACCTGGGTCTCAAGCGTTTCAAGGGATGCCTGCCTGGAACGGATCATTGCCCGTTCGTTAAGAAGGTTCATCAACTGCTCTCTTGCACCGTCGAGTGCGTCGGAAACAGCGGTGATCCTGTCAGTCGTTTCCCTGAGAACGTTCTCCGCAGCTTCTTTCTTTGCTGTCAGTTCCCTCAACTTCGAGTCAATGCTTTCCTTATTTGTCCTGAGGGCTAAGATCTCCTCTTCGCGTTCACTGATCAGGGCGGTAAGGGTCTCCCTACGCCTGGCAAAATGTTCGGCATTTGACCTGGCGGACCTGATCTGCTCCTGATAGACCTTTATGTCCGCTTCCAGTCTTCCGCGGACTACATCGGAATTCGTAATGACGGCCCGGGTATCTTCGATCTCTTTTTCCAGGTCGGCAGATGTGAGTCTGGCCTTGTCACTTTCCTGTTTTACAGCCAGAAGGGCATCTGAAGCCCGCTCCAGCTGTTCGGCCGCGGTATCCAGTTTGCCGGAAAGCTCGGCAAGAAGGTCCCTTGACCGCTGGTTTTCCTGCAGGAAGATATTGACATCGAGTACTTTCTGCTCCTGCCTGGCGTCCAGATATATACGGGCTTTCTGTGCCTGTTTTTCCAGCGGGCCGATCTGTTTGCCGAGTTCCGAAAGGATATCTTCTATACGGACAAGATTGGACTTCTCATTCTCGAGCTTTTTAAGGGCGGCTTCTTTCCTTCTTTTGAATTTTACGATGCCGGCCGCTTCATCGAATAATTCACGTCTGTCTTCCGGCTTTTCGGAAAGGATCCTGTCGATCTGTCCCTGACCGATGATAGAGTATCCTTCCTTGCCGATACCGGTGTCATAGAACAGTTCATTGATGTCCTTCAGCCTGCAGGACGTTCCGTTCAGCATATAATCACTTTCACCGGAACGATAAAGACGCCTCGTTACCGTCACTTCATTGTAATCCGTTTCCAGAGAATGGTCCGAATTGTCAAAGGTGATCGATACCGAAGCGTAACTCTGCGGTTTCCTGAGTTCTGTTCCGGAAAAGATAACATCCTGCATGGATGATCCGCGGAGCTGTTTGATGCGCTGTTCACCCAGGACCCATCTGACTGCGTCAGCGACGTTGCTCTTTCCGGACCCGTTTGGTCCGACTATGGCAGTAATACCGTTATGAAAATCAAATCTGATCTTGTTTGCAAAAGACTTAAAGCCCTGAACTTCTATTCTTTTTAAATACATCCCAATACCCGCAGAGCTTCAGAAGCAGCTTCCTGTTCGCTGTGCTTCTTGGAGGAACCGGTCCCCTTTCCTGTCATTTTTCCGTCAATAAAAGCTGCCGAAGTATAGACCCTGTTGTGGGCCGGGCCTTCCTCCGACAACAATTCGTAATGGACAGTGCTGCCTATGTGCTGCACATATTCCTGCAGCAGTGATTTTGTATCCTTAACGGCAACTGAATCCGGTATATCGTTGAGAATGAACCTGCGTATGAAAGCGTCAGCCGCCATAAGGTCCATATGACTGTCCAGATATACAGCCCCCGTCACCGCTTCAACCACATCTGAGAGGATAGATTTTTTCAGGTTGCCGCCGTTTTCCCGCTCCCCTCTGCCCAGCCTGACATGGTCAGCAAGGAAAAGGGCTGCCGCACAGGAATACAGCGCATCCTCGCAGACCAGTGACGCCCTCATCCTGGAGAGTTCACCTTCAGGCCTGTCCGGATACTTTTCATACAGAAAAGTGCTGGACACCAGTTCCAGCACTGCATCTCCGAGAAACTCCAGGCGTTCGTAATCCTGTATCCCGGCTTCGTTCCTGTTCTCGTTATAGTAAGAACTGTGTGTCAGGGCCGTCAGCAGCAGCGACTTGTCTGAAAAGGTATATCCTATTCTCTTTTCCAGAAGTTCAAGGTCTCCGTTCCCGGTCACTCTCCACCTTCCTGGGCGTTTTTGATCAATGAAAGTGCCTCGCCGACGGTATTCACATTCTCAGCCGCTTCCTGAGGGACACTGATGCCGAACTCTTCCTCGATCCCCATGACGATCTGGAAAAGATCCAGGGAATCCGCGCCGAGATCATCTGCGAATGTGGTATTCGATTCGATCTCATCCGGGTCAACATTCAGTGTGTCCGCGATGATGTTCTTCAGTTTCAATAAATCCTGATCCATACTTCCTTCACTTTCTCTGCGTGAGCAGACTTATAATGTTTTGGTGCTACGAATCCTTGCCGGCGGTCCTGTCCACCAGCTGCATGATATCCTTGAATTTTGCGTTGATGTCCGCTTCATGGAAACTGATGCACTGCAGGATGCTGTTGCATACAGTCTCCGCATCCGCGTTTCCGTGTGTTTTTACAACCAGGCCCTTAAGTCCGAGAAGCGGGGCTCCGCCATACTGTGAACTGTCAAAACGCTGAAGGTTTTTTTTCAACGTACCCTTAACAAGCATCGCTCCGATCGTGGAGACCGGATTTGAGACCATTGCGGTCTTGATCTCTTTTAAAAGTACCGACGCTACGCCTTCATACATCTTA
>JAEEGL016140786.1_pt1 | contig 13432 bp, 11 predicted proteins | sample 9134231 | NCBI WGS metagenome assembly JAEEGL01 (sample SAMN16246548, study PRJNA631951) | gut metagenome | biome: gut microbiome; feature: rumen; material: fiber-attached | host: Bos | place: Iran: Karaj | collected 2018-10 | reverse complement strand
GGCGTGCAGCAGGCGCTGCTGAAGATCATCGAAGGCACGGTCGCCAGCGTGCCGCCGCAGGGCGGGCGCAAGCATCCGCATCAGGAGTTTATTCAGATCGACACGACCAATGTGCTGTTTATCTGCGGCGGCGCTTTTGACGGCATCGAAAAGATCATCGAAAAGCGCACGGGCGAAAAACAGCTCGGCTTCGGTGCGGAAGTACAATCGCGCAAGGAAAAGGACGTCGGCGCGATCCTCAAGGAGATTTTGCCGGAGGACCTGCTGAAGTTCGGTCTGATCCCCGAGTTCGTCGGCCGTATACCGGTGATCGTGACGCTCCATCAGCTTGACGAGCAGGCGCTGTTGAACATTCTGACGGAACCCAAGAACGCGCTTACGCGCCAGTACCGCTACATGTTCGAAATGGACGGGGTGGAGCTGAAGTTCGAGGAAGACGCGCTGCGCGAGGTGGCAAAAAAGGCGATCGAGCGCAAGACGGGCGCGCGCGGACTGCGCGCGATTCTCGAAGACGTGATGCTCGACGTAATGTACGACATCCCGTCGCGTGCAGACGTAAAGAGCTGTACGATCACGAAAGCGGCGATCGAGAAGAAGGAGCCGCCGCTGTTGGAGCTGAAGGATTTGGACGCGCTGCCTGAGGCGGAGGAAACGGAATCCACCGAGGACGCGTCATAATAAGGGCATTTTTCGGGGAGCGGAAACGCTCCTCGATTTTTTTTGCGGCCGTTTAAGCGGCGGAAATATGCCGCGGCAGTGCGGGTAATATGGCGCTTCTATACTTGTCAGGAGTTCCTTGTAAACCGGCAGGGGATTGTGTTATACTATACGCGCAGCGGTATATGTTGCCTTTACGGTAAAATGCACGCTTTGCTTGCCGCATACCGGCAGGCGGAGTTTGTGTTTGTTTTTTGTCGTTAAGAACACCTTAGAAGGGAGTATCACAATGGGTAAATTATCCGGAAAAGTCGCTCTGGTTACGGGTGGCGCCAGAGGACTTGGCAGAGCGTATGCTTTAAGGCTGGCAGAGTTGGGGGCGGATGTAGGCGTGATCGATATCAACCTGCATTCCTACAAGGATTTTGCCAAGGAAGAATCGGCGTTGACGGCCGATACGGTTGTGGATGAGATTCGGGCGATGGGCGTGCGTTCAGCGGGCGCGGAAGCGGACATCGGTAATAAAGAGCAGGTGGACGCCGCGGTCAAGAAGATCGCGGACGAGCTGGGCGACATTGACATCTGCGTCTGCAACGCGGGCGGCGGCAGCGGCGAATTCTGGCAGAACACGGCTTCCACTTTAAATTTTGACGAGTATCACAAGATCATGGCGCGCAACCTCGACGGCATGATCTATACGGTCAACGCCGTAGCGCCGATGATGAAGAAGAACAAGTACGGCAAGATCGTAACGGTCTCCTCGCACAACGGTATTGAGATCGGGCACCGCGGCGGATACGTACATTATGCGACGGCAAAAGCGGCGATTCGTTTTTATACGCTGGCGGCGTCGGTAGACCTCGGGCCTTACGGCATTACGGTCAACTGCATTGCGCCGGGCTACATCGCTACCGGACGCCTGATGGATCAGTTTGAAAAGGCCGGCGTGGAAAAGTACACGAACCACACGTCTCTTAAGCGTCTCGGTACGCCGGAAGATTGTGCGAACGTCGTAGAGTTCCTGACGACGGATCTTTCCGACTTCGTTACCGGCATTACCATCGCGGTCACCGGCGGCACTACGCAGAAGCAGTGACCATTTACGAAAGGAGAACGGACAATGGGTAAATTAACGGGAAAAGTCGCATTGGTCACCGGCGGTGCACGGGGAATCGGCCGTGTATACGCACTGCACCTTGCCAGCCTCGGCGCGGACGTGGGTGTAATCGACATCAATTTGCGCTCGTTTGAAGATTTTGCGGAAGAAAAAGCACAGCTCACGGCAGACACCGTGATCGATGAGTTGAAGGCGATGGGCGTACGCGCTGCGGGCGCGGAAGCGGATATCGGCAATAAGGATCAGGTGATCGCTGCGGTCAAGAAGATTGCGGACGAGCTGGGCGGCATCGATATTTGCGTCTGCAACGCGGGCGGCGGCGTAGGCGAATTGACGGCCAACAGCGCCTCCACGATGGATTTTGATGCATGGCATACCGTGATGGATCGCAACCTCAACGGCACGGCGTATACGGTTTACGCGGTTGCGCCGTACATGAAGGAAAAGGGATACGGCAAGATCGTCACTGTCTCCTCGCAGGTGGGCGTGGATACGAACGAAGTGGGCGGTTACTGCCCGTACGGCACCGCGAAGGCGGCTATCCGCTTTTACACGGTCATGGCTGCGGCCGACCTCGGCAAATACGGCATCACAGTCAACTGCATTGCGCCGGGTTACATCGGTACCGGCCGCCTGAACGTGCAGTTCTCTAAGCCCGGTGTGACGGAGCGCATTTGCAGCAAGACCTCGCTGCGCCGCGTCGGTACGCCGGAAGACTGCGCGAAGGTCGTGGAATTCCTGGTGACCAATCTGTCGGACTTCGTTACGGGTGAAACGATCGAAGTAACCGGCGGTACGACACAAAAGCTCGGCAATCCTATGTAATTGACGCGCGTACACAGCAGCCCTGCCGCAAAAGCCCGGCAGGGCTGTTTTACTGCGGGAAATATCAGCTACTCTTATTGCTGTAAATCTGTGCCAGTTCTTTACTTTTGGGTGAAATATGTGGTATTCTTTTTACGGAATACAGCAACAGAGGTGAAAGTTCTTTGGTTACGATTAAAACCGCAGACACAAACCGCGAGATTGCGAAATTCATGAAGTTTCCAATCAAGTTTTATAAAGACAATCCGTACTATGTGCCGGACATATTGTCCGACCAGATCGCGGATATGCGCAGAGATAAAAACCCCGCGTTCGCGTATTGCGACGCGAAATGCTTCCTTGCCTACCGCGACGGAAAGATCGTGGGCCGGATTGCCGCAATTCTGAACAACAAAGCGAACGAGAAATTCCAGAAAAAGTATCTCAATTTTGCACATGTGGATTTCATCGATGACGACGAGGTTGTAGACGCTTTGTTCGGCGCGGTGGAAGACTGGGCGCGTGAACTTGGATGCGTGGCGGTACATGGCCCGCTGGGTTTTTCGGATATGGATCGCGAGGGCATGCTGATCGAAGGCTTTGATCGTATGTCTCTGTTCTACACGTATTATAATTATCCTTATTACAAGCGCCAGCTGGAGAGATTGGGTTACGACAAGGAAGTGGACTGGATCGAGATGCGCGTCAAAGTGCCGGAGGAGCTTCATCCGCGGTTAGAGCGCATTGCAAAGTACGTCATGGAGCGTATGAATCTGCACACGATCCAGTTGGGCGACAAGCCGCTCAGAGAGATTGTGGAAGGCATGTTCCGCGTGTACAATGAGGCGTACACGGCGCTGTTTGGCGCGGTGCCTGTAACGGACGAACAGGTCAAGAAGTATGTCTCGAAGTTCCGTCCGCTGCTGAACAAGCGCATGACGACATTTGTGTATAACGATAAGGACGAAATGGTGGCTTTCGGCATCGCCTGCCCGTCGTTGTCGAAGGCGCAGCGCAAATCTAAAGGGAGACTCCTGCCTTTCGGCTGGGCGCGGATACTGTATGCGCTGAACGGCAGGAACGATACGGTCAACATGCTGCTGATCGGCGTAAAGCCCGAATTGCAGGGCGGCGGAATCAACGGCGCGATACTGAGCGAATTCCATCATAAGCTGATCAAGGCAAAGGTCAAATTTGCCGAGAGCGGCCCCATGCTCGCGGACAACACGAGGGTTATCAACCCGTGGCTGATGTTTGATACGGAACAACATAAACGCCGCCGTTGCTTTGTGAAGGAATTATCGTCACAGGAACCCGCATAAAAACGCACGCACCGCAATCAGATTGCGGTGCGTTTTTTACGATGATCATAGTCAGGATATTTCCGCGATCAGCTTTGGTGCGAAATCGAGGTAGTCGCATGCGACGAGTTCGTAACGGACGCCGTTGCGCATGCCGCAGAAGGCGTCGCGACCGCTTTTTCCGTGCAGATGACCGTATACGACGATCTGCACGCCATACTTTTCCAGCAAGGCGGTAAATCCGGAATCGCGCTGCCTTTCATCAAAGGGCGGGTAGTGGAGCATGGCGATGCGAAGCCCGCTTTGCGGCAGTGATTTTAGTGACAGCTCTAAGCGAATGAGCTCGCGTTCGTATATCTTTTCATCGGACGCCGTAAATCCCGACGTGCCCGGACACGACCACCCGCGCGAGCCGGCGATCGAAACGCCGTCAAAGCGTATGGAATCGTTTTGCAAGGCCCGAATCGTGGGCGGCAGCGCTGCGCGTACTTTGGAAAGAGAGTTCCACCAATAATCGTGATTGCCTCGAACGAGAATTTTTTCACCGGGGAGGTTTGCGATAAACTCCAGATCCGGTTTCGCTTCGTCAAGGTGCATGGCCCAGCTGATATCGCCGGGGATGAGTACGACGTCTTCCGTGGCGACGCGTTCGCGCCAGTACGTTTGTATTCGCAAAAAGTGCTTGTCCCAGGCTACCCCGAAAACATCCATGGGTTTATCGACTGCCCCGGACAAATGAAGATCGCCGATGGCAAACACTTTCATTCTTTGAACATTCCCTTCAGTCGTTTGCTTCGTCGATTTCTGGAGAAAAATCAGGAGTATCGAATTCTTTATCGATTTCCTGTAATTCCTCTGTGGAAATATCCGCATTATCCGGAACTTCAATTTCATCAAGATCGTCTACGGATTCGAGCGATAGCTCGGCGGCAGACATTGCGGACTGTAAATTCTCAAGCTTTTCCTGTCTGCGGCGTTCGTGAAGGCAGTCCGCACACAACATCTGACCGGCTACTGCGGGGTTTTCTCCGCATTCGATGCACAACCCTTGTAATTCTTCCGAATCATCCTCACCTTTAAGTTCTTTGCGACATACATTGCAGTATTTTTCGGTAACCGCAATATAATTCAATTCGCATCTAGGACACTTTTTTAACTGCACGTCATTAACCCCCGGCCTTACTACATACATAAAAGGGCATTCCCATAGATATTATGCGAAAGCGGTCTTTGCATGTCAAGAGATGTTTTGCCCAATTCACAATTTGTTATTCGGGCTGTTCCGGGGCGGCCATGCGCGCGTCGTCAAGAACTTGCCCTATTCGCGTCAAAAGCGCCTCGCGGCCTTCGCCGGTCTGCGCCGAGTAGACCAATGCCGCCGGCGGCGCGCCCAATAGTTTTGCTGCGGAATTTGCCGCCAGCTGACGTTTTGAGCGTGCCAGCTTGTCGCTTTTCGTTGCAACCAGCGTGAACGGGATGCCGTAGTACAGCACCCATTGAAACATCTGCCGGTCTTCCTGTGTGGGCGCGTGGCGAATGTCGAGGAGCAGAAACAGGTGATTGACCCGTCCGCAGGAAAGGTACTGCTCCATCAGCTGTCCCCATTTTTCCTGCTCGGCTTTGGGTGCTTTGGCAAAACCGTATCCGGGCAGATCGACGAGATAAAAAGCGCGGTTGATTAAGAAAAAATTGATCAGCCTCGTCTTTCCCGGACTTTGGGAGGTCTTTGCAAGCTTGTAATTATTGCACAAGGAATTGATCAGGCTGGATTTTCCCACGTTGGACTTTCCGACCATGGCGATTTCGCAAAGCTGCCGCGCGGGATACGTTCCGCCGAGAGAAACACTGGTGGCGAATTCCGCCTGTTTGATTGTAAATCGTTCCTGCATAAAAAAGGCGTCCCCCTTTACAACATGCACTCATTGTAACGAAGGGACGCTTTTTGTTCAACTGTTTTTTCGTTTACTGCATGGCGCTCGATAGGGGCATGGGCGAAGGAATGTCGTTGATCTGTCCGGCGTGGAAGGTCGCAGGAAGATCGTCGAGCGCAAGGGGTATCACCTGACCGAATTCAGAAACGTATTCGAGGTGCAGGAGGTCTGTGATATCCGCGGGCACTTCCGCGACGTCCGCACGGTTTTCCTCGGGTAGTATCACCGTATGCATGCCGGCGCGAATCGCGGCAAGCAGCTTTTCGCGCAATCCGCCGATGGGAAGTACGCGTCCGCGTAAGGTGATTTCGCCCGTCATGGCAATGCCGGCCTTGACTTTTGCGCCGGTAAGCGCGCTGACCAGCGCTGTTGCCATGGTGATTCCCGCGCTGGGACCGTCCTTGGGCACGGCGCCCTGCGGTACATGGATGTGAACATCCAGATTGGAATAGAAGTCCTTGTCCAGACCCAGCTGCTCACTGTTTGCACGCACGTACGTCATAGCCGCGTGGCCGGATTCCTGCATCACGTCACCGAGATGTCCGGTCAGACGAATATTGCCCTTCCCGGGGATTGCGGTAGCTTCGATCGAGAGCGTTTCGCCGCCGACCGACGTCCACGCGAGCCCAGTCGCAACGCCTACCTTGTTGCCCGCCGGCGTTTCGCGGCGGTACTTGGGCTTGCCCAGATATTCGCGCAGCTTGCGCGTGCTGAGTACTACGCGCGGCTTTTCGTCCAGCTCGCATACCGCTTTGCGGCAGATCGCGCCAAGCACGCGTTCCAGCTCGCGCACGCCCGCTTCACGCGTATACTCGTCGATGACGGACTGTATCTGTGCGTCGGTCATGCGCAGCAGCGCGCGTGTAATGCCATGCTTTGCCATCTGCTTGGGCAGGAGATGCCTGCGCGCGATCTGCAGCTTTTCAGTCGCCAGATAGCTGGGCATTTCGATGATCTCCATGCGGTCGTAAAGGGGCTTGGGAATATTCCCCGCGTCATTGGCGGTGATGAGGATCATCGCGTGGGAGAGATCGTAGGGAATTTCGAGAAAATGATCCCGGAAAGCGAAATTCTGCGCGCTGTCCAGCACCTCCAGCATGGCGGACGTCGGGTCGCCGCGGTAATCGCTTCCCAGCTTGTCGATCTCGTCGAACAGGAGCACCGGATTGATGGTGCCGGCCTGCCGCATGGCGCTGATGATGCGTCCCGGCATGGCGCCGATGTATGTGCGCCTGTGGCCGCGGATCTCCGCTTCGTCGCGCACGCCGCCGAGACTCATGCGCACGAACTTGCGGCCCATCGCGCGGGCGATCGAAGCCGCAATGGATGTTTTGCCTACGCCCGGCGGCCCGATAAAGCAGAGAATCTGTCCGCTGTTTGCCTGCGTGCGCTTTTGCACGGCGAGATATTCTATGATGCGCTGTTTTACGGGTTCCATGCCGTAATGGTCTTCTTCCAGTATCTGACGCGCGTGGGCGAGGTCGAGGTTGTCTTCGGTCTGTTCCGTCCACGGCAGATCCAGCAGACACTCGATGTACGCGCGTGCCATCGGCAGCTCGTGCGAGCCGGGAGGGAAGGCGCGCAGCCGCTCGATCTCCTTGTACACACGCTGGTACACGTCTTCGGGCATTTTTTTCTTTTCGAGCCTCTCGAAAAGCTCATCCGCTTCCTTGGATGTATCTTCGCCCAGTTCCTTTTGCACGGCCTTGATTTTTTCGCGCAGGTAGTATTCTTTCTGGTTCTGTTCGATGGACTGACGCATTTGCAGCGCAATGCGCTTGTCGATGCGCATGATTTCCATCTCACGTGCCAGCATGGGCATGAGCGCCTCCAGACGCTCCTGTTGGTCGATCTTCTCGAGGATCGCCTGTTTGTCTTCGACCTTTATGAGCGTATACTGCGCCACGGTATCGGCGAATTCGCCCACGTCGGTCTTCATCAAAACGGTGTTGAACTGATCGCTCGTGAATCGATCCGAAAGCTTTGCGTATTCTGCAAACTGTTCCATGACACGGCGGCGTACCGCTTCGGCAAATGCCGGATTCGCCTTGACGTCCTCCATGGGCGATACGACTGCCTCAAAATACGGGCTGGAGCTTGTAAACTCTTCTACGCGTGCGCGCGCGAGACCGGTGACGAGTATATGCATGCCGTCACCCTGTATTTTCAGCACCTGCTTGATACGACAGATCGTACCGACCGTGTGCATGTCTTCTGTTTTCAGTTCCGTTTTGGTTGCGTCTTTCTGCGCGCAGAAAAACGCAATTCCTTCGTTGGTCATCGCCGTTTTCATGGCGGCAATGGTCTTGGGCCGTCCGGCGTCGCAGCGCATGGACTCGCCGGGCAGGACTACCAGACCCCGCAGAGGGATCACGGGCAGCGTTTGATTTTCATGAAATTCTGACATTCGTTTCTCTCACTCCGTCCGTTTGTACATGTCTTTGTACATTCATTATAACGGGTGAAAGTGAAAAACACAATTTCATTCATGTGAAAAAGGTGTGGCAATAACTGGCTCGGCACCCAGTACGGCGGTTTCGTCCGGCGCTTCGCTGACCTTGTTTTCAAATGCAAGACGCATGACCTGCGACAATGCGGAGACGGGATAGATGTCAATAGGCATGGAGCTGAATTCCTCTTCCCAGTTTGCTTCCGGGATGACGACGCCGTGCGCGCCTGCCGTGATCGCCGCCTCGATTTTTTCACGGATGCCGCCGACGGGGCGTACTGCGCCGTGGATGGTAACTTCGCCTGTAAACGCCATGAGATGGTCGGCGCATTGGCCGGTGAGCGCGCTCATAAGCGCTACGGCCAGCGCGATTCCGGCGCTGGGACCGTCTACGGGAACGCCGCCCGGAATGTTAAAGCGCACGGCGTAATTGCCGCAGTTTACGCGAAAGCAGCTCCGAAACGCGGCCAATACGTTTTCCACGGAGCCGCGCGCCATGCTTTTGCGCCTGAGCTGTCTGCCGTGCATTTTCAGCTCTTCTTCTTCCACGATTCCGTTAAGAGTGAGCGTTCCCGCGGCAGTCTTGTGTGCGCTGCATTCGATTTCCAGCACGATTCCGCTGCCCGTGCCGGAAACCGCCAATGCGCTTGCCATACCGACCTGCGGCGCTTCAGGCATGCCCGGCTCCATGCGCGGCGCGTAGTGGCAGGTATGTACGACCCGCCGCACATCTTCCGGCGTGATGCGGTTTCGCGCGTCGTCATGCGCAACGCCGCAGCAGAGCTGCACGATATTGACCGCATCGCGGCCGTTGTGCGCATGCAGGGCGCATTGATACAATGCCTCGGACGTAATGCTGTACCCTGTTCGGCGCACGGCGCCCTGAACGATTTGCTCCAGCTCAAGCTGCCCCAAAGGCCTGAAAAACAGCTCTACGCAGCGCGAACGTATGGCAGGCGGAATTTCTTCCGGCAGTCTGGTCGTGGCGCCGATCAGGCGAAAATCGGCCGGCAGTCCGTTTTGAAAAATATCGTGGATATGCTGTGGAATGCTGTTGTTATCCGGCGCATAGTACGCGCTTTCAAATTTTACGCAACGGTCTTCCAGAACCTTCAGAAGCTTGTTCATCTGCATCGGATGCAATTCTCCGATCTCGTCTAGAAACAGCACGCCGCAGTGCGCGCGCGTGACCGCGCCGGGTTTGGGCTGCGGAACGCCCTGCGCGCCCAAGGTGCCTGCGCCTTGGTAGATCGGGTCGTGCACGGAGCCGATCAACGGATCGGCGATCGCGCGCTCGTCGAAACGCACGCAGGTAGCGTCTATTTCCACAAACTGCGAATCTTTGGTGAAAGGAGAATCCGGACGCCTTTTCGCTTCCTCCAGTACGAGCCTTGCCGCGCAGGTCTTTCCTACGCCCGGCGGGCCGTATATCAGCACATGCTGCGGATTCGGGCCGCACAGGGCCGCGCGCAGCATTTTGATGCCGTCCTCCTGCCCGATGATGTCCTCAAATGAAGCGGGCCGTGTCCTTTCGCTCAACGGTTCGTTGAGGTGACGGGCGCGCATCCGCATGATGCGCTGCATTTCCTGTGCGCTCTGCTTAGGGCGCGCGATGGCCTGCGGCTCGTGCGCATGCCGCTTGCGCATGAACAGCCAGAATAAAACTCCCGCGATAAACGATATCTGTATGACGGCTCCGATCGCATTCCAATCCATTTTCATCCCTCGGTACTCGTTTGGTTTACCTGAATAGTATGCGACTGCGCAAAAAGAAACACGCTGCCAATATTTTCAAAAAACGGCGGTGGGAAAACGAAAAAGCCTGCCGAATTTATTCGGCAGGCTTTTTTGCGTTTTCGTTCAGGACAACAGCATCTTATCGTTTGCTTCGTTGGTGCCGGATACCTTTTCAAACTGTTCCAGCAGTGCTTCCACGGTGAGGTTTTGTTTGTCCTCGCCGCGCACGTCGATTACGATTTGTCCGTCGTACATCATAATCAAGCGGTTGCCGTGCGCGATCGCATCGCGCATGTTGTGCGTGATCATGAGCGTGGTGAGCTTGTCCCGCTGCACGATCTTTTCCGTCGTTTCCAGAACTGTCGCCGCGGTTTTCGGGTCGAGAGCCGCAGTGTGTTCGTCGAGCAGCAGCAGTTTCGGTTTTTTTAGCGTTGCCATGAGCAGCGTCAAAGCCTGACGCTGGCCGCCGGAGAGTAAGCCGACCTTTGTGGTCAGCCGCGTTTCCAGACCCAGCCCCAAGTCCGCCAGAAGCTCCCGATACTTCGCTCTTTCGGCACGGGTGGTACCCATGCGCAGCGTGCGGTGTTGGCCGCGGCGCATGGCTAGAGCGAGGTTTTCGTCTATCTGCATGGTAGCGGCCGTGCCGGTCATGGGATCCTGAAACACTCTGCCGATGTATTTGGCGCGCTTGTGCTCGGGCAGACGCGTGACGTCCACACCGTCGATCGAGATGCTGCCCGAATCGACCGGCCAAACGCCGGCGACAGCGTTTAGCAGCGTCGATTTTCCTGCGCCGTTGCCGCCGATGACGGTTACAAATTCACCGTCTTCCAGCGTGAGGGATACGCCGTTGAGCGCGCGCTTTTCGTTTACCGTACCCGGATTAAAGGTTTTGTAAATCTCCTTGATCTCAAGCATGCGTTCCACCTCCGCGTTTGATTTTCTTTGAGAAATACCGGTTCTTCCAGTATGGGATGGCGAGGAATACCGCAACGATGAGCGCTGTGATCAATTTCATATCGTCTCCGCTCATACCCAGTCCGATGACGATCTGATATACCAGATAGTATATGATGGAGCCGATGACGACGCTCAATAGCTTCAGGGAGAAGTTGCGGAATACTTTGCCGAATATCACTTCGCCTATGATGACAGCCGCGAGGCCGATTACAATCGCGCCGCGTCCCATACTCACATCCGCAAAGCCCTGATACTGTGACAGGAGCGCTGCGGAAAGCGCTACGAAGCCGTTTGAAAGCATAAGCCCCAAGACGGTCGTAAATTTGGTGTTGATGCCCTGCGCGCGGCTCATGTTGAGGTTTGATCCGGTTGCGCGCAGGGAGCTGCCCAGTTCAGTGCCGAAGAACCAGTAGAGTATAACGATGATGGCGATTACGATCAGCCCGACGATGAATATCGGGTTTTCAAAGGAAAACGCTTTGACGTTTCGGGAAGAAATAAGCAGCTGATAACTGTTGGCGTTAATGGGTTGATTGGATTTTCCCATAATGCGCAGATTGATGGAATACAGCGCCAGCTGTGTCAATATGCCGGATAGGATCGCGGGAATACCGCAGAAGGTATGCAGGAGACCCGTAACCAGTCCTGCGGCCAGTCCGGCAATGAAAGACAGCAGCAACGCAACGGGGATACTGCATCCGCCGACGGTGGCCATGATGAACACGGCGCCGCCCGTGCACATGGTGCCGTCGACCGTCAGATCTGCGACGTCCAGTATTTTATAAGTGATATACACGCCTATCGCCATAATGCCCCATATCAGCCCTTGCGAGATAGCGCCGGGCATGGCGTTCAGCAGTGCTGCGATATTCATAGCTTTGCCTTCTTCCCGTTTACGTTTTCATTGTCAAATGCACATTTGACAGCATGCTTACTCAGTCTATCAAAAAACAGCGCGAAAGAAAAGTACTTTCGCGCTGTTTTTGTAGATTTTAACGTGTTTTAGCCAATCGCTTCGTAACCGTCGGGAACCGTCAGATTGAGTTCTTCGCAGATCGAAGCGTTGTACTTAAGAGTGAAGTTGGGGGCATATTCGATCGGCATGGTCGAAATATCGCTTTCGCCCGTAAGTATCTTTACCGCCATGTTGCCGGTGGCAACGCCCAGATCGTAGTAGCTGATGGAGAGCGTGGCTACGCCGCAGTCGCGCGCGATGCCCTCTTCACCCGCGATTACGGGGATGCCGGCAGGCTGGCAGATGTTGTAGATGATGCCGGTGTTGGAAGCGACGGTGTTGTCCGTGGGGGCATACAATACGTCACAGGTGGAAACGGCGCTTTCAACGACAGCCGCCAGGTCGTTCGAATCGGAGAAGGAGTAGAACTCACAGGTGTAGCCGAGCGCTTCCAGTTCGGCCTTCACGACGTCCACCTGATACTGGCTGTTCGCCTCGGCGGAGCAGTAGATGAGGCCTACCTTCTTAGCGTCGGGGAACCATTCCTTCACCATAGCGGCCTGCTGATCCAGCGGCGCCAAATCGGACGTGCCGGAAATGTTGCCGCCAACGAGACCCGTGAAGCCGTCAATGCCCAGAGCAACGCCGTATTCCGTCACCGAGGTGCCGAGGATCGGGATGTCCTGCGTGGCGCTGGCAGCGGCCTGCAGCGCGGGAGTCGCGTTGGCGAGAATGAGGTCTACATCGGAAGCGATGAACTGGTTCACGATAGTGGAGCACATCGGAATGTCGTTGGAGGCGTTCTGCACGTCAAAGGTGACCTGACCGGGCAGAGCCGCTTCGATCGCGTCCATAAATCCCTGCGTGGCTGCATCCAGCGCTTCGTGCTGAACGAGCTGGCAGATGCCTACGGTATACTGGGGCGTGTCGTTGGCTGTTTCATTGCTGGCCGAACATGCGACTGCGGCAAATACCATAGCCATGATCAAAAGGATCGCTGTCGTCAGTTTTGCAAATTTCTTCATAGTTCCTTCCTCAAATCCTTAAAATTGTTTGACCGCGAACGGCCGGAGAAAATAAATATTTAAAGCACAAAGTGCTTAAAACACAATCTACTGTCCCAAAAGCCGTAATACCGTCTATCCAACGGCTTTTCCTCTTGAACACACACATTATAATGAGTCGATATTAAAAAGTCAATTGTATATTTAATCATAATAATGTGTATTTGTATTAGCACAAAGCATACCCAGTTACAGCGAAAACAAGTAGTGTTTCAGAGCACATTTCGGAAGATATGCATGTATGCCTATTATACATAAAAATGCATTCCGTCTTCAGAAACGGAACATTGTATATATATACGGCGCATGTAAGCTTTTATCCCTCAATATGCAAGATGACAAATATCGGTTATTCTGTATTATGTGATCATGTTCAGATTTTCTGTAATATATTGATTTTCATTATTTCCCATGGTAAAATACATACAGTAAAATATTGCTTCGCAAAGCAAAGGGT
>JAEEGL015951051.1_pt1 | contig 13432 bp, 13 predicted proteins | sample 9134231 | NCBI WGS metagenome assembly JAEEGL01 (sample SAMN16246548, study PRJNA631951) | gut metagenome | biome: gut microbiome; feature: rumen; material: fiber-attached | host: Bos | place: Iran: Karaj | collected 2018-10 | reverse complement strand
ATAGCAATTTTACACAATTTGAAACATTCCTTCAATGTAAGGCATCGTTATTTATCTAAATACCACTTTCAGTGCCTGTACGAAACGTTATCTTCCATCATTCTGAAAAATGATTCTTGCAATACAGAAAAAACTTTTCTATATTTGGGTTGGAAAAAGCAGAAGATAATATCAAAGAAAGGATAAACCGATCGAATGCTATATACTTATGAACCAAAGGGTGTATGCCCGACAAAAATCACATTTCAAATTGACGATGATATTATATCCAATATTTCATTTACTGGAGGATGCAATGGAAACCTGAAGGCTGTTTCCAAACTGGTTGACGGATGGCCTGTTGATCGGATTGAGTCATATCTGAAAGGAAATACCTGCGGCAATCGCTCAACATCATGTGCTGATCAGCTCGCCATTGCTGTCCGTACAGCATACGATCATCTTCATCAAGCAGAATAACGCTTAACAATGCGAACAATGCCGCAGATTATTCTGCGGCATTGTTTCTTATAAACTATTGTTCCTCCCAGCTTTTTTCAGCAAGTAAACTCTTCTCAATCTCATTGTAGCCTTATCTTCAAAAGGCCAGATTTTTTCTGTTCTATAAGGTTACCGCCTTATTTTCAGCTATCATTCAAACTTAATGCTCGTTCTCGATTCAATGAAACCAAAGATCAAAGAAATCGGGAAGCACTAAAGGCCATTAGCTTGTTTTCGAGAGTCTCTTAATTATCCCCTCATCACTTTGATCGTATGTCTGTCCACATATAGAATTATTTGCTCTTCCACAGTGAATGGAGATTGCAATACGCATATACTGCTTCTATCTCATCCCCATCCAAAAGAGCGAAACATGCCTTGGGGGGATCCCCGGGCTTCAGTGCTTTGCGCTGGTTTCCTGAGCTTGTCTGGACAGAAATCCATTCAATATAATGCTCAGGAATCATAGGATGTTCTGTCGATCCAACGGTAACAAACAGCTTGTCCCCTTTAATCTCATAAACAGGGACATGTTTTTCAAATGAAGCATCGACCATGCCTGGCTGAATCCTCTTCATTTGCTGACCGCAACACATGATTGGGGCTACCCCCTCTTTGATAGCGGCATAAATGCTCCCGCAACGCTCACAGATATAAAATTTCTGTTCCATACTAGATCCTCCTATTCTGATTTTTTAATTATTTTTTCTCTTCCGGAACATGCACGTCATTTCATACAATTCATGTTTTATTTCCCTAGCAGTATTTTAATAAACAGAATTGTAAGAACAATCAGTATAATCGGTCTCACAATTCTAGCTCCGTTCTGCAAGGCCATTCCTGACCCAAGATAGTTACCTGCCATATTGCATACCGCAGCTGCAAGTCCCAGGGGAATCAAAACCTGTCCATTTATAAGAAAAATTATGAGTGAAGTAACATTCGTAGTGAGGTTGATGACCTTTGCTTGTGCATTTGAAACAGAAAGGCTCATTTTGGCAAATACTGTAAATGCAATAATCAAAAATGTGCCTGTTCCAGGGCCGTATAACCCGTCATATATCCCGATAACAAAAGCGGAAAGAGCCGCAGTGATGTATGTTCTACGGTCAAGGTGAACAGAATTATCTTCGTTGTCATGAAACTTTTTTTTATTCAATACAAAAAATGCTGCAATCGGGAGGACAACAATCAGCATAATCCGTAGTATTGTTTCATCGATCCTCATTGAAAGATGCGCGCCAATGGATGAACCGATAACTGCACAAATAACTGCAGGAATTGCGATTTTTAGATTGATCAGCCCGGATTTTGCAAAACGATATGTAGCAACAGATGTTCCGCAGGTTGAAGACAGTTTATTTGTCGCAACTGCCATATGAACAGGCAACCCTGCAAACATATAGGCCGGCAGCGAGATAAGTCCTCCACCTCCCCCGATTGCATCAACAAATCCGGCAAGAAACAGCATCGGGCAAACAATTATGAACATTCTCCAGGATAAAACCATTAACACTCCTTTTGGCAGTTGCGGGGTTCACTTCTTTAACATTCATGATGCGTTTGCATCCTAATCCGAACTGCTTTCTCTAAACTGTTCATGCGTATCGATTAATCCAATGAGTTTATCGCTTCAGTAAGATTCTTATGAAACAACCCAATATGATAGCCGTCTATCATCCGATGGTTTACTTCCAAAGAGATATCCATTATTATGCGGTCTTGCTCTGCATGGTATTTCCCCCATGTAATATGAGGAATTGTATCATCTCTTGAGCCGGGTTTGTTTAATTCCCGTTCACTGGTTACCGATGTCATCTCCATCCAGGGTGTACATGAAAAATAGATCAGATTATCCTGCTCCAGGTTCAGATCAATGAAATATTTCTGATTTCTGCTTTTCTCTTCTGCAAGCCTGATAAACTCGTTCATAGACCCGTGTGCAGGAAGTGTTATGATGCGAAACAATTCTTCTCCCTTATTCAGAACAGTAAAGCTGGGAATCCTTTCTTCTATCAGAAACACCCTTTCCCCTTCTATCAGATAACGAAATGCCTCAATGGAATTAATCGTTTGAGTCGCAAGATAAATCATAGAATAATAGAATGACAGATTGTTATTCTTACAGAAACGAACCAGTTTTGTTACATCTTCCCGATAGGAAAGCGTATAGAATGGGTTCGATATTTTACTAAAGAAAGCAAAAATCTCATTCCTTTTCCATCTGTCTCTATCGATCTCTATCATTGTCATAAACAGCTCTTTTCTTGATTCTAAAAAACAGTTTAGCCGTTTTTGTAATTAGATATTATCATGAATTATCTTTCGTAAAGAAGAAATATCTATGAGCTCCCCAATTTCGTTTATTCCGAAGCAGGGTGCTAAATTGCTGTTTCATTTTTTTGTTCTGCTATAATACATATAAAAACAACAAATCATCCAGGAGGTCTGAAAATGAAATTTCAAGACATGCCTTATACTCGTCCGGATAAAGATCAGTTAATTGAAGGCATGAAGAAAACGATCAGTGCGTTCTGTAATGCAAAGAATTACCAGGAAGCAAAGGAATTATTCCTTCAATGGGAAGACTCTTCCAAGCATACAGAAACTTTAGCCACTCTTGTCTCAATCCGGCACTCTATCGATACCAGGGACCCCTTTTATGACCAGGAAGAAACCTGGTGGAACAATACCGTTCCGGAACTTCAAGAGTACTCGCAGCAATGGATTGAAGCGATGCTGGAGAGCCCATTCAGGAAAGAATTTGAAGCCGAGTACGGGGATTTGATGTTTATAAACGCAGAAATCGAAAAAAAGGCATTTTCCCCTGATATTATTCCTGAGCTGCAAAAAGAAAACGAACTGGAACAAGCTTATGATAAGCTCATTGCAAGCGCTCAGATTCCATTTGAAAATGGCGTATATACCATTTCACAGCTTGCTCCTTTCAAAAACGATCCGGATGATCAGCGCAGGTTGTCTGCTTGGATAGCGGAGGGACAATGGTATAAGGATCATCAAGAAGAACTGGATCGGATCTATGATGAATTGGTTCATCTTCGTAATCAGATGGGAATTAAACTTGGATACGAAGGATATACTACATTAGGTTATCTACGTATGAACCGTAATTGTTATACAAAATCAGATGTTGAAGCGTTCCGTGAATCGGTTCGGAAATATCTGGTCCCGTTGGCCGATAAAATTTATCTGTGGCAATCAGAACGGCTCGGGAAAGAATATCCTATGAGCTTTGCTGACAATGTACTGGAATTCCGCAGCGGGAATCCAAAGCCTGCCGGAGATGCTGATTATATTCTAAAGGCCGGAACAAAATTCTATGATGAACTGTCGCCGGAAACCAGCCAGTTTTTCCATTCAATGCTGGATAATGATTTAATGGATCTGCTTTCTACCGAAGGAAAAGCTGCTGGCGGCTATTGTACCAGCATACCGGATTATCATGTTCCATTTATATTTGCTAATTTTAATGGAACTCAGCATGACGTGGAGGTCGTGACCCATGAAGCCGGTCATGCATTTGCTTCCTGGTTAAACCGTTACAGAATTCCAGTCCAATACGTATGGCCCAGTATGGAGGCTTGCGAAGTGCATTCTATGTCAATGGAATTCTTCGGAGAAGGCTGGGCTGATGATTTCTTTGGAAAAGATGCTGCAAAATTCCGCTTCAGCCATCTTGCTGGTGCCCTAACATTTATTCCGTACGGAACTATGGTAGACCATTTTCAGCATATCATCTATGAAAAGCCTGAAATGACCCCTCGTGAACGCCATGGTGTATGGAAGGAACTGCTTGGTATATATATGCCATGGATGAAATTGGATGGCGAAATACCTTTCTACAGTGATGGTGAAGGTTGGCAAAGGCAGCTGCATATCTATCACAGTCCTTTTTACTACATTGATTACTGTCTTGCTCAAACCGTCAGCCTGGAGTTTTGGAGTAAGCTGCAGGAAGACCCTAAAACGGCCTGGGAATACTACATTGCATATACTTCTCAAGGCGGGACACGCACATTTACAGACCTCCTAGCCCATGCAGGACTTGAAAGTCCTTTTGACGAATCCTGCCTGCGTAAAGTATGTGAAAAAGCCAGTAAATACCTTGAAAGCTTTGATCTCACAAAAATAGAATAAATGAATTGCCAGAGGTTGCCTTGCATCCCTTTTATCGGAAGAAAGGCGGAAACTGGAACCGTAAAATACGCCCCCATTACTGTCGTTATGGCCTATGTCAGTAATGGGGGCGTGATTTTGATACCAGTCCATTCGTCTCTGATTTTTATGGTTCAATAGCAATTTGCTTCCAGATAAATCCGTGAGTAAAGCGGTACCGGTCAATCATACGGAATTCACTTTAGGTGATAACCCCGACCAGATCATCAGTTCTCTATAAGGACTGTAGTTATCATTTCAAAAACGCCTTAATTCTATTTATGTCTGAATTCAGAACAAGTTCTTCAGGAAATCCTACTTCCTCTAGAAAGCTCAGCGCAAGGGCATGATCTGCGATCCTGCTCGGGTCATGAGCATCTGAACTTACAATGATATAGACCCCCTCTTTTTTGCAATGTTCCAGCATCTTACGGTAATTATTGATACAGTTAATCCTGCGATCCAGTTTTCTGAAAGAACTATTATTCACTTCTAAAGCAACATGGTTCTCTCCTGCTGCAACCACCAACCTGCTGTAGTCAAGAGGCGTATGATCATCATCCGGATGTGATACAAATAAGATTTTCTCATGTTTCAGACACTGGATCAGTTTTTCTGTGTTTCCTTCTCGTCCACAGTCTGAATAACATATGGTATGAATTCCAATAATGCCGTAATCCAATTGATTTAACACCTTATCCTCAAGGGAAATAGAACCATCGTCCAGCAGATTTACTTCCGATCCGAACAGCATTTCGACACCGAATAACACTCTTGGGACCTGCGACAGACAGCTGTAATAGATCGGATCCGCCGTTCCAGGGATTCCAGGGCCATGTTCGGTAATTCCAAGCAAAAAAATGTTTTTTTCCGATGCTCCCTGGGCCATCTCTCGAATGGTCCCATAAGCATGTCCGCTAGCAACAGTATGGGTATGAAGATCTGCAATACACCTGATCATTATTCCGTTTCCAAATTCTGCGCTACTGTTTTAATGGTCTTTTCAAGTTGCTCAATATCTGAAACAAATAGGATCTGGTTTCTAGCACTTTCCGATAAAAACCCCTCCCTGCACATCTTGTCCAGCATATTTAGCATGCAATCATAATATCCATCTAAGTTATAAAATACGTAATCCTCTGAACCGATATGGAGCTTCTTCCTCGTCATTATCTCGGAAATCTCTTCCAGCGTTCCGATTCCGCCCGGAAAAGCAATGAAAAAATCACCTAATTCCACCATTCTTTTTTTACGTTCAGACATGCTGGGAACTACTTCCAGTTCAGTTAATCCATTATGCTGCTGCTCAATCTCAATAAAAAAATCAGGTATAACGCCTATAACTTTTCCTCCGGAAGCCAGAACACTATCAGCCAGCACGCCCATAAGGCCGACATTCCCGCCTCCATACACAAGTGAATGCCCATTTGAACCAATCCACCGGCCTAGTTCAGCAGCTTTTTCTATATAGAGAGGATTAACCCCATATTCTGACCCAAGATAAACCGTTATATTCATGATTTAAGCAACCCGAAAATACAAAGATCATAGACTTTATAGTCTTTCGTTACGGCATTACGCATAACGCCTTCCCGTGAGAATCCATTCTTCTGCAAAACTTTAATGGATGCAATATTAGGAGCATATACGTATCCGGAAATTCGTATGATGTTCAATTGTTTGAACGCCAAATCACACACTAAACGAACGGCCTCCGTCATTATCCCGTGCGACCAGTATTCCGGCATAAGCATATATCCAATTTTTGCGTCCCTAGAATAAACATCTTTTTTCTGTTCTACAGATATGTTTCCTGCAGCACGTCCGTCGACTTTGATTACGCGGAAAACCCCGTCAACACCCTCATGTTCCATTACTGTATTCATCCATGATTCTGCATCTTTTTCAGTATACGGATACGGAAGTCTGTTCGCTAAATACCTCCTGTCTACTCCGTTGCATATACGAATCAAATCTTCTTTGCTACATTCACTGTAAGGAACCAATTCAATATTCATTCCAGACGATCTCCTTTCCCGAATTGCGCTAAATCGCGTTTGTTTCCCTGTTTCTGGCTCAGAATCCTCTTTAGCCGAATCTCTGCGCAATTAGCGCATTATTCTTCTTGTATGAAAAATGATGGATTTCCCATGTAAAAATTATATCATGCGCGCTGGGCTTTTTTATAATTGGCATATTAGCAATCAAAATCAAAATATTGTGCAAATCATATATTCCGTGAAATAATAATTCTATTGAATAATTGGGAGGCAGTTATGACGAAAAAACTCTACGGACACTTGCCTGATGGTACTCCTGTTTATCAATTTCTTCTTGAAAATGAACAGATCCGTTTGTGGTTAATAAACTATGGATGCACTCTTACTCAACTTCAAGTCCCTGATCGGAACGGCAACTGGACCGATATTCTTTTAGGATATCCTTCTATCGATTCCTATCTGGAACAGACTTCCTATATGGGAGCACTGATTGGTCGTTATGCAAATAGAATTGCAGATTCCGCTTTCTCACTTAACGGTAAAACATACCTGTTACCGTCCAACGATGGTTCCAATCATCTCCATGGCGGGCCTGCAGGGTTTGATAAAAAAATCTATCAGATAAAATCATATGCAAAAACAAGCATTACATTTATCCGCACCAGCCCTGACGGAGAAGCAGGATATCCTGGCAATATGCAGTTTGAAGCAACCTATTCCCTTAATTCCAATACAATATCTGTAATCTTCTCGGCTGTTTCTGACCGGGATACGGTCTGTTCGTTCACGCTGCATCCCTATTTCAATTTATCTGGAGATATTAAGCGTCAGCTGATCCTTGATCATTTTCTCCAAATAAACTCGGATTATTATACTCCCGTAAGGCTTGGATGCATCCCAACTGGTGAAATCTGTTCTGTTCGGGAAACCCCATTTGATTTTCGTTCTCCCAGGAAAATCGGTCAAAGGATTGATCAGGCTTGCCCACAGCTCCAGTTCGTTAATGGATATGATCATAATTTTGTACTTAACGGCAAAACCGGAGAACTGAAAAATGCGGCAAAAGTCTGGTCTGACGATAGCGGAATTGAAATGGAAATACAAACCACCATGCCCGGACTCCAGTTTTATTCCGGGAACTTTATTGATTCTGCTACCGTTGGGAATAATGGTGAGCCATACAAAATTCGTTCAGGATTCTGTTTGGAACCGCAGCAGTTTCCCGACGCCCCGAATCAAGCTTCTTTCCCCTCCCCTGTTCTAAAGGCTGGAATACAATCCGTGGAGCAAATTCAGTATACATTTGGAATCCATTCAAGGAAGGATGTATAATCATACGATTATTCCATATAATGTTTCATCAAATTCGATATTCTGTTAGAATATCAGTTGTTCTTTCCAGATATTCGATTTATATGTTCTGTAATTGCGCTAATTGACACAATCACAGTTGTCAGGAGGATGGTTGCAAATTGGTAGATCTTTTTGAAAAATGCCGGAATTATACTCTTGCGAATGAAATCCGAGCAGAAGGTTATTATCCGTACCTACATGCACTCGAATCCAAGCAGGATGTGGAAGTTATTATGGAGGGTTCCCGCCGTATCATGCTTGGTTCCAATAATTACTTGGGCCTTACAACCGCCCCTGATGTTGTTGAAGCCGGGATTCACGCAATCGAGCAGTACGGTACCGGATGCTCCGGTTCACGGTTCCTGAATGGAACTCTCGAAATGCATCTGGAACTAGAAAATGAATTATCCTCTTTTCTGCATAAAGAGGCTGTTATTACCTTTTCTACAGGATATCAGTCAAATGTTGGCATCATCTCTGCCCTCGTTGGAAGAAATGATTTTGCTATCTGTGACAGAGAAAACCATGCGTCTATTTATGATGGTTGTAAAATGAGTTTCGGAAAGATGATCCGGTACCGGCATAATGACATGCAGGATTTAGAAGATAAGCTATCTAAAATCCCTGACACATCGGGTGCTCTTGTTATAACTGACGGAGTTTTTTCTATGGGTGGCGATATTGCCAATCTTCCTGAGATTGTACGTCTTGCCCATAAATATGGTGCGCGCGTTATGGTAGATGATGCACATGGTCTTGGAGTTATTGGCGAAGGTGGGCGCGGTACCGCTAGCCATTACAACCTAGAAGAGCAAGTGGATATCTATATGGGTACTTTTTCTAAATCTCTCGCCAGTCTTGGAGGATATATGGCCTCTGATGCTGTAACGGTTGATTATATTCGCCACAATTCCCGTGCGTTCATCTTTTCTGCTTCTATTCCTCCAGCAGCATGCGCGGTTGCACTGGCCGCCTTGCGTCACCTAAAGCAAAATCCATCTCTGGTCAATAAACTTCAGTCTCTGTCACAGTATGCAAGGGAAGGATATAAATCACGTGGAATAAGGATTCGTGAATCTATTGCTGATGTTCCTACGCCAATTATTCCTCTTTATACGTATACACCTGAAAACACTTTATCCAAGGTTAAGCGGATCTATGATCGAGGTGTTTATGTCAACCCTGTTCTTCCTCCTGCCACAGCCCCGGGTGAATGCTTAATCCGTACAAGCTATATGGCATCCCACACAGAAAGCATTCTGGATGAGGCCATGGATATTATTGCAAAGGAATTAAACTAGATATATGGGAAATAAAACCGCTATTGTTACTGGCGGAACCAGTGGTATTGGTCTTGAAACAGCAAGATCCCTTTCAGAAAAAGGATATACTGTATATGCTTTAAGTCGTCATAACTGTCCAGGGCCTTTTCAGCACGTTTGCTGTGATGTTTCGGACGAACAGATCGTTAAAGATGCAATAAAGTCTGTTTTGGAAAAAGAAGGTCAGGTTGACGTTCTTGTTTGCAACGCTGGATTTGGGATCTCAGGCGCATCTGAATTTACAAACAATTCTGACGCTAAAAAGCTTCTTGATATCAACCTCTTTGGGTGTGTAAACTGCTGCAAAGCGATTATCCCACAAATGAGAGCGCAAGGCTTTGGACATATCATCTGTATCAGTTCAGTAGCCGGTCAGATTTCTATTCCGTTTCAAAGCTGGTATTCTGTCTCCAAAGCGGCGGTCCTCAGCTATGCCTCAGCGCTGCGCAATGAGGTTGCCCCCTTTGGAATTACTGTAACATCAGTCCTTCCCGGAGATATCAAAACCGGCTTTACTGCTGCGCGCCAGAAAAGCAATACTGGTGATGATGTATACCAGGGAAGAATTTCCCGTTCGGTTCATGTAATGGAGCAAGATGAACAAAACGGTATGTCGCCTGTTTATGCAGGAAAAGCGATTGCGAAAATCGCGCAAAAAAGAAGGCCGAAACCGTTGTATGTTATTGGAGCAAAGTATCGATTATTTTTGCTTCTCTTTAGGATTCTCCCCTATCGCTTCACAAGTTTCCTTGTAAGAAAACTGTACGGAGGCTGACCGCTCCTGCAAATGCATAAATCCCAAATTCAAAAACATCGGCAAATTCATTTCTGAATTGCCGATGCTTCATTTTCCTCTTATCGGGTAAACTGAATAATGCAAAATGCAATATAGAGCATCAGCATAACAATGCCTTGCCACTTTTCTAGTTTCCCCTTGATCACTGCCGGAACAGTCATGATCAGCATGATTATCATCATTAGTGGGAGATCCAGAACAAGCGCTGCATTTTTACCAAAGAGAGTTGCAGTTTGCGGAACTGGGAAAGGAGAAAGAGTAATTGAAAGTCCTCCAACGAGCACAAGGTTAAAAAGATTGGCTCCAATGATATTCCCCAAAGAAAGCGTTCCATGCCCTTTTCGAAGGGATTGAATGGCAGTAATCAATTCAGGCAACGAAGTTCCAAGTGCAATTAGTGTTAATCCAATTACGGATTCCGGAATCCCTGCAGCCTGTGCAATCGCAGTTCCGTGATTGATCAGCAGCCTTGCACCTAACGCAATCAGAGCTGCTCCAACCGCCAAAAGAAGAAAACTGACTTTAATGGAACGCTTTATTTCTTCTGTTCCATCATTATCCATTCCATCTTCAGAGTTTTTCATCTGTCGAACGGTTAATATCATATACAACAAAAACAGGATCAATAGCACAATTCCGATCCACCTGGAAAAGTATCCTGTTGTATAAGAAACAATGAGATAGAAAGAAGCTGCTGTGAAGAAAAAAATCAGCGGCAGCTTTAGCGTTTTCCGGTCGACAGAAGACGGACTAACGATAATCGAAATTGCAGAAATCAGGGCGGCATTGCATATAATAGAGCCAATCGCATTGCCATAAGCGATTTCGCCATGTCCAGCAACAGCAGAGGCGCTTGATACAATTACTTCCGGAAGTGTCGTGCCGATTGATACAACAGTGGCACCAATCAGCAATTCAGGCATATGGAAAAAATGCGCAATGTCAACTGCACCATCAACAAACCAATCTCCTCCTTTAATCAAGAGGACAAAACCTACAGCAAAAAGTAAAACGTGTAAAAGCATGGATCCGCTCCCAAACTCCATTTTTGATTTTTTATATTATACCAAGCATTTTATAAATAGGGTCACTTGATTCGGAAACTGTTACATTTCAAGCTTTCCTGATAATCATCTTCCTCCTGCTTGTTTCTTTTCCAGTTTAAGAATCCGCAAATACAAAAATGTGGATAGTACCAATGCGCTAAAATCAATAATTGGCTGGACAAACATGCAGCCATATAGCGGAAATGCCCGATCCAATAGAAACAAAAGAGGTATATCAAGAATCCCTTTTCTAAGAAGCGAGCACGCAATTGCTTCTTTGTTTCTCTTCATTGCCTGAAATTGTATGATCATTGGATAGCAGTATGCCATTAACGGCATTGCTATAACCATAATTCTTAAAAAACCAGCTGCATACCTTACAGTTTCCGAATCCTGTATAAACAAAGCAACAAAGAACGGAGCAAAGATCTCGTACAATGCAACACAAACCGAAGCAAATATAACAGCTATAGTTGTACCTATACGGAAAATGTCTCTTCGCCGCTTTTGATCGCCGGAAGCATAATTATATGCTAGGAGCGGCATCATACCATTGGCTACTCCAATGGCAAAAAACAAAGGAAGCTGATCCAGTTTTTTAACAATTCCCAATGCAGCAACGGGTGCAATTCCATATAAAGAGACAAATTTAGCCATTGCTGTAACAGATATTACAGTCAATCCGATCTGTATCGCTGAAGGTATGCCTCCAGCCAATACTTCACTTATTCTAGTAATTCCTTCCTTAATTCGATATGGTGACATGGATAAAACGGTCGATTTCGCTCTTGTAATAAGAAAAGCAATCAAGAAAACAGCAGAAATCAGATTCGAGAAAGCAGTAGCCATTCCTGCTCCAATGGCGCCTAGATTTAGATAACGGGGCAGGATGAAAAAGGGATCAAGGATAATATTGATAAGCCCTCCGATTGATGTTCCAACTGCTGCAACTCTCGCGTTTCCATCGCTTCTGATAAGATTTGCAAGTACCTGGTTCAAAACCGAAGGGATCCCTCCCAGTAGAACCACCCAAATTGCATATCCTTCACACAGGGTATAATTAGCCGGGCTGGCTCCACAAGCATTCAAAATTGGAACCCTTAGAGAATAAAAAACCAGTGCATAGATAGCTGAACACAATCCGCTCATCCAGATTGATGCTGCAGAAATATTCCCCGGGCTGTCCCATTCTTTTCTTCCTAATGCTCTCGAAATTGCACTTGCCCCTCCAATTCCAAACAAATTGGAAATCACATTCAGCATCATAAAGGGGCTATATGAAACTGTTACCGCAGCTGTTTGTCTTGGATCGTTCAATAAACCAACATAAAAAGTGTCAGCAAGGTTGTAAATCAGCGCAATCATCTGTGCAATGACAGCAGGAGTAATCTGCCGGATAACGGCCATATGTACCGGCATTTTTTCAAACAGTTCTTTTCGATTAAAATCTGTCATTCTTACTCTTGAATCCAGGCTGATTCTTTATCCTTTTTCCTGCTTTTCCTGGCATCTATTCCGGCTTCATTTTCGATCATGATTTAATAAACCGGGCTGACCGGTAAATGTGTACGATGAGCGCGGAGATATTTCGACGTCTCTCCGTGAAACAGTTTTATAATGTTTTCCGTCCCTTCTATTTCATAATGAATATCGTCAGAAACAAAGCAATTCCCGAAAAAAACAATCTCGATACTGCTGGGAAAAGACGCATTCCTCAATTTGTAGTCAAGTATAATTCTCCATTCCTGCCCCTCTTTTTCTTTTGAAACAGTTCCTGGGATCTGAATTTTCAAAAGAGCATCCAGAATGCGTTTAGTGCTTTCAGGTTCAGACTCAACATCATAAGACAAGCTGAAATTATACGGCATATAAAGTGTCGCTCTCTCAACAGTTACTTTGCTAGCGTGCCGGAATAATTCAGAAGCATTCCTCCCGCTCATCCGAAACACATTTTCCGGAAACGCAGGTTGAAACGTTGAATCAAATTTTTCATCCAATTGCTTCTGAGCTCTCCAATATTCATCCCAGTCCTGTTCAAGGAATACGCCTTCTATTTTTTTCAGGTTTTCTATCCCCCCAGCAGAATAGGTTCTGTTTTTGCCTACTAGATTGTCGTCCTGCAGAGCAATTTTCGCTACTATCTGTTCTTTAGAATCAAAGAGTGTATACACATAGGCGGTAGAAGCATTGATTTTAACTTCATTTTCTGCATTTACAGAAATCTCTGAAAGAGCTTTCACTATTTTTTGAACTGTCTTT
>JAEEGL013178925.1_pt1 | contig 13432 bp, 11 predicted proteins | sample 9134231 | NCBI WGS metagenome assembly JAEEGL01 (sample SAMN16246548, study PRJNA631951) | gut metagenome | biome: gut microbiome; feature: rumen; material: fiber-attached | host: Bos | place: Iran: Karaj | collected 2018-10 | reverse complement strand
TTTCTGATTTGGTGAAATGGGAAAATAATCCCCGATACACCAGAGATTACATGACGGTTGACAACACTTCTGGATTGACTGATAAGGAAGTCCGAGTGGGTGAGTGCTACGTCAAAGATACGGCTACCATTCTGACGGATACAAAGGCGGCAGCTCCGGCTGCGTGGAACGTCAACTTTAGTGATGGTTGGTCGGTTGCAGTTCCGGAAGTTTATACCATCAAAATTGGTGGAAGTTGGACTGCTGACGATACGCTTACCATTGGTTCAACTACGTTCACAGCGAAAGCGACTCCGACCACGACAAGCGCGAGTAATCAGTTCTCCGCTAATGGTTCGGGCGCGGTTATTGTTGACGATATTAAAAAGTGCGATCTGGCGGTTAGTGGATTTACCATTACGTTTGATGGGGATACAATCACCTTGACCCAGAGTACTCCGGGAACGGGTTCTGCCCCGGCCTGTACGCTTGGCGGAAGTAATGCTGGAACTGGAACTGCCGTCCTGACCAATATTCAGAATTATCATGCGGCGGACACGGTAACAATTGGTTCTACGACCTACACGTGTGCGAATGGTGAGTTGACCAGTTCCCAAATTCCCGCTGGAACAGGCGCGGAAGTGGTTGCACGGCTTAAAGCGTTGTCTGCGGCTTGTTCTGGATTCGACTTGTCCTACTCTGGAAATTCAATCACGTTTACGCAGTCCTCGGCTTCTGGAACGGAAAATGCCCCGACTGCTTCCTGTTCTGCGAACGTAGCGGCTCTGACTACTACCAAGATTCAGAGTTATGCGGCGGCGGTTGATGGGAATACCTCGTCGATTGATTTTTGGTGCTGTGAGAATAAAGTGATTCCGGCGGGAACAAAGGCGACGGTATTGGGGCTGGTTCGCGGGCCGGCGTTGGTTGACCTGAAGAATGTTATTTGTGAGAACGAATCTGGAATGAAAGCTCAGCTTGAGAGTAAAGGCATCGTTACAATGATTCCGTCTCCGCAGTCCGTTTATCAGGAAACCTAATGGTTGGATTTTGAAGGAAGAAAAGAAGGAGAATGAGAAATGCCGATTATTGATATTTTTAATAATGAAGCGTTCAAATTGCGTTCCATGGTAGCGGCGATTGAAAAGATTCCGCCCCTGTTCAATTACCTTGGCTCTGAAAAAGTATTTCAGGAACAAGGCTCGACAACGACCACGGTTGCGGTGGAAGAAAATCAAGGGAAGCTGTCCTTGGTTCCGAACTCGCAGCGAGGAACAAAAGGAAACACGATCATGCCGGATAAACGAAAAGTCCGAGCTTTCATTACTGCCCATAAACAGGTAAATGATGAAGTGCTTGCAGACCAGGTATTGGGCGTGCGTCGGTTTGGTTCCGAGGTTGAATTGGAAACGGTAACCCAGAAAGTCGCGGAGAAATTGGAAGTCGCGCAGAAGTCAATGGAAATGACTTTGGAATGGATGCGGCTTGGCGCGGTTATGGGAAAAGTCCTTGATGCTGATGGGGAAACTGTCGTTACCGACATGTTTGAGGAATTTGGCACAACCCAGTACACGGAGAAATGGGAAATCGACCCGAAAGACAAGAGCGGCGCGTACATTGATGGAGCGATTAAAGCTCGTTGCAATGCTTTCAATCGACGAACGCTGAAAGTGTTGGGCGGTACTCCACATACAGGAATCGACCTCCTGTGTGGGAATGATTTTTTCGACGCTATCGAAAACAGCAAAGAGTTCCGGAACGTGTATCACAATACCCCGGGTTACAACTGGCTGACCGAGGAACACGTTTTCCGCCACTTCCAGTACGGTGGAATCCGGTTTGTGAATTATCAAGGGTGGATTGGACAGCGGGACTTTATTCCGCCTACTGAAGCGTATGCTCTTCCGCGCGGTGTTGAAGGCTTGTTCGTTATGATTTTTGCCCCGGCTGATTACATTGAGACTGTCAATACTGTCGGCATTAAATATTACGCCAAGACGGAGCGTATCCCCTTTGACAAGGGTCTGGAAATTGAATGCCAAACCAACCCGCTGGCGTTGTGTACGCGTCCTGACGTTTTATGTAAATTCACGCTCGCCTAATCGGGCGTTTTATTGGGGAAGGTTCTGTAATGGCTGATTATTCAAATAAAGCTGACCTGACCGTTACGATTGAAAACTTTACGCCATTTGTTGGCCCAATCAGTGAAGCTCCATTACGGAAAATAATGAAGCTATGGGCGCAGAGATTGCGGAAGTACCTTCTCCAGGAGTTTGATACAAACTCACAGGGCGGTGGAAAATGGAAGCCGCTAAAGAGGGAACGGAGGGAGCCTGCTCCGTCGCGAATCAGTAAGAAGAATGCGGAGCAGGCGGCGATTGCCAAACATTTTGAGAATCAAGCGATTCTGGTTGACACGGGCGCGCTGAGAATGGCGTTAAATCCGATAGGAGGGCGACCGGGTTCTCTGGAAGACATCAAGATTGATTCACAAAGTGCGACGTTGTCAATCGGGTGGGGCGGTTCGGAATTAAATCCGCCGCCGAAGAAAAAGGGAAAGAAGAAGGCGAAGACGCCACACATTACCATTGCTGAATTGGCTGTGATTCATCATGGGGGAACGAACACGATTCCGGCTCGTCCGTTATTGGTGGAGCCGGATTCAGGAACGCAGAAAGCTCTGATGGATATTGCAGAAAATGAGATTGAAAAACACTTGTGGGGTAAATAACGCTCCCCGGTTTTGAAGTGTGAGAATGCAGTTACCAGAAGGATATAAAGACCCGTACACAATCCTGTTCGATGGATTAGCGGAAGTATTCCGGCAGAACCCGCTTATATCGCGGCTTGTCAAGCCTGGAAACTTCATGTTTTTTGATTCAGTATTGGGATTAAAAACCAACGTCCAACATGCCGATCTGCCGGAGTTGGCGATTGTGCCGACAGGATATTCGCAAGAGGACATGGGGACTTCTGATACTGGAAGAATCAGTGAGAGTTACCGGGTATTTTTTAGCACCGACGATAAACGAGCGGAATTTATCCATGCATTACAGTGGGAAATCTTCCGCTGCTTGGAGACGTTCAACGCTCATGTTTCTGGACGTTTGAAGTACAATGGGCGACAGTTTATCGAAATCCTCAGAATTGGAAGCGGAACAGAATCAATAACGATTCCGGATACGAATAGGGGAATTGATGGCTGGTGTGCCAGTTGGGAATTTACGGTGGGAATGCAATTCCCACATAGCGATTTACACTTTGATGTTGAATTGAATGAGGAAGAATAATGGCGGTATTTTCTGGAAGGTTTGGAAGCATTGCTAATTGTGGACAGGTTGCTCAGTGGTCATTGGAACTGTCTGCTTCTGATAATGCTCAGAGCAATTCAGCGACCAAAGCGGGGAAAATGAGAGACCCGGGAATCAAAGATTGGACGGGAAGTTGTACATTCCTGGGCAACACGTTTCCGGGAAGTTTTAGTTGGAGCGACAGTCAAAACATAACGCTTAAAACAGGCGGCCCGAGTATCAATTCAGGCGGACACAGTTTTACTGGAAAAGCCCATTGGACGTCGATTGCTATTTCCGGCGATATTACGTCCGGAGGGCGTGTGCAATGCCAAGTTTCATTCGCGGGAGATGGCGCGTTGACATCCAGTTCAGGCGGTGGAAATGGGGACAGCAGTCCGAACATTCTACTGGCGAAAGATTGTGTGATAACCTTTGATGGGAATACATTGGCGTGGAAATCGTTCAATTTTACAATCAATCATGAAGTACAAGAGCTGGTTGACAGTTCATGCGTCGACGATGGGGAAATCTGGAAGAAACGATACGCAGGGTTGATAGATTGCACCGGGTCGATTGATTGGGTTGGAGATGAAGAACAAGCTGAACTCAATGACATCGGCGCGTTGGTTATTGTCTGCGGGAGTACACAGATATTGAATATTGGAAAAGCTCGTTACATGGGAATGAGTGGATTTACGGCTGACCCGTCAAGTGGCGCGTTGGTTGGAGGTTCCAGCAACTTCTCCATGTGCGCTCATGACGATGGCGGTTCGATGGGTTCGCTGTCTGTTTACGGTAATGCGCTGTTCCCGCCGAGTGGAGGGAGCACACCTACCAGTTGATTTGATTTATGGAGGGATAAATGACGGACGTTGTAGCGGCGGAAACTCCTGTGCGTTTGCATAATGGCGAAATCGTGATTGTTGCGCCTTATTCAAACCGGGATATGCTCACAGTTTTCAAGACTTTTCAAAAGAAGAAGCTGGCGACTTTAGTTGAAGCGATTCCGAAAGATTTAGATGCGAAGCTCTACAAAGCGGCTTATGCTGAAGCGGTTGAAATCAGTAAAAACTTCGACATAAGCAATTTTGAAGAAATGTTGAGTTTTGCTGATTACGAAGTATTTTCAACTGTAATCATGCTCGCAATCGGGAAGAATTACAAGGGCGACGTAGGGAAAAAGGCTGACGAAATTCTGGATTGTCAAGAGGATTTTGAAGCGTTGATTGAGGCGATTTTCGGCGGGGAGAAAAAGGAAGATGAAGAAATGCTCCCCCCGGAGAAAGTCCAGCCGTAGTAACCTATAAGCAGTATAAAGACTCCCTGACTTTAATAGCGGGGAGTCTTGCTAAATATTACGGCTGGACGTATCAGGATATTGCTGACATGACCATGGCTCAATGTAATGCAGCAATGGAAGCGGCAGTAAAAGATTCAGATGCGAATGCGGTTGATGAAGGGAAGCCAGGGATTGATGGGAATTTACATTTTTCAACTCGTGAGAATTGGGAAATCTGGAAGCAGACAAGAGGGCTAAATGGCGGGTAAATTGCTCAAATTTGACATAAAGTTAATGCTTGGAACATTCAAGCAGAACATGAAGGGTTGCGTTGACGACTTCAAAAAATCATGGAGCGAGTTTGGGCAAAACATGAAGAAATCAACGTCTTTCAGCGACATGTCGAACGTGTTGTTCCGGTTGGGGAAAGACGGTTATTTGGCTCTAATGAAACTTACTGGGCCATACGGTAAGATTATACAATACACCATTGCCTTGACGGTAGGTCTGCGCCTTGTCTGCAAAGAATATGAGAAAGTAGAAAAGGCTGCGTTGCGTGCGTCCAATGCTTTCAAAACTGGTGGACGTATGGGGACAGGGAACTTCTCAAAATATCAGAACAAGGCGAAGGAATTATCGCAGAATGGAACGATAACGCAAGATGAAGCGATGACGGGAATGGCTTCTATCGCTCAGAACAACCATTCCCTTGATGAAAAGACGGTTGACCGATTGTTGAATACCAGTAAAGATGCGGCGGCGTTTTTAGGTGGAGATTATGCTTCTACGTTGGGAAAATTGGGGGATATTCTGGACGATACAACGACCAGTTATGAAACTCTGCGCAGTGTTGGTTTGGAGTTTACCAAGGCGGAAGTTGAACAGATAAAAGCCCTTAAAGAATCGTACCGACAGACGGAAGCGAATGCGATAATTCTTGCCAAGATGGAAGAAGTCTATAAAGGGGCAGAGGAAGCACAAAAGAACACGCTATCAGGACAGTTCCAAACGTTTGTTAATCAATGGAAGAGCTTAATTGCACAAGTGGGGAAGGCGTTAGCTCCAATACATAAATTGGTTTTTTCGTTGTTACAACCTATAATGCAGATTCTGCAAATAGTTGGAGAATTGCTCACGCCGATTGGAAAAATATTTGAAATATCGATAAACGGTATACCGCAAATAGGAATGTTACAAGGGATTATAGAATCCATCAAGTCGGCGGTAAAAAACGTTGTATCGGCACTATCCGATTTATTATCTCCGTTATTGGGAGCAGAAAGCGCTTCTAAATCAATGGGGGAATTTTGGCGAATTGTAGGGCGTGAAATATCTTTTAATATTCGATGGGTAAGCATGCTTCTTTCCATGTTTATCAAGATTATTAAATTTGCGTTAATGCCTTATATCGCGTGTTTCAAGTTGATTTCTGGATTGATTCAAAGAATCGGAGAAGGATTTAAAAAAGGGTTTGGCGGAAGCCAAATGCTTGATTTACCACAGAAGTTGCTGGGGTTATGGAATAAAATTACATCGGTTATTGAAAAGCTTTTCGACATAATAATTAATAATCCGATAATTCAATTCCTTGGAAAAGTGGTTGAAATGCTGAGTTACATTGTAGGGTTATTAGTTGGAAAAATAATGGATGCAGTGTGTGCAATTTTTGATTATGCGAATAAAGCAATAGACGGGTTGTGCGGAGCGTTGAAAGAAGCTTATTTCAGATTTTGGGAAGCCCTCGGATTTGACATGTCGGAAGAGAGAGCGGCGTACGAGAGAGAAAAGAATAAGAACGACAACAATAATTCTGGAAGTGGGGATAATTGGCAAGACCCGAGAATGAATTTTAGGGCGGCGTTTGAGACGGCGGGTTCAATGAGCCAGCGGATTCAGACGAACATCATGCAGAAGAATAGTCCGCAGGCGAAGATGGTTGAATATTTGTCCTCAATCAATGAAAAACTATCGTCAGTAACGGACAGCCAGAAACAGCAAAATGAAGCCCAAACTCAACAGCTTGCGATAATGGGTGCGCAGTATAAAGCAACGAAAGAAATCAATTTAGGGTTCACGTAATGGGTTATTTTTCAAACACGTCTTCCTCAAGTGAAGGGTTTGAAGTATTCGGGACAATATCCGAAGAATTTCAACTCAATTCAGGAACGGCAAGCGTACAGTTGCGTTGTCCGTGGGCGGAGCGGTATAACGTTGTAAAAGCGGTTATTGAAGGGGGAGACAATGACCAGCCGATTGAATTCCCTGACCAGTTGGAAGGTTACGGCTCGCGTCTGGTTGCGAATAGCGTCAGGATTGAGCCGATGCAGACCATCTATGATGTTGAAACGGGCGATCAACAACGGATTAAATACAAGTACGCTCTTATAACAATTTCCTATCAGATGTTGGCTCCTGAAATCAGTATAGAATCAACAAACCAATATCTGACAATCTTCCCTGCCAATCTGTATTGGGGAGTAAATGGAAGCTACATGCCGTTGGCGCAAGATGAAGCTCCGGGCGTCCGGTTGGCGTCCTTCGACATCACTCTGTCCCATCCCCACATGAAGCTGAAGGTGGGGTCAGGAAAGATACAGGATTATGAAGGATACGTCAACAGCGATACGGTTTATATGAAATACAATGGGGTTGAATACACGTTTGAACCTCAGACGTTGTTATGCACGACTCCATCAATTCGTTCGGGCGTGAATTTGTATGGGAGCGGATTTAATAGCGTATCGTTGAAATTGAGTTATAACCCGCTGACTCATAATGAGTTTTTCAACCCGTTGCAAAATGCGCCTGCCGGAGCGTCAGACGCCAAAATAGAATCTCACAAAGTCAAGATGTACAAACGGGGAACGAGTACCGGGGGGACGAATACATACGAACAGGTTTTAATCTATCCGGAAAAGGAGTTCAAACCGCTTATTGAAGCGTTTGACATCAAAGGGGCGTAACGGCGATGGGGATTGATAATATACGACCGCTTAAACAGAGGCAGCGACCGCGTTGCGCTGATTGGAATGCTATCGTTGAACAGACGAAGGTAAACCGTCCGAAGATGGAAGGGAAGAAGCCGGAATTAATGCGGCGTATGACCCAGTTCTACACGGCTGTTGAAATTCCGCCTTATTCAATATTCCCGCTGATTCCTAATGCGACTGATAATAACCACACGTTCAATGCGACGTACACGGTTGAAAAGTACAGGGAGAATCGCAAATCCTATTACATGCCGGGTTATATTGGAGCGAATGGAAGAATGGGGATTCCAGCGGGTTCAATCTTTTTAGGATTCCTCGTTGATACGGAATGGGACACGCCAGTAAAAGTGCATGATTACGAATCTGGAACAGTCCGCTGCGGATTCAAAGATAATTCCTGGGAAGCGTGGATTGAGTCCACGGGATTGATTTTGAATGGAAGCGCTCCCCAGGGCGATGGGATTTATTATTGCCGGATTGAAAATTCATTCACCGACCCGTTATTGTGCGCCAGTGAAATGCCGAACACGGACACACGACCACAAGGGGCGTTTGAGTTGTCCTCGTCGGACACATGGCTCTATGCGGATTCTCTGGATTCCTTCGGGACGGAAAATGACGATTCTCCGCCGAAGGTTGCGAACCCTTGCGGCTATCCGGAAGACCGTCCTGTAATTGTGGGGAGAGTTCAAGGATTCCCCGGCGGTGAAAGTGAAGAAGAATCCACGGGAAGCAATGGTTCCAGCGGAAATGGAGATGGGGAAAATTCAGAGAGCGGCGGCAGTTCATCTGGAAGCTCTTCCTCGTCTGGAAGTGAAGATGAAGCGGAAGTTGATTTGGTTGCGATCGCGTGCGATACTCGCGAATTCTTCATGATAAATAACGGCTCTGGAATCGGAGCTGGCGAGAACCCTCCAAGCGGGAATCCTGGAATTTATAAAAAGGGGAGTTTGCACTACATCAAATATGATTCATCTTCCGGGCGTTGGATTCCTGCCAATGAAGAAGAAGATGAAGAATCAACTGGAAGCAATAGCGGGTCTACTGGAACGGGAGGAACGGAAGAAGAAACGTCCGGGAATGGAAGTTATAATTACCGCCTTGCGGTATGCCAGCGGGATATGCCAGCGGGTTGGAATGTTGAATTCCGAATGCCATATTACGCCCCGGAGATGAATTACGGAGCGGAGCCGCAAAGTGAAGGTGATTTTCAGGAACGGTGTGGCGTGTTGCCGGGAGAACATAAATTCAGTAAAAAACGGCTGGATTACCATTACGTCAATAAACGGTATTCATACGAGCCGCGATTTGTGTTTATTGGAGATGCAGAAGGATATGGCAGCGGCGTAGGTTTGGAGATTGAAGGAGAAACTTACCAAGTTGAATTTCCTGACCCGCGAAGTACGACGAGCTATCCTGATGTTTATGAAGGCGACCAAATAACGGTTGAAGTTGATGCGTCCGGAGACGAACCAAAATTAACGGCAATCGACTTTCCAATGGATTTTCCAAAAGGGACGATTATTGCGAGTTACGTTGACCTTACCGCTTCTCCATATCGGGGTTGGCAAGATGTAACCGACACGAAATATGGAACGGATATTGGGAATGCGGATTTGTTGATTCTGAAAACCAAAAATGGTGGGAAAAGGATTGCAGATTTACGGACACACCAATGCACTTGTAGCAATAGCGGAGGTTCTGGAAGTTCCTCCGGAAGTTCTGATTCTGGCGGCGGTGGAAGCGGCGGCGGGCACACCTGTCCTCATGAGGAAGTAACAACAGCCGAAGCAACGTTCCGATGGTATCTGAAAATAAAGGGAAGTGCGCTGATATGAGGATTTTAACGATAACGATTCCGGAAGCCGAGGAACGGCGGGAATTATTTACCAAAGACTATCCGTCTGGTTTGGGGGATTTTCGCTTTTTCATCGGTAAAGGTAAAGGCGACGTTATACCTCCTTGCTGGTGGGTTTCTAAACGGACGCATTGGGCGTTGGTTGAAAATTATATTGCCATCTTTGAACTGTTTGGCGACGAGGATTTATTGATATTTGAGGACGACTGTACTTTTGTTTCCGGCTTTCTTGAAAAATACAATGAGTTCATGAATAACGTTCCGGACGATGCAGATTTGATTTATTTGGGAATCTTGAACAGAAAGCCTCCTGTACCATTGAGAAATGGAATCATACAGGCAACTGACGGATTATATTCACACGCGATAATCTACAAGCGGGATTATATTCCATTCCTTTTGAAGTGCCTAAAAGCCCCGCGCTGGCGGGGCTACCATGGTTATGATGAAAGATTGGCGTTGTTGCAATATCACGGTTTGCTGACCGCCTATGCGCCGGAAGAGCCTTTATGCGGACAACGGGCGGGTTATTCATTCATTACCGAAAATGAGCGTCCGGCGTTTCTTCATACAGGCGACCGGAAGCCGTAATTATTGCCACCAGCCCTTTTGACGGTCAGCGGCAACGCGTTGGGCGACTTCTGCGGCGGAGTGGTCGTAAACGCGAGCGAGGTTTGGGGATAAGTGCCCGGCGACTTTTGAAGCGACGTCGACGCCGTATTGAGCGGAAATAGCCGAATAGGCGGCGTGGCGTAATTGGTACGGAGTCCAAGGGCGTATATCTGGATTGACTTCCATTGCTTTCAGGACGGCGCGCCGGACGACGTGGTCGTAGACGTTGGTTGTAAATGATTCTGAAAAACGTTCCAGTCTTTTCTGCCGTCTGGAATCGTCCCGTTTTTTTCCTGATGGGGTCAGTGGGGTTTTACGGCGTTCTCTTTGAGAGTTGAAAAGTTCCTGCATTGATTGCCGAACGGTAAAAACGAATTCATCTGGATTCCGTCCATTGCAGTATTTCAACAGGATATTTTTTTCTGCGATTCCGAATGCGATCTGACGGCGGACTCCTTTCCGTGCAATTTTGTTTTTCGCCTTATCGACGTATGCGCCGGAATCGGTGAAGATAACGTCTCCGACGAGGAGTTCGCAAACCTCTGATGGACGCATACAAGCGGCGCGTTGGATTTTAACCATATCGGCGACCGTGGGGGTTAAAAATGGAAGTGTGGCGATAACGTCGCAATCGCGAGCGGATTCTCTTTTTTCAGTTTCAGGAAGTCCGGAATTTTGGGCGAGTGTTACACAGGGGAACAGCCTGATAGATTCGCGGAAGACGGGATTAATCATTCCGTTATTGATTCCCCAAACGAGAACCCGTTTGAAGCATTTAATGATTTTGTTGACGTATTGGCGCGACCATGGTTTTTTTGAGATGAAGACCTTTCCATCTTCCGTAGTTGTTGAACGTGTTTCAGGAGCAATTTCAATCAGGAAATCGCGAAAAGTTCCGAGAAAGAGCATCGTGAAATCGTCCAGATAGAATGGGGGAAAACGTTCCTGGGCGTATTGGATTGCCATACGGGCGAAATTCACGTCTCTGCAGTTTTTTGTTGCCGGGAGTGATTGCAGGTATTTTGAGTAGAGGTCTTCCGAAGTGGGGATTCCTGCGCGGTTTTTTGGTTGAACAATCTTGTATTTTCGACACAGGCGGTTATACTTCGCTTCTGCTTCTGGAGAACCATAGCGACCGAGTGAATAGTATATTTTTTTCCCGTCGATATAGACGATACAACGGGCGGTATCGGTAGAATTCCCATTGGAATCAGGTTTGCGCTTTTGGCGTAGTATTTGAGAGATGGAAGCCATAATACTCCTCCGGTTCACCGATGGTGAACCAAAAATGGTGTTTCAAGGAGGAACCGCCAAGCTCACAAACCCTTTTCCAATAAGGAATTAAATAAGTAGGGGCAGAGGGATTCGAACCCCCAACCAAGGGATTATGAGTCCCCTGCTCTAACCGTTGAGCTATGCCCCTGTGGCAATAAAGTTGTCTATAATTATAACGACAGAACAAATTCTGTCAAGGAGAGCAAAAAAGAGAAAATTATCCCATATTTGCGAAGTCGAAAAGGAAACCAGGAAGCGAGGACGATTTCTCAACCGTTACTCGCTTCTCACTCATAACTTAACTCGTCGCTATAATTACATCTGATCCTGGTAAACCTGCGTACTTTCTTCTTTTGTAACAGGCGAAGAAAGTTCGTCGCTCACGACCGACAGCTTCAAACGCTGGTCGCCCGGGTTAACCGCTTTGACGAGAATCTTGAATCGGATTTCCGCCTTGGGCGGCAGCTGCGGCGCGGGATCAAAGACAACCGTATTGTTCGGTCCCATGCGGTAACTGGTCGGAGCTTCCGCGTTGAGGAACTCCATTCCCGCCGGGATCTGGGCGCTGACGCGAACGTTCTGCGCCGCCTTCGTTCCCTGGTTGACAACGTTGATGCTATACGTCGTCTTTTCGCCAATGAGAACCGGGTCGCTCGTATCGCTCAGCTGAGTCAGCAAAGCCGCCATGCCTTCTACCAGACATTCTTTCTGACCATTATCTGCAATGCCTTTGTCAGCGGTCGCCTGATAAACCAGCGTTTGCTGTCCGATTTGGGTCGGAACGACAACCAGTTCGACATCGCCGGAATCGTTGGCGGGCAGTTCTTCCAGCAGCCAGCGAACGGTTCGCGTCTGACGGTCGTAAACGCCGCTGTTGTTCGCACGGACGAATTCCAGACCGTTGGGAAGCTGAACTCGCATGGCAACGTGAGTCGCAGAAGCCGTGCCGGGGTTGGAAATGGCAAGTTTATACGAACCTTCCCGTTCGAGGAATCGGCGAGTCGGTCCCTGCACCGTCATTTTCAGCTGTGGAGCAACAACTTCCATATCAAAGCGGCTTTCAGCATTGAGTCCCGGGTCGGCGGTCGCGGTTAGCGAGTTGACGAATTTACCCGCTCGAATCGCGGTCATGGTCAGATGAATCGTTCTCGTTTCGTTCGGCTTCAAATCTCCGACGTTATAAGTCAAAACGGAGTCTTTCGCTTCGTGCTGAAGCTGAGGCGGAACGTTTTCAGTCAGAACAACGTTTTTCGCCGTTCCAGTTCCAGGATTGGAAAGAAGAATCGTCAGTTCGGTCGTGTTACCGATTCCAATCTGTTTAACGCCCTGAGTCTGAAGAGCCAGCTGCGGTTTGGCAACAACGCCTTCTCCGCTGGCGGCGGTCTGGAACGAAACCTGAGCAACGCTGCCCATGCGTCCTTCTTCAAGCGGCATAATTTCCATGCTGACGGTTACCTGTTTTCCCGGTGGGATATCGCCAACTTTCCAGACCAGTTCTCCGTTGAAGCCTTTAATGGCAGGCGGGTTGGTTTCGATTAACTGCGATCCTTTGGGAAGCAAGTCTTTGATTTCCACATTGACGGCAATCGTCTGACCGATATTTTTTACAATGGTTTTCCAAACGGCGCTCTGTCCGACAAGGAGTTCCTTTGGCGGAATCTTTTCGACAACGATTTGCGGAGCTTGAGATCCGTTGAGAACTTTCGCTCCCGGTTCGCCGATTCCCGTCGAAAACGCAGCGGGGGCGTTCTGCGGAGCAGAAGAACCTGGGCCCTCAATAACCGGCAGCGAATTGACGTTATTGAACTCGCGCGGCTCGCCCCCATTCAAAGACGGGGCGCTAGGAGTAGTCAAGGCGCTGGGCGGCGTCAATGGAGAACTGACTTCTGGAACAGAGGGGGCTGGAACGGATGGTTCTGGAACGGCGGGAGAGCTGAGTTCCATATTCGGTTCCAATTCCGGCATAGCAGGAACGCTCGGCGCTTCCAGCGCTGGGGGAGGGGTTAGAGTTTCCGCAGCAGGAGCTTCCGGCAAAGACGGCGGAGTCAAATTCAACTCGGCGGGTTCCTTCGGCGCGGAGACTTCTGGAACAGACGGAGCGGGCAGTTCCATTTCTGCATTGGTGCGCTGAATTGTCGGTCTTGAC
>JAEEGL012020986.1_pt1 | contig 13432 bp, 11 predicted proteins | sample 9134231 | NCBI WGS metagenome assembly JAEEGL01 (sample SAMN16246548, study PRJNA631951) | gut metagenome | biome: gut microbiome; feature: rumen; material: fiber-attached | host: Bos | place: Iran: Karaj | collected 2018-10 | reverse complement strand
CGGATGCGGATGCAATCGATGGTGCGCCGGGAGATGTTGACGGTGCTGTGGACGGCGGCTCAGCTGAGCCTGTGACCGTTTTACGCGTACAGGCATGGAAGGGGCCATATATCCTTGAAAAAACCGAGGAAGAGGTATTTACGGAGCAATTTGAGTACTCTGACGAAGGGCTTAAGGCCGCCAATGAATGGTTGGAGGATAAACAGAGAGAGTTGATCGTTTAAACTGCTCGGCCGGAAATGAGAGTTGAGTGGGTAAAAAAGAACATGCAGATCGAAAAACATAGAAAGAAGGCGTGAAAATGACAAAAATTGATATCGTATCGGGATTTCTGGGTGCCGGAAAGACGACACTCATCAAAAAGCTTATCAGCGAGGCTTTCACGGGGGAGCAGATCGTTTTGATTGAGAACGAGTTCGGCGAGATCGGAATAGATGGCGGATTCATGAAGGACGCGGGCATCGAGATCACTGAGATGAATCAGGGCTGCATCTGCTGTTCGCTGGTTGGAGACTTCGGAACAGCGTTGGGAGAGGTGCTCGAGAAGTATTCACCTGATCGCATCATCATCGAGCCGTCGGGCGTCGGAAAGCTTTCTGATGTCATCCGAGCGGTAGCCGGTATCCTCGATGAGAATCAGGGAGTCGAGCATGATGAGGATATGGTGCTCACAGGACATAAAAATGGAATCGAGGTTCAACTTGGAGCGGCTGTGACGGTAGCTGATGCGAAAAAAGCCAAGATGTACATAAAGAACTTCGGAGAGTTTTATGACAACCAGATACAGAGCGCAAAGACCGTAATCCTGTCACGTACGGGCGATATTGATGACGAAAAGTTGAATGAATGTTTAAGTTTATTGCGCGAGAAGAATAGTAATGCCAAGATAATCACTACTCCGTGGGAGGAGATAGATGGCAAGCAGATAGTGAGTGCATTTGATGATGCGGACTCGCTTGCATTGGAGCTTCTGGAGGAAGAGGATGTATGTCCTGAGTGCGGACATCACCATCACGACGGGGAAGAGTGCCACCATCATGACCATGAGCATGAGCATCACCATCATGACCACGAGCACGAGCACGACCATGAGCACCATCACCATGAGGATGGAGAGTGTTGCTGCGGGCATCATCACGACCACGAGCATGGACATGATCATCACCATCATCATGCGGATGAGGTGTTTACAAGTGTCGGTATCGAGAGCCCGAAGAAGTATGATGAGGGCGAGCTGAAGGGTATACTTGAGAAGCTGTCGGCTGTCGGAGCTGACGGTGACGCGGCCGGGGAGTACGGACGTATCCTTCGTGCAAAGGGTATCGTACCTGCGACAGAGGGTGAGTGGTTCCACTTCGACCTGGTACCGGGTGAGTATGAGATCCGAAGAGGTTCGGCTGACTATACCGGAAGGCTCTGTGTTATCGGTGCTGAGCTTAAGGAAGATGAGATTAAACAGCTGTTCAGCTGATGAGAAATTTAAAGCGCATTTTATTTTGGGTTAGGAGATAAATATGTTTGGTAATAAGGATATACCTGTATACTTATTCATGGGCTTTTTGGAGAGCGGAAAGACGACCTGTATACGTGAGATTATCGAGGAAGGCAATTTCTCCGATGGAAAAAGGTCGTTACTTATCCTGACTGAGCAGGGTGAGGCGGAACTCGACGAAGCCCTTCTTCATATGCACAAGATCGATATGATCACGGTGGAGAACGAAGAAGAGTTCACTGAGAACGTGTGTAACCACAACCTGAAGAAATACCGTTCCGACCGCGTGATCATAGAGGTTAACGGTATGTGGGATCTGGATAACATCTATAATAAGGTACTTCCGGAGAACTGGGTTGTGATCCAGTGCTTCACAACGGTGAACGCGCAGACATTCGATATGTATGTGAACAACATGAAATCGATGATGATGCCGCAATTCCAGATGGCGGATCTGGTCATATTTAACAGGTGTAATTCCGATATGGACAAACCGTCCATGCGTCGCGCCGTAAAGGGCATAAACAGGATGACACAGGTTATATTCGAGTCTGAGGACGGAACAGTAGAGAATAACATAGAAGAAGAGCTTCCATACGATATAAACGCGGACGAGATCACGCTGGAGGATGATGATTTCGGGCTGTGGTATATAGATGTGACTGAACATCCCGAGAAATATGAGGAAAAAACCATCACGTTCAAGGGTCAGGTGTATCGTTCGCCAAACTTCCCGGGCGGGACTTTCGTTCCGGCGCGTGCCGCGATGACATGCTGCGCGGATGATATCCAGAAGATTGGTTTTCTATGTCACTGGAAGGATGCGGAGTCGCTTTGTGTAGATAGTTGGGTGACGGTTTCAGTGAAGGTAAAGCCGGAGTTCAATCCGCAGTATCAACAATTGTACCCTGTTCTTTGGGCAGATAACGTCTCTCCGGCGGAGCCGCCGGCAGACGAAACAGTATATTTTTCATAATGGAGGAGTGTAAAAAAATGTCAAAAATTGAAATGAAAACACCTTTGGTGGAGATGGACGGAGATGAGATGACCAGGATTCTCTGGAAAATGATCAAGGATGAACTGCTCGAGCCGTACATCAATCTGAAAACAGAGTATTATGATCTCGGCCTGGAGCATCGTAATGAGACTGATGATCAGGTTACGATCGACTCGGCAGAGGCTACAAAGAAGTATGGTGTCGCTGTTAAGTGCGCAACCATCACACCGAATGCAGCCAGAGTTGAAGAGTACAAGCTTAAGGAAATGTGGAAATCGCCGAACGGAACGATCAGAGCTATTTTGGACGGAACCGTGTTCAGAGCCCCGATACAGGTAAAGGGTATCGATCCCTGTGTGAAGAATTGGAAAAAACCTATCACACTTGCCAGACATGCGTACGGTGATGTATATAAAAATGTCGAGATTCGCGTTCCCGGAGCGGGAAAAGCAGAGCTCGTTTTCACCGGTGCGGACGGTAAGGAGATCAGGCAGACTATACAGGAATTCGATGATCCGGGCGTGATTCAGGGTGTTCATAACACCGATAAATCGATAACGAGTTTTGCTAAATCGTGCTTCAACTATGCGCTGGACACAAAACAGGATCTTTGGTTCGCGACAAAGGACACGATTTCCAAGACTTATGATCACAGATTCAAGGATATTTTTGAAGAGATTTATGAAACCGAGTATAAAGAAAAGTTCGAGAAAAACGGACTTGAGTATTTCTACACATTGATCGATGACGCCGTTGCGCGAGTGATGAAGACCGAGGGTGGTTTTATCTGGGCTTGCAAAAATTATGACGGCGATGTGATGAGTGACATGGTGTCGTCGGCATGTGGATCACTTGCGATGATGACATCGGTTCTCGTTTCACCATCCGGAGTGTATGAATATGAAGCGGCACACGGAACAGTTCAGAGGCATTATTACAAGCATTTGAACGGTGAAGAGACCTCAACGAACTCGGTTGCGACTATCTTTGCGTGGACGGGAGCCCTTAGAAAGCGCGGTGAGCTCGATGGGATTTCTGAATTGTGTAGTTTCGCTGATAAGTTAGAGAAGGCAACACTGTCAACTATCGAGTCCGGGAAGATGACCAAGGACCTGGCTCTCATCACATCTATGGACAATGTGACAGTATTAAACAGCGAGAATTTCATCAAAGCGATCAGAGAAACATTCGACGCTATGTGATATTGATGTGCTGTAGGAGTGTACAGCAATCAAAAATCGGTTGGGAGCGTATAAATTATGCAAATATGCAAGCTTAGAGAGGATCACCTTCGTGATGCGCTTGAGTTAGTGTGGGAGGTTTTTGATGAGTTCGAGGCCCCTGATTATGAGGAGATGGGCATAAAGACTTTCCAACACTTTATCGAGTTTCATGCGATGAGAGACCGACTGGAAAAGGGTGAGATGAAGCTGTGGGGGTGCTATCAGAACAGCTATCTTGTCGGAGTGATGGCGCTCAGAGAGGGGCAGCATATCAGCTTGCTCTTTGTGAGAAAGAGATTTCATCATCTCGGGATCGCCAGCAGACTGGTTCGTATAGCGATATCCGATGTGAAGGCTCAGAGGCCGGAGATACCGCAGATTACCGTAAACTCTTCACCTTATGCAGTTGGGTTTTATGAAGCTGTGGGGTTCAAGGCTCTGGGACCTGAGGAAAAGAGAGATGGTATCAGGTATACTCCCATGAGAAGATCTTTGGAGGATTGACTGAAGGGAACGGTAACATAAACTGTGTAGAGAGCAGGAGAAAGTTGCGTATGAAAAAAATCGTCATGAACATACTGATCATCGTGTTTGCAGCTGTTTTTATAGGGTGTGGATGGTTCCTTTATAGTTACTATCGTGATGCCGGTGAGGCGAGCGACAGGATAGAGGAGCTCGAACAGCTGGTAGATGAGACAGAGGCAGAGCCCGAGGATGCGCCGGATATAGCGGAAGATATAGAGATCACAGCTCCTTCCGGTCAGAAAAAGCATGTTCTGAAGAAGTACAAAAAGCTCTATAAAAAGAATAATGATGTAATGGGTTGGATAAAGATCGATGATACGCCGATAAATTATCCTGTGATGTATACTCCTTTGGATAATGAATACTATATCCACAGAAACTTCGATAAAAAGGAGGATTCCAACGGACTTCCTTTCCTGGACGGAGCATGTGACCCTGATGATCCGAACAATAACCTTCTAATATATGGCCATCATATGAGAAGCGGCATGATGTTCGCACATCTTATGGACTTTGAGAAGGAAAGCTTCTATAAAAAGCACAAGATCATCAAGTTTGACACTTTGTATGAAAAAGGAAAATATGAAGTGGTGGCTGCTTTCCGTTCCAAGGTTTATAAGGAAACAGAAAAGGCTTTCAAGTATTATGAGTATATAGGAAAGCTCACTGAGAAACGATTTGACGAGTATATTAAAGGGATACAGAAGCTCGCAGCGTACAAAACAGGCGTAAAACCCAAGTATGGTGAGCAGTTGTTATCTTTGGTTACATGTGCTTATCATACTGACGAAGGAAGGTTTGTAGTAGTCGCAAGAAAGATAGAAGAAGAATAATCCGGATAAAAAAACACTTGACAAAAAAACAATCTCGTATTATCATACTGACAAAGTAGGATATACGGGATTTTTTTATGGAAAGACATTTTGAGCCGAGGGAATGGAGGTAAAAATGAAGATATCAACAAAGGGGAGATATGCGTTGAGACTTATGCTGGAGATCAGCATGTGCGAAAGTGACAGGCCGGTTAGGATTAGAGAGATTGCTGAGAAACAAAACATCTCTGACAAGTATCTGGAGCAAATTATATCAATACTTAATAAAGCTGGATTTGTACGCAGTATCAGGGGCCCACAGGGTGGATATTTGCTTACCAGAAAGCCATCTGAGTACACGGTAGGAGATATACTCAGGTTGACTGAGGGGAGCTTGGCACCGGTGGATTGTGCAGATGAGAGGATACATGACTGTCCAAGAAAAGCACAGTGCTCGACTGTTATCATATGGAAGAAAATCTTTGATGCAGTGAATGAGGTCGTAGATGGGATCACACTGCAGGATATAAAGGAGTGGCAGACCTCGATAAATGGAGATTATTGCATATGATAAGAAATAGTTATACCCCTGAAAAGTACGATTTTTCAGCACTTTTGATAAAACCCTAGTAAAAAGATAGGAAAAATTGAAAAAATCTATTGACAACTAAAAATCTTTGTTGTATCATATGCCCATACTCAATAATTCATACCGAGACGCTATGAATTGCGGAGTATAGAATTCCGAGTATCCATAATACAATATGAGAAAGAAAAAAGGAGGAAGTGGCAATGAGCAAGAAAGAGTATAAGGACAGAAACTTACGTTTTGAAACTTTGCAGTTACATGTAGGACAGGAGGAGGCTGATCCGGTTACCGATTCAAGAGCGGTACCGATCTACCAGACTTCATCATATGTTTTCCATAACAGTGATCATGCTGAGGCACGTTTCGGACTTGCTGACGCAGGTAATATATATGGAAGACTTACAAACCCGACACAGGATGTGTTTGAGAAGAGAATCGCAGCTTTAGAGGGTGGTGTGGCAGCGCTCGGTGTAGCCAGCGGCGCAGCAGCTATCAGCTATGTGTTCCAGACTCTCGGCGAGGGCGGTGGACATATCGTTTCAGCTTCCAATATATATGGAGGAACTTACAACCTTCTCGAGCATACGCTTCCGAACTACGGAATCAGCACGACTTTTGTAGCTCCGGATGATACGGCAGCTCTTGAGGCGGCTATCAAGCCTGAAACAAAGGGTGTATTTATCGAGACTCTCGGAAATCCGAAGTCAGACGTTGTTGATATCGAGGGTATCGCAAATATTGCTCACAAGCACGGACTTCCGTTGGTTGTAGATAATACGTTCGGTACTCCGTATCTCGTTCGCCCGATTGATTTCGGTGCTGACATCGTGGTTCATTCAGCTACCAAGTTCATCGGTGGACACGGTACCACGATCGGTGGTGTGATCATCGATAGCGGAAAGTTTGACTGGGGTGCAAGCGGAAGATTTGATTCTCTGACCAAGCCGAATCCGAGTTATCACGGAATCAGCTTTACAGAGGCTGTTGGACCGGCTGCTTTTGTTACTAAGATCAGAGCAATTCTGCTTAGAGATACCGGTGCGACACTGTCACCGTTCCATGCATTCTTCTTCCTTCAGGGATTGGAGACTCTGTCACTCAGAGTTGAGCGTCATACGGAGAACGCGCTGAAGGTTGCCAAGTATCTGAGCGAGCATCCGCAGGTAGAGGCGGTACATCATCCGTCATTGTCAACGGATCCGAAGCAGCAGGAGCTTTATAAGAAGTACTTCCCGAACGGAGGAGGAACTATCTTCACATTTGAGATCAAGGGTGATGAGAGAAAAGCGAAGGATTTCATCGACAATCTGGAGATCTTTTCACTGCTTGCGAACGTTGCTGACGTTAAGTCGCTCGTTATCCATCCGGCCAGCACAACACATTCCCAGATGAGTGATGAGGAGTTGCTGAGTGTCGGAATCAAGAGAAACACAATTCGCCTTTCTATAGGTACAGAGCATATCGATGATATCATCGAGGATCTGGAAGAGGCGTTCAAAGCTGTTAACTAAATAATGCGCATCGGACGCTATGTGAGCTTTTCTTCAAACGAACTGTTAAGTTCGTTACGCTCAGGCACGTATAAAGTGCTCCTCGGAAGAAAACTCACGCCGCCGATGCTGGTTATGCAAGGAGGTTTATATTATGGCTATCAACAAAAGTATAATGGATCTTGTAGGAAACACGCCTGTGTTAGAGTTGGTTAACTATGAGAAGAAACTCGGACTCGAGGCGACTGTGCTCGCAAAGCTCGAGGCTTTCAACCCGGCAGGCAGTGTCAAGGATCGTATCGCGAAGAAGATCCTTCTCGATGCATATGAGACCGGAAAGATAAACAAGGATTCGGTTATCATCGAGCCGACAAGCGGAAATACCGGTATCGGACTTTCCGCAATCGCTGCCGCACTTGGTATCCGCATCATTATCACGATGCCGGAGACGATGAGTGTGGAGAGACGAAACATGATGAAGGCTTATGGTGCCGAGCTCGTGCTGACAGATGGTTCACAGGGTATGAAGGGCGCTATTGCCAAGGCTGATGAGCTAGCCAAGGAGCTACCGGGAAGCTTTATCCCGGGACAGTTCGTAAATGTTCTGAATCCTCAGGCTCACTACGAGACAACCGGACCTGAGATCTGGGAGCAGACAGATGGAAAGGTCGATATCTTCGTAGCGGGAGTCGGCACGGGAGGTACTCTTTCAGGCGTCGGTAAATATCTGAAGGAGAAGAATCCGAATGTGAAGATCGTTGCAGTGGAGCCTGCTTCATCACCTGTTCTTTCAAAGGGAGAGAGCGGCGCACACAAGATTCAGGGTATCGGAGCCGGATTTGTTCCGGATACTCTCGATACAAACGTATATGATGAGATCATCACCGTGGAAAACGATGATGCTTTCGCTACCGGGGGAGAGGTTGTACGCACTGACGGTGTGTTTACCGGAATCTCTGCAGGAGCTGCTCTGTGGGCGGCAACTGAGCTTGCAAAGAGGCCTGAGAACAAAGGTAAGACAATCCTTGCAGTCTTCCCCGATACAGGTGACAGATACTTATCTACACCACTTTTCGAGTAAAATAATACATCAAAATATGCGTGAGCCGAACGTGCAACCGGAATTTCGAAGAAATCCGAGCTTGGCGCGTTTGGTTTCGCGCTTTTTTTGTTGTTTTTTCTATTGGTTTATGTTAAAATAAATACTTAGTAAGTTCTATACACAAACACTTACAGGGAGGATATACGATATGGATTTGATCAGACCACCTATGGGATGGAACAGTTTTAGCTGCTATGGTGTGAATGTCAACGAGAACCAGGTGCGTGCGAATGCAGACTTCATGGCTGAAAACCTGAAGGATTTCGGCTGGGAGTATATCGTTATAGATGCGGACTGGTATTCCTATACATCGGTACCGGAGCCGGGTGCGGATATCTATGTTCCTTTCAATCGAATGGAGATAGATGAGTATTCGAGACCGTTTCCATGTGTCCAGAAGTTCCCGTCGGCTGCTGCCGGAGCCGGATTCGCCCCTTTGGCGAGCTATATACACGGCTTGGGACTGAAGTTCGGTATCACTATGATGAGAGGTATCCCTCGTGTGGCTGCGCACACTCATAGTAAGTTGTGGAATACTGAGATAACTGCGAATCAGATAGCAAATCCATACTCGATAAGTACGTGGAATCCGGATATGTACGGAGTTGATATCAATAAGACAGGGGCGCAGGATTACTATGATTCTCTCTTTGAGCTCTATGCTGAATGGGGAGTTGACTTTGTTAAGTGTGAGGATATCTGCAGACTGGAGACCGAAGAGGAGAAAGCAGAGGCGGAGATGATCCGTCAGGCAATGGATAAATGCTCTCGTGATATGATCCTTTCGTTGGCGCCGGGACCCGCTGATCTGGAGTCGTGTGATTTTTACAGGGCGAATTCCGAATTGTGGAGAATGGCTGAGCCGATAGGGGACAGCTGGGAAGAGCTTCGAACGATGTTCGATGTGTGCAAGACATGGATGGGAAAGCCGTCTGATGAGGGATTCCCGGACTGTGGAGATCTGCCGGTGGGACTTCTCGGGATCGGATTCGGGAATGAACACAGGACAAGTCTTACCATAGAAGAAGAGAAAAGTATGATAGCTTTGTGGAGTATTTTCAGATCTCCGCTTATGATCGGATCTGAGATGAACAAGCTTGATCAGGAGACCATCCAATTACTTACAAACCTGCAGGTTTTGAGGCTTACAGAGGTATCTACGGGTGCCAGAGAGGCTTATCGCGATACTGATGTGATCGTTTGGAGAGCGAAGGATCGTTACGATGAGGCCGAATATGTGGCGATGTTCAACATTTCGACTGCAGCAACGCCTATTTGCCCGAAGCCTTTCATCAGTAAGAAGGATGGCTTGGCTATAGACCTTTGGAAGGGCGCGGAGATCAATATCCGCTCTACAGAGGAGATTCCGGGACACGGGTGCCTGTTAATAAGAGTTGAGTAGTATTTTGGCATTAATTAAAACAATACAAACAAAAAATTATAAGGAGGCATAATAAATGAGCAAGATTGAGATTTCGGATGCAGTGCGCTATATTGGCGTTGATGACCATGATTTGGATCTTTTTGAGAGTCAGTATATCGTTCCGAACGGTATGGCATACAACTCATATCTGATTCTGGATGATAAGGTTGCCATCATGGATACGGTTGACCCGAGAGGTACAGACGAGTGGATGAAGAATCTGGAGACGGAGCTCGCCGGACGTACACCGGATTATCTGGTTGTGCAGCATCTCGAGCCGGATCACAGTGGTTCGATAGAGGCTGTAATGGAGAAATATCCGTCACTTACCATCATTACCAGTGCGAAGTCGGCAGGTATGCTTGGGCAGTTTACTGAGAAGGATTATAGTGAGAAAGTGAAGGCTGTGGGAGAGGGTGAGACACTCGAGCTCGGAAGTCATACACTTACCTTTGTTATGGCACCGATGGTTCACTGGCCTGAGGTTATGGTAAGTTATGAGTCTAGTGAGAAGATTCTTTTTGCGGCAGATGCCTTTGGGAAGTTCGGAACTCTCGATACTGATGAGGACTGGGCATGTGAGGCGAGAAGATACTACTTTAACATAGTCGGTAAGTACGGTGCGCAGGCACAGGCGCTTTTGAAAAAAGCAGAGGGGCTGGATATACAGAAGATCTGTGCGCTCCACGGACCTATTCTTCCTGATAAGGAGGACCTTTCATACTATATTGGAAAGTATCAGATTTGGTCAGCGTACGAGCCGGAGGATGATGGCGTGTTTATCGCGTATACCTCAATCCACGGAAACACCGGAAAGGCTTGTGATAAGCTCGGAGAGATCTTCACGGCGAAGGGTGCGAAGAAGGTCGTTGTGACAGATCTGTCGCGTGAGGATATCGCAGAAAGTGTCGAGGATGCGTTCAGATATGATAAGATCGTATTCGCTTCGGCAACATATGATGGAGGGCTTTTCCCGACGATGGAGAACTTCCTGTATCGACTCGGTCACAAGAACTTCCAGAATAAAAAGGTCGCGATCATGGATAACGGAAGTTGGGCGCCGGTGGCCGGGAAGAAGATCAGAGAAAAGCTCGAGGCCATGAAAAATATCACGATATGCGATACCACGGTATCGATCAAATCAAAGATGAAGCCCGCAGATGTGCCTACGATGGAGGCACTTGCGGATGAACTTTTAAGTAAGTAAAGCAAAAAGAATCAATGGTAGCACCATTGATTCTTTTTTTGTTTGGGAAATTTGAAAACACCATTGACTTTTTTTATGTAATAGAGTAAAATCATCTTTGGTTAGATAAGACTAATTATAGTAAGTTTATACGGAGGCACACATGTTTATTGAAATCAATGACTTACACAAGAGTTTTGGAAACGAAGATAACCGTGTGGAGGTACTGAAGGGGATATCGTTTTCTATTGAGAAGGGCGATGTTTGCGTACTTCTCGGGCCATCGGGTTCGGGAAAGTCTACGCTTCTTAATATAATAGGAGGGATCGACGATGCTGACTCGGGTTACGTGTCGATAGGCGGAGAGAAGACTATCGATATGAGCGAGAAGGCGCTCACGGCGTACAGGAGAAACCACCTCGGGTATATTTTTCAGATGTATAACCTGATCCCGAATCTGAATGTAAAGGAAAATATCGAGGTTGGGGCGTATCTCAGTGATAATCCGCTTGATATCGATGATCTTTTGCATACGCTGGGGTTGTTTGAGCACAGATATAAGCTCCCGAATCAGCTGTCCGGTGGTCAGCAGCAGAGGACGTCGATCGGACGTGCGATAGTGAAAAATCCGGACATTCTGCTTTGTGATGAGCCGACGGGAGCTTTGGACTATACGACTTCGAAGGAAATCCTGGCACTAATAGAGGAGGTTAACCAGAAATACGGAAATACCGTGATCATGGTTACACATAACGATGCAATCAAACAGATGGCCGACCGCGTGATCAGGCTTCGTGACGGGAAGATCCGAAAGGATGAGACTAACGAGGTGAAGGTTAAGGCGATGGATCTCGATTGGTAATGAATGCCGGGCGTATGTGCGGCTGTGAATATGGATACAGGTAAAGATATGAGATAGAGAGGTTGGGAAAATGAGAAACCCGCTGATGAAGCGTATTCCGAGAGAGTTGAAGGGGGAACTCGGTAAATATGCCGTTATATTTTTGTTTATGATCCTAACAATCGGTTTTGTTTCAGGATTCTTGGTGAGCTCAAAAAGTATGCTTGCGGCGTATCATGAGAGCTTTGATAAGTACAATGTAGAGTGGGGACACTTTGCTGCAAAGGATCAACCTGGTCAGGGAGCACTCGACGGGATTGAAGAGGATGCAAATGTAGATATAGGTGAGCAGTTCTATGTGGAGTTACACGCCGAGACCGGAGAGAAGACCGGCTCGGGTGCGGCTTCGGCAGGTTCGGATCTGAGGATATTCAAGATAAGAGAGAATGTAAATATCGCTTGTCTTATGGATGGAGAGATGCCGTCAGCGGAGAATGAAATAGCGATTGACCGAATGTACGCTGACAATAATAAGCTTGAGACGGGGGATATTCTGAAAGTCGGAAGTAGGGAGATGAAGATAACGGGTCTCGTTGCTTTACCTGATTATTCGGCTCTGTTTGCGAACAACAGTGATATGATGTTTGATTCCGTAAAGTTCGGTGTGTCCTTGGTTTCCGAGAAGATGTTTAATCAGTTTGTCGATAAGGATAAGGAAAAGGTTCACTATGTTTACACGTGGAGATATAAGGATAAAAATCCTGCTGATAAGGATGCGGAGATAGATGCTGCTGATGAGTTTATTAAGGTAGCGGTCAGATATCTGACACTAGAGGATCTGCTGCCGAGATATGCAAATCAGGCTATACAGTTTACAGGCACTGATCTGGGTGGTGATAGCGAGATGATCAAGGTTCTTCTGTATGTTCTTATCGCTGTGATGGCATTCGTTTTTTCAATCACGATTAAACATACAATCACGAGAGAGGCAAATGTCATCGGTACTCTGAGAGCTTCAGGATACACGAGAGGAGAGATTCTCAGGCATTATTTGGCGCTACCTGTCATAGTGACTTTTGTCTCAGCTATCATTGGAAATGTATGCGGATATACGTTCTTTAAGGATATGGCGGCTGATATGTACTATGGTAGTTATTCTCTGCCGACGTTTGTGGTCAGGTGGAATGCCGAAGCATTTCTGCTTACTACGGTCATTCCTGTAATAATTATGTTTATTATTAACTTTTTTATGATCCATAAATCGCTGAAGCTTTCACCGCTTCGTTTTCTACGCAGAGATCTGACGAAGAAAAAGAGGAGTAGGGCTATTCGCTTGCCCAGATGGGGTTTTTTCTCACGATTCAGATTGCGCATTATACTTCAAAATATGGGTAATTACATAATGATGTTCGTCGGGATTATCCTTGCAAACATCTTTCTTCTGTTTGGAATGATGATGGGACCGCTTCTTACGCATTACCAGGAAGAAATACTCGACACGATGCCGGCGAAGTATCAGTACATCCTGAAAACGCAGGTTGATACGAAGTTTCCGAAGGCTGAGAAGTTCTGTATGAGCGAGCTTGAGTACTACCCGAATGATGAGAAAGACGGAAAAGAGGAAGGATTCTCGATATATGGTCTTGAGCCTGACTCAAAGTATATACACATCGAGCTTCCTGAAGAGGGAGTGGCAATTGCTGATGGAATTAAGGAAAAATACGGAATCAACGTCGGCGATGAGATCACGCT
>JAEEGL013230744.1_pt1 | contig 13433 bp, 9 predicted proteins | sample 9134231 | NCBI WGS metagenome assembly JAEEGL01 (sample SAMN16246548, study PRJNA631951) | gut metagenome | biome: gut microbiome; feature: rumen; material: fiber-attached | host: Bos | place: Iran: Karaj | collected 2018-10 | reverse complement strand
TATACCGACAACCTGCGGTCGGCCCGTTGCGAGGATGTCTATGTTTGCAGTGGTTTGGAGACAACTTCGACGCGTTGGATGCCCTCGTTTGTGTCGCATGGCTTCCGCTATGTGGAGGTCAGCGGACTTGCCGACATCAATGCCGCTCAACTGCAGGTGCTCACTGTCGGCGATGATATGGCGCAGACGGGCACCCTGATGACAACTAACGAGACGCTGAACCGCATCCTGGAGAATGCCCGATGGGGCATTCGCAGCAACTATCATGGCATGCCGATGGACTGTCCGCAGCGCGATGAGCGAATGCCCTGGCTGGGTGATCGCACGATGGGATCGCTGGGCGAGAGCTATCTGTTCCAGAACGAGCGCCTCTATGCCAAGTGGATGCGTGACATCTGTGAGGCTCAGCGCTCCGATGGCTGTCTGCCCGATGTGGCACCGCTATTCTGGAACTACTTCAGCGACAACGTCACCTGGCCAGCCGCCTTGCCTTTCACCTGTGACATGCTATGGCGGCAGTATGGAAACGCACAACCTATGCACGAGAGCTATGCATCTATCAAGCGCTGGATACAGCATCTGGTGGATGCCTATGGCAACGAGGAGGGCATCATCACGAAAGATACCTACGGCGATTGGTGCGTGCCACCCGAGCGATTGGACCTCATTCACAGCGAAGACCCAGCCCGCAAGACCGATGGCGCACTGATTTCGACGGCCTATGTCATCCGTGTGCTTCAGCTCTTGCACGACTTCGCCATGGAACAAGGGCTGAAGGACGAGGCTGATGCGTTCCTCCAGCAGTCGCAAAGCATGGGCGAGGCGTTCAACAAGAGGTTCCTCGTGTGTGCCGGCGATACGATATATTATGGTAATGGGACGGCAACGGCCAATCTTTTGCCATTAGCTTTCGGACTGGTACCAGATAACTACCGCGATGCCGTCGTGAAGAACCTTGTCGAGAACATCGTCAAGAAGAACGACTGCCACGTTTCGTGTGGCGTCATCGGCATTTCGTGGCTCCTGCGTGTGCTCAGCGACAACGGCCGAGCTGACCTTGCCTGGCGATTGGCCACCACGAAGACCTATCCCTCGTGGGGATACATGGCTGAACATGGTGCTACGACTATCTGGGAACTGTGGAATGGCGACACGGCCAATCCCGCCATGAACAGCGGTAACCACGTCATGTTGCTTGGCGACCTGCTTACGTGGTGCTATCAGTATTTAGGAGGAATAAAGACCAATGGAAACATCACCCTCGCACCAACCTTCTCCATCCCCGATTGCTATGGTGTCGATGCCAGCTATGAATCGCTTTATGGACGGGTGGTGAGTCGATGGACAAAGGACAGCCAGGGACGAGTGACGTGGCAGGTGGAGATTCCTGCCAACACGGAGGCTGACCTCTGTTTGGCTGATGGAGATATACAGCACATAGGCTCTGGCCAATATACTTTCCATTCGACATTGCCTGTGGCAGTCACACTCGCGTCTCCCCTGCCAGAGGCTGTTCACGGAAAGACAGTCTCTCCTGTTACCAAAGAATTCATCACCCCTCCCAGCGAGTTGCCTGACCCACAGGGAAAGGTTGAAGGATGGAACCTCTCCTGTCATGCCTCTACGATTGTTGAACTGCAGAATGGTGACCTGTTGGCGGCATGGTTTGCCGGACAATACGAAGGACATCCCGACGTGAAAATCTACACATCGCGGCGAAAGAAAGGACAATCGGAATGGTCGCAGCCCGTGGTGGCTGCCAATGGAACCTTCCAACCCGACACGGAATTGGCTCGCATCGCCGGCATAGACAGCACCGACCACGGTAGGAAGGCTTGCTATAACCCCGTGCTCTGCCAGATGCCCGATGGGGAGGTGCTCCTATTCTATAAGATTGGGCGCTTCGTGCAAGATTGGACGGGTTGGTTGGTGCGCTCAATCGATAATGGGGTGACGTGGTCGGAGAAGCAACCGTTGCCCGAAGGCTTCCTTGGGCCCGTGAAGAACAAACCCGAACTGATGGATGGCTATCTGCTTTGCCCTTCAAGTACGGAGAAAGGCGGTTGGAAGATACACTTCGAGCGCTACGAACTCGACCGAAAAGGTCACTTCCCCGATGCTTCCGACATAGCAGCACGAGCTACGATGATAGGGCCCGTTGAGGCTGAGCAGGCTGAAAAGACCTACCAGCAGGGCACGCTGTCGCCCATCGGGTGCATACAACCCAGCATCCTGCGCCTGGCTGATGGCCGGTTGAAGGTGCTCTGTCGTTCGCAAAATGGTCGTCTGGCTACCAGTTATAGCAGCGATGAGGGCCGTACATGGAGTCCCGTCAGCCTGACTACCTTGCCCAACAATAACTCAGGCACCGATGCCGTCAGCCTGTTGGCCACGTCGTCAGACCCGAAGGACAGGAGGCATGTGCTCGTCTACAACCCTAACGCCACGCAACCCGGCGAGCACAGAGCTCCGCGCACACCACTCTGCGTCGCTATCAGCGAAGATGGTGAACATTGGCAACTTCTGGCAACCTTGGAAGACGGGCCCATCAGCGAGTATTCCTATCCTGCCGTTGTGGAAGGGCACGACGGAACCATACACATCACGTATACTTGGCGGCGCGAACGCATTTGCCATGTTGAGTTCAGGCTCCGCAAAATTACTATGCCATTGCTATATAAAAAAGGGAATAATATATCAGTTAACCTATATAGAGACAGAAAGACTTCGGAGAAGTCCAAATTTAAGAAACCCCAGGTCTACTGACCTGGGGGCAAATGCAACCCGAAACATAAAAAACGACTTCGGAGATGTCGCACCAAATGAAACAAACCAATCGTATAGAGCTGCCAAGTCATGAAGATATTTACGTGCGACATCTTCGAAGTCGTCTTCCTCATCACATGATTCTCTATCCCCAGGTCAGTAGACCTGGGGATTCTTAAATTCGGACCTCTCCGAGGTCCCATAACATCCTATTGCCGGGTAAGTTTTCTTTGTTTTTTCCGTTTTTTCAAGTCCTACCTCCTATAGGGTAACTGATATGTTATTGTCTAAAAAATACGACATGGGCACGGAATTCCGTGCCCATGTCGTTGATATGATCATAAAAAACGTTGTTCTTTCTACAGCTTATGAGTAGCGAATGAGCTGTCCTGGACGGATGCTGGCATTCTTACCCAAACGGTTGAGTTTGCGCAACTCTTCGACACTGACACCATATTTGGAAGCAATGCGGTAGAGTGTTTCGCCACTCTTCACCTTATGCACCTTGCGTGTGGTAGCCGAAGCAATGGCTTTCTGCGACTTGCTGTTGCCGGCATTGCGGTTCTGTGCTGTAGCTGTGCTGTGGACGTCGGCTGGATTATAGCTACCGTTGCCCTGAACACCACGCAGGCGTGTTGCCTCGGCAGCATCGCGATCGTAGGAACGCTTGTTATAGACGTAGAAGTCGCCCGTGACATCTTGTGCACGGAAGTCGAAGAGCACGGCCGGATTGAGTGCTACGCCACACAGACGAGTCTCGAAGTGCAGGTGAGAACCCGTTGAGCGACCTGTGGAACCACCCAGTCCGATAACGTCGCCGGCCTTGACACGCTGGTTTTCGCGTACGATTTGCTTGGAAAGGTGACCGTAGATGGTCTCCAATCCGTTATCGTGGCGGATGACGATGTACTTACCATAGCCCCTTGCCTCGTACTTCACCATACGTACAACGCCAGAGAAGGCTGAACGAATGGTGTCGCCGGTATAGACTTTAATGTCGAGTCCCTTGTGCTGACGGCCCCAACGTGCACCAAAGTTGGAAGTGATGACGCGGCTGGGCGTAGGCATGCAGAAGTCACGCAGGTCGATGCGGTACTGATCGGGCAGCTGTGTGGCACGATGGGCATAGACATTGTCCCAGTCGGCATAGAGTTCCTCTGCTGGAAGTCCTGAGTATTCGCGCTCAAGGAGCTGGTTGATGATGAGTGTGTCGACCACCTTCATTTTCTTATCAATAGGAGCCTGCTTAGCAAGAATGTCCTGAGCCGACATCTGTTGGCCAGAGAAAACGAAAAGTGCCGTAAGTGATAGAGTCTTGACTATTTTTTTAAACTTCATATTCCTTCGTTTTAGGTTCAGCCATTGCCCTTGAAAAGCTATACGAACACGTAAGCTAATGGAGCCATCTGAACAATACAAAAGCACGATGGCGGACAAAGACGGTGCAAAGTTAAGGAAAAAAGTTGAATTATGGATGCTTTGTGAACCTGAAAGGCCAAAGTTTAACGGTTTTTATTGTTTTTTAAGGAGTTAGGAGATGGCTCCCCAGTTGATATTGGTCTTTCGTAGCTGTCGCAGACGGTTCCACAGCAGTTGGTATTGCGGGCTCTCGCAGGTGGGGTCGTCGTCGATGATTCGCTGTGCCTCATCGCGCGCCATCTGGACGAGTTGTCCGTCGCGCGCAATATCTGCAATCTTCAAGTCAAAGGCCATTCCACTCTGCTGTGTGCCCTCAAGATCGCCAGGACCACGCAGTTTCAAGTCGGCCTCGGCAATCTCGAAACCGTCGTTGGTTTCGCACATGATGTCGATACGCTTGCGTGTTTCGGTCGAAAGCTTGTAGTTGGTGACAAGAATGCAATAGGATTGGTCGGCACCACGGCCTACACGCCCTCGCAATTGGTGGAGTTGGGAGAGCCCGAACCGCTGAGCATCAAGGATAACCATGACAGATGCGTTGGGCACGTTGACTCCTACCTCGATAACAGTGGTGGCAACGAGTATCTGAGTCTCGCCTTTGACGAAGCGCTGCATCTCGGCCTCCTTGTCGGCGGGCTTCATTTTCCCATGCACTTTGCTTAAGTTAAACTCCGGAAAGGCCTGCTTGAGCACATCGAAACCTTCTTCCAAATTTTGCAAGTCAATCTTTTCACTCTCCTTGATGAGTGGGAACACGATGTACACCTGGCGCCCTAGCTGAATCTGCTGCCGGATGCCTTGATAGAGAGAGGTGGTCTGCGTGTCGAACTTGTGAAGAGTCTGAATAGGCTTGCGGCCTGGTGGCAACTCGTCGATGACGCTTACGTCAAGATCGCCGTAGATGGTCATGGCTAAAGTGCGGGGAATCGGTGTGGCAGTCATCACCAACACGTGAGGAGGATTCTCTCCCTTGCTCCAAAGCTTGGCACGCTGAGCCACGCCAAAGCGGTGTTGCTCGTCGATAACGGCCAGTCCGAGGCGGTGGAACTGCACGGTGTCTTCGATGAGGGCATGGGTTCCCACAACGATATGGATGCTTCCGTCGTGCAGAGCGCGTAGTATCTCGGTGCGGCGTTTCCCCTTGACGATGCCTGTGAGCAGCTCCACGCGGATAGGCATGTCGCCAAGGAAGTCGCGAATCGTCTGCAAATGCTGCTCGGCCAGTATCTCTGTGGGGGCCATCAGGCATGCCTGATAGCCGTTGTCGAGAGCAATGAGCATCGACATGAGTGCAACGAGTGTCTTGCCCGAGCCCACATCGCCCTGCAGGAGTCGGTTCATCTGCCGGCCAGAGCGCATGTCGGCCCTGATTTCGTGCATGACACGTTTCTGTGCACCAGTGAGTTCGAAGGGCAGATATTGGTGATAGAACGTGTTAAAGATATCGCCAACGGTCGCGAAGATGTTGCCACGATACTTGCGGCGTTGGTCGCTGGCATAGCGCAGGATGTTGAGCTGCACATAGAACAGTTCCTCGAACTTCAGACGGACACGTGCACGTTGCATTTCGTCGGGCGACTGTGGGTAATGGATCCAGCGCAGGGCCTCATCGCGTGAGCAAAGGTGGAGTGGTCCTGTGATGTAGGGTGGCAACGTCTCGTTGATGACTCCATGGTTGACATCGCTCCCAGATGAAAGGCTGATGCGCTCGAGCAGCGACTTGATGATGCGCTCCATACCTCGGCTTTGCATTCCGCTGTTCTTCATCTTCTCGGTAGTCATGTAGTAGGGTTGCATGCCCATTTCCGAGAGTTGGAGTTCGCTGGCAGGGTCGATGTCCGGATGAGTGATGCGGAATCGGCCGTTGTAAACGCCTGGTCGGCCGAAGACGATGTATTCTTCGCCCACCTTATAGTTCTTATAGATGTACTTCAACCCATTGAACCAGACGAGATCAACCACGCCATGACCATCGCTGAAGTAGGCCACGGCAAACTTCTTACGCTTGCCTGTGCTGACTTCCTCGTAGGAAAGAATCTTGCCTTTCAGCTGAACAAAGGGCATATCGGGCTGCAATTCATCGATGTGATAGATGCGGCTTCGGTCGACATACTTATATGGGTAGTGTTCCAAGAGTTGTCCCCACGTCGAAATGCCGAGCTCCTTCTGCAGAATCTCGGTGCGCCGTGGTCCCATGCCAGGCAGATATTTGATGTCTTGGTCGAGGATGTTCAATTTTCGTCTAGAGTTGAAAGTTTAGAGTTGATGGTGCTTGCTTTACAAGAGTTCATTTTGGCGTCAGCCGAAGAGTAATCATCAACGATTCACTGCTCACTATTCACGTTTCGCTATCACTCCTCACTGCGAAGCAGGGCCTCGGCAACAACCAAATCGAAGGGAGTGGTGAGCTTGATGTTCTCGCGGTTGCCTTCGACGAGTGTGATGGCATGGCCAAAGGCCTCAATAACGGAAGCATCGTCGGTGAAAGTCTTGGCGATGACGGCCGTTGAGCCGCCACTGAGGTCGATGGCATGGCGTGAGGCAGCCTTCAGGAGTTGTATGTCAAAGGTTTGCGGTGTCTGTACGAGTCGGTAGTCGCTGCGAGGCACCGTTTTTGATGTAACGGGAGCGTCGGAAATGTCGGAGAGTTGGCGTAGCGTTTCCACTACTGGCACCACAGGAATGACTGCTCCTGACAGTCTGGCAGCATCATAGCAACGGGCAATGACCTCAATGTCGACGAACGGTCGGACCCCATCGTGCACTCCCACCACGCCAGCGGCATCGTCGGGAATCAGACTCAATCCGTTCTGTACGGAATGGAAGCGCGTCTCACCGCCATCGGCGACAACGTGTTCCACATGGAAGTCGTATTGCCTGCACAACTCATGCCAATACGACTGCTGGTCGTGTGGCAACACAAGGATAATGCGCAACTCCTCGCTGTAGTTGCGAAAGCGTTGCAAGGTGTGCATGAGCACAGGGCGCCCGCCAATTGGCAGGAATTGCTTCGGCAAGTCGCCTCCCATGCGTAGCCCTTTGCCGCCAGCCACTATGATGACATAGTCGTTTTTCATCAGCGTAAACACTTAACACGAAGCACCCGACTTCAGACACTTGTTGTACATCATCCCTTCTTTCAGCGCTTCGGCAGTCGTTCCGGCACCCAGCTGGGCGAGTAGCTCATAGCCAAACGCCATGGCAGCACCGGGACCGCATGCCGTAGTGACGAGACCGTCGACGGTGACGAGGTTAGCGGTGTAGTCTGTGTTGACAAAAGCCTGCTCAAAACCAGGGTAACATGTGGCACGTTTTCCATCAAGGATACCTAAGGGGGCGAGCACGACGGCTGGTGCGGCACAGATGGCGGCGATACGACCTCCGCGTTCTTGCTGATTGAGCAGTGCCTGGCACAGTCCTTCGTGGGCGAAGAGGTTGGCTGCTCCTGGCATACCACCCGGTAACACCATCAGATCGGCATCGTCGAAGGTCGGGATGTCGTCGAACAGGGCGTCAGCCAGTACGCTCACGCCATGAGCACTCACCACGACGTCGCTTGGCATGACGCTGGTGGTGATCACTTCCATGCCTCCTCGGCGCAGGATATCAATCGGAGCCAGGGCCTCTATATCTTCGAAGCCATCGGCAAGAAATACATAAACTTTAGCCATAGTTCTTATATTTGAATGAATAGGTTCGTTTGCAAAGTTACAAAAAAGTTGAGAGTTGAGCGTCATGGGCAGAGAGTTTTTTGATAAAAAACCTATTGACTTTAGCTTCTTTAACGTCTTCATTGTAAAAACTTTGAACTCTGTACTTTGCACTTTGAACTTTTATCACTACCTTTGCAGCAAAAATAAGAACAAAATGCAACGAAAGCTCAAGTTTGCCTTATTCGGCAATGAATACCAAACGAAGAAGTCGGCCTCGGTAACCCGACTCCTCAGCTGTCTGCAACGGCATGAAGCGGAGGTGTATGTGGAACGGACTTTCGGCGAATTCCTATCTCAGATGCATGGCAACGAAGCGCCAGCCAATCGGCAACTGTGGAGTGGACTCAGGAAGTTCGAGCGACTTGACTTCGATGTAGACTACGCTATCTCCATGGGTGGCGATGGTACGTTGCTGAAGACCGCCAGCCATGTCGGTGCAACGGGCGTGCCTATCATCGGCGTGAACACGGGACGGCTGGGCTTTCTGGCCGATTTCCTGCCCGACGAGATGGAGGAAGCCTTTGCAGAACTCTACGAAGGGCGGTGCACCACAGAGGAACATTCGGTGATAGGCATAGCCGGACGTTCGGCGAAAAGTGGAAAGGACATCGACTTCAGCAAGGTTGGCTATCCCTACGCCTTGAACGACATCGCTGTGCTGAAGCGTGACAACGCTTCGATGATAACCATCCACGCACGAGTGAATGACAACGAACTGGTAACGTACCAGGCTGACGGACTTGTCGTGTCGACACCGACGGGCTCAACGGCCTATAACCTGTCGAATGGAGGTCCCATCATGGCACCTCTGACAGGCATTCTCTGTCTGACACCCGTTGCTCCCCACTCGTTGAACATCCGCCCCATCGTGATCAACGATGACAGTGAGATCGTACTTACGATAGAGAGCCGCACCCACAACTTCCTCGTTGCGGTTGACGGACGGTCGGCATCGTTCAATGAAGGCACACAGTTAGTCATCCGAAAGGCCCCTTACAGGGTGCGCATCATGAAGCGTGCTTCGCAGCATTACTTTGCCACGTTGCGCGAAAAGATGATGTGGGGGATTGATGCGAGGTAGCTTTTGTTGTTGAGAGTTTGTGTTTAGAGTCTATAGTTGGATATGAAAGGTACGCATAGCTACTCAGTGAACAGCATCCTGAAATGGCTGTGGCACGCATGGAAGGGCAACCGCTTACAGGCAGCCCTCAATGCGGGCATCGGCTTGATGTCGGTTGTGGTGTCACTGGGCCAGGTCTGGGCAGTGCAACACGCCATTGAGGTGGCCGAGGGCGTTGCCAAAGGGTCGCTCTATGTGGCGGTTGGCATCATGGCCGCACTGATATTGGCCGACTTTGGACTCCATATTTCCAGCATTTGGATTAAGAATATTCTGGGCATACGTGCCCAGAACCGCATGCAGCAGCGCATGCTCGACCGCATTTTGCGCTCAGAGTGGCAGGGCAAGGACAGCCGTCACTCAGGCGATGTGCTCAATCGGTTGGAGTTCGACGTCAATAACGTGGTGAATTTCCTTACTGAAATCATCCCCAGCACACTCTCTGTTGTAGCGCTTTTCATTGGAGCGTTCTGCTATCTGTTCTCGATGGACCGTGTGCTGGCACTCATTACGGTTGCCATCATCCCCGTATTCATTGGCCTGAGCAAGATTTATGTAGGACGAATGCGCAAGCTTACGCGCGATGTTCGTACGAGTGATTCGAAGGTTCAGAGCGTTTTGCAGGAAACCATCCAGAACCGTATGCTCATCAAGACGCTGGAAAGCGACGACCACATGGTAAGTCGCCTTGAGTCAACACAAAGTGAACTGCGGCGGAAGGTGGTGAAACGAACGGCTTTCAGCGTGGTTTCCAACCTGATAGTCAACTTCGGCTTCGCCTTGGGCTATCTTGTGGCGTTCCTTTGGGCAGCTTTACGCATGTCGTCAGGCACGTTATCGTTCGGTGGAATGACGGCTTTCCTGCAGTTGGTGAACAGGATACAAAGTCCCGCGCGTTCGTTGACCAAGCTCGTGCCCCAGTTTGTGTCGGTATTCACGGCTGCCGAGCGTCTGATGGAGTTGGAAGAAAATCCGTTGGAGGAGCAGGGAAAACCCATCTATATGGATGTTCCTTGTGGTGTACGCCTTAGTCATGTGAGATATGCGTACGATGACGTTAAAGAAGTTAAGGGCGACGAGGCGGAGCATGAGGTTTCGATGCGTCGTGCGGGATTGGCTCCGGTCATCGACGACCTGTCTTTTGACTTCCGGCCAGGCAGTTGCACGGCCATATTGGGCGAGACGGGTGCCGGAAAGACCACACTTGTCAGGCTCATCCTTGCCCTGCTCTCACCGCAAGAGGGACAAGTGGAAATCTACGACGACCGCCATGTGCGACAAGTATCGCCCCGACTGCGCTGCAATTTCGTCTATGTGCCGCAAGGAAACACCCTGTTAAGCGGTACCATTCGCGATAATCTCAGGTTGGGACGCCTTGATGCGACCGACGAAGAGATACTTGAAGCGCTGCACGATGCCTGTGCCGATTTCGTCAACGAACTGCCTCAGGGCCTCGATACCATCTGTTCGGAGAAGGGTGGGGGACTCAGCGAAGGTCAGGCCCAGCGCATTGCCATTGCCCGAGCCTTGCTGCGCGACCGCCCCATCATGCTTTTCGATGAGGCAACGAGTGCCCTCGACCCTGAAACCGAGCGCCAACTGCTTCAGAACATACTCGGTCATAACGACAAGACGGTGGTTTTCATCACTCATCGCCCTGCCGTTGTGGAGTATTGCGACCAAGTACTGGAGGTCGGGAAAGGTGTTTGAAAATGGAGAATTGAACATTGAAAAAGGAAAAGAATCAATATGAGTAGCTATTTATTTCATCAAGCAAAACGAGGACTACGACTGGCCGCCGTTATAGCCTGTCTCGCAGTCGTGTCGCCTTGCCATGCGCAAGACTTGGACTCGCTCTACGCTCAGTCGATGCTGCATAATGGCATGGAAGCGCCCGACTTTATGGTCGACAGTACCTCGAACACGCGGTTGAAAGACCTGCAAGGGCGTTACGTCGTGTTGCATTTCTGGGCGTCGTGGTGTCCCGATTGCCGGAAAGACATGCCGGAAATGGTGAGCATCGAGAACGATTTCGAGAGCGATAGTCTTGTGTTCATCCACGTATCCTACGACACCGACCGCGAGAAGTGGTGGAACTACGTCGGCGAAAGCGGCATGCAGGGACTGCAATTCTGCGAGATGAAGAAGATGAAGGAGTCGTTGACGGCCCAGGCCTTTGGCATTAAGTGGATTCCAGCCATGTATGTGCTCAACACCGAGGGTAAGGTTCTGCTGGCAACGGTACAGATTGAGAAACTCCGCCAGCGCCTTAGCCACCTCGACTATTCGCGTGTGCGCATTCCCCGTTCGCGTAGGGCCTGTGAACCCACGTTCCCAGGTGGCGATAATGCCATGATGGCCTATCTGGCACGCCACATCAGCTACCCGCGTACCGCCTCCAACTACGGTCTGGAGGGGCAGACGGTGGTGAAATTCCTTGTGAATACCGATGGCAGTATCAGCGATGTGCGTGTGGTACAGAATCGCATTACGGTGGAAGACCGCAAGCCTTTCCAACGTTTGGCAGGCGATGAGAAGCGCCGAACGCGTGAGAAGGTGCTCGAACTCTTTGCCGATGAAGCCATTCGCGTAGTTTCGTCAATGCCAAAATGGAAGCCTGGCGTGCGAAATGGCATCCCCATGAAAGTGGAATACGAACTTCCCATCAATTTCCGCATCGACTACGGCGGCAACGTGACAGGATGATACGACTAGAAAACATAAACAAGACTTACTATGGTGCCCAGCCGTTGCACGTGCTGAAGGGTATCGACCTGCATATTGGTGAGGGCGAGTTCGTCAGCATCATGGGTGCGTCGGGTTCGGGCAAATCTACCTTATTAAACATATTGGGTATTCTCGACAACTACGATGAGGGTGAATACCATTTGGCAGGTACGCTCATCAAAAACCTGTCGGAGAAGCGGGCGGCTGAATATCGAAACCGGATGATAGGCTTCGTTTTCCAGTCGTTCAACCTCATCGGCTTCAAGACAGCGGTGGAAAACGTTGAGCTGCCGCTGTTCTATCAGGGCATGTCGCGCCGCAAACGCCATCAGTTGGCTATGGATTATCTCGACCGACTGGGCCTGAAAGACTGGGCAGAGCATTATCCCAACGAACTTTCTGGCGGTCAACGACAACGCGTGGCCATTGCCCGCGCCCTCATTACCCAGCCGAAGATCATCCTGGCCGATGAGCCTACGGGTGCGTTGGACTCGCGTACGTCGGTGGAAGTGATGCAGTTGCTCAAGCAACTCAATGCCGAGGAACATAAAACCATTGTCGTGGTGACGCATGAGAGTGGTGTGGCCAACGAAACCAATAAGATTATTCACATCAAAGATGGCATTATCGGTGCCATCGAAGAGAATCTTGACCACAAAGCCAGTCCGTTTGGCGTGGGAGGCGTGATGAAGTAGAGTTGAGAGTTGATGGTTGAGAGTTGATCGTTTATGCAGGATATATTAGCAGAGATATGGTCTACGGCGAAGCGGAATAAGCTACGCACTGCGCTAACGGGATTTGCCGTGGCGTGGGGCATCTTTATGCTCATCTTCCTTCTGGGAGCTGGCAACGGACTCATCAACGCTGTGACCAAAAACTCAGGTCGTTTCCTCGCGAATTCCATGAAGATATTCGGCGGTCAGACCTCCAAACCCTACGACGGCCTGAAGGAAGGCCGTTCCATAGAGCTGCGCCAGTCTGATTTCGATGCCACTTCCAACGACTTTGCCAACCATGTGGACGAGGTAGGGGCGCAACTTTCGCAGGGTGGACAAATCGTCAGCCTTGGCGAAAACTACATCAACGTGCAGCTATCGGGCGTCTATCCCAACGATGCCGCTATCAGTAAGCGCGAGATGCGCAAAGGTCGGTTCATCAATGACATCGATATGCGCGAGAAACGCAAGGTGCTTGTCCTCACGGAAGACCAGGCTAAGGAACTGTTACCCCACCAACCGTTGTCTCTGTTGGGGCAGCATGTCAATGTAGGTGGCATCGCTTTCAACGTTGTCGGCATCCTGAAAGCCGACGAAAGCCGTATGAGCAGTGAGGTTTTCACAGCCTTTACCACGCTACGTGAAATGTATAACCGTGGCGACCGTGTGGGAACGTTGCAGTTTTCGTTCCATGGGCTGAACTCAATGAAGCAGAACGAGGAGTTCGAGCGACAGTATCGCACCCGTCTGAACAAGAATCACCGTGCCGCTCCCGATGATGAGGAGTCGGTATGGGTGTGGAATCGATTCACGCAAAACCTGCAAATGAATACGGGAATGGGCATCATCCGCACCGCCCTTTGGATCATTGGCATCTTTACTTTGCTGTCAGGCATTGTCGGAGTGTCGAACATCATGCTTATAACCGTGAAGGAGCGCACCCGCGAGTTTGGCATCCGCAAGGCTATCGGT
>JAEEGL017345745.1_pt1 | contig 13434 bp, 10 predicted proteins | sample 9134231 | NCBI WGS metagenome assembly JAEEGL01 (sample SAMN16246548, study PRJNA631951) | gut metagenome | biome: gut microbiome; feature: rumen; material: fiber-attached | host: Bos | place: Iran: Karaj | collected 2018-10 | reverse complement strand
TCCAGTACGAGAGCGGCTCCGCTCCGGTGATCGAAAGCGTGAAGGGCGTCGCTTCCGAGACCAGTTTGCCCTCTTTCAAGACGGCGAAACTGTTCATCTCGGTCGCGAAGCAGAGGAAGAGCATGATCCGCGCGGCGATCGCGGGATTGGCGAAGTTCTTGCCGATCCCGCCGAACAGTTGCTTGACGATCACGATCGCGAAGAAGCAGCCGACGACCGACATCCAGATCGGGAAGGTCGCCGACAGGTTCTGCGAGAGCAGTACGCCCGTGACCGACGCCGAAAGGTCGGAAACCGTCGTCGGGCGGCGCGTCAGTTTCGTGAAGCCGAACTCGAACAGGTTACAGGCAAGGACACAGACCAGGGTCAGAACCAGCGCGCGCCAGCCGTAGAAGATCACCGAGGCGATCACGGCGGGCAGAAGCGCGATCAGAACGTCCAGCATCACCCGACGGGTACTGTTCTTGGTCACGATATGGGGGGAGGAGGAGACCGAAAGAAGTTCGTTCACGGTCATTTTCCTCCTTTCGGGGGCGTGGCGGCTTTGACGATCGCCTTCCCCAGTTTATTCTGCTGGACCAGCGGACGGTGCGCGGGACAGATGAACGAGCAGCACCCGCATTCCATGCAGAGCATCACTTTCAGTTTACCGAGTTGCCCCGCGTCCTTCTTCGTTACCGCGTCGCCGATGGCGAAGGGGGTAAGGTGGAGCGGACAGGTGTTCGCGCACTTGCCGCAGCGGATGCAGGGGGTGGGATCGGGAGTGATCGCGTCGCGCTGATTGAGAGCGACGATCGCGTTGGTGGTCTTCATCACCGGGAAGGAGGCGTCGGGGACCGCGATCCCCATCATCGGGCCGCCGTAGAGGATCTTGCCGGGTTCGGACTGAAAACCCCCGCAGAAATCGAAGACGTCCTGCATCCTCGTCCCGATCGGAACGATCACGTTCTTGGGTTCCTTCACCGCCGAACCGTCGACGGTCAGGCACTTTTCCACAAGCGGCATTCCGGTCGCAAGGTACTTCATCAACTCGACCGTGGTGGTGACGTTCAGAACGATGCACCCGACGTCGAGCGGGAGTTTGCCCTCTCTGACGACGCGGCCGGTGCAGTTGAAGATCAGCACCTTTTCGCCGCCCTGCGGATAACTGCCGGGCAGGACCTTCACCGAAAGTCCGGCTTCACCGGCGATGGCTTCCCTGATCTTCTTGATCGACTCGGGCTTATTGCGCTCGATCCCGACGATCACCGAGGCGGAATAGAGGTCGCGGAGCAGTTTCATACCGGCGACCAGTTCGTCGGTCCGGTCGAGCATGGTCCGGGTGTCGGACGTGATGTAGGGTTCGCATTCCGCGCCGTTCAGCAATACGTACTCGACCTTGGCGGGATCCGCCGCCAGTTTGACCGAGGTCGGGAAACCCGCCCCGCCGAGCCCCACCAACCCGCAGGCGCGCGCGGCGTCGGCAAGTTCCTTCGCCGTCGAAACGGAAACGGGGGCAAGCGCGGGATCGGGCGTCATCTCGCCGTCGGAGTCGATCACGACCGCCGACACCGTCCGTCCGAACACGTCGCGGAAGGTCTCCACCTTCTTGACCGTGCCCGAGACCGACGAAAAGATCGGCGCGCCGACGAACCCGCCCGCTTCCGCGATCTTCTGACCGACCAGCACCTTGTCGCCGGGCTGCACGGTCAGGGTCGAGGGTGCCCCGATCCCCATGGAAAGCGGGATCGAGACCGACGCGGGCGGCGGCATCCGGGTTGGCGCGCACCCCGCCGTATTCTTCCGATGAGGGACGTGTACGCCGCTCATCCTGAATAATCTCACGATAGGTCCTCCTTGCAGTTTTTTGCTTTGTTCAAGAGGAAAGACGGCACGCTTTTCGCACGCCGTTCTTTCTTACGCAAAAATTATATCATTCGACGCCCTTTTTGTCAACGAAAAATAGTGTATATTTTTTCTTCTTTCGCGCGTATGCGAAAAAGGAGCGCGGACCGGGGGTCGGTCCGCGCGAAATTATGGCGTTCGGATTTCAACGGAAGAAGCGCAGGCGCAGGGCGTTGGTCACCACGAACACCGAGGAGAACGACATCGCGAGCGCCGCCATCCACGGGGCGAGCGTCAGCCCGAGCGGCGAGAACACGCCCGCCGCGATCGGAATGCAGATCGCGTTGTAGAAGAGCGCCCAGAACAGGTTCTGCTTCATATTGCGGAGCGTCGCCCGACCGAGCCGCAGCGACGTCACGGCGTCGGACGGCGAACTCGAGCGCAGGACCACGTCGGCGGAAACCACGGCGACGTCGGTCCCGGCGCCGATCGCTGCGCCCACGTCGGCGGCGGTAAGCGCGGGGGCGTCGTTGATCCCGTCCCCGACCATCAGGACCGGTCCGTTCTCGTCGGACAACCGTTTGACCGCCGCGGCTTTCCCGTCGGGGAGCAGTCCGGCTTCAAAGCGGTCGATCCCGATCTTTTCCGCGATCCCGGCGGCGGCGCGCGGGTGGTCGCCGGTCAGCATAACGGGCGTGATCCCCATTTCTTTCAAGCGGGCGACGGCGGCGGGCGTTTCGTCCCGCACGGTGTCCCCGACGCCGATCACGCCGAGCAGCGTTTCCCCTTCCGAGAAGAAGACCGGCGTGCCGCCCTCGTCGAGGATCGCGTCGCACTCGGCTTGCAGGGGTGAAAGGTCGATTTCAAGATCGTCCGCGAGCCATGCGGCGTTGCCGCCGAAGAGGTGCTTGCCGTCCTTTTTGCCGTACACCCCTTTTCCGGGGACGGTCGAAAAGGGCTCGGGCATCAGGTCTTCGGTCCCCGCGAGGTCGAGCGCGACGGCGCGGGCGATCGGGTGGGTGGAACGCGTTTCAAGCGAGTAGGCGACCGACGCGAGCCGTTCGGGTTTTATCCCGGGGGCGGGCGAAAACCGGATCACCTTCATCTCCCCTTTGGTAAGCGTCCCGGTCTTGTCGAGGGCGACGGTGCGGACCTTGCCGAGGGTCTCGAGCGCCTCGGCGCTCTTGACCAGTACCCCGATCTCGGCGCCGCGTCCGGTGGCGGTCATGATGGCGGTCGGCGTCGCCAGTCCGAGCGCGCAGGGGCAGGAGACGACCAGTACGCTGACGCCGTGCAGGAAAGCGTCGGAGAAGCCGGAAACGATCGCCCAGACCACGGCGGTCACGATCGCGACGCCGAGCACCGCGGGAACGAAGATCCCGCTGACGCGGTCGGCAAGCCGGGCGATGGGGGCGCGGGACGCGGCGGCGTCGCGCACCATGCGGATCGTGGCGGAAAGCGAGGTGTCAATTCCGACGCGGTCGGCGCGCATTTCAAGATACCCGTCCGAGAGAAGGCATCCGGTCGCGAGGGTATCGCCCGGGGCTTTATCGATCGGGCGGCTCTCGCCGGTCAGCGAGGATTCGTCGCAGCACCCGTTGCCCGAGATCACCGTTCCGTCGGCGGGCACGCGGTCGCCCACGCGCAGGATCACGACGTCCCCGACGGCAAGTTCCCCGGTCGGGATCACGGTCGGGTTCCCGTCGCGGAGCACCGTCGCGGTATCGGGGGAGAGCGCGGTCAGGGCGCGGATCGCGGCGGTAGTCTTGCGTTTGGCGCGACCTTCGAGCAGTTTGCCGAGCGAGACCAAGGTCAAAATCATCGCTGCGGCGTCGAAATAGAGCGCCATCGAGAGTTCGACCGCCTTCTCCCCGCCGCCGAGCAACGCCAAAACGAACGTGACCGTCCCGTGAAGCAGCGACGCGCCCGAACCCAGCATCACGAGCGAGTCCATATTCGGGGCGCGGCGGATCAGGGCGAGGAAGCCGCCGGTAAAGAAGCGGGAATTGATGACGGCGACGGCGTAGGCAAGCGCCATCTGCACCGCCATAAAGGCGTAGGGGTGAACGTGCGGAGAAAGGAACGGCGGGATCGGAAGCCCGATCATATGTCCCATCGCGAGCCAGAAGAGCGGCAGGGTGAACAGCGCCGAGATCAGCAGCCGCCGACCGCCCGAGCGGCGGGGGGCGTCGTCGAAGGTCAGTTCTTTTCCGGGTTCGGGAAGCGAGGCGCCGTACCCGGCGCGACCGACGGCGGCGATAATCTTCTCTTCGGTCGCGGGTAGATCGAACTCCACCTGCATACTGTCGGTCAGCAGCGAGACCACGACCGATGAAACCCCCTCGACGCCCCGCACGGCGTTCTCGACGTGTGCGGCGCAGGAAGCGCAACTCATTCCCGTTACCCGAAATTCTGCTTTCACTCTTTGACTCCTCGGTTTCATTTACTGCTATTATTGTATCACCCCGCCCCCGAAAATGCAAGACGGCAGAGCAAAAAGAAAAGGGCGTCCGCCCTTGCTTTTTTTGTGTCGAACTGCTATACTGAAAGAAAAAGGGGGTGACGGAAATGAAAGTGTATCTTTGCGACTGCGCGCGCTTGACCGAGCGCGATCTTCCCGCCTACCTCGACGCGCTGCCGCCGGGGCGGCGCGCCTACGCCGTTCGCTACCGTCTCGCGCCCGACCGGGCGACGGCGGCGGTCGGTTTCCTTCTGGTCGCGAAAATGATCCGGGATCGCGATCCGCGCTTCCCCCTGTCCGACTGGGCGATCGGGGAGCACGGAAAACCCTTTATTCCGGGCGCGCCCTTCGCGTTTTCGCTCTCGCACGCCGACGGGCTCTGCGCCGCCGTGCTCTCGGGCTCCGTGATCGGGCTTGACGTCGAGCGGATCCGTCCGCTCCGCCCCGCGCTGCTCCCGCGCTTCTGTACCCCCGACGAGATCGCGCTGTGTGACGGCGATCCCGACCTTGCCGTGAAGATCTGGACGCAGCGGGAAGCGAGGGCGAAGGAGAACGGGCGAGGGATCGGGCAGAAGTTGATCTCGCTTCCGACCGAGGGCGTGACGTCACGCCGGGTGACGGTCGGCGGTCGCGACTTTTTCCTCTCCTATACGGCAAACGAGCCGCCCGAGATCGTGACCTTTGCACCCGAAGAACTGCTGAAATGAAAACCGGCGGTCCGCCACTTGGCGGACCGCCGTTCGTTTTTCACGCTTCCGCCTCGATCGGGGCGGGCAGTTTTTCAAGGAATTCCGAGCACTCCTCGCGCGACCAGCCGAGCACGAGCAAGAGTTCGTCGAAGAAGATGCGCTCGGTCTCGCGGTAGGCGCGTTCGTCCGAGACGCGCAGGTGCTTGCCCTTTTTCTCGCGCTCCTCGCGCAGATGACGGAGCGTCAGGTAGACGCGGAAGATGGCGAGACGGTCGCCGCTGTTCATGATCTCGCGGAACAGGATCTTGCGCTGATTTTCGTTCTCCACCCAGATCGGGGCGGAGTCGTCGATCCCGCCGAGCAGTTCGCGCATCTTTTCGGGGGAGAGAAGCGGGTGCATACGGGAAAGAAGGACGTCGCTCCCGAGCGGGACGAATACCGTCGTCGCTTCACTGGACACGGGTTTCAGAACGTAAAAATCGTCCACCATCCCGCAGGATTCCATACGCGTGATCTCACGGATCCGGCAAATGCCGTTGTTTCCGTAAAGGACCGCGTCGCCGACCTGGTACAACGGAGATCCCCCCTTTCCTCGTTATCGTTTATATAATTATAACATATTATGAAGAAAAATGCACGCGGTTTGTCACAAAAAAATTATTTTTCGTTACTTTTCACTAATTTTTCCGCTTGGATTTTGTGAAAAAGTGCCGTCTCCCCGATGGGAAACCGGGTGATCGATCCATTCGAGCGTCGGGTAGGCGCGGCGGAGCGGTTCGGGGATCGGTTGATCGCAGACCACGGTGTCGACGTCGCCGAGGTCGCAGAGCGTGTAGGGCGAGGTTTTCCCGAGTTTGCTCCCGTCGCAGAGGAAGACGCGGCGCGAGGCGCGCCGGCACATCAGGCGGCGAAGCGCGATCTCCTCTTCAAAGCAGTCGGTGATCTCGCCGTCACCCGAAAGCGACTGCGCCGAGAAGAAGACCACGTCGGCGTGCATTTCGGAGATCAGCCGTTCGGCTTGCGGACCGCCGAGCGCCGAGGGGTTCTCGGGATTGGGGCGTCCCCCGGTCGAGAGCAGGCGCACCTGCGTCCCCGACAGGGCGAGCGCGGCGGAAAGGCTGTTGGTCACGACGGTCAACCCGTGCAGACGCGCCAGATGATCGACCAGGTAGAACGCGGTGGTCGAACCGTCGAGGAACACCACGTCCCCGTCCGAGACAAGCGACGAGGCGATCGAGGCGACGGTGCGTTTCTGCCCCTCGTTCTGCCGGGCGCGAAGATCGTAGGGGATCAGCCGCGCGCCCCCTCTCGTCGGTTCGGCGCCGCCGTAGGTGCGGCGGATCTCGCCGTTGGCTTCCAGCAGAAGAAGATCGCGCCGGATGCTCGATTCGCTGATATGTAAGCGACGCGCAAGGAAGTCGACCTTGACGTACCCGTTCTCTTCCGCGAGCCGCATGATCTCGCGCTGTCTCTCCCAACCGTTCATTCTCTTCTCCCTTCCCGTTCACTCGGTCAAAAAGTCGCGCAAATTTTGCGCATTGTTGCGCATTTTTCAGAAAATCAAGGATTATTTGCCTTTTTTTGCGCCGTTCTTGCATTTTCTTTTCAAAACGATTATACTATAAGCGGAAAGAAAAGTAAAGAGGAAACGGCGAATTCCCGGGCGTTTTTTTCGGGGAACTCGCGCGGGCGCGCAAGTTTGCGCGCTTTGCGCAGTTTGAAAAAGAAAACGCGCGAGGGGTCGCCGGGGAGGACAAAGTGATGGAGACGGTTACGCGGTATGACGTGATCGTGATCGGCGGGGGCGTCGTCGGAAGCCTTACGGCTCGTGAACTGACGCGTCTCGGCGCACGCGTCCTGGTGCTGGAAGCGAAGTCCGACGTGGCGGCGGGTACCACCGCCGCGAACAGCGGGATCGTCCACGCCGGGTTCGACGCCGAGCCGGGCACGAACAAGGCGAAACTGAACGTACGGGGTTCGGCTCTGATGCCGGCTCTGACGAAGGAACTCTCGGTGCGGTACGCCCAGATCGGCGCGCTGGTAACGGCGAGCGGAGACGAGGGGCTCGCGGGGCTTGAAGTGCTGCTCGAGCGCGGGAAGAAGAACGGCGTTGCCGGGCTTTCGATCGTCAAGGGCGAGCAACTCCGGGCGCTCGAACCCAACCTGTCGACCGAACTCGACTGCGCGCTGCTTGCCGAGACGTCGGGTATCGTCTGCCCCTACGGGCTGGCGATCGCCGCGATGGGCAACGCGATGGACAACGGAGCGGAACTGCTCCGGAACACCCCGGTCACCAAGGTCGAGAAGATCGACGGGGGGTATCTTGTCAACGGGACGTATTTCGCCCCCGCGATCGTGGACGCGGCGGGACTTGCCGCGCACCGCGTCGCCGCTCTGGCGGGCGTGAAGGTGCAGAACCAGCACCCGCGCCGCGGCGAATACCTGTTGCTTGACCGCAACTGCGGCGGGATCGTTTCCCGCACGATCTTCACCCTGCCGACCAAGGCGGGGAAAGGGATTTTGGTCTCGCCGACGGCAGACGGGAACCTGCTGCTCGGTCCGACGGCGGAAGATCTGCCCGAGGGCGCGAACTGCGCGGTGACTGCCGCGGGGCAGGACAAGATCATCGCGGCGGCGAAGAAGATGGTGCCGACGGTGCCCTTCGGCGGTCGGATCACCTCGTTTGCCGGTCTGCGTGCCGCGGGCGAGAGCGGAGACTTCGAGATCGACTACGACAACGGCTTCGTGGCTCTGACCGGGATCGAGTCGCCGGGACTTTCGGCGGCACCCGCGATCGCGGAACTGATCGGACAGATGCTCGGCGAGAAGGGATTCCTTCCCGAAAAGCCGATGGCGAATTTCAACCCCGTGCGTACCGTCGTTCGTCCCAAGGAGATGACCGACGTCGAGCGCGACGCGCTGATCAAAAAGGATCCCGCCTACGGACGGATCGTCTGCCGGTGCGAAGAGGTCTCGGAAGGCGAGATCCGCGACGCCCTGCGGCAGAACCCGCCGGCGCTGACGCTCGACGGGATCAAGCGGCGCACCCGGTCCATGATGGGGAGATGCCAGGGCGGCTTCTGCTCTCCCTCGCTGCTCTCGCTCGTCAGCCGCGAACGCGGGATCGACGAGACCGAAGTGACCAAGGGCGACGGCGCGAGTTACATCGCCCACGAACGGACGAAGGGGGGCAACTGAGATGGCTAACGTAAAGACGAACGCGCTTCCCGAGATCAAGGTCGGGCTTCTGGTGATCGGCGCGGGCCCCGCGGGGCTTGCCGCCGCCGTCGCCGCCTACGATCGCGGCGTGCGCGACATTCTGATCTGCGAACGGCAGGATTTTGCCGGCGGTATCCTTCCGCAGTGCATTCATAACGGGTTCGGTCTGAAACGCTTCGGCGAGGAGTTGACCGGTCCGGAGTACGCCGGACGCTACGAGAAGATGGCACAAGAGCGCGGCATCAAGATCGAGTACGGCGCGACCGTCACCAAACTGTCGGACGACCGGCGCGTGACCGTGCTTTCCGAATCGGGTATGCGCGTGTACGCCGCCGACGCCGTGATCCTCGCGATGGGCTGCCGCGAGCGGCCTCGCGGAGCGCTCCCGGTCGTGGGTACGCGTCCCGCCGGGATCTATACCGCGGGCTGCGCGCAGAAGATGGTCAACCGTATGGGACTGCTCCCGGGGCGCGAGATCGTGATCCTCGGTTCGGGCGACATCGGTCTGATCATGGCGCGCCGTATGACGCTCGAAGGGGCGCACGTGCAGGCGGTCTGCGAAGTGATGGATCACCCGGGAGGACTGCGCCGGAATATCGTGCAGTGCCTTGACGATTTCGGGATCCCGCTCTACCTCTCGACCACGGTCGTCGAGGTGGAAGGCGAGGAGCGCGTGAAGTCGGTCACGGTGGCAGAGGTCGACGAACGCCGTCGCCCGATCCCCGGTACCGAGCGCAAGATCCCGTGCGATACGCTTCTGCTCTCGGTCGGTCTGATCCCCGAGAACGAACTGACGCGTCAGGCGGGCATCTCGATCGATCCCGTGACCAACGGCGCCGCCGTGCGCGAGAACCGCGAGACCTCGATCCCGGGCGTGTTCGCCTGCGGGAACGTCCTGCACGTGCACGACCTGGTCGACTTCGTGTCGGAAGAGGGTGAGATCGCGGGCAACGCCGCCGCGGATTACCTTGCAAACAAAGAAAAAATCGAGACCGCCCCCGTGGCGAAGATCGTGGCGAAGGACGGCGTGCGCTACACCGTTCCGGAACTGATCGGGGGAGGAGAAACCGAGAAGGTCACTATCTTCTTCCGCGTGTCCGACAGTTTCCGCGACGCTACCCTGGTCGCCGAGAACGGCGACGGCGTGATCCTCTCCCGGAAGGTGCGCCGGATGGTGCCGGGCGAGATGCAGCGGGTGGATCTGCCGCGCGAGAAACTGGTCGGGACGGTCACGCTCTCGGTCGCGCCGAAGGCGTAACTTCCCCGCTCCCTGCCCTGCCCCGTTTGCAGGAATTGTCGAATTCAGTTTGACGAAAGGAAACGCGCCCGCCGGGCGTAGGTTTTGAAAAATGGAAAATACCGAAACAATCCGTCGTTTCCCCTGTACGGTATGCCCGATGGGGTGTGAACTCACGGTCGACTGCGAGACCCTTACCGTTACGGGCAACGGCTGCCCCCGCGGCGCCGCCTACGGCGTGGCGGAAGTGACGCACCCGACGCGCACGCTGACCACTACGGTCGCTCTGCGCGGCTCGGATCGCGTGATCGCCGTCCGTACCGATAAGCCCATCCCGAAGGAACTGCTCCTGCCCGCTATGGAGTTCGTCCGCGCCTACGTCGCGCCCGAAAACGCCAAGCCAGGCACCGTCCTCGTCGAAGGCTTCATGGGCACCGACGCCAACCTCGTCGTGACCGGAAAGTAAGACGGGGGGACGTCCGCTTTCTTGAAAGAAAGTGGAGCAAAGAACTTCAATAAAGGAATGAAGTCAGCGCAACCCGTGCCTCGTTGCGCGGTTTCAAAAACAGAACGGAGAGAAAAAACTCGCCGTTCTGTTTTTTTAAAAAATTTTTGTCGTATTCCGTAACCAAAGCATACGAAATGTTGCTATAATAGATGCAGGGGCACAAGCCCCGAACGGGAAGGAGAAAGCATTTGGAAGACAGTCAAATCGTGGATCTGTATCTGGGACGCGACGAAACCGCCCTGACAGAGACGGCTCAAAAATACGGTTCCCTTCTACGTTCCGTCTCCCGACGGATCACAGAAGACGAAACGATCACCGAGGAATGTGAAAACGACACCTATCTCGAAGCGTGGAACACCATTCCGCCGCACGAACCGCGCTCCTACTTATCGGCGTTTCTAACGCGCATCGTGCGTTCGCTTTCGATCAACCGTTGCGTTGAGAAGAACCGCTTGAAGCGGAAAACGACGCTCTGTGTTCTCTCGGACGAATTGGAAGAGTGCCTTGCGTCGGGGGACAGCGTCGCGGAGCAACTGGAAGGCAAGGAACTTGCGGAAACGATCAACCGCTTTTTGCGAGAGCAACCGACGGAAAAACGGATCATCTTTCTGCACCGTTATTACTTTTGCGAGGATATCCGGTCGATCGCGTCCCGTTTTGATACGACGGGCGGAAAAATCAAACTCGTCCTGTTTCGTATGCGAAAAGATCTTCGTGAATATCTCAAAAAGGAGGGATATCAGGTATGACCGGAACAGAACTGCTGGAACGGATCGGGTACGTGGATCCCGACCTGATCCAAGAGGCAGAACGCGCGCTTTCCAAAAAAGGAAAAGGAATGCTCCGCAGACAGATCATCGCCGCAATCACGGCGGCTTGCCTGATCCTTTTAGCGGGTGTCGGCGCTGCTTTCGGATTGCTGTCAAGAACGAACGTCACAGCCCCGTCGGGGTGCCTGATGATCGGTTCCCCCATCAACTCGCGCTCGCCCAACTATTATTCAAAAGTCAATCAACACTCCAGCGTCAAGGCACTGGAAGCGTGGTCGAAGAACGGAGCAGACGGGGATCCGACGATCCGGATCTCGGGAAGCGGAACGTTGCGGTTCGGGATCGAGTTTGTCGTGACGTTCGACTCCGCGATTGCCTCCGACATTCCGGAGGAAGAACGAGCGTTGATCGCGGCGTTCATCGGCTGGACGCAATCCCCGGACTATGAGCGGACGTACGAATGCTATCAACAGGAATTCGTCCAAAAGGAAGTCCTTGACAAAATCGAGCGGAGGGGCGGCGATTACGAGGAAATGCTTCAAATTGCCGCAAATATCTACGAAACGACGTTGCCATTTGATTCAACGGAAGTGGTTTTTCGGGTGATGGGATACGCTTCGGACGAGTCCGACTCCGCCGTGCAGCGTAACCGCTCGTTCCTGGAACGTGATCTGACCGATATCGGGCTTGATCCCGCAAAGATCGAACGTTTTTTGTGCTTTACGCTCGCGGACGAACCCGTAATGACTTACGACGGAGTGCTCCGGACCGATCCGAGCGACCCCGTGATCCCCGACCGAAGCCAACTCTATCTTTATCGGTACGACGGAATCTGGTACTACGATAACCGAACGCTCAGCGACAGTCTGCTGGATCTGACACTATCGAATTATACCAATCAGTATTTTTCGACCGCGGAACGCGAAGGCGACGTCGTCTGGGTCAACGGCTCCTACTGTCGCGTGGCGACAGGGACCGAAGACGTCGTGCTCCACGTGAACACCCCGTCGCTGCTGGCAGGGATCGCGGCGGGAGACCGGATCGGCTACACGTATTTCACCAACGTCGCAATTGGGGGTACCCTGCTGATCGAGGAGTGCGATCAAGTTACCGTCACCAACGCCTCTGTGATCGAAAAACGCTGAGAACGACAAGAACCGCCCGCGTCGGAATACCGACGCGGGCGGCACGTTCCTTTCGCACGGTCCGGATTACGAACGCAGTCGCGTTTTTGGACCGCGCAACGGGGCGCGAGTTGCGCTAACTTCATTATCCCATAATGAAGTTCTTTGCCCGACTTTCTTCCAAGAAGGTCGGAAAGAAAACCGTTTTGAGCGTCCGTGGAAGCGGGCGTTCTCTTACTGCTTCGCGGCGTTCCGCTTTGCAGCCTGCGCCTTCTTGCGGAGCGGAGTATCGAGGATCGTCTTGCGCAGGCGGATGTTCTTGGGCGTGACCTCGATCAGTTCGTCGTCCGCGATAAACTCGATGGCTTCTTCAAGTCCCATCTGGCGCGGGGTGACCAGGGTCAGCGCCTCGTCGGCGCCGGTGGAGCGGATGGCGGTCAGGTGCTTCTTCTTGCAGACGTTGACCTCGATATCGCCCATTTTGGGGTTCTCGCCGACGATCATACCCTCGTAGACCGGCGTCTGCACGCCGATAAAGAGCGGGCCGCGCTCCTGCGAATAGTAGAGCCCGTAACTGGTCGCTTCGCCCGCCTCGCTCGCGACGAGGGAGCCGGTAAAGCGCATAGTGACCTCGCCCTTATAGGGCGCGTAGGTCTCGAACACGGCGTTGATGATGCCCTCTCCGCGGGTGGCGGTCATGAACTCCGAACGATAGCCGAACAGACAGCGCGTCGGGATCAGGTAGGTCAGTTTCTGGCGCGTACCGCGCAGTTGCATATCGACCAACTCGCCTTTACGGGAGCCGAGGCGTTCCATCACCGTCCCCATATACTCCTCGGGGACGTCGATCGTGACGCGCTCGATCGGTTCGCACTTCACGCCGTCGATCTCCTTCATCAGAACGCGCGGGTTCGAGCAGGCGAGTTCGTAGCCCTCGCGGCGCATGGTCTCGATCAGGATCGAGAGGTGCATTTCGCCGCGTCCCGCGACACGGAAGGTATCGGTGGTCTCGCCGTCGGTGACGCGGAGCGACACGTCCTTCAGCAGTTCGCGGTAGAGCCGTTCGCGGAGGTGGCGGGACGTGACGTACTTGCCCTCGCGCCCGGCAAACGGGCTGTCGTTGACCGAGAAGGTCATTTCAAGCGTCGGTTCGCTGACCTTGACGAACTCGAGCGGTTCGACGCAGTTGAGACTGGTAACGGTATCGCCGATCGTGATATTCTCGGCGCCCGAGAAGCAGACGATGTCCCCGACGGTCGCGCTCGGTACGGCGACGCGGTTCAGCCCGTCGAACTGGTACATCGAGACGATGCGGGCGCGGCGGGGCGCCTCCTCCGAGTGAAAGTTGGTGATCATCACGTCCTGGTTCTGTTTCAGGGTACCGCGCTCGATCCGACCGATCCCGATCCGACCGACGAAGTTGTTATAGTCGATCGAGGAGACCAGCAGTTGCAACTCGCCGTTCTCGTCGCCCTCGGGGGCGGGGATATAGTCGAGAATGGTATCGAAGAGCGGGCGCAGATCGGTGCCTGGCGTGTGCGCGTCGAAACTGGCGGTCCCGGCTCTGCCCGAGCAGTAGAGGATCGGGGAGTCGAGCTGTTC